>LBJMC04202__coassemble_257_pt1 | contig 46135 bp, 39 predicted proteins | sample LBJMC04202__metabat2_low_PE_018 | metagenome-assembled genome bin LBJMC04202 | reverse complement strand
CATCCTTGACGAACTGATGGCCAATGTTCGTCCCGGCGTTCCGACCATGCTTTTCGAGGACATCTGTCAGAAGATGTGCCGCGAGTATGGAGTAAAACCGGCGTTTCAGGGCTATGCGGGATATCCGTATGCCCTGTGCTGCTCGGTAAACGAAACCGTCGTACACGGCTTTCCTTCAAAAGATAAAATTTTGAAGGAAGGCGACATCGTCAGTTTTGATATGGGAGTAGTGTACGAAGGGTTCAACGGGGATTCGGCGCGTACCGCACTTGTGGGTGACGTGTCCGAAGAAGCGAAGCATCTTTCCCGGGTGACGGAGGAATGCCTTCATCTCGGGATCGCGGCTGCGCGCCCCGGTAATGATCTGTATGCGATTTCGGCGGCGGTGCAGCGCCATGCCGAAGAAGAAGGGCTTCACATCATCCGCCGTTTCGTCGGGCATGGGGTCGGTGCCAGGCTTCACGAAAAGCCGGAAGTTCCGAACTTTGTTCCTGAAGGAGCGGGGGAAGGTGTGCCGCTGAAAGCGGGGATGGTTCTTGCCATCGAGCCCATGTTGGCTGTTGGCACCCACGAGGTGGAAATTTTGTCAGACGGCTGGACGGCAAACATGAAAGATAAAAGTTATGCCGCCCATTGGGAACATACCGTGGTTATTCATTCGGATGGGGCCGAGATACTCAGTCTCCCCTCCAACGCATGAGCGGCTGCCCGGTATCCTGCGCTTGACAGATTTTTATTAACCCGATAAAGAATTCGGTTCCGGCGTGCTACCAGCCGTCAGACTGAAAAAACGAGCGGAGTGAGCGATGAAAGTCAGGCCTTCCGTAAAGAAAATGTGCCCGAAGTGCAAGGTTGTCCGGCGCAAGGGCGTCCTCAGAGTGATCTGCGAAAACCCCCGGCATAAGCAGCGCCAGGGATAACCTTGCAGGAGTCTTATCGTGGCCAGAATTGCAGGTATTGAATTGCCGCGAGGCAAAAGAGCTGATATTGCTCTCACGTATATCTATGGCATCGGCCGTGCGACGGCTCTGCAGATCCTTGACGCCACCGGTGTCAGCTGGACCCGCAATATTGACGATCTCAGCGCCGATGAAGTGAATGAAATCCGTAAGGAAATCGAAACCAATCACAAGGTGGAGGGCGACCTTCGCCGTGAAGTGAGTTCCAATATCAAGCGTATGATGGATATTGGCTGCTATCGCGGGCTGCGTCACCGTCGCGGTCTGCCCGTGCATGGGCAGCGCACCCACACCAATGCGCGTACCCGCAAAGGTCCGCGTCGTGGGGCTGTCGGCAAGAAGAAGTAAGTCTTCGCGCCCTCAAGGGCGCGATGTCTTATGTCCGGAGCCCTGCGCATCCGGCTCTGTGGTCCGTCAAGCAAGCCAAGCTTAAGGAAATCAGAAATGGCAAGAGCGAAACGAGCTGTCAAAAAAAGAGAAAAGAAGAACGTACCTCTTGGTGTGGCTCACATCAATGCAACGTTCAACAATACAATCATTACGTTCACCGATACCCGCGGCAATACCATCAGCTGGGCCAGTGCCGGGCAGAGCGGTTTCAAGGGATCGCGCAAGTCCACTCCCTTTGCTGCTCAGGTTGCGGCTGAAGCCGCTGCGCGTCGTGCTCAGGATAACGGCATGCGTACCGTCGGTATCTATGTGAAGGGCCCCGGGGCGGGACGTGAATCCGCCATGCGCGCTATCAATGCGGCCGGTTTCAAGGTCGCGTTCATTCGTGACGTGACCCCCATTCCCCATAACGGCTGCCGGCCTCCGAAACGGCGCCGCGTCTAAAGCCCTGAAGGCGAGGAATACCTACCATGGCCAAATATAATGACGCCAAGTGCCGCCAGTGCCGCCGCGAAGGCACCAAGCTGTTTTTGAAGGGCGATCGTTGCTTTACCGACAAGTGTTCTCAGGATCGTCGTCCTTATGCTCCCGGCCAGCACGGCCGTGCGCGCAAGAAGGTCAGCGAATATGCCCTTCAGCTGCGTGAAAAGCAGAAGGTGCGCCGCATGTATGGCGTGCTGGAAAGTCAGTTCCACGGTTATTTCGTCTCTGCCGATATGGCCAAGGGCGTAACCGGCGCCAACCTGCTTTCCATCCTTGAACGCCGCCTGGACAATGTAATTTATCGTATGGGCTTTGCCAACTCGCGCAGCCAGGCCCGCCAGATGGTTCGTCACGGAATCTTTACCTTGAACGGACATAAAGTGAACATCCCCTCGTTGCAGGTGCGCGTGGGGGATGAGATCACTGTGCCCGAGAAAAACCGTAAGATTCCCGTGATTGCCGAAGCTCAGGAAGCCATTGCGCGTCGCGGCTGCCCCGCCTGGCTCGAAGTGGACGGTTCCGCCTTCAAGGGTGTGATCAAGGCCCTTCCCCAGCGCGACGATATCCAGACTCCCATTAACGAATCGCTTATCGTCGAGCTTTACTCCAAATAAACAGGGGTACCCATGCTCAGCAAAAAAGCCAACAGACTCATCAACGCCCGCAACTGGGCGGTGCTGGTCAAGCCCGAACAGATCGTCCGCGAAGATGATGCTGCCGACGAAATGTACGGCAAATTCGTCTGCGAACCTCTGGAACGCGGATACGGCACCACCATCGGCAACGCGTTGCGTCGGGTGCTTCTGGCTTCTCTTCAAGGGGCAGCGTTTGTTTCGGTGAAGATCACCGGCGTACAGCATGAATTCACCACCATGCCCGGTGTACTTGAGGATGTGACGGATATTATCCTGAACCTCAAGCAGGTGCGCCTTGCCATGGATACGGACGAGCCCCAGACTCTCACCCTGAACGTCAACAAAAAGGGTGAGGTGACGGCGGGAGACATTCAGGGGAATCAGCATGTTGCTGTACTCAATCCCGAGCTGCATATCGCTACCCTTACGGAAGATGTAGAGTTTCAGCTTGAGCTTGAGGCCCGCATGGGCAAGGGCTATGTGCCTGCCGACATGCATGAAGGACTGGCCGAAGAAATCGGTCTTATCCGTCTGGATTCCAGCTTCTCGCCTGTGCGTAAGGTTGCCTACGCCGTGGAACAGGCTCGTGTCGGTCAGATGACCAACTACGACAAGCTTATTCTTGAAGTCTGGACGGATGGCTCCGTCAGCCCTGAAGACGCTGTTGCTTACAGCGCCAAGATTATTAAGGAACAGATTTCCGTGTTCATCAATTTTGATGAACAGGTATCTGATGAATCCGGTCTTGGTTCCAGCGACAGCGGGGAATGCAACGAAAATCTGTTCAAGAGCATCGACGAACTTGAGCTTTCGGTTCGTGCCACGAACTGCCTGCGCAGCGCCAATGTGGCAACTGTGGGCGAACTCGTGCAGCGTTCCGAAAATGAAATGCTCAAGACCAAGAACTTCGGTAAGAAGTCTTTGGACGAAATCAAGAATGTTCTTCTGGAAATGGGACTTGATTTCGGCATGAAGGTCGACTCTTTCGACAAGAAATATCAGGAATGGAAGAGGAAGCAGCACCATGAGGCATAACAATTCCGGCAGAAAGCTCGGCCGCAATCCTTCCCATCGTAAGGCTCTGTTCCGCAACATGGCGAAGGCTCTGCTTATTCATGGCCGTATTCACACCACTGAAGCTAAGGCCAAGGAACTGCGCGGTGTTGTCGAACCTCTGATCACGCTGGCCCGTCGCGATGACGTACACGCCCGTCGTCAGGCCTATCGTGTACTCGGAAGCCACCAGCTTGTGCAGAAGTTGTTCGATGAAATCGCTCCCCGCTTTGCGGGAATCCCCGGCGGATATACCCGCGTCCTCAAACTGGCCATGCGCCGTCCCGGTGACTGCGCACCCATGGCGATTATTGAGCTGACCCGGCAGGCAGAAGTTAAGCCTGAAGCCGCTAAGAGCGCAGAATAAGCATTGTTTATATTAAGCTGGAGAGGGGATCTTCCCATGGGAAGATCCCCTCTTTGTTGTTAAGCCGGGATAAGCGATACATTATTGTCATCCGGCTCTGGAATATATGCCGTAGGCTTTCGTGTCGGGGCATTTCCCCGCTTTCGTGGAGCATGCAGCCTTTTGTCGTTCTGGTATATTTTTGAAGATATATCGTGAAGTTTTGTGAATTTTCTTCCTTAGAGTTTTTGTTCCTGGAGAGAGCTGCAATCCGGGACGCAATTTCCCGCTTGCAGGTTTCGCGTTTCCGTCGAGGCTTGCTCAGTCATCCCGTCCGTATGGCCTGCGGGCTACAGGAACGGCCCTGCGGGCCGCATGTCGGGGACTCTTTAAAAATACATTGGAGCTATTCCCTCCTCGTTGAATAGCCTGATTTCGCGTGACTCCGGGAGTATATGCAAACGGAAATACTTGCATATGAAGAGATATATGCGGGGTATGTTCGGCAGGACCAGGGAAAGCTCCCCGTATTAGGAGTACGTCGTCCGGAGTATGGGGTTCGTCGGTAATCAGCCTCCGTACGCATGACTGAGGAATATAAGTGATGTTACTTTCTGTCCGTATTTATGGAGTTTTCTCCCCCTACGCATACGCGGGAAACATTTCAAATCCTGTTTCCCGCTTCAGAAATTTCGAAAGCCATATATGCGGGGAACAACTTTCTTCTCCCCCTTCAGGAGTGAGACGGGGAGCCCCACACATGGGGAGGAAAATGTCCTTGGATATCAATGTCCATTTTTCTTCTTGGGAAAAATCCCGGAGAGTTGGGATATTCTTTGCGCATTGAGCGCACTTCTTGAAAAATTTGGTAGTTGGGAAGTCGGAGCAGGACTCTGTGTGTCTTGTTTTCTTTAGTTAAGCGAAGTTGTACGTCTGGTGTCAGAGTCAGGAGATGGACGGAACATGATTGAGGTATATTTCAGTCCATGTTCTTTGGGACGGAGAAAAGCCGTTTTCTGTATGTAGACCTTGACCGGAGCGAAACGGGAGAGAAATTTCAAGTATGGTCAGGATGCAGGCCGGTATGGGGATGGAGGTAATAAAGGCAAATGCCGTTTGCGGGGATTCGCGAACAGTGTTTTATGAGGAGATGGAGCGAAGCGTCGCGGACTATGTTTGCGGTCAGCCTCACGAGAGAGGGGGAAACGATGCTTCGCTTCTCGTGAGGCTGTTGATTCGTCCTCGTTAATCCTATCGTATTTCCAGAACAATTCCGTCCAGACGTTCCGGGAGAACTTCTCCGACAAGCCAGGCCTGTTCCTGCTCTTCCTTCAGCAGGGCAAGAGCGAGATCGAGTTTTTCTTCCGGTACGGCGAGGAGCAGGCCGCCGGAGGTTTGGGCGTCGAATATGACGGAACGCAACAGCTCCGGTACGGAATCGGCAATTTCGCTTCCGCAGGCACAGAAGCGTTTATTGGCAAGGCTCCCGCCGGGAACAAGGCCGTCGCCGGCATAGTCCAGCACTCTGTTCATAAGAGGAATGCGTTCTGCCTCGAGACGGACAGTCATACAGGAGGCGCGTGCCATTTCCATGGCGTGACCGCCAAGACCAAAGCCTGTGATATCTGTGGCCGCCTGAAGTTCCAGCTCCCGAATGACCCGGCCGCCACCTTTATTCAGCCGGGTGGCCCAGGCGCAGAATTCCTTTTCAGCCTCTTCCCAGCCGTCCCATTCCGCCTTGACGACTGTGGAAAGAATGCCTGTGCCGAGCGGCTTGGTGAGGATCAGTCGGTCACCGGGGCACAGACCTCGGTTTGCGGCAATATGATGCGGATCAATGATTCCGGAGACGGAAAGACCGTATTTGGGTTCCGGATCTTCAACAGTATGACCGCCGGCCAGAACTGCTCCGGCTTCATGCACCTTGTCGGCCCCACCCCGTAAGATTTCAGCCAGAACGTCAAGAGTCAGACCTTCCGCTTCAGCCTTTGCGCCTGTCGGAAAAAAGGCGATATTCATGGCGCACCATGGTTCGCCTCCCATGGCATAAACATCGGAAAGCGCATTTGCCGCGGCAATTTGCCCGAACGTATAGGGATCATTGCCGATGGGGGAGAGAATATCCACCGTCTGAACCAGGGCTTTGGATGCGGGCATGCGCACAACCGCAGCATCTTCGTTGCCTTCCGTGCCGCAGAGAAGACGCCCTTCCGGATCTTCAGAAGGAGGCAGATTTTTCAGAACACGCTCCAGAAACTCCGGAGCAAGTTTCGCCCCTCAGCCGGCGGCCCTGGCTTTGGACATCAGTGCCAACGTGGACATGGCGATACCTCCTGCCTTTTTCAGCCGATAATTGCCCTGAAATCTGAATCAGGACACTGTTGCTCGCCTGCTTTTTCGGGCTGCGGCATGAAGTAAGGGCGCGCAGGGGAGAAAGTGCGAAGCCATCCGAGCATGCCAGAGAGAGGGGAAAAGGTCGAGAGAAAATGCGGGGGCAAAGTCGTCGGGCAGCGATACGGAGCGGTTTGTCTTTTCCCCGGCGAATGTGTAGGTTGAAGCCGTGATCATGGAGGATGACATGCGTAAAGGAGAAGATACACCCCACACAGCGGCCAGAACCGGCAGTCAGAACCGGACGGGGCAGGGCGCAAACGCAGATGCGGCTGATCGTGCCCGTGAAGATTTGCTTCGGCGTGTTCCGCCCCACAGTGTCGAGGCTGAACAGGCGGTACTCAGCGGAGTGTTTCTGCGCGCGGATCTGCTGCATGAAATCGTCGATCAGGTATCGGAGTCGGATTTCTATCTGCCTGCACATCGCATCATTTTTTCAGCCTTCAAGGCTCTGTATGCCAAGGGCGTTTCCGTAGATCAGGTGACGGTTTTCGACTGGTTGCGGGATCACGATCAGCTTGAGAGCGTCGGGGGGGCGGTGTACCTCGCCGAGCTTTCGCGTGCCGTGGTCAGCGGCGCAAATGCCACGCACTGGGCCAGAATCGTGCGTGATAAGGCCATGCAGCGCGCGCTTATCGACGCCTCGGCTGAAATCATCGGCAACTGTTATGATGCGACAAAGGATGTCTCTCTGCTGCTGGACGAATCGGAGAAGGCTATTTTTTCCATTTCCGAACGGGCGAACAGCAAGACATTTTCCAGCAGTGAGGAGCTTGTTCAGTCCGTATTTGAAAATCTGACGGCCCGTTACAACAACAAGGGATTGTCCACAGGGATTACCACCGGATATTATCAACTGGATAAAATTACTGCCGGAGGATTCCAGCCTTCGGACCTGATTATTCTTGCCGCCCGTCCTTCAATGGGGAAGACGGCTTTCGCGCTGAATCTTGCCATGCGCGCCGCCATGCAGGGCGGTGCGACGGTCGCCATATTTTCACTGGAAATGAGCAAGGAATCGCTCATGGATCGTATGCTCTGCGCCTGGGGCAGAGTGGATATGGGGCGAGTCCGCCGGGCCGAGTTCCTGGACGACAGCGACTGGAAAAAACTGGCCGACGCGGCGGATGATCTCAGTCGGGCGAAGATTTTCATTGACGACACGGCCGCGCTCACACCGCTTGCGCTGCGCGCCCGATGCCGCCGCCTCAAGGCTGAACATGGTCTGGATATGGTTGTGGTGGACTATCTTCAGCTCATGCACTCTTCACGGAACGAATCCCGTGAATTGGAAATTTCCGATATCTCCCGCAATCTCAAGGCATTGGCCAAGGAACTGAAGATTCCCGTCATTGCGCTTTCGCAGCTCAACCGCAAGGTTGAGGAGCGTACGGACAAACGTCCGGTTCTGTCCGATTTGCGCGAATCCGGAGCCATAGAACAGGATGCGGACCTTATCATGTTCATCCATCGTGAGGATCAATACAACAAGAAGGGAGACAAGCCCAAGACCGGAATTGCGGAAATCATTCTGGGTAAACATCGAAACGGCCCCACGGGAACGGTGGAGCTTGCCTATCGATCCCAGTACACCGCTTTTGACGATCTTGAAGCGTCCTATACTCCTCCGTCGGAAGGATAAGGTTCGGGAGAGAAGGGCCTTTCTCTGGACAACGGACGGGAAGTGATTACTGTGTTTGACGACGTATCGGCCTTTGCCTGAAGTTGTGAGGCCGCGCTGTGTCCGACCTGTACGGACGGACGTCGGCAGGACGGTTTGCCGCACGCCGTAGAGTTTTCTGCGGTACGCGGGGCCGGATTCGCTTTTATCTGAGGGAGACACAAAATATGTGGGACTATACCGACAAAGTTCAGGAACACTTCCTGCACCCGCGCAATGTGGGTGAACTTCCCGGCGCCAACGCCATCGGCGAAGTGGGCAGTCTTGCCTGCGGCGATGCTCTCAAGCTCTTTCTGAAAATAAATCCTGAAGGCATCATTGAAGATGCTTCCTTCCAGACCTTCGGTTGTGCCAGCGCCATTGCATCCAGTTCGGCATTGACGGAACTCATCAAAGGAAAGAGTGTGGAAGAAGCTTCCAAAATCACGAACAAGGACATCGCAGCTTATCTCGGCGGTCTGCCGAAGGAAAAAATGCATTGTTCCGTGATGGGAGAAGAAGCTCTCGAGGCTGCCATTCGCAACTGGAAAGGGCTTCCGCCCAAGGAGCAGGAGGAAGAAGGTCGGCTTGTCTGCAAATGCTTCGGCGTGACCGATACGCAGATTCGCAAGGCCATCCGGGAAAACGGTCTGACCACGGTGGAAGAGGTGACCAATTTCACCAAGGCAGGAGGAGCCTGCGGCGACTGCCGGGAGCAGATTCAGGATATTCTGGATGAAGAGCGTGGTACAGCAAAGAGTCTGACGGAAATTAAACCGGTGGCTCGTCCCATGAGTAATATTCAGCGCATGCAGAAGGTTATGCGTGTTATTGATGAAGATATCCGCCCCCGTCTTGCCCAGGACGGCGGGGATATCGAACTGGTGGACATGGAGGGAACCAAAGTCGTTGTCGCCATGCGCGGGGCCTGTTCCAGTTGTCGGGCCAGTCAGCTGACCATCAAGGATCTGGTGGAAAAAACATTGCGTGAACAGGTGGATTCGTCCATCACCGTGGTGGAGGCGTAATCATGGCTGAACTTGTACATGGCGATTCCGTCATTTATCTGGACAATAATGCCACAACCAGAGTTGCTCCTGAAGTTGTGGATGTGATGCTTCCTCTCTTTTCCGATTTGTACGGCAATGCGTCCAGCATGCACACCTTCGGCGGTCAGATGATTCATCTGGTCAATGATGCCAGAGCCAGTGTCGCCCGTCTTCTCGGGGCGCAGCCCGAGGAAATAGTGTTCACCTCCTGCGGTACGGAAAGCGACAGCACCGCCATATTTTCAGCTGTGGAAACGCAGCCGGAAAAACGCCATTTCATTACCACGCGCGTGGAACATCCTGCGGTTATCGCGCTGGGCAATCTGCTGGAAAAACGCGGTTATGAGGTGACCTGGCTGGGGGTGGATTCAAAGGGAAGACTCAATCTCGACGAACTGGCCCGCTCCATCCGCAAGGACACGGCGCTGGTGTCCATCATGTATGCCAATAATGAAACGGGAACGGTTTTCCCCATCGACGATATTGCCCGCATAGTCAAGGAACGGGGCGCATTGCTGCATGTAGATGCCGTACAGGCTGTGGGTAAGGAACCTATCGATCTGTCGAAAACCCCTATTGATTTTCTGGCATTGTCCGGACATAAACTCCATGCCCCCAAAGGTATCGGCGTTCTTTATATCCGGAAGGGCACCCGTTTTCGTCCTTTCCTGCGCGGTGGACATCAGGAGCGCGGACGTCGTGCCGGGACGGAAAATGTTCCGTATATCGTCGGCCTCGGCAAGGCCTGCGAACTTGCCGGATCGGCCATGGCTCAGGAACGGACACAGGTTGCCGCTCTGCGCGATAAGCTGGAAAAGGGACTGCTTGCCCAAATTTCGAACGCTATTGTCAACGGTGATGTGGAACACAGGCTGCCCAATACGTCCAGCATTGCCTTTGAATCCGTGGAAGGTGAGGCCATACTGCTCATGCTGAACGAATTCGGCATCTGTGCCAGCTCCGGTTCTGCCTGTACGTCCGGCAGTCTCGAACCGTCGCATGTGCTGCGTGCCATGGGGGTACCGTTTACCTATGCGCACGGCTCCATACGTTTCAGTCTGTCCCGTTATACGACGGAAGCGGAAATAGATAAGGTTCTGGAAGTCATGCCCGGAGTCATCAAGACGCTGCGTGAGATTTCTCCGTTTACGCGGCGAGGTTAGATAGTAATTCTTTTCAGAATGTTCAAAAAAGGAGCGGAAAACAGTTTTCCGCTCCTTTTTTGTTATTAATTGAAAATTCATTCAGGTACGAATTTCGGGAAAGATTTATGCTTCAGTCGCTAAATTTTTTTCTGACTGCGGTAAACAGTATATATTATCATATGTTGCAGGAATGTTTTAGTTAATATGGAATTGAGGGAAACAGAAATTGAAATAAATAATTAATTAAAATATCTTTACCACTATGTAATAACTATATTTGATAGTTGTTATATTTATCCGTAGTGACGACATAAGATATCTTAGTGTATGATAAAATATTGTTAATTTTATCCAAAAAGGCAAGGCAATCTGATACATACGGCGGCAAGAAATAAAGATGTATTTTTATACTTTTCCATACCGGCAATTCAGCGTAAGAACGGTATTTTTTATAATATGCCGGAGCCTGTAAAGGCTTCAGCCGTAATTATGAATCTTTTTAGAATGTTTGTGCGGAGTGATGACAGGCTTGTTCGCCTCTCAAGAAACTCAAGCAAGGCATTACTGTCGTACCCTTTGTCTGGCGACATTTTTTCGTGCAGCCCGTCGTTCGGATTTGTGCTTTTCGAAAAAGTTTGTCTGGCGGTTTTAGCCCTGAGATTTTAATGTGCGCATAGGTTTTTTATAGGACAAAAAAATAAAAGAGTCGAGCAGATGCTTAAAACATCTGTTCGACTCTTTTGTTGAAAGGGACGGAATCGAGGAACATTCCGGATAGAGCAGACCCGGAATTGAGGCCCGCGGGAAGGGGTATAGGAGGATTCCCACGGACGAAAGCGGAAACCGTACAATCCCGTCGTATGCATGGCAGCGGGAAAAGAGGAGGCTTTTCCCGCTGCTTTTTTGGTGTCGATTACATGGCAGCTTTGTAAATGGCCGCACAGGCTTCCGCAGTCATGGTGCGGGGGTTGGTGAGCGAGCAGGCGTCCTTCTGGGCGTTGGCGACCATGGTGGGGATATCCTGTTCGGAAACCTTCTTGCCGTACTTGGCGCCCATGGCAACCAGACCATCCGGAATGCCGACGTCCTTGGACAGGCGACGGATGGCGACAATGGCGCGTTCGGAAGCGTCGCTCAGGTTCAGGCCTGCGGTGTTTTCACCCAGCATACGGGCGATGCGGGAGAAGCGGCCGCGACGGGCAAGCAGGTTGTATTCGCTCACATAGGGAAGGAGAATGGCGTTGCATTCGCCGTGCGGCAGGTTGTAGAAGCCGCCGAGCTGGTGCGCCATGGCGTGTACATAACCGAGGCTGGCGTTGTTGAAGGCCATACCGGCCATATACTGAGCATAGCACATGCCGATACGGGCATCCATATCCTGTCCGTTGGCTACGGCGCGGCGCAGGTACATATTAATGAGTTCCATGGCCTTTTCAGCGCAGGCATCGGTCATGGGCGTGGCTGCGGTGGAAACATAGGCTTCCACGGCGTGGGTCAGCGCGTCCATACCGGTGGCGGCCGTCAGTGAAGGAGGCATGCCGACCATGAGAAGCGGGTCGTCAATGGCCACGTTGGGGGTCACGCGCCAGTCGACAATGGCCATTTTCACATGGCGGGCTTCATCGGTGATGATGCAGAAACGGGTCATTTCCGACGCGGTACCGGCGGTGGTGTTCACAGCCACATAAGGCGGGAAACGCTTGCTTGATTTGTCGATGCCTTCGTAATCCTGAATCTTGCCGCCGTTGGTGATGAGCAGACCCACGCCTTTGCAGCAGTCGTGTGAGCTGCCGCCGCCGAGGGAGATCAGGCTGTCGCAATTCTTTTCCTTATAAACGGCGGTGGCTTCGTTGACGTTCTTGGTGGTGGGGTTCGGCACAGTACCGTCATAGACTTCATACTTCATGCCATGTTCATCAAGAATATCGGTGATTTGCTTGAGAATACCGGTCTTTACGATACCCTGGTCGGTTACGATAAGAGGCTTATGACCGCCGAGCTGTTCAAGACGATCCGGGATAGCCTGTGCTGCGTGCATGCCGACGAGAGTGGTACGGGGAATGAAAAAGGAAGAAATAAGGGAAAGATCCACTTCACGTTTCATATCAGGACTCCTTGAGTCATGGAATTGTTATCGTCGCTGTGCGACAGGCCGTTATGGTCATGCTTATTACAAAGAGCGTGCCAAATATAAAAACTAATAAAATCAATATATTATATTGTGATATTAATAACGCGAACGTGTCATTTTGAACAGTTTTTCCTGAAACGAAAGGGTAGATAGTTCTAAGAGGTGAAAATGCTTGAGTAAATAGATATGTGTCAATTTGATCCATATTGATGAATGTCTGTCCCTACTTTCGGATCAAAATGACACAAAATAAATAGGGCGAAGCTTATCAACAAGCCTGATAATGCGTGTCTGGTTTCAGGGGAGAGGAGATTACGGCTGGTGAAGAAGTTGTATGGTCGAAATACCAGCTCAATAGGCTACCGGGGTTTGTGAATTGTGTTTGCGCGGTTTGCTGGGGAAAAGGGATGAAAACACGGCTCTCTCTGCTTCGTTTGTCGCACAGTCAAGAGAAGACGTGGTCGCTTAAGCAGCAGTATGTGCCGTAGTCCCGCCGTTCAGACGGGGATAGTCTTGCAGTATGGTGTGAGAGTGTGCGGCCTGGAATTTGTTTCGGGGGCGATCGAAGGTTCAGGCCATGCCCCAGCCGGCAAGTTTTCGGTACAGCGTCCGTCGCCCTATGCCGAGACGTCCGGCGGCAAGCGTCCGGTTTCCGCCGCATTTTTCAAGGACGTGAAGAATATGGCGTTTTTCCGCCAGATCAAGGCGATCGCTTCCGTCGTCCCTGCTCAATTCTTCCGGGATATGGGGTATATCCCCTGTTGGAGGAGTCTTTTTATCGGAAGCCTGAGGATCCGGATCGGGCGAGAGGAGACAGTCGCAGTTCTGGAGGGCCGTTTCTTCAGGAGCGGAGGCCCGAAAAACGGCTCGACAGGCTTCGCTGGAGCAGGCTATTTCCGGAGGAAGGCCCTTGCCGGAAATGAGTCCGTCTTCCGCAAGAATAATGGCACGTTCGATCACGTTGCGCAGTTCGCGTACATTTCCGGGCCAGGAGTAGCTTTTCAGGCAGCCGTAAATGGCGGGGTCGACGCGCAGAGAGCGTCCTGCGGCCAGAGGCAGGACGCGCAGAAAGTGTTCTACCAGACGCGGTATGTCGTCCACATGCTCCGAAAGAGGGGGGAGTTCCAGGGTGAAGACATGGATTCTGTGATACAGGGCTTCGTTGAACGTCCCCGCTTCCACTGCGCCCGCCAGGTCTCTGTTGGTGGCAAAGATGAGGCGTACGTCGCAGGTGCGTGTTTCCTTGCCGCCTACGGGACGGTAGGTGCCGTTTTCCAGAACGCGCAGCAGTGAGGGCTGAACATCAAGGGGCAGATCGCCTATTTCGTCAAGGAACAGGGTTCCCTTATCCGCTTCCGCGAACAGTCCTATGCTGTCGGAGCTTGCTCCGGTGAAGGAACCCTTCATATGCCCGAACAGTTCGCTGCGGGCCAGTTCCTTGGACAGAGCGGCGCAGTTTTTGATGATGAAGGGGGCGCCGCTGCGCAGGCTCCGGCTTTGAATGGCGTGGGCCAGCACTTCTTTGCCGGCCCCGCTGGGCCCGTGGAGCAGGACGGGAACATCCGTGGGGGCAACTTTTTCCAGCAGATAGCGTACCTGCTTCATGCCCGGGGAATCCCCGATGACCATATCCTCCACCGAGGAGAAGCTTTTCTGTCGCCGCGCTTCCCGGCGTAGAGCCGCTTTCTGGGTGGCTCCCGCCACAACCTGCAGGAGTCTGCCGGGTTCGATCGGTGTGCTGACATAGTCGTTTGCCCCGATTTTCATGGCCTCCACGGCGTCATGTACGTTTCCGTCTCCTGTGAGGCAGATGATTTCCATGTCCGGCTGGAGTTCCAGCAGTTCCCTCAGCAGGGAAAGCCCGTTAGAACCCGGCAATCCCAGTTCGAGAACCGCCACATCCACTCTTCTGGAACGGGCAAGCCCCAGAGCCTGGCGGGCTCTGGTAGCGGGCAGGAGTTTTCCCTGTCCATCCAGAATATTTTTCAGGAGAGTCTGAGTTGCGGCGTCGCCAGCAGCGACAAGAATATTGCTCAACAGGGAACGTATACCCATGGTATTTTTCAGCAAACGTTCTGTTTATGGTTCTTGTATTCAGGAAAGACGGGATTTGAAGTCTTCATAACCGAATGTTCTGCATATCCGGCGTTCGTCCGAGGCTGAATCCCACAGCGCAATGGCGGGCAGGCGCAGGCCGTTGAAGGTCGTGGTCTTGACCATGCTGTAAATCGCCATATCGCCGAATATCACGCGGTCGCCCGGAACCAGCGGCGTATCGAAAGAATATTCTCCTATGACATCGCCGGCAAGGCAGGATTTTCCGGCCAGGCGGCATGTCCAGCGTTTTTCTCCCTTTTCGCCGGCTGGGCCGGACGGGCCTGCCGCCTCCGGGCGATAGGGCATTTCCAGCACGTCCGGCATGTGGCAGGCTGCGGAACAGTCCAATATTGCCACAGGCATATCGGCTTCGACCACATCCAGCACGGTGGATACCAGAACTCCGGCTCGCAGGGCAACGGCTTCCCCTGGCTCCAGATAGACCTGAACGCCATAACGATCCCGCACTTTTTCAATGCAGGCGCAGAGCAGATCAAGGTCATAGTCCGGTCGGGTTATGTGGTGCCCTCCACCGAAGTTGATCCATTTCATGCCGGAGAAATATTGACCGAACTTTTCTTCCACGGCCTTCAGGGTACGGGCCAGACAATCGCTGTTCTGCTCGCAGAGCGTATGAAAATGCAGGCCGGAAATACCGTCAAGCGCGTGGGGATCGCGTAGTTCCCGTGCGAAGACGTGCGGGCGGATTCCGAGGCGCGAGGCAGGATCGCAGGGATCATAGATGGGCACGGCTCCCTCGGAATGTTCCGGATTGATGCGCAGGCCACATTCCACATGCTTTCCTGCCCGACGGGCTGCTTCGATCATTGGGCGGAAACGTCGCCACTGAGAGAAGGAATTGAATACGACATGATCCGCCCACTTGAGGACTTCGGTCATGTCTTCCTCGCTCCAGCCTGCCGCAAAGGCATGAACTTCTCCACGGAATTCTTCCCTGGCCAGACGCGCTTCATCCGGAGAGCTTGCACAGCAGCCCCACAGCGGGCCGTCAAAGGCGCGTGAAAGTACCGGAAAGGCGGCCCATTGGGCAAAGCCCTTGAGTGCAAGCATGATCTTTGCGCCCGTGCGGCGCTGTACCGCGTCCAGAACGGCCGCGTTGCCGCGCAGCAGAGCAAGATCGGTAATAAAGCAGGGAGAAGGCCAGCTTTCAGGGTTCAGTTTTGCAAGATATTCAGGTTCAAGTCCGCGCATGGGCAACTCCTGCAGGCGGGGGAAAAAGGTGTCGGGCAGGCGTATTGGTGGTACGCCGGTGGGAGACGTCCGACGCGCGGATGTCGTGTTGGTAAAAGGATTGTTTCTTCGCAGGCATATGTCCGTCTGACGGGGAATTGCGACTGGAGCAGCCGGGATGCTCCGGCTTTGAGGGCGGATCATCGCTGAACGAACAGGGGCGGAGAGCGGGAAAGGCCCTTTCCCAAGGGCCTTTCCGCATGTGCTACTTTTCTTCCGTGATTTCGCTGACCACCCAGGGCAGGCCGTAGCGGGCGAGTTGCTCAAGGAAGGGATCGGGATCCATCTGCTCCATGTTCCAGACGCCGGGTTTCATCCATTTGCCGGTGAGCATCATCATGGCGCCGACCATGGCGGGCACGCCGGTGGTATAGGAAATGGCCTGCGAGCCAAGTTCTCTGTAACATTCCTGATGATCGCAGATATTGTAGATATAGACGGTACGGGGCCGATCGTCCTTCACACCGTGCATGAGGCAGCCGATACAGGTTTTTCCTCTGGTGCGGGGGCCGAGAGAGGCCGGATCGGGCAGCATCTTTGCCAGGAACTGGAGGGGAACGATTTCCTGCCCCTGGAACTGTACCGGTTCGATGCCGGTCATCCCCACGTTCTTCAGCACCTGAAGATGGTTCAGATAGTTGTCCGAGAAGGTCATCCAGAAACGTGCGCGACGTATGCCCTTCAGGTTCAGAACCAGAGATTCCAGTTCTTCATGGTACATGAGGTAGCAGTTTTTCGGGCCTATGCCTTCAGGAAAATCAAAGTTCATTTTCCAGGACAGGGGATCGGTTTCCACCCATTCACCCCGTTCCCAGTAACGGCCCCGGGCGGAGACTTCGCGTATATTGATTTCCGGATTGAAGTTCGTGGCAAAGGGAAGACCGTGGTCTCCGGCGTTGGCGTCGATGATATCCAGAACATGGATTTCATCCAGCAGGTGTTTTTGCGCGTAGGCGCAGAACACGTTGGTCACGCCGGGGTCAAAGCCGCTTCCGAGCAGGGCCATGAGTCCCTTGTCCTGAAACTTCTTCTGATAGGCCCACTGCCATTTATATTCGAATTTCGCGGTATCCAGCGGCTCATAATTGGCCGTATCGAGGTAATGGACTCCGGCCTCGAGGCAGGCGTCCATAATATGCAGATCCTGATAGGGCAGAGCGATATTCATGACCAGTTGCGGCTTGACCCGCCGGATCAGCTCCACCAGTTCGGGGACGTTGTCCGCATCCACACGCGCCGTTTCCACCGTGCGCCCCGTGCGTTCCCGCACGCCGGCGGCAATGGCGTCGCAGCGGGATTTCGTACGGCTGGCAAGCACGATTTCGTCAAACACTTCCGCTGCCTGCGCACATTTGTGGACGACCACCGAGCTGACGCCGCCCGCGCCTATGATCAGCACTTTCGCCATAATCCGTCTCCTTTTTCTTGCTTTTTTCCTGCCGTCAGGGAACGGCCTAGCGTTCAAAGTAGGTATAGCCGCGCATTCCGTTGTCATAGGCCTGCATCAGGGCATAACGCTGTTTTGGGGTCATGCGTTTTTCCCTGACGGCCAGTTCGGCGGAACTGCGGATATCTTCCAGTATCTTGCGCGGATCATACTCGACATAGGCGAGAATATCCGAAATGGAGTCTCCGTTCAGCTCGCGCACGAATTCATAACTTCCGTCTTCCTCGATGCGTACGGATACCACATTGGTATCGCCCAGCAGGTTATGCAGGTCGCCCAGCGTTTCCTGATAGGCTCCTACAAGGAAAACTCCCAGATAGTATTCCTCGCCGTCGCGCAGGGGGTGCAGGGCCAGCGTGTTCCGCAGTCCCTGCGGATCGATGAAGTGGGTGATGCGGCCGTCGCTGTCGCAGGTCATGTCGGAGAGTATGCCCTGCCGCGTAGGCTCTTCATCCAGTCTGTGGATCGGCATGATGGGGAAAATCTGGTCGATGGCCCAGGAATCGGGCAGGGACTGGAATACGCTGAAGTTGCAATAATAAATGTCGGCAAGGGTGGAATCAAGCTCGTTGAATTCCTTGGGAGTCTGCTTGAGTTTGCCCTTTTCCTGCGCAATGGCGCGCATGACGGCCCAGAAGAAGCGTTCCGCCAGAGTGCGCTGACGCAGGGTGACGCGGCCCGTGATGAAGAGCTGACGCATTTCGTCATAATAATACACGGCGTCGTTATAACATTCCTGCATGTTGCGCAGATTAAGATTTTGCAGCGTTTCCCGCAGGTTGAGTACGGGGGCGGGGGTATCTTCCGGAAGATTTTCGGGCAAGGCGCCTACCTCGATGAGACTGACGTCCAGCACATTGAACAGAAGAATGGAATAATAGGCCACCGTAGCCCGGCCCGATTCCGTGATGATGTGCGGATGAGCGATGCCCTGCGTATCAAGAATGGTCATCACCGCTTCCACGACGTCGGTGCAGTATTCGTTCAGCGTGTAGTTGCGGGAACTGACGTAGTTGGTGTGGGAGCCGTCGTAGTCCACGGCGAGACCTCCGCCGAGGTCAAGATAGCCCATGGCCGCGCCTTCCTGCGCCAGCCCGGCGTAAATGCGTGTCGCCTCCATGACGGCGGCGCGGATATCACGGATGTTCGGCACCTGAGAACCGAGGTGATAGTGCATGAGCTTGAGGCAGTCGAGCATGTCGTGCTGCTTCAGCGTATCCACCACATCGACAATCTGGGCGGAGGTCAGGCCGAAGGCGGAGCGTTCGCCGCCGGATTCCGACCAGTGCCCGCTGGCCTTGGTGGTCAGCTTGACGCGCACGCCGATTTGCGGGCGCACGCCCATTTTCTTGGCTTCTTCAAGAATGGTATCCAGTTCCCCCGGCATTTCCAGAACAAAGAAGCAGTTCAGGCCCATACGCAGCGCGTGCAGACCGAGATCGATGAATTCTTCGTCCTTGTAGCCGTTGCAGATGAGGCAGGCCTTGTTGCTTTTAAGCTGGGAAACAGCAGCAATGAGTTCTGCTTTTGAGCCTACTTCAAGCCCGTGGTGGTAAGTGCGCCCGTATTGGGCGATGCGTTCCACAACCTGCTGCTGCTGATTGACTTTGATGGGGAATACGCCGCGGTATTCTCCCTTGTACCCCAGTTCTGAAATGGCCGCCCGGAAGGTCTGATGGAGCAGGGAAATCTGCGAGTCGAGAATATTTTCGATGCGCAGCAGCACGGGCATGTCGTAACCGCGTTCCTGAATGCCCCGGATAATTTCCGGCACGCTGACTTCAGGCCCGCCGTCGCGTCCGAAGGGGCGTATGACCACCTCGCCCTTCCGGGATATGTCAAAGTATCCTGCGCCCCAGTTGCGCACACCGTACAGTTCGGCGGAATCTTCCACGCCCCATTTCTGGATGGTCGTCATTTTTGCCAATTCTGCCCACTCCTTGGGAGAAAGGGGGAAAGCGGCGCGGAGCAACAGGCCGGTTTCAGGCCGAACTTTCCGCTTGCCGCAAAAGCGTATCATCCTTAGTCTCAATCCGCGACCGGCGACATGCCGGGCGGGCCTCCCTTCGGCAGGGGGGCAGAAAAGGTTTTCATCGGCTTGGCCGTCTTGTCAATCCATTTTTTCCGGTTTCGTCGCGATGCCGGCCCGGGCTTGCGGAAACTACGGATCGGGAACGGAGAAAGGGGAATGACAAATTTTTTCGAGGGGACGGAACCGCTTTCTCTGCGCTGGTTCATGCATGTCGACATGGACGCCTTTTTTGCGTCCATAGAGCAGCTGGACAATCCGGAACTGCGGGGCAAGGCTCTGATTGTCGGTCAGGGGCGCAGAGGCGTGGTGAGTACCTGCTCGTACGAAGCCCGCAAATTCGGCGTGCATTCCGCCATGCCCATAGGTGAGGCAAAGCGTCTGTGTCCGCACGGGATATTCGTGCCGGGCAGGCTCGAGCGGTATCGCGAAATGTCGCGCATTGTCGAGAGCGTTCTGCATGATTTCTCCCCTCTGGTGGAAATGGCTTCCGTCGACGAGGCCTATCTTGACGCGTCGGGCATGGAGCGTCTGTTCGGGCCTGTTGAAGAAATGGGGATGTGTCTTAAAGAAGCCGTACGCAGGGCCACAGGAGGCCTTACCTGTTCCGTAGGCATCGCGCCGGTGAAATTTCTTGCAAAGATATGTTCCGATCTCAACAAGCCGGACGGTCTGTATCTGCTGCGGCACGAGGATGTGCCCCGTTTTCTCGAAAAACTTGAGCTGTCGCGTATTCCTGGCGTGGGAAGAAAGTTTCTCGCCGCACTGGCCGCTCAGGGCATACGCTCCGTCCCGGATGTGCTTGCGCGATCGGAGTCGTTCTGGGAACGTCGTTTCGGCAAGGCAGGGCTTGGTCTGTTACGGCGTGCGCAGGGAATCGACGGACGCGAAATAGTGCCCTGTACGCCTCCCAAATCGGAAAGTGCGGAAACTACCTTTGAACGGGATACGCGCGATCGGGATTTTCTCCGGACCTGGCTGCTCCGCCATGCCGAAAGAGTCGGCGCGCGTATGCGACGGAACGGGCTTGCAGGACGCACCGTTACGCTCAAAATAAAGTATGCCAGTTTCCATACAATCACGCGCCAGATGAGCCTGCCTGCCCGTACCAGCAATACGGAAACCCTGTATGAGGCGGGATGCTCGCTGCTGGAAGCTCTGTCGCTGGAGGAACCCGTCCGTCTGATCGGTTTGGGAATTTCCGGCTTTGAAAAGGAACGCCCTGTTCAGCTCAGTCTGCTGGACGCTGCACCAGAAAGGGAAAAAAGGGAGGACAGGGAAAAACGAAGGGCCTGTCTGGACGGCGCGCTGGACGAATTGCGGAGACGCTACGGCGGAGCGGTGATACAGCGGGGGCGACTCTTCACGGGGAAAGACGAGACTCAGAAGAAGGAAGGCGTTGTGCCGGACGTGCCCGTTCGGGACAGGGAAAGCTGATGTCTGATGAATTTTGACTCAATGTCTGAAACAGGAATGCAGAAGTATTTTTTCAGCAATAAAAGAACATGTTATACCGATAAATCAAAGAATGATTCATTCTTGTAAAGAGTAAATTCAGTATTCATAATGATATGTCTTTACTTTATTATGTGCTGATTTTTCTGTGGAATATTACCCATATCAATAATTTTTCCGCCTGTAAAAACAGATTTTATAACGTTATAAAATCTGTATAAATGGTTTTCATGACGAACATGCAAGAAATTTGTATGTCCCGGGGAGAAGTAGTACGGAGTTTTCCGAGAGAGCTTCAATCCCCTGAAACTGTCCGGAACCATTCGGGAAATTCTGCCGAATCGCGTGCCAGTTCATCTTTCATCCATGTGAAAAAAGCATCTATGCGCGGGATATGCCGCACGTTGGCCTCGCAGGCGGCTGCATAGCGGCTGTGTACGGCTATGCTTTGCGGCAGGGGGGCGACAAGGCGGCCGCTGCGTATATCTTCCGCCACCATCAGGGAACTTCCCAGGGCCGGGCCTCTTCCGTCCATGGCTGCGCTCAGCGCCATATAGGCAAACTGAAACAATGGGCCGAAGTGAAGTGTCGGATGTTCTCCTGCCGCGGAAAACCATCTGTTCCAGGCATTTTCTCCTCCCTGTGGAAAGCGGAGCAGGCGATCCTGTTTCCACGCGTCTCCTCTGCGCTGGAAGTAGGCGGGGGAGAATACGGGGAAGAGTCGTTCTTCCGGCAGAGCAAGTACGAACAGTCCTGCCGAAGAGATCATGTCGGGGTAAATGACGATATCCACATCCGGGCCGAGCTCGGGGCGGCCGGGATGCGGGGCGATACGCAGATCGAGATCCGGAAATCGTTCGCAGAAGCGGATCAGGCGCGGAGCAAGCCAGCGGTTCGCAAAGCTCGCTTCCGCCACGACGGAAAGCTGACCTCCTCCCCTGCGCAGGCGCGCGCTTTCCGTGCGCAGCGTGTTCAACGCGCCGGAAACGGCATGGTAGTATCGCTCTCCGTCCGGCGTCAGGCGAATGCCCGGCGCATGACGGATAAAAAGCGGAACCCCCAGATACTCTTCGAGGTGTCTGATATGTTGACTGATCGCCGCCTGTGTCACGCACAGTTCTTCGCCCGCACGGGTGAAACTGCCGAGACGGGCCGCAGCCTCAAAAGCGGCGAGGGCATTCAATGGGGGTGTTTCGAACATAAGAAAAACTTATCCTGAGATGTAATTAATATCGTTTGCGAAGCGGACATCTTTGCCGCATCTTTCCCCTTCTTCGCACAGCCTGCCGCAGCTCCTATATGCGGCGGGAGCGGAAAAAGAGAATTACGGGAAGGCGGGACAGGGCAACATCGCTTTTGTCCGCCGTTCGGGGAAATGTCATGCTGGAAGTTCTTATATTGCTGTTGCCCGTGTTCGTACTGATTTTTCTCGGTATGCTGGCAGAGCGTTTTCAACTTGTGCCGCCCTTCGGAGCGACAACCCTCAATCAATTCCTGGTAAACCTCGGTCTGCCGTCGCTCATTTTTCTGGCCATTGCGGAATGCAGGCCGGAAGACTTGAATCATGAAGCGTTTCTGGGCGGTTTTTCGGTATGCCTGTTCGTCACGTTCGGTCTGTTGATCCCGATATTCCACCGTTTTCTGCGGGCAGGCTATCGGGAGAGCGTGATGCTGTCAATGCTGGCGAGCTTTCCCAATGTGGTGCTGGTCGGACTGCCCGTACTCATGGCCCTGTATCCCGGGGAAAAGCTGGTTGTTCTGGCCAGTACGCTGACCAATATTCTGGAAATTCCGATTATTCTGGTTGCCCTGCTCATTCTGACCAACGACGGAGCCAAGGGGCGTCACCCCGTGCGGACGGTGGCCGTCACGCTCATAACCAACCCTGTTGTTCTGTCTACGGCATTCGGGGCCTTGTTCTATCTCTCAGGAATGCCTGTTCCGGTTTTTCTGGAATCGGCCTGCCGCGCTCTCGGCAATTCGGTCATGCCCTGCGCGCTGGTCTCTCTCGGAATCGTCATGGGGGCGCGCTTGCGCGGAGGCCAGGGGGGGCGTTTCCGGCTTGGCCGACAGGCGGTTATTCTCATCGGCAAACAGCTTGTTCAGCCGGCCATTGCCTGGTTTGCGCTTACAATGCTCGGAGCGGAGGCTTTGTGGCGTTCCATGGGCGTTCTGCTTGCGGCCATGCCCATAGGCACTATGGCCTATGCCATGAGCGATTCCTATAAAGTGGCGGAAGACGACGCTGCGGCTGCGGTCATTGCAAGCACGCTCATCTCGTTGCTGCTCATGCCTCTGCTTGCCATGTTCATGAAATAGGCGTCTTGCGTCCGAGTGGACATTTGTCGGGAAAGGAAGCGGATTTTGAAGGCGTCCTTTCCCGTATTTTTTTCAGAATATTGCGGCAAAGAGGATAGGCCGCGGAGCTGCTTTCATTGTGGAGTCTGTCAGCTTCGGGAATATTCCTTTACATGGGCAGGCTGTTGTCGCGGAATCGCCAGAACAGGTTCTGCCTGATCCAGCGGCTCATCCGTTCACGTAGGGGAAGAGGCGGCCGGGGATGCGTCAGAATATGACAGATTTCTTCCGGCCCGCAGAACTGCCCCGAATACCAGTCGTAATAGCTGGGATAGAGAATGAGGCATCCGGCGACAAGAGCGTCAAGTTCAAGAACCCGCGTTCGGCGGGAAAAGGCCAGCGCGTCGTTGGTCAGGCCCCAGCCGGCGTAGAAGGGCGTTCCCCATGTATTGACGGGAATCCCGTACAGCAGCGCGTAGAATCCTGCCAGAGAATCCACGGTATGCAGGGCGGAGATGCGGGACGCCCGATACAGCAGAGGGCCTGGATCGGGCAGTCGCAAGCGCAGATCTTCCGGCCCGGGTTCCCATTTTCTTACACGATGCCCGGATCTTCCGAAGACCACGCGGGCAAGAAGCGCGTCCGGATTTTTCCGGCGCAGAAAACGCAGCATTTCCTCCTCGCGTTCATGACCTTCCACGCGAGAATCTTTGCCTCGGGGCGTGGCCACAAGCTGACCCGCAACGACGATGAGCGGCCGTCCGTTCCGGTTTGCGTCCGCCCTGTCGAGTTCTTCCAGCATGGCGGAGGCTTCGGGATCATTCTCCGGGGCGGGATGGGCATAGAGCGGCAGCATGGATTCGCGCAGGGCGCGGGCACGGGCAAGCAGATTTGCGTCCTTCAGCAGCGGGGAATCGGACAGAATGTGTTCCAGTTCGCTCGGGCGCGAAGCATCATAATAGATTCCCAGTCTGTCCTGCGCCAGAGAAAGGGGCAATGCGTCGGGAGCTTCCACAGGATGGCGCAGAATGCCCCAGGCCGTCCTGATCAGCGGCAGGGTAGCGGCGGCGCAGCGTTGAGCCAGTTCTTCCGGTTCCTGTGAGGAACGCACAACCACCCGTGCGTGGCCGGGCGTTTTTTTTCGCAGGGAGGCTTCGGCGAGCGCGGCGTTCGCATCGCGGAAGAACTGCATGTTGCCGCTGGTACTCCAGAGAAAATACCCAGCTTTGCGCACGGCTTTGCCGGAAAAGCCCAGACAGGCGGCATAGCCCCGGTTTGCATCGTTCTGGCGTCGCTGCCCGGCAAGAAGACGGATGATATCGTGGACGGAGCAGGCTTTTCCCGTAACCGGGTTCACATATCGGCTGCACAGAATATACGCTGCGGCGAAGATCTCCGTCACGCCGCGCCGTCGCGTCCGGCGCGGGCAGCTCTGTCGATCGCGGGTCAGACCCCATCCGGCATAAAAGGGCAGGCCGAAACAGTGAACGGGCTTTCCCTGCAACAGGGCTTCGAAGCCCATGAGCGACGAGACAGTGTAGACTTCATCTGCCTGTGCCAGAAGCGAAGGGGCGGAAAAGTCATGCTCGATGACGCGCAGGCCGCGTTCCGCCGCCAGAGCGGTAAGGTAGCCGCGTTTTTTTCCGGCCAGGGTAAGAGGATGAGGCTTGACGAACAAGGCCGCGCCGGGATGAGCCTTGCACGCCTGTTCCAGCATGAGACGGAACGTGTCGGCGTCGGCCAGTCCGTGCGCAACTTTCGGATCGCCTTCCCATTGATCGATGATGAGAATGCGGGTCCGGTTGCTTGGTGTGGAAAGCTGATAGGGCGAGGCGTGGGGGGCGTGGTTGTACTTGCTGAGCCGCCCTTCAAGCATGGCCCGTATGGCCCGTTCTGCCTCGGCCATAAGGAGAGGACTTTCCCAGCCGGAGGAATTGAGCAGATCTTCCAGACGTGAAGGGTTGCCGGCATCATAGAAGAGCCCTACGTCGTCCAGAATGAGCGAACACGTCGGGGAGTCCCGTCCGGGCAGGGCAAGGGAGCGGAGAAAGCCGTCCTCCAGTGCGATATAGGGCAGATTGTGGGCTTCGGCCAGGGCTCTGGCCTTGAAGGCGGAAGTTAGCCCTTCTCTCCCTGCAAGAGCGGATATGGGCTGTTCTCCGAAGGGAAGAAGCGCAGGACGGAACAGGGGTCTGGAACCGATAAATTCCGCCAGATGAGGCATACGGAGCAGGGAACGGGAAAGAATCCCCACGGCGCCGCCGGAGGAAGGCTCTGCCGAGGGCAGAAAGGGAGAAAAGGAAGAGGGAGGAAGCAGATCGGACATGGAAAACGCCTTTTCCCGGAGAACAAGCGTGACCGGGGGAGAGTCTGCCGTTCGTGGTACGGCTGTTTTTCCCGGAGAAATGACAGGCGGCGGGTCGGCCTCCTCCTATTCTTCCACCAGGAACAGACCTGAAAAACGTGTACTCAGGTTACGCATGGCCTCGCGGGCTTCCTGTCGGGTACGGAACGGCCCCGCCTGTACAATCTGTCGATTGCCGGAAGCGCGGATTCTGCCGCTGATCCCCAGATCCTTAAGGATTGCCGCAGCATTTTGACTGTTTGCAGAGGAGGAAAATGCGCCGACCTGAACATAAATGCGTGCAAGCGCACGTCCTGCCTTTTCCAGTTTATCCATGGAAGCGTTGACTTTTTCCAAGGTATCCATGGCCTGGCGGGATTCTTCAGAATTGCTCAGGGTACGTCTGCTTGTCTTGGGTGTGATGGTCTCGATCCGTACACGGGCCGTACCGCTCTGGATCATCCCGATTTCCTCGGCGGCCTTTTTGGAAAGATCGATGATGCGATCCTTGGAAAAGGGGCCGCGGTCATTGATGCGTACTGTGGTACTGCGGCCGTTTTCGAGGTTGGTCACCCGCACCATGGTGTCGAAGGGCAGTTCCTTATGTGCGGCTGTCAGCAGATTGGTATTGAAGCGTTCCCCGTTGGCAGTTTTTTTCCCATGGAAACCGGGGCCGTACCAGGAGGCTATGCCCGTCTGTGAGAAGTTGTCGGCCGATTCAAGGGGGTAATATGTCTTTCCCCGTATGGTATAGGACTTGCTGCGCGGCACATTGTTCTCAGAGGATATGCCGTAATCTCCACCGTGTTCATAGGGCCGAACCGATGCACAGCCTGCACTCAGGACAAACAGACACAGAAGCAGGAAAAGAACGGAATACCTTGTCCGGATCATGCCGCACCCCAGCGAAGCAGGGCCACGGCCCCCATACCGACGGCAAGCGTCGCAAACAGGCTTTTTGTCTTCCATGCAGCGAGAACGGCGGGAAAGGCAGCCAGAAGAAAGGTATTGTCCAGCCCGAGAGAGAGTCTGCCGTCAACGAGAAATATTTCTGGGGCAACCAGTGAGGCAAGAATGGCGGCGGGAACGAATCCGAGCCAGATACGGGCCGCGTCAGGCAGAGGTCTGCCCGCGAGGAGGGTCATGGGCAGCACGCGGGGCAGAAATGTACCCAGAATCATACCGCCCGTACACAGGGCCAGTTCCAGATTGGTCATGCGGAATCCTTTTCCGGAGGTGCCGCAACATGAGTGTTCCGGCAGGAAGGAGCTTTTGGGGCGGTTCTGTGTCTGCTCAGAAAAAGACCGATGGTTGCGGCGATTATGGTTGCGAGGATGATACTGCCTCGTCCCGCTCCGGCCATGGTGAAAAGAAGAGAGAGCAGAGCTGCCGAAATTGCCGTGGCGAGTTGCAGTCTGTCGCCACACAGGGGGAGAAGCAGAGCAAGAAACATGGCCGGCAGGGCAAAATCAAGTCCATACGGCCGGACGTCGCCTATCAGAGAGCCGGAAAGCCCTCCCAGAGCGGTACCTATCACCCATCCGGACTGAGCCGTCAGGTTGCAGGAAAAAAGCCTCCATCCGTTGCATACGGCGCCGTTACGGAAATCTGCCATCTGCACGGCAAAAAGCTCGTCGGTGACGCCTGCTGCATATAAGGCCCGGGGCGCAGGAGGGAGGGATTGTACATGGGGAGTCAGCGCGGCGGACATCAGAATATGGCGCAGGTTAACCATGAGATTGGCCAGAGAAACGGCGGCAATGGATGCTCCTGTGCCGATCATGCCCGCAGCGATGAACTGTCCGGCTCCGGCGAAAACCAGAACGGACATGGTTACGGCCCATATGGCCGGAACGCCGTTTTTGACCGCGAGTACCCCATAGGCGATTCCCAGCGGCACATAGCCGATGAAGATCGGCAATCCCATATGGATACCGGTCAGAATTTCTGATTTGACAGAAGGAAATGTCGGATGGTCAGGACGGCGTTGGGAAGACATGGCGAACTTATTGGAAACAGAATTCCAGTGTGAAAGAGCCGTGTTCTGTTTCAAAGGGAATGGCGATGGTCGTCACCTGGCCGGGGAAGGACAGGGAATGGTTTGCTCCAAAGATGATGGAGGGCGTGGAGCCTTGCAGGGGCAGACCCATTTCGCTCAGTATGGCCCGGGCCTGACCGGAAATCATGTTGGTGATTTCTCCGACCGCATCGCGTGTGTCGGCCATGATATCTTCTATGGCATCGCCCAGCATGCCCTTGACCAGAGCAATGGCGCAGGACTGGGAAAACGAAAGAGCAATGGCGCCGCTTTTGCATCCGGTAATACCCACGATCGCGGATACGTCACCCTGCGCTTTGTCCGTTTTTTTGACATATGGTTTGCCGGGAACGGGAGATAACCCCGTCATGGAGGTAAGCACATTGATGGTGGCCTGCACAAAGGGCTTGGCAAGTGCTACGTCGCTCATGACCGAAAGCTCCGGAAAGAACATTGTTTACCCGTGAGTCCTGCGCATTTTCCTGAAATTTGCGATGTTCGCGGGTATAAAGCATATTACTAACATGAACGGAATTGGTCGTCCAGCACGGCATTTCCGGTTCTACATCTCAATAGGAGTCTGCGTATCAGGGGAATTATTCCGAGTTTTTTTACCGCGCGGGGGCAGGGGGAATCTTGCCTTGTGTCAAAGCTTGCGGCAGAATATGAGGATACGCGACGGAAGAAGGAGGCGTTTCATGGACTTGCGTAAAACCCGCGAACAGCTCGGCCGCATACGGGTATATTACCTCAAGGGAGATACGTTGCGGGCGCTGGCGTCTGCGGTTATGGCGTTGCGTGATCTGTCGCAGATGAGCAATCTGTCTACGGAGATGCGCAGCATGCTGCGTGAGGGTATCGGCTATCTTGCTCGTGACGAGGAATTGAAACGTCACCTGGATCGTCCTCTGGCGTATCAGCCGGGGCAGGAACGGGCTTTGTTCGTTCAGCTCGGAAAGGCTTATAAGGAAATGGCGTCTCAGGCCGGAATGGAGAGCCGCGAAGAGACTTTTGCCCGTAAGCAGAAACTGGATAAGGCCCTGATTGTAGGGCAGAAGCTCGTGGCTCAGGGCAAGTTTTCCGAAGCGGAAGAGTCCTTCCGGGAAGCCGTGTCCTGTTATCGGGACGAACACCGTCTTTTCCAGATGATTGCGCAGAGCTTCATTGATGCCGGGCAGCCCCGAAGGGCTATCGACTACCTGCGCAAGGCCGTGGAGGCTGAGCCGGATAACGAAAGTGCGAAGGCTCTGCTGGAGAAAGTCAGCGCCATAAAGGACTGAATGTTCCCCTGCATCAGAGACGCGCGTCATTCCGGAGGACGAATTCTGCGATATTCCGCCAGACAGAATTTTTCTGCGGCGGACAGAAACTCCGGGAAGAATATTCCATTCAATCTCCGCCTCTGTTCAGATCGGCTCAAACGGCAAGAATTCTCCGGAATTTTACTTGCAACATATGAACAGACGATATGATCCCGTCTTTCGCCATGGGCAGCGGATTCGGCAGAACGCCGGAATCTCCCTGCCTGCGGCAGACAGACAGCACGGGCATGTCGGTGAGCCATATGCGCAGATAATACGCTAAGACTTCGTTCGTCTTCTGTCTGGTCTGTGTGCGGATTCCCGGCAGGTCTGGAGGATGCGTCAGAAGATGACGAAAAGCGGATTCGTGCGTAATCCTTCTTCAGGGAGAGGCCTGCCGGGGCGTCGGATTTCGTTCGTTCCGCCCAGAATGGGGAGAACTTCTACACTTTTCCAAGAGGGAAGAAATCGTCCACAGCAGAGCTGAAGGCTATTCCCATACCTGGTCGTTTCAGACATTCGGCGTCGCGCACGGCGTCGCGTACTGCATCGGCCTTGTCGCTCGGCACCAGCATAATCAGCACTTCTTTTTCCGGGAACAGGGTCAGTCCGAAGAAACGGGCATCCTCTCCGCTGGCCGTTCCGCGCGCCTTGAGTATCGTTCCTCCGGGCGCCCCTGCCTTACGGGCTGCGGCCATGGCGTCGTCGGCGAATCCGGCATTGACAATAAGGCAAACAAGTTCATAAGGCGACTGATGTTGTTCTCTCATGGAAGGCTCCGGCAGGGAGTGTGTTGATTGGGAGTCCGGCGCAGGATTCGCTTCGTTTCGTTTGGGGCGCAGAACGTCGTCAAGATTAAGGCTGAAGGATATGCCGACGCTTGCGCGGGAATGGGCGGAGGTTGCGCGCCATACTGAAGCTACGGAATCCGTCTGATCCTTTGTGCCGAGAATTATTAGAATGTCCTTTTCCTGATCGGCAAGGCAGAGCAGCCCCAGCAGGCCCCCGGAAGCCGTTCCGCGTCCGGGCAGAATCGTGCCTCCCTTTGCTCCGGCGTCTCTGGCAAGGCGCATCAGACGTTCTCCCTGTCCGTGCCCGGAAATGGCGCAAATCAGTTTATCGGAAAGTTGGCCGGCGGGGTTCATGCCTTGTCCTCCGGAGCATGTTGGCTGTGCCTGGAAAGAGCCAGAGTTTTGTTTTCGGCACGGGTTACAAGTATTCCCAGCGCCTGTATGGCAATAAGTGGCGTCATGGCAATGAGCGCAATGACGCCGAAAGCGTCAAGAATGGGGTTGCCGCCCAGAGCATTTGAGGCCCCGAGCGCAAAGGCCAGAATAAAGGTGGAGGCCATGGGGCCGGAGGCCACGCCTCCCGAGTCGAATGCTATCGCCGTAAACAGCGGGGGGCAGAAGCGCATGAGACCGAAACTCAGCAGATAGCCGGGAATGAGAAAATACCACAGAGAAATGCCGTTCAATATCCGGAACATGGCCATGCCTACGGCGCAGGCCACACCGAGGGAAAGCGCGGCCAGCATCAGACTGCGCCTGATGCTTCCGCCGGAGATTTCTTCCACCTGCACGGTCAGAACCCATACGGCAGGTTCAGCACAGACGACCAGCGCGCCGAACAGGACTCCGGCCGAGATAAACAGGGCCGAGGGCTGCGTTCCCGCAATCAGCGCGCCCAGCTCACGCCCGGCAGGCATGAATCCGCCCTTGACGCCGAGAAAGAACAGCACAAGTCCGAGAAAGGTATAGACAAGACCCATGATCAGACGCAGCAGCTGTTGTGACGGCATACGCACCAGCGTCAGCTGAAACACTGCGAAGAGCAGAAACAGCGGGCCGAGAGCTACAAGCACTTCATGCAGAACTTCAGGGACAAGATTCAGGAAAGCTGCGAGCAGAGAGAGGCTTTCTCCCGCAGACTCCACGCTTTCCGCAGGGAGTTCTCCTGTGCCGGATGAGAGCATCCCCATGAGAAGGACCGCCATGATCGGACCGATGGACGCCAGCCCGATGAAACCGAAGCTGTCGTTTTCCGCATTACCTCCACGCACGGCGGCAACGCCCATGCCCAGAGCCAGTATGAAGGGAACCGTCATGGGGCCGGTGGTTGCTCCTCCTGCGTCGAAGCCCACGCCGAGGAATTCCGGAGAGGAGAGCGCGGCACAGACAAAAAGCAGCGCGTAGAAGAGAAGCAGCAGTACGCGCAGAGAGAACTGAAAAATTACGCGCAGCAATGCGAGACTGACAAAAAGACCGACGCCTGCCGCGATCATGAACACCAGATTCCTTGCGGAAATGGAAGGAGCCACGTCCATGACCTGGGCGGCCAGTACCTGTACGTCGGGTTCCGCCACGGTGATGATGAAACCGATGATGAAGCCTGCGCCCAGCAGCAGGGGGAGGTTGCGTTTATGCACGAGTGCAGAACCGGCTCTCTGTCCCATGGGCAGGACGCCGATATCGGCTCCTACCAGGAAGAAGGACAGTCCGATGATGATCAGAACGCCCCCCAGCAGAAAGGGAGGAAATAATGCTCCCAGCGGCGCGACGGCAAGATGAAGAAGGCTGACCAGCGCCATGATGGGCAGGACGGAAATGGCGGATTCCCGGAGTTTTTCCAGAAAAATCATGGAGATTCCGTTTGCTTGTCGAGGTTATGATACTGAATGTTTATTTTTTACATAAATGTATATTTTGAGCAAGTATTTTCTGTATCTTGCATCAGTCTCAGCAGCTATATATCGACAGTGTCGACAGGTACGGAAGAACAGTATTTCCCGAGCAGGCAGTCAGAAAAAAGAAATTTGTTCGTATCATTGTATGAATGATTGATATTCCGGCTGTATAATAAGTACGGAAGCTGTACTATATGAGAAATTCATTTTGACTTATGTTTATACTGGCCGCCCGCAATGTAGAAACTGTTCTGAACTGCAAAGAGAGCCTGAGGATCGCGTGAGGCGACAAGGTCTTCAAGATAGCGCAAGGCAAAATTGCTGGCGATGGTGATGACCACTTCCTTCGATTCGTGCGTATAGGCCCCGAAGGCCGGAACAATGGTCGCTCTTCCTCCGTTGGACATGATTGCCTGGCAGATTTCCTGTCCTTTTCCCGTGATGATGAATACCGTCTTGTGCCGGTTGGAGAGGCGTTGGACAAAATCCGTGGTATTGGCGGAAATGAAGACCAGAATGCCGGATACTATCACCATGTCCAGCGGGATGGTGGTGACGCTGGTAAGAAAGAGCATGATATTGAAGGCAAAGGAACATTGCCCGATAGGAAAATTCCAGCGTTTGTTCAGATAGACGCTGACCATGTCCAGACCGCCGCTGGACCCCTGGGAACGGAGCATGATGCCGATTCCTATGCCTACAAGGACTCCGGCCAGAATGGCGGCATAAAAATCGTTTTCCACCGGTATGCGCACGGTATCCAGCAAAGCACCCCAGGCGGAGGTGGCGAGCGTGCCGTAGAGGCTGTACCACACGAAACGGCGGCTGACCTTGAACCAGCCGAAAAGAAGCAGCGGCAGATTAAGCAGAATATTCCAGATGGGAGCGGTCAGAAGCCCTGTGCCGTACCACGTCAGCAGGCTCAACCCCAGCACTCCTCCGGTAAGGAACCCGTGATGCGCGGCAACAGCCTGTGATCCGAAAGCCATGAAGCCGGCTCCGACGGTGAGCAGCCAGATATTCCACAGCGGATGCAGGGAAAGTTTGCGGGAGGAAGGCAGTTTTCCTGTGTACAGCTTGGGCATGGGACTCTCTGCGAGGGGCAGGGCGGACGTTTGCCGTCTGAAAGGTTACGGTTCGGGAAAGGAAGGGAACGGACTCCGCCGGACGGGCGGCGGGGAGAGTTTGCTCAGATGATGCCCCACAGCATTCTGGCGGCAGTAACGTACAGGAAAAGGGCAAAGACCTTGCGCAGGGTGCTTACGGGCAGGGCATGTGCCAGCTTTGCCCCCAGAGGGGCGAAAAAGATACTGGTACAGGCAATGCCCAGCGTGGCCGTCACACTGATGTACCCGAGCGACCAGGCCGGGAGTCCGGGCTGATTCCAGCCCGTCCAGACATAGCCGATGCTGCCTGCTATGGCGATGGGCCAGGAGAGAGCGGATGAAGTCCCGACGGCCTTGTGGATTTCTACGCCGCACCAGCGCAGAAAGGGGACGGACAGGCTGCCGCCGCCAAGCCCGACCAGGCTGGAGACGCCGCCTATGAGAAAGCCCGCCAGACTGAGTCCGCCCATACCGGGCGCGCTGTGTCGCGCCCGCGGGTAGAAATCCAGCAGCATCTGCGTTGCCACGACAAGCAGGAAACAGACGAAGAAAATTTTGAGTCCCGTACCCGACATGCCTGCCGCGAGGAAGGAGCCGCCAAGCGTACCCAGCGCAATGGCCGGAGCCATGCCCCGGACATAATTCCACAGCACCGATTTACGCCGGGCATGTGCCCGGGAGCTGGATATTGCAGTGAACAGAATGCTGGACAGGGAGGTGCCCAGAGCCACGTGCATGGCCAGCTCCGGCGACATATCCCCCTGTATGGAAAAGATGAGGGTGAGAAGCGGGACGACGACGAGCCCGCCGCCTATGCCGAGCAGTCCGGCAAAAAATCCGGCGGCCGCGCCGGTACAGATGTACAGGAAGTAAATTTGCAGCATGATGACCTGCAGTTCTTGCAGTGGGAGAATGGAACCCGAGCGAGTCCGGGAGCGAATCCGGCGAGGGCGCGACGGATTCGCCGCGCCCCGCGGTCGGTCGTCAGGCCAGAATATGCGGACTGACGGAGGCGATGTCTGGGCATCCTGTGAGAGTCATTGCGGCAGTGAGTCCGGCGCGCAGATCTTCGACATAGGCAGCAACCCCTTCGCGCAGACCGCCTACGGCGGCGACGCTGAACGGGCGTCCTACGAGGACGGCGCGCGCGCCGAGCGCGAGCATTTTGAGGACGTCCACGCCGTCACGGACGCCGCCGTCCGCGAGGACTTCCACCCTGCCGCGTACTGTTGCGGCAATACGGGGCAGCACTTCTGCCGTTCCCGGAGTGTGATCGAGAACGCGCCCTCCATGGTTGGATACGACAATGGCGTCGACTCCGGCGTCGGCGGCAATGCGCGCTTCGTCTTCCGTCATGATGCCCTTGATCATGAACTTGCAGCCAGCTCCGTGTACATGCGCGGTAATGGCGGCGAGTTCTTCCGGGGTCTTCGGGGAAACGGGGCGTCCCTGTTTGCGCAGGGTAATGAGTCCGGCTGCATCCACATCCATACCGATGACGGGGCAACCCGTGGCTGCTGCACTGTCGAGTTTGCGGTTCAGCTCTTCACCGTCCCAGGGCTTGATGAAGGGAATGCCGTGCCCGCCGGCCTTCCGGATGGCTGCAAATGCGCTGTCGGGAATGATGTCGCCCACGCCGTCTCCGCCGCAGCCGATGATTCCGGCATCCTTGCAACCGAGCATGACGGCGTCGGCATAGTCCGCTTCCGTCACGGGCGCGCCGCCCATATTGAAGGATACGCCTCCTATGGGCGCGGCCAGCACGGGCAGGGACAGCTTCAGTCCCAGTACGCTCTGTTCAAGTTCCGGCTGCACGGCTCCGTGCAGACAGCGCATGGCAAGGCGTATTCCCCGCAGGGCTTCGATGTTGGCCCGGAAGGAAGCTCCCGTACCCAGACCGCCCATTCCCGGGACTTCTCCCGAACATGCGCGTCCGTCACATACCGGACAAACCCGGCAATATCCCTTCATCCGTTCTCTGGCCTGTTGCCTGATGGCGGCGTCCATGCTTGTCTCCTTGAAAAAGTGGATCGGGCCTCCGTTTCGAAAGCGGCCCCCAAAATCAGTTTGCGTATTTTGCTTCCAGCTCTGCGCCGGAACGTTCCACAGAGGTTTTGAAGGCGTTGCGTTCGGCGCGTATGGCCTCCGCCAGGTTTTCGTCATGCAGCGCAAGTATCTGCGCGGCCAGCCAGGCCGCGTTGCGTGCGCCGGCCTTGTCCAGAGCCACTGTCGCAACCGGAAATCCCGGAGGCATTTGTACTGTGGAAAGCAGGGCGTCCATGCCGCCGAGAGCCGATCCCGAGACGGGTATGCCGATGACCGGCTTTGTTGTCCGGGCCGCAACGGCTCCGGCAAGATGGGCGGCCATGCCCGCCGCGCAGATGAAGACCTGACAACCCTCTTTTTCCAGTTCCTGAACAAGAGCTTCCGTGCGTTCCGGCGTGCGGTGTGCGGAAGAAATCGTAAAGCGGAAGCTGATACCCAGCTTCTTCAGAATGTCCGCACAGGGACTGATGACCGGTTCATCCGAGGCGGATCCGATGAAAATGGCAACTTGCGTCATAGCTTGTCCTTATGATGGGGTGCGGTACGGTTCAGACGGGGCGTGCCCCGTCGAAGCCGTGGAACACGCCGGGTTCAGTTCTTCTCCTGAAGACGTTTCAGGCCTTTCAGGCCGATGTCGTGGCGATAGAAGGAATCAGGCATGGAAATATGCTTCAGGGCTGCGTAGGCCCGGTCGCGGGCATCGGCGAGATCGCAGCCAAGGGCCGTTACGCACAGGACACGTCCGCCGCTGGAGAGAAGCCTGTCCCCTTCGCGGCGCGTACCGGCCTGAAATACCTGAACGGAGGCTGAAGATTCGGCTTCCTCAATGCCGGAGATGCTCATGCCTCTGGCATAGGAGCCCGGGTATCCTTGGGCGGCGACGACGACGCCGAGAGCCGCCTCAGGGCGGATACGCAACGTATGGCGTTGTGCGAGGGTCCCGTCGACGCAGGCGCGCAGCAGATCGAAAAGATCCTCGTCAAGGCGCATGAGCAGAGGCTGGCACTCGGGGTCTCCGAAGCGGACATTGTATTCCAGCACTCTGGGGCCTTCTGCCGTCATCATGAGTCCGGCGTAGAGAATACCCCGGAACGGCGTACCCCGTCGGGCCATTTCCCGCAGGATGGGCCGCACGGTGATATCCGCCATTTTTTCGAGGTCGGCGTCGGGCAGTACCGGCGCGGGGCTGTAGGCTCCCATGCCGCCGGTGTTCGGGCCCTGATCTCCGTCGTATGCGGCCTTGTGATCCTGGGCGGAGGGCAGGGGCAGGGCTGTTTCGCCGTCGCAGAAATAGAGCAGGGAAACTTCCTCGCCGCGCAGAAACTCTTCAAGAACCACGGTTTCGCCCGCCGAACCGAAGCGGCCGGAAAACATTTCGTCCAGAGCCTCGTCCGCTTCTTTTTCCGTCATGGCAATGACCACGCCCTTGCCGGCGGCGAGTCCGTCGGCCTTGATCACCAGAGGGGCGCCGTGCGTTACGGCAAACTGCTTTGCCGCGTCTTTGTCGGAAAAGACGCCGTATGCAGCGGTGGGCACGCCGGCTGCCTTCATAACTTCCTTGGCGAAGGCCTTGCTTCCTTCAAGGCGCGCGCAGGCTGCGCTCGGCCCGAAGCAGGGGATTCCCGCCGCGTTCATGGCGTCGACGACACCAAGAGTGAGCGGCAGTTCGGGGCCTGGCACGACAAAGTCCACTCCGTGTTCACGGGCAAAGGCGACAAGCGCCGGTACGTCGCCGTCGGAGACGGGCTGATTTTGCGCCAGGGAGGCCGTTCCTCCGTTTCCGGGCGCGACAAAAATTTCGTCCACGCCGGGGCTTTGCTTCAGTTTCCAGGCAAGGGCATGCTCGCGCCCTCCCGAACCGATGATGAGTATGCGCATGGGGACTCCTGGCGCGGACGCGCCGCGTTGTCGTGAAAGGAGCAGCTCGTCGAAGATTCCTCCGTACGAGGTCTTTCCTTTGGGGGGAGCCGTGGCAGATCGGCTCTGCAAAAAAATGATCCCGGCAGAAAAATAGCCGCATCCCGTGAAAATGACAACTGTCGGGCAAGTTCCGGGGGGTACCCCGATGCCTGCGCCATCTTCCGACCCCGTTTCCAGGTATTCTGGATAAACGTTCGCCATATCCGGTAGATCCGGGAAAAGCATGAGAGGCGTCCGGTGGCCAGGACGTCGGAGTCTGCCCCCCTGTTACGGAGGAAGGTTCCGCGCCGGGTCCGGCGATATCCGGCCCGGGGATACGGGGTGGTTCGGCCGCGTGCGCAACTCTCCTTTTGATGCGGCGGAGCATGCGTCGCTCCCGCACAGTATGGAAGCTTCGACGCATTCAGTCCTTTGCCCGACAGGATGAAAAGTTTCTTTCCATGACGAGATTATGAAAAACGCCGCTTGTGAATGTTCACAAACGGCGTTCCTTCTACGAGAAGGCAGACGGGGAAAAGGCGCAGCACTTACAGCGAGTTGTACATGCCGCCGGCGAGGGCACCGAGACCGCCGCCAACAAGGGCGCCGACTCCGGCACTGCCCCCGGCAATGGCGGAAATGCCCGCACCGGCGAGGGCGCCTCCCGTTCCGCCTATCAGAGCGTTTTTCTGCGTCCGGGAAAGCTGGCAGCCGGTGGCCAGAGCCAGCATGAGGGCCAGGGGCAATATGACGAGGCCTTTACGAAGAGATGCTGTCATGACGATATCCTTCTGCGTTAGAGCGTTTTGTCTTTGAATGCGTCTGCAAGCCAGGATTCTGTGTTCCAGCCCGCAGCGTTCACGCCTCCGCCGGAGCTTGCGCGGCTGTCCGCGTCAGTTGTCCTGCGGGCTGTCCTTGTGCGGTTACGTCGCCGGACTTTGCGCTTACTCCGGCGTCGCGGAGTAGTGGGAGCATGTTCAAAACAGACATGACCTGGAGGTGAGCAGTCTTGGGGCGGACAGCCTATTTCCCTGCGGGCAGGGCAGGCACGATCAGTTCTTTCCAGACGACGTCGAGGACGTGTCTGTCCTTCTGATCGGGGTTATCGTCATAGAAAGTGTCGATGCCGTCCACAATAGTCTGCCGCGGGGTATTTTCAAAGGCGATGACCCAGCCCCGTTCAAAGGGAGAGAGGTTAAGGTTCTCCAGCGTGGGCTGCTTTCCGTTCCGCTTGGCCTGTTCCATGCCGATGGCGTATTCCACGGCAATGCCGTTTTCAAGCCCGAAAAGGAAACTCAGCTTGTTGTCGTTGCTGGTATCTTGCCAGACGTATCCGTCCAGTTTTGCAATCTGGGAGGCCTTGCCCTGATCAGCCGCAGAGGAAAGTGTCGGGAGCAGCGCAACGGATGCGCACAGGGCCAGAACGACAAAGGGCCGCAACAAGTGTTTCATACGATCCTCCTTGACTCCTGCGGGACGCAATGGGGTCATTTTCAGAGAAGGGGGAAAGGACTTCCCCCATTCTGGAGATAATGTTTGATCCCTGTTTGTTCCTGTGTCAATGAGCCGTTTGCCTAAAGGGCGTCTTCGTCCGGCGTATCGGGGACATCGGCGGGATCGCCGCCCATGTCTATGACGCGCACGCCATCCTGTATATTCCGCAGAGCCTGACGGCGGAAACGGCGCAGCCAGTTGCCGTCCGGGCATTCGGGAGCAAGCAGTGTCTCGGCCAGCCATTCCGCACTGTGCAGAACGGGGCGTTTGTTCAGACCGTCCGCGCTGTCCATGGTCATCAGGGTACGGGCAATCCCGAGACGGCAGGACGGGCAGCCGACAAGTATGGGGGAACCCGGCGTGAGACTCGGGAGAACTGCCGCCAGACGTCCGCGTTTGCGCTCCCGCAGCGCGTTGTAGATCCCAGGCGAGGTATAGGCGCCCGTACCGGATTCGCCGCAGCAGCCGGGAGTGATGCTGATGCTTGCGCCGCTCAGGCGTTCAAGGGCACGGGCAGCCTTTCCTCCGCCCTTGACCGCTTTTATACCGGACCATTCCGGGTGGCAGGACGCGTGGTAAAGCAGGTTCTGGCCGTCAAGCCGGCTCGCATGAGGGAGCTTATCGACAAGCAGTTGAACCAGATCGCTCTGCGGCATGGGGGAGCCGTCCGGCAGCGTCAGACCGTGGCGACTCAGGCTGTCCCGGCAGGAGCCGCAGGCCGTCAGCGTCATGTTGACGCGAAAACCGGCTCCTGCCGCTTCCTGAATGTATTCGTCGAGGGCCTTCCGGTTGCGCTCCAGATTTTCCCTGTAATTGCCCTCGGCTCCGGAGCTGAGCAGCGGATACCCGCAGCACAGGTGTTGACGGGGGACGACAACGGGAATCCCCGCCCGCATGAGCAGGGCGAGAGCAGAAAGGGCGATTCTGCGATAAAAGAGACTGCCGCCGCATCCGGGGAAATACAGAACCGCGTCGACCCCCTTTTCGGTCAGTTCCTTCTTCAGGGCCGCAGGCAGAAAAAGTCCTCCCCGGTCAAGGCGCAGAGCTTCATACAAATTGGCCATGCCCAGTTCCGGCCCTTTGTTGTTGAACAGAGGGCTTTCCAGACGTTCGCGCCACATGCGGGGAACGAATCCGATAACTCTGTTCTGGACCTTCTGCCCCAGAGCGGCGGCCTTGGCGGCTTTGGGTACGCGCTTTGCGGGATCGTGGGCCAGCCAGCTGAGAACGCGGCTTTTGATGGGATGTCCTCCCATGCCTTCTTCTTTAAGGAAGGCCAGCATGGCAAGCGCGACGGATGCAGACTCGATTTTCACGGGACAGACGGATGTGCAGCGGCCGCAGCCTGTGCAGTGTTCCACCATGTAGCGCAGTTCTTCCAGCAGCGCGGGGGCGGGTTTTCCGCTGGTGGCCTGAGCGTAGTAAATGGCCTCGGTAATGGCGCCGAGGACCATGTTTTTGTTGCGCGGATGATACTGGTAGGAGCGTTCCGGATAAACCATGGGACAGACCTGCTTGCATTTGCCGCAACGGGTGCAGGTCTGTACCGTGGTCAGCAGCTTGATGAAGCGTTCCTTGTCCTGCAGACCGCTCTGACGGATATCCTCAATCAGTCTGTTGAAGGAGAAGGTGAAGGGGCGCACGGGAAGTTCCCGTTGTACCAGTTTCCCGGGGTTGAGAATGTCGCGGGGGTCAACGCGCTTTTTGAAGGCGCGCAGAGCTTCCATTTTTTCCTTGGCGAGGAAGGAAATTTTGGTGATGCCTATGCCGTGTTCACCGGATACGGCCCCGCCCATTTCCTGCGCCTGCGCCATGGCCTGCATGGCGGCTTCTTCAGCCTGTTCCATCATGTGGGGGTCGTTGGAGTTGACCGGGATATTCACATGACAGTTGCCGTCCCCGGCGTGCATGTGGCTGGCGATGATGATGCGGCTGGCCCGCATGTATTCGGCGATCTTCCGTATTTTTTTTGCCAGCCGGGGATAGCGTTCCTCCAGCGTGGCAAGAAAGGCTTCCGCCCGGGCAAGAACGTCGTCGTCGGTCAGGTCGCCGCTCTCGGAGGAGCCGTGTTCCTGCTGCTTCGGAGCTTCCCCCTGCGCAAGGCGCGAGGCGAAGGTAAATTCCCGGTTGACGTCCCGATCTTCAAGAGGAAAGCCCGGCAGACGTCCGACTTCCTGAAGCGCGTATCGGTAGGCGGCGGCGCTCATTTCCAGATTGAGCGTTTCAAGAAAGTGCGCAAAGTCCGGAATCGCCCGCATGGGAATGACCACGTCTTCGTTGATTTTGAATCCGGAAGTGCGCCGGGCTATGGCGGAGAGCTTGTGACGATCCTCCCAGAACAGTTCCCCTTCCTTTTCATCACGGGCAACGGTGACGGCTACATATTCGTTGTCGCCGACCAGACCGACAATTTCATTGACGCACTGATCGAGCAGGTATTCGTCGTTCCCGTCCACCTGCACGATGATCACTGAAATGGGATCGCCACTGTGGCGTATGGATTTGCGCTGGTAGCCTATGGCCTGAACGTATTTGACATTGAATTCTTCCAGCGCGGAAAGATGGGCATAGTCGCCTTCCTGACGTATGCGGTCGCGCAGGGCTACGATTTCCTGAATGATTTCTGCGGCGGGACGCATGGATTTGCCGAAAACTTCCAGAACCAAGACCCGGGAAAAGGCGGGTTTTTCATGCAGAGTGAACGTGGCTTCGGTGATGATGCCGTCCACACCTTCCTTCTGCATACCGGGAAGGCCGCCCAGAGCCTTGTTGGTCACGTCCTTGCCGAGTCCGGGCAGACGTATTTCGTCCCCTTTCAGTTCCACCACGCTGCGCATGCCGCCGGAGGTATCCCGCACTTCAAATACGGCCGTTTCTTCCGGCAGAATTTTGTGCCGGGGATGATCCACGCGCAGCACGTCGATGATTTCCCCTGTGGGCGTGACCATGCGCCAGGAAAGCAGGTTGTCCAGCGTGGTGCCGTATTCAAAGGCAAAGGGGCCGCCGGAATTTTCCGCCACGTTGCCGCCTATGGTGGAAGCCGTCTTGGATGCAGGGTCAACGGTGAAGAGCAGGCCTTCCTTTGCGCAGCGATCTATGGCGTCCTGCGTGATGACGCCGGCCTGACAGGTCAGCGTCAGATGTTCCCTGTCCACGCTCATGGCGGTGAGGCGCGTCATGTTTACAATAACGCTGCGCTTGAGCATGGGGACTGCGCCTCCCGTCATGCCGGAACCGCCGCCGCGCGGGATGATGGCAAATTTCATTTCGTTTGCCAGACGCACCAGCGCGCTGACCTGTTCCGTTGTCGCCGGTTCGACGACCAGAAGCGGCAGTTCCATGCGCAGGTCGGTTGCGTCTGTGGCGCATTCCACAAGCGCACTCGGGCGGGTAAGCACACAATCTTCAGGCATGATGGTTTTCAGCCGTTCCACAAGCTCCTGCCGGAAGCGGCGTTCGGCTTCATATGCGCTCCAGAAAATGGTGATCCCTTCGCTGATGGTGGTCACATATTGTTGGGCGAGAGCCTGCGATTCTCTGGTAAAGCGTTCGTTTACACTGGCGCGTACGGATTCCGGCTGAATAAAGGGATTGTAGGCGACGAGAAAAAGTTCTTCAGCAATGGAAATGGCCAGTTCGCGTACGGATTCGGGCCAGTTTTCAAATGCCTCAAGGTTGATGCGGAGAATACGATTGACAACAAAATCCTGCGATATGGAAATATGAGGGCCTTTGTGCGCCATGAAAACACTCCTTGTCCCCTCCGGAGAACAAAGCCCGGAAAGGGGAAGCAGGTAGTATAGCGCGTCAGGACTCTTTTGCGCAAGTAAGGAAATGGAAATTTGTCCGGCTTGACCGAAATGGATTCGGGGGATAATAAAATTAAGATCCCGTATGCCCCCCCTCCGGGTCCGGCTGGGGAAGCCCGGAGGCGGGAGGCGTGTTGGCTTGGAACGGGCTTTCGGGGGGAGAAGCGGAAAGCGTGGCTGCGCTTCCGCTGAAGTCCTCTGATGTCAGTCGATATCAAAGGAAGGGGTTTCCGGCGAAATATAGTGGATGTCTACGCTTGCGCCTGTCCAGTTCTTTAAAAGTCCTGCCAGCTCTTCCGCGATGGAGGGCAGTTCGGTTTCGGCATGTTCCGTCATCATATCAAGATTGATTGCGGCTCTTGTCGTTGTGGGCAGGAGCTTGCTGCGGTCTCCGTTCTTCCAGCACCATGCCCGGCAGAACACATCTCTGTTGCCGGAATCCATGTAGATGACTTCTCCCACAGGCGGATGTTCCAGAACATCGGGCTGAGCGAGGGGAACATAATCCTCGTCCCCTTTTGCAAAGGTAAGGCAGAGATCTCCCGTGACGGCGTCAAGGTCGTCGCCTCCGCAGGGGATGAGGTGGCGCAGGCTCATGCAGTTGAACAGAGCCACCAGCGTATTGACATAGGGCAGCATGGTTCCCTTGCGTACCCGCTTGACCAGATTGATGACGGAGGGCGGATATCTTTTGGGGTTGAGGTGCATGGAACTGAAGGCGTCCGCCCAGGGCTTGAGGCGGGGATGCTCGTAAGGCGAGGCCAGTTCCCCGCCCTGGACGGATGTTTCGCTTTCGCGCAGCAGCGCGAGAACTTCCGGCACTTCCGTACTGTTATCCATGCCGCGCGCAATCAGAACCGCACGACGAAACAGCGGGTAGGTATGAAATATTTCCGGATCGACAAGGTAACGCATGACGTTCTCCCGGGTGATTTGCCGCACGGCGGCAACCGGAGCCGTTTTCATGCGGATCGTTGAACTGCCGCCGGTTGCGGCCGTAGTTTGAAACCGTTCTCCCGCCCGGAGAGGACGGAATATCGCGGACGTATGTCCGGATTATTTTTTCATGCGACTGGTGATGTTGTTCTGTACCCATTTGGCATCGAGCCATTCGAGAGGCTGCACCGGCACGCCGGACACAAGAACCCCGAAATGGACATGATCGCCTGCGGCAAGCCCCGTGGTGCCGGTGGTTCCTATAATCTGACCGCCCTTGACCTCATCGCCTGGCTTGACGCGGAATTCGCTGAGGTGGGAGTAAAGCGTCATAAGACCGAGGCCGTGATCGATCACCACAATATTGCCGTAAATACCGAGTTCTTCCGCAAAGATGACGCGGCCGGCATTGGCTGCGGGCACTTCGGCGCGGGCGACGGATGCGAGATCCAGACCTGTATGAACCTGATGGTCGATCTTCTTGCCCCCGGACGTATAGGTGCGGGAGTCGCCGAAATTGGCTTTGACGGCAGAGCGCGGCAGGTGCTGGAATTTTCCGCTCCACAGGAAGGAAGGATTGCTCTTCTGCCCGAGTTCCAGAAGTTTGGCATCGTCGCGCAGGCGTTCGCCGTTGTTGACGCAGATATATTGTTCCAGCGTGGAGGCATTCTGTTTTTCCGGACAGAGTCTGGCGAGTTCCTGCGCTTTCTGGTTGAGGAAATTTTCGCTGATGGGAAGCGTGTCGGAGGTGAAGTTGCGGCCTATGGCGTTGATCAGCAGACGGCTTGAGGTGATATTGCCCGCATCGTCCCGGGCCATGATTTCCGGGTAGTAGTTGGCAGTGGTTTTCTGATGCGGGAAGGCGAACAGACAGGCCCATGAACCGTCAGCCTGCTTGTACGCGGGAAAGAACAGATCGTCGGAACGAACGCCTGTTTCCGCAACGTCCTTGTTTATGGTGTAGACGATGACGGCGCAGCCGCCACGGCGTATGGCGGGCGGAACCGTACGTACCGCAATGCGCGGAGGCTGGGTATCCATGCGTACCGGGAGGGAAAGCGTTGTGGAATTGCCCGATCCGAAACCGGCAAAGGCCGTATCCCACGCTCTGATTTCCAGTTCGAATTCACCGTCGGGAAGACGCGTTTCGCTCAGATCGAAATTCAGCTTTGCGTCGTGTATTTCCGGGGGAAAGTCCCTGCGCAGGACGGTCATGGATTTCCCGTTCTTGCGCACGGTGACCTGAACGGAGCGCAATCCGGATTCGTCGGAAAGCGTCAGCTCGAGAGGCTGGGTCGGGCCGAGACGTTCGGGATTTTCCGGCACGAGGTTGAGAACGGGGCCCGTCATGTCATGCATCAGCACATAGGCTCCGGCTCCGGCAAGGATAAGGCACAACAGAAGAAAAATGTGTGAGAGGCGCAGGCTTGATTTTTTTTTCATGGCAGAAAACGGGAAGAAGCGGCGCGGTTTCCGGCCGGAACTTTTTGGGGTTGTATGAAAAGTCTTCAGTCCTTTTTATCCAGCAGCATCATGGCAAGGCGCAGAAAGTCCGCTTCGGTCAGAATGCCCACAAGTTTGCGTCCTTCCAGCACGGGCAGGCAGCCGCACTTGTGTTCGAACAGCAGCCGGGCCGCTTCACGCAGCGGAGTATCGGGCGTCACGCATTCCACTTCGCTCTGCATGACGTCGGAAACACGGATGGCCGTGTCTATTTCTTCCTGAATTTTTTCGTCGATATCCGCGAGCCTGGAAATGGTACATGCCAGAAGATCCCGGTTGGTAATCAGCCCCACGAAGTTGCCTTCGTCGTCTGCTACCGGCGTGTTGCGGATTTTCGCCAGCTTCATGAGCGTGCGCGCGTCGTTGAGGGTATCCGTAGGCTGCAGCGTGAATACCGTATCAACCATGAGTTCGGAAACAGTATGCATGGGGGTCTCCTCCGGGAAACAGGCCGCCGGGTACGCCTTCGAAGCGGCAGAGGGTTTGAAGTCCGGACAATTAACAGCTATAGTGTCGCATCCGAATGTCTCCGTCAAGGGGACTGCGGGGTCTGAGAAGTTCCGGCAGGAGCTTCGGACGGGAACAGGGAGAGGACAGAGTCAGATGAGTGCTGCTGAAATGGATTATCGTATTCCCCGCCAGCGCATGGTGCGCGAACAGCTTGTCGCCCGTGGCATTGGAGATGCCCGCGTACTGGAGGCCATGGGGGGATTGCCCCGGCATTTTTTCGTGCCGGAGGCCTTTGCTCCTACGGCCTATGACGACAGGCCCCTGCCCATAGGGCACGGACAGACCATTTCTCAGCCCTACGTTGTGGCTCGTATGTGCCAGATGCTGGAAGCCAGACCTGGTATGAGCGTATTGGAGGTCGGTACGGGATCGGGCTATCAGGCCGCCGTACTGTACCGTATGGGGCTTACCGTGTTCAGCGTGGAGCGTCTGCGTCCGCTTTACATGGAGGCCAGAGAGCGTCTGACGTCGCTCGGAATGTACAACGTGCGCACGCTGCTTTCCGACGGAACGCTCGGATGGCCGGAAATGGCCCCCTTTGACCGCATCATTGTTGCCGCGGGTGGGCCGGGCATTCCCGAGGCCCTTGTCGACCAGCTTGCCGATCCCGGTATCATGGTCATTCCGGCCGGCAGACAGAGAGGAACCCAGAGGCTTGTCCGCGTTCATAAGGAAAATGGCCGGGTCAATGTGGAGGACTGCGGTTCCGTGACCTTTGTGGATCTTGTCGGCAAGTGCGGCTGGAGCCAGAAATAGACTTCCCTCTTCTTATCGTTCATTAAGTTCGCCTGTTTTTCCGAAGGGCGGCAAAATATGGATTGACAAAACCGTCCCGGCGATGAAAACCCTATCTGTACCATTCCCTCCGGCCGGAATGCGGAGGGCGGATGCAGACGAGTCGTCTGCTCTGTGAACTTGCCGGATTGACGGAACATCTTTTCGAGGAACGTGTCATGCCTTCCCCTCTGTCGCTTTGGGCGCATATGAAGCGCCTCAACTGGGCCAACCGGATTACGCTGCTGCGCATCGGCGCGGTGCTGCCCATCGTCGTGCTGCTGCATTTTCCCTCCGTTCTGCTGTGCTGGATTGCGGCGATTCTGTTCGTTCTCGCTTCGCTCAGCGATTTTCTCGACGGATATATCGCCCGCCGGGAGGGTATGGTCACCACGTTCGGAAAGTTTCTCGATCCTCTGGCAGACAAGCTGCTCATCTGTTCCGTACTGGTGCAGATGGTGGCGATGGGCTGGGTTCCGGCATGGGTCACCATACTCATCATCATACGCGAACTGGCCGTGACCGGCTTGCGGGCCGTCGCAGCAGATAACGGTGTGGTCATTGCGGCGGACAAATACGGCAAGGTGAAAACCGTACTGCAGATTGTGGCTCTGGTGCCTCTGCTGATTCATTATCCCCTGTGGGGAATTCCCGTGCATGGTATCGGGATTTTTATCCTTTACATCGCTCTGATTCTCACGATAGTATCAGGCGTTAATTATTTTTATCGTTTTTATTGCGACTGGAGTTCTACCCGGGACGATGCGTCCACAAGCGGAACGTCGACGTCCGAGCATCACGGGCAGCTCTCCTGAACGGAAAGGGCAGCTTGCAGGGATTCGGAACATGAGTGGTCGGGATGGATCTTCC
>LBJMC04202__coassemble_236_pt1 | contig 48747 bp, 40 predicted proteins | sample LBJMC04202__metabat2_low_PE_018 | metagenome-assembled genome bin LBJMC04202 | reverse complement strand
TCTTCTGCGTTGCCTCTGGAAAAACAGTGCAGCTCTGTTATACCGTAATTTCATACTCTCGCAAACGGAAGTGCCGACGACGCTCCGGGACACTTGAATTCCGTATGCAAGCCTCGACTGCGACTTTCTTAAGGATTTTTCGTCACATCATTCTGAATGAAAACACCCTTACAACAGAAAGCGCAAATCCGTACAAAGACAGCTTCACAAAATATTGCCATTTTCAGGGACGACAACAGTCGCAGGGTCAGCGATTGTAAATTTCTCCCGCTGAACCTTCACAGCAGAAAGACACCTTGCCGTATTTCCCGGAGGAAAACGCTACAAAACGTGAAGAGCCGATCCAACCAGGACTGCCGGCAAAAAACTGTCCGGCAAGGACGCTCTTTTTTCCGGCCTCGTCGCCTTTTCGGAAAACTCGAATTAAAAAATGCTAACGCTTCAAACCGGCATAATGCAGACGCAGCAGGGCCGCACACAGCAACAGTACCTGCGTTCCCCAAGCCCCCGCCTGAGGAGGAACAAGCCCGCGCTGCCCCATGGTATCTCCGAACAGCGTCAGCACATAGGTCACAAAGGTCACCACAATGGCGATCGCAACCGCCATATAGACATTTTCCTTCCATGAAACAATGGCGGAAGCCACAAGGGCCATGACCATCAGCGAAGCCGCATAGGCCAGTTTTGCATGCCACAGCGTGAGCAGGCCCTCGACATTGGAGCCTGCATCCCGCAGCCTCTCTATGGCATCGCCGAGCAGCCAGAAAGAAAGCTGCTCCGGTTTTTCGCTTTCCGACACAAAAAAGAGCGTCACATCCTGCGTCAAAGGAACAGGCATTTCCTCAACGTGATCAGAAAGATAGTCCTCCGGCTTGATCCGCAGCACGTCGAAGGCCGTCCATGTTCCCCCGCTCACCTCAAAACGGGGAGCCCGGATCACGAGTTCAAAGCGCAGTCCGTCATCCGACAGACGATACGCCGTCAGATCCCGGCCCTGTCCGTCCTCCCGCAGTTCCCCTGCGGAGACTATCCATTCATGATCGCTGAACCATACATTATCCAGCAATCGCAGTTCGCTTTTATTCTGCCGCACCTGTTCCTGCCAGATACGGCTCGACAGCTTTTCTCCCTGAACGGCCAGATACTGGGAGCAGGCAAACTGCACCACGCCCCAGAACAGACCGCACCACACCAGAATAATCGTCACCGCAGCGGGAGAGACTCCTCCGGCCTGAAGCGCGGTACTTTCCCGGCTGTGCGACATGAGGCAGAGAAGAATAACGGAAGCAAGCAGAAATACGGCGGGCAGAATCTGGGCGATGATCCCGGGCAAACGTGCCGCATAATACACAAGCATCAGCGAAATACCCACCCCCGCATCCAGCAGAACGTCCAGACGTTCCACCATATCGGTAAGCAGAAACATCCCCCCGCCAAGCGCAAGCGTGAGGAAAAGCAGCCGGGCATGGCGCAAAAAAAGATATCGGAACAGCAGACTCATGCCGCGCCCCCATCGGTCACATTATTGCCGTTTTCCTTACGGTTCCTGCGTTTTTTTGCCTGACGGAATCTCCGCAGCCATTCCAGCGCGTGCGGCATACGTTCCTGAGCGGCCAGATGAAAGGCTTCCAGCCCAAGGAGCAGAAACACGAGATTGGGAGCCCATATGCAGTACAGGGGATTGACCCCGTTGTATTTGCCCATGTTCATGCCCCCGGACAGCACCGCATAATACAGCAGAAAAATGACCAGTCCCATGACCATGCCGCTCTGCCTCCGCACCCCCTCCAGAGAGACCGCAACAGGAATAGCTATGAACGAAAGCAGCAAACAGGCAAGCGGAAAAATTATCCGCGAATGACGCTCAACAACAACCTTGCCGGCAAACCAGTTATCCGTTTTCGCAAGTTCGCTCTGATCCGCCGTCATGAGCTGCTCCCAGGTCATCTCTCCCGGTTTGAGCGGCCCCAGATCCAGAGATTTGAACATTTCGCTGAGCTTGAGGCGAACGACATATTCCTCAAAACCTATCGTCGTTACCGTATTATCCCGTTCCGTATAAATACGCCCGTCCTTCAGGAGAAAAAGCAGCTCCCCAAGCGTATAATCCACACCGAGATTTCCCTGCGGAGCAAGGATGGTAAGACGCATGTCCGGACGGGATTTATCCTCAACCAGCACCTGAGCAAGCGTTCCCCGTTCCGGGTCTACCCTCCGGGCAAAGAACACCTTATTCGGAATATCCTGATTGAACACACCCGGACGCAACACGACCCTTGCCCGGCTGCTTGCGATATCCAGCACTTCCGTCCGAAAATGACCGGCTCCCCAGCCGACCCAGAACATGGTGATCCACAGGGAAAGCAGCGTGCATAAGCCGCTGAACAGCAGCGGCGCGGGCAGCATCTGATACAGACTCACGCCTCCGGCCTTGAGCGCAATCAGTTCCCTGTCCGAACTCATGCGGAGAAAGGTGAGAAATACTGCGAGCATGCAGGCAACAGGCAACACATATTGAAGCAGAGAAGGCGTCAGATAGAGAAAGAGCCGCAGCGTGTCGACCAGGCCGAGTTCAAGCCCCAGCAGCATATCCCGCAGACGCATGGCCTGCCCCATGAGAATAAAGAGCAGAAGAATCGCGAGAGAAAGAATAAATACCTTGGAGAACTCGGCAAAAAGCCGACGCTGCAACAGATTCATTCCGGAAACTTTCCTTGGATCGTGTTGACCGGGCCGTTTCCAACCCGTCCGACCAGACTGGAACATCGCGCCCGAAAGGGGTTCCCCGCAAAGACGCCTCTGCCGCAAGGTCGCCGGAGGGGCAGACCGTCTGTGCCGGAAGCCCATAAAAGAGGAAGATCATCGTTGCCGCCCGACAGCCCTGCCCAACCGCCCGTCCGAATTTCGCATCCGAGCCTTGTTCCCGAATATCGCGCCCGGAGGTCGCCTCCGGAGCTTGCATCGGGACGCCGAGGCGACATATCGTCATTGCGCCTTTCCCGGCACATCGTTTTCCGGCAGACCGTGGAACATTCCGAAAAAAGAGCTGAAAGTGCGGCACGCTGCTTTCCGGAACGAGGATTCCGTCCTCGTTCCGGAAAGACATACTCTCTTCCGGATGCGGGGAAAAACTATTTTTCTCCGCCGATCCGCGCAAGCAGAAACGCCAGACGTTCGCTGCGCGCCGGAGAAAGATTGAATCTGGCTCCCGCTTCGTCCAGCAGATCCGACATTGCGGCCTTTCCGCCCCTGCCTTCCTGCTTCATGCTTTCAAGACGTTCCTCGATGAAGGCAAAGGCACGGCGTACCAGTTCATCTTCCTTTACAATGGTCGTCATGCGTTTTTCGCCTCAAAATCCGCCTTTTCTCCCGGCTTCAGGCACAGTGCCCTGCATTCCGGAGCTTCCTTTTCAAGCGCACTCACAAAGGCGTCCGCATTCGGGGCAATCACGGGGAAGGTTCCGTAATGCATGGGAATGACCTGAGGCACGCCGAGAAGCGAGCAGGCATGAGCGGCCTGACGTCCGTCCATGGTATAAAAGCCCCCTATGGGCAGAAGCGCGACGTCCGGCGAAAAGAGATTGCCGATAAAGGTCATGTCGCCGAACAGCGCGGTATCCCCCGCATGATAGACGACTCCGCCGCCGGGAAGTTCCAGAACAAACCCCACGGGCGTTCCGTGAGCGCAGGTATGGAAGGCCTGAACCATGGTCACGCGCACGCCGTGCAGCTCCACCGTGCCGCCCAGGTTCCACCCCGTCACCTGCGAAGCCGGAACGCCGGCAGAGATGCAATGTTCGGCCAGTTCAACGACGGCTCCCAGCGCGGCTCCCGTTTCCCGGGCGATTTCGACCGCCTGACCGAGGTGATCGCCATGATCGTGCGTGACAAGAACGACATCCGGACGGGGGATGCTTTTCCAGTCGGGAGCGAAGGGGTTTCCTTCAAAAAAAGGATCGATGAGAACGCTGACGCCACCCGCAAAAATCTGCATATTGGAATGGCCATGCCACAAAATGGAAAACGACATGGAAACCTCCGAAAAAAGTTTATCATGCTGAACGTTCCGCAGCATGAATGCTTCGTCTTTTCCTACATTATGAACAGAGCGTGCCGCCGGGTCAAGCCGGAAGAAAAAGCTCCGGGAAAAGGCTTGCTTTTTTTTATGCAGGACACTATAAATCTCCGTTTGCTAAACCACACACTCCGGCAGCAGCTCCCGGTCCCGGGCCATGCACGGGCGGAGTTTCACGGCGAAGCCGGTGTGGAGGAAAAACCTTTTCCCTTTTCAAGGAGACTATCATGGCTTATGTCAGCATGAAGCAGATGCTGGAAACGGGCGTGCATTTCGGTCACCAGACCCGTCGCTGGAACCCCAAGATGCGCCCCTTCATTTTCGGCGCCCGCAACGGAATCCATATCATTGACCTTCAGCAGACCGTGAAGCTGTTCCGCACGGCTCACGACAAGCTGGTCGAAACCGTGGCCCGCGGCGGCAAGGTGCTGTTCATCGGCACCAAGCGTCAGGCTCAGGAAGCCGTGGCGGCCGAAGCCACCCGCGCCGGGCAGCCCTATGTGACCAACCGCTGGATGGGCGGCACGCTGACCAACTTCGTCACCATCCAGAAGAGCGTCGAACGCCTGAAGAAGCTCGAAGCCATGTTCGCCGACGGCACCATCAACCGTTACCAGAAGAAGGAAATCCTTACCCTTCAGCGCGAACTGGACAAGCTCAACCTGACGCTCGGCGGCATCAAGGATATGGAACAGCTGCCTCAGCTGGCCTTTATCATTGACCCCCACCGCGAAGAAATTGCAGTAAAGGAATGCCGCAAGCTGGGTATTCCGATTGTGGCCGTGACGGACACCAACTGCGATCCCGACGTGATCGACTACATCATTCCCGGCAATGACGACGCCATCCGCGCCATCAAGCTTTTTGTGAACGCCATGGCCGAAGCCTGCATCGAAGGCGCCGCCATGCAGAAGGAAGACGCTTCGGCCGATCCCGAAAGCGCCATGCAGAAGGCTGCCGAAAAGGAAGAAGCCGCTCCCGCCGCTGAAGCCGAATAAGGCATAACCCCACACATTACGGAGTATTGCCATGAATATTACTGCCGCTATGGTAAAAGACCTGCGCGAAAAAACCGGCGCGGGCATGATGGATTGCAAGAAGGCTCTTGCCGAATGTGAAGCCGATCTGGAAAAGGCCATCGACTGGCTGCGCCAGAAAGGCCTTTCCAAGGCCGCCAAGCGTGCCGACCGCGCCACCTCTGAAGGCGTGATCGCCGAATGGATTTCCGACGACAGCAAGTCCGCCGTCATGGTCGAAGTAAAGTGCGAAACCGACTTCGTTGCCCGCGGCGACAAGTTCAAGGAATTCGCCGACGCCGTTGTCCGGAAGATTGCGGACACCCGTCCCGCCACCCTTGAAGAAGCCGGTCTTCAGGACATGCTGAACGAAACCATCGCCGCCACGGGTGAAAACGTCACCCTCGGCAAGTTCGTGCGCATCGACATTGAAGGAGCCGGACTGGTCGGCGCCTATGTCCACGCCAACGGCAAGATCGCGTCCATGATCGAAGTGCTGTGCGATACGGAAGCCGTAGCCGCTTCCGACGCAGTTCGCGAATGCGCCAAGAACGTGGCCATGCAGATCGCCGCGACCAACCCCCTCGCTCTGGACGCTTCCAGCCTTGATCCCGCGCTCATGGAACGTGAACGCGAAGTGTATCGCCAGAAGGCCCGCGAAGAAGGCAAGCCGGAAAACATCATCGAAAAGATTGCCGACGGCGCGGTGAAAAAATACTGCAAGGAAGTATGCCTGATTGAGCAGCCCTATATCCGCGACGACAAGCAGACCATCGCCGACCTGCTCAAGGCCACCGGCAAGGCTGCCGGCGGTTCGGTCAGCCTCGGCAACTTCTTCCGCATCCAGCTCGGTGCGGAATAAGTTCATCGCCTGAACACTGCTGAAAAACGCCCCGTCTTCCCTGGAAGGCGGGGCGTTTCCGTTTCCATGTCCGCTCATGAAGCTGCCGCCCTCAAGACGATGCCTCCCCCCGGTGCAGCGTCTTTTGCTCCTGAAAGTATGTAATCAAGCCCCTGCGTTCCGGTCTCCGCTTTCCCGCCTCTCCCGGAGCCTGCCGCCCATGCCTGTGCCTCCTGCGGACTTTACTCCGCCCTGCGGCTGTCCATCCGGTGGCTGCGCCGTAAATACCGTGCGTCGGTTCCGGCCCCGCTTCGCAGTCGCACTTCGCCTGACTGAAGGAACAGGCTCTACCCCCCTGCACCTTCCGTTCCGATCGTTTCGTTCTGGTCGTTCCGCCACGTTCCCCCTGAACCTGCCGCCCATGCCCGTTCAGAAGGTGTTTTCTGCCCAGCGTCCCCAGCAAGGTCCATGGAAGTTCCCGCACAACTTCTGTGGGAGCTTCTGTAGGAGCTTTCGTGGCACAGTTTTCCGGGAGAATTCGGCAGTCGGGAGCATTTTCCGCAGAGAGATGCTGAAATCCGCCTTTTCCCGATATCCGCCGGACCTTCCGAGCTTCCCGGCCCAGAAGTCCTCCGGCTACAAGAACGGCTCCGGATTCCTCAGCGACGCTGCGCCCGCAGCCCGCATTCCCTATGATTTTGCGGGACTTTCCCTCTGCTGTACAGGATCGGACAAGGGGGCTTCAGCTTCCTGCGCCTCAGCCCCCCCGTCTTCATGCTCTGTTCTCCGGCTCCCTGCGCTCCCCGGAATCCGGAGAGGCAGATTTCCCTATCCGTCAAAAACCTTCAGAATATCCGGATCCGGCTTCTTTCCCCAGTATGTGCCTGCGGCAAAGGCCAGCGCGGACACAAGCAGCGTCGGAACAATGGGGTGTATGCCGCCCAGAGGAATGCCGCCCACGCTCAGCACAAAGAACACGACCACCCCGGACACAATGGCGGCAAGGGCTCCGGCGGCATTGGCCCGCTTCCAGTACAGGCCGAGAACCACGGGCCACAGGAAGACGGCCTCAAGCCCGCCGAAGGCAAAAAGGTTGATCCATACCAGCAGATCCGGCGGTTCCAGCGCGGACACAAACACCAGAGCGCCGACGGCCACCGTGACCAGAAAACCGGCCCGTTTCAGCGAAGCCGGACGCATGCGGGACGCATCGTCGCCAAGGGCATAATGAATATACAGATCCTTGATGATGGCGGCCGAGGCAAGCAACAGCATGGAATCCACCGTGGACATGATCGCAGCCAGCGGCCCGGCAATGAATACCCCTGCCCAGAAAGGCGGGAGCAGTTCCACAATGAGGGTGGGCATGGCCAGATCTCCGGCGGGCAGATCGGGGAACACGGCGCGCCCCAGCGCACCGGCAAGATGGGCGCATAAAATCATGAAGCCGATGATCAGCGTCCCCATGAGCATGGCCTGATGCATGGAACGGGAGTCTCTGTAGGCCATGCAGCGCTGCGTGGTCTGCGGCAGCCCCAGAATACCCAGCCCCACCAGGATCCAGAAGGACAGGATAAAGGGCTTCGGCACGGCATTTCCCGGGCCGGAGGGCGTGACCAGACCGGGGTCGATGCGTTCCAGCGCGGCGATACAGCTTTCCATGCCGCCCCCCTTGTCGATGACCGCAAGCAGCACCAGAATCGACGCCGTCAGCATGACCACGCCCTGAACGGCGTCGGTCAGAGCTACAGCCCGGAATCCTCCCAGTGCGGTATACAGAACGACCGTCACGCCGAACAGGGCCAGACCGACGATATAGGGATAGCCCGTCACGGCCTGAAACAGCCGCGCTCCGCCGATGAACTGGGCCAGCATGGCCGCCATGAAAAACACCAGCAGCGCGACGGAACAGAGTATGACCACGGCATCGCTTCTGTATCTGGCGCGCAGATAATCGGTGATGGTGACGGCCCCGGTGCGGCGGGCGACAATGGCAAAGCGTTTGCCCAGCACGCCGAGCGTCAGAAAGGTGGTGGGCACCTGAATCATGGCGAGCAGAACCCAGCTCAAACCCAGCTGATAGGCAACGCCGGGGCCGCCGACAAAGGAACTTGCGCTGGTGTAGCTGGCAATGATGGTCATGGCCAGAACAAAACCGCCGAGCGTACGCCCGCCGATGAAATATTCCTCGATGACGCCTTTCGAGCCCTTTGCCGCCCGTTCTCTGCTTCCCGCCCATACGGCCACGATGAAGGAAAGTATCAGATAGGCAAGCACGGGGATAAGCATTTGCAGACGCTCGCTCATGCCTTCTTCTCCATTGCTTCCCCGCCCGAGTCGGGGCGGACGGGGGCCGTTGCGCTTTTTTCCCCTGCTTTTTCCGCTTCCGGGGAATCCGTCCATTCTCCGCCTTCGTCATCCAGCGGCATATCCTTGAAAAACAGCCGCATCAATATCCACAGCAGCAGCGTGATCAGAGGGTAGCCGAGAATGCAGCTGTAAAAGAACCAGGAAGGCATGCCCAGAACATGCGAATATTCCTTCGGGTCGCCGTCACCCAGTCCATAGGCGGAAAGATACCACCACAGAAAATACACGGCATATGCCCCCAGCGAGATCAGAGCTTCCCGATTCGCCTGAGCAAAACGCCCGTCCCCTGTTTTTTTCTTCATCAGATCCTCCCCGTTTCCGCGCTTTCCTGCCGAAAAAGGGCCGACGCACGGAACGCGCCGTATGCGGCGCAACTCCTTCATATGTCATATCATTACTCTTGTCACTTCGGAGCGTCGAGGGCCCGGCGGCCCCCTTTCCGGGGTTGTTTTTTGCGCTTGAATTGCGCTCTCCATCAGGATAAAAGAAAAAAGTTTCACCGTCAGCCTCTCCGGCATGGAAGGCTCCCTTCCTGCCGTACAACAACGACGCGGCGGACAACAACAACACAGCGGACAGACATGGAAGAACCCTCACGCCCGGTAAAGCTCACCGCAGTCATCATCACGCTCAACGGTGAACGTCTGTTCGGACGCTGTCTGGATTCGCTCGCCTTTTGCGACCGGATTCTCGTCGTCGACTCGTTCAGCAGCGACGCCACACAGCGCATTGCAGAAGAACACGGCGCGATATTCATTCAAAACCCGTGGCCGGGCAACGCAAAGCAGATACGCTTCGGCGTGCAGTGGCTGGAGGAACATGCGCCTACGGAATGGGTACTGTTCCTTGACTGCGATGAAATCTGTTCCCCGGAACTGGCAGAGTCGATACGGCGGGCGCTGGCTTCTCCGGGCGATAAAAGCGCCTTTTCCATGCCCAGACGCACCTGGTACTTTGATCGTTTTCTGCGCCACGGCGGCTCCTATCCGGACAGACTCTTTCGTCTGTTCCGGCCGGAAAGCATACGCATTGAAGAAAGCGGGGCGCATCAGCAGTTCCGCCCTTCCGGCCCGCACGGCGATCTGGAAGGAGATCTGCTGCATTATACCTACGCGAATTTTTTCAACCAGATGGACAAGCTGAACGACTACGCCCAGCGCGGCGCGAAAGATCTTGAGCGCAGAGGCAGGCGGGGAGGTATTGCCGCCGGACTCGGACATGGACTGTGGCGTTTTGTCAGCATGTATATTCTGAAAAGAGGATTCCTTGACGGCAGAGCCGGGTTTCTCATGGCCGCGCATACCGCCTTCTATACCTTTCTCAAGTATATCCGGATCAACGAAGGGGCCTGGGGCGCGCCCTATACTGCGGGCCTCTCGTCTTCACAGACTGCGGCCCCGAGATCCGGTTCCGACTCTGAATCCTGACACGATCCGACACGCAGATTCCAGCAAGGAGGCATCATCCATGTCGCAGCTCAAATACAAGAGGGTACTGCTCAAACTCAGCGGGGAGGCTCTGGCCGGAGAAAAGGGCTATGGTCTCGATCCGGACACGGTATCCCGCATCTGCCGGGAACTGGCGGACGTAGCTTCTCTGGGACTGGAACTCGCTCTGGTCATCGGGGGCGGGAACATTTTCCGCGGGCTTTCGTCCTCCGCACGGGGCATGGATCGCTCGACGGCCGATTATATGGGGATGCTGGCAACCATTCTGAACGCCATGGCCGTTCAGGACGCGCTGGAAAAAAGCGGCTGCCCCACACGCGTGCTTTCCGCCATCAACACCACAGAACTCTGCGAACCGTATATCCGCCGCAGAGCCTTGCGGCATCTGGAAAAAGGCCGCATCGTCATCTGTGCGGCGGGCACGGGCAATCCCTACTTCACCACGGATACCGCCGCAGCCCTGCGCGCCATGGAACTCAAATGCGAGGCCATCATCAAGGGGACCAAGGTGGACGGAATCTACGACAAGGATCCGGTCAAACATCCCGATGCCGTGCGTTTCTCCCGCATCAGCTATGACGAGACGCTGCAACGCCGTCTTCAGGTCATGGACGCCACGGCAATCACCCTTGCCAGAGAAAATCATATGCCGATCATCGTCTGCAACATGTTCGGCGGCGATATACGCCGCGTCGTGTGCGGCGAAGATGCCGGCACTATCGTTGAGGAAAAGGATTAATCCTCCCCAGCGCGATGCCGGGGCGAAAGCCCCCTTCTCAACCTTCCGAAAGGACGATAACCAGGACATCAAGGAGACGCATCATGGATAGAGACGAACTGCTGCTTGACGCCGAAGAGCGCATGGAAAAGGCTCTTGTGGCTCTTGAACGGGATTACGGCAAACTGCGTACGGGCAGAGCCACCACCGGACTGGTGGAAGATATCAAGGTGGACTACTACGGCACCCCCACCCCCATCAAGCAGCTTGCCTCGGTCGCCGTTCCGGACAGCCGCACCGTGACCATTCAGCCCTGGGATCGCGGGGCCTTCTCTCTGGTGGAAAAAGCCATTCTGAAATCCGATCTCGGCCTGACTCCCATGAATGACGGCAAGCTCATCCGCATCGCCATTCCCCCGCTGACCGAAGAACGGCGCAAGGAGTTGAGCAAGGTAGCCAAAAAGTACACCGAAGACGCCAAGGTCGCCATTCGCAACATACGCCGCGATGTCAACGACGCGCTGAAAAAGCTGGAAAAGGACAAGGTGCTTTCCGAAGACGAACTGAAGAAAGCCATGGACGACATCCAGAAACTCACCGATTCCTATGTGGCCAAGTCCGATGCGAAGGCCTCCGCCAAGGAAAAGGAAATCATGGAAATATGACCCCGGTCTCCGGCGGGGCTTCTTCCCCGCCGTCCCCCGGAAGGAGACGACCGACAGGACAGGTGCCGAAACATTATGCAACAACAGCTACCGCAACACATCGCCATCATCATGGACGGCAACGGCCGCTGGGCACAGCGACGCGGTATGCCCCGCAGCGCAGGGCATACGCGGGGAGTGGACGCCGTGCGGATCATGCTGACGCGCTGCCGGGAGCTGGGTATTCCCTATGTGACGGTATATGCGCTCTCACGGGAGAACCTCGGTCGTCCGCAGCAGGAGCTGGCCTTCCTCTTTGATCTGTTCCTCCGCTTTCTGAAATCGGAGCTGCCGGAACTTGAGCGTCAGAGCATACGGCTCGCCATGATTGGAGATCGGAGCGCGCTTCCCCTGACCGTGAGAACCGCACTGGATTACGCCATAAAGCGAACCTCCGGCGGAACCATGTTGTTCACGCTGGCCCTCGCCTATTCCGGGCGCGAAGAAATCATGCGTGCGGCGCGTACTCTGGCCGCCTCCTGCCCCGGCGAAAACGCTTCTCCGGAGGAATGGGAACGCGCCTTCCGCTGCGGCCTTTACAATCCCGAGCTTCCGGATCCGGATCTGATTATCCGAACCGGAGGCGAACTGCGCCTCAGCAACTTCCTTCTGTTTCAGTGCGCCTATGCGGAACTGTATTTCAGCGACAGGCTCTGGCCCGATTTCGACAATGCCGAGCTTGATCGCGCCCTTGCCCACTATGCGGGAAGAAAACGCCGCTTTGGTCTGACAGAATCACAAATTGAGGAAGGAAATATTCCCTCCTCCGGCAGCCTCCCCCATAGTGTCCGGGGCTGCCCCCGATCCGAAACGGAGGATCGGACAAGCTGATTTTCCCGGAGCCTTCATGTCTTTGCAAAACTATATCGCCGCAGGCCTCGGGCCGCGCATCGTCACCGGAATCATCCTCCTCGCCGTAGTCTTCTCCGCCTGGACGGCCGGGGGCCTTCCCCTCTTTCTGCTGCTTCTCGTCATAAGCTGTCTGGCTCAGTGGGAGTGCTATTCCCTGTTCCTTCCCCACGGTGAAGTTCCCGCCAGGCTGCTGGGGATAGTTCTGGGCGCGGGGCTTGTGACCCTGTGTCAGTTTCACCCGGAGTATCCCGCCTCTCTGGGGCTGACAGCAGCCTTCATCGTGCTGGCAATTCATTCCCTTGCCGGCTGGACGCAGGAACATTCCCTTGAAAGATTCCGCAGAGCAGCCATTCTGCTGGGCGGCATCGTCTATATTCCCCTTCTGCTCGCCCCCGCCCTGCATTACAGCCCGGGAGAACAGCTCTTCATCGTGCTTGTTCCCGCCCTGTCCGACATTGCGGCCTATGCCGCAGGCGTCCAGTTCGGCAAACACAGAATATGGCCCGCCGTCAGCCCGAAAAAAAGTACGGAAGGTGCGGTCGCAGGTCTGCTTGCCGCAATTCTGGCCGCGCTTGTCGCCGGATACCTGCTCCGGGGCGCGGATTTTTCCTTCCACGAATGGGCGCTTCTGGGGCTTTTCATGGGAATTATGGCCCAGCTCGGGGATTTTTTTGAATCCGCCCTCAAGCGCGCGGCGCACATCAAGGATTCCGGCAAGATCCTGCCCGGACACGGCGGGGTTCTGGATCGCATCGACAGCATTCTCTTCGCCTCGGCGGCCTTTGCTCTGGCAAGGCCCTTTCTGGGATAAGCCGCTTCGGGAAAACAACCATGCGTTATATCAGCCGCCTTCCCTTTGATCATCCCCTGCCCTGGCCCCGCAGCATCGCGCTTATGGGCAGTACGGGTTCCATAGGTTCCAGCACTCTGCGCGTACTCGACGCCTGGGAGAAGGGCCGCCTTTCCCGCACACGGGGAGACGCGGGAGAATTCAGGGTAAGCGCGCTGGCAGGCGGAAGAAACATTAAACTCCTCGCCGAACAGGCGGAACGCTGGCGTCCGCCCGTCCTCGCCCTGCGCGACAAAGAAGGCGAATACGGCATAGACGCACTGAAAAAGCTGCTGCCTTCCGGCTACAGGCCGGACATAGTGGCAGGCCCGGAAGGCTTTGCCGCCATTCCCGCCCGGGACGACGTGGACATCGTGCTTTCGGCGCAGGTCGGGGCGGCCGGTCTCGGGGCGACAGTATCCGCAGCCGAGGCGGGCAAGGTCATCTGTCTGGCCAACAAGGAAAGTCTGGTGCTTGCCGGGCCGCTCCTGCGCTCCATCTGTGAACGGACGGGCGCGCTGATTCTGCCGGTGGACTCCGAACACAACGCGCTTTTTCAGTGCATGACGGGCCGCCGGGCAGAGGAAATCCGCTCGCTCATCCTTACTGCTTCAGGAGGCCCCTTCCGCGGCAGAACAAGGGAAGAGCTGAAAAATGTCCGCCCCGAACACGCGCTGCGCCACCCCAACTGGAGCATGGGCGCAAAGATAACCATCGACTCCGCCACGCTCATGAACAAGGGGCTGGAAGTCATCGAAGCCTGCTATCTTTACGACATGCCTCAGTCTGAAGTTCAGGTTGCGGTTCACCCTCAGTCCGTTGTACATTCGCTGGTGGAGCTGAAGGACGGGGCCGTCATGGCGCAGCTGGCCGTGCCGGACATGCGCCTGCCCATTGCGGCCTGTCTTGCCTGGCCCTTCATGCTGGAAGACGCGATCCCCCGGCTCAACCTGCTCGCCTGCGGGCCTCTCGGCTTTGAAGCACCGGATACGGAAGTCTTTCCCTGTCTCGATCTGGCCCGCCGGGCCCTGGATGAGGGAAAAACGGTGGAACTCAATGCCGCCAACGAAATTGCGGTGGAACGCTTTCTGAAAAACGACATCGCCTTTCTGGACATTCCCGATCTTGTGCATACCATACTGGAGGCATGCTCAGGCTTCGAGCCTCCCCTTGCCGACACTCCTGCTCAGACCCGCTCCGCGCTGGACGGCATTCTGGCGCGGGATTCCCATACACGACAACAAGCCGCCGCATGGCGCGCATGACGCAACGCATGGACTTTCTTCTGCATATTCTTTCCTACTGGGATTCCGCTCTGGCCGTCATACTGGTTCTGGGCGGCCTCATCTTCTTCCACGAGCTGGGGCACTTCATCGCCTGCCGCCTGATGGGCATAGGCGTCGTCACCTTTTCCATCGGCATGGGCCCGAAACTCTGTTCCTTTCATCGGGGCAAGACGGAATATCGTCTCTCCTGGTTTCCCTTCGGAGGCTATGTCGCCTCTGTGGGCGAATACAGCGACGAGGTGGAAGAACTGGGCTTCACGCAGGAGGAAGCCGTTACCAGCCGCCCGGCGTGGCAGCGTCTGCTCATGGCCGCGGCAGGCCCCTTTGCCAATCTGCTGCTGGCCTTTCTGCTGTACTGGCTTGTGGCCGCAACGGCGGGCATGGCCGTGCCTCTGCCGCAGATCGGCGCGGTGCTTCCCGGAAGCGCGGCCCAGCAGGCCGGCATTCAGCCCGGAGACATGGTCACGGCCATTGACGGCAAGCCTCTCAGCGAATGGAATCAGATTCCCGACACGGTCGGGGCCTCGGAAGGCCGCCCGCTGCGCTTCACCATCATGCGGAACGGCGAGGAACTTTCCCTCCTCATGACCCCCACCCGCATGGAACGAACCAACATGTTCGGAGAACAGGAAACAGCCTGGATGATCGGCGTAGGCAGCGGCAACGCCGTGCGCTATGAGAAACTGGGCTTCTTCGCCGCCGCCGGACAGGGGCTGAAACAGGCCTGGAACGCCATAGACATTACGGTTCAGAGCATCAAAAAGCTGGTGACCGGCTCCGTCGCGGCGGAAAACGTGGGCGGCCCGATCATGATCGCGGAAATGCTGGGCAAGAGCGTCGAATACGGACTTACCTCCCTTGCTCTGCTGGCCGCCTTCATAAGCGTCAATCTGGGGCTGCTCAACCTGCTCCCCATTCCCGTTCTGGACGGCGGACTCATTCTGTTCTGCCTGGTTGAAATGCTCATCCGGCGTCCCGTGCCGGAAAAGATACAGGACTACGCCATGCGCGCGGGCGTGGCCTTCCTCATCTGCCTGATGCTGTTTGCCACCTTCAACGACGTGAAACGCTGGTTTGTCCGCCCTGAAAGCACGCCGCAGGAAAGCAGCGCGCCCGCAGAGCCGCAAACGGAACGTCCGCAGGAATAATACCGTTCATATACGCAAAACCAGCGGCCCAGAAATACTATCCCCACTTTCCCGCAGACCATTCCGGAGTATGCCATGTCCGCTCCTCTGACTCTTGTCCTGAACTCGGCGGAAAAACGCGTTCAACTGCTCATCGCCCGCGGAAGCGACATACTCTGTTCGCAGGACTGGCTGTGCCGCACGGGAAGCACGGAACTTCTGGCTCCGGTTCTGCACGACGCCTTTGCCCGTCTGAATCTTTCCCCTCTTTCGCCGGATCGCATCGCCTGCGTATCCGGGCCGGGCAGTTTCACAGGCCTGCGCCTTGCGCTGACCACGGCCGCGGCCCTTGCCCGCGCAGGCTCCGCACACCGCGGCGAGCCGGTGCGTCAGGCCGGTCTGGACTATCTTCAGTGCCTTGCGGCCAACGTCCCGGCTCTTGCCGGAGAGCGCATCCGGGTCGTGACCAACGCCAGACGCGGCTGGATCTATCAGGCAGATTACACGGCGCAGCCCCCTTCCGAAGAAAACGGCCTCACGCCTCCCCCCCTGCGGGAAGGAGATATACGGATGCTTCCCCTGCCCACCCCGGAAAGTCCCCGGGAAGAGGGCATTTCCTGGATTCTCGGCAGTGCGTTCGGCTCCCCGCAAAGCGAACGCGCAAAGCTCTTTCTCTCTCTGCTGCCGGGAGCGCGTCCGGCAGACGCCGAACACCCCTTCCCCGCATCCCTGCTTTCCGTTGCGCTTGCGGCCCCGTGGCAGGACGAGACCACGCTGGAAGACATCGTCCCCGTCTACCTGCGCGATCCGGACGCCATAGACAACCTTGACGCAATCTCCCGGACTCAGGGCCGCGACCCGGCCCGGGCCAGAACGGAGCTTCAGCAGCTTCTTACCAGAGGCATATAGCGGAACAGCTCAAAGCGGTTTCGCCCCTTCTCCCCTCTGCCTGACGTACCCACCTCTTCCCCCTCCGAGCGACGAGCCGCTGTCGTTGCCCCCGTCGGCGCACACATGGTCGCGCTCAAAAAAACGTTTGACGGACAAATCACGTGCCTTTCCGTGCCGGGATCGTCTCTCCGGGCATTGCCGCCACGGCACGCCGCTTCCCCGTGCGGCTCGGTCCCCGCGCAAGGAGAATGCCTCCGTCCCGCCTGCCTTGAAGACCGCCACCCGCCGTGAACAGCGGCCCCCGATCGCGTGCGGAACATCCGGGCTTCCCGGACGGGAACATCCGGAGCCGCACCGCGCGGGCCCTCCCGTATCCTGCACTGTACAGCTTCCGGCCGCGCCTGAATCCCGGGAACAGTCTTCGGCTCCCGGAACGCTGCTTCCCGATGCGGCCCCTTCTGCAATCCGGCTCATTTCCTCCGGAACTTCCCCTTGCTACCCGGTATGATTTGCGTCATCATCAACTTTATGCTGATCCGGTTCATCAATCTGCCTTACGCCGTGTCGCTTTCCTGAGCCTGCATGGCTGCTCCGCAACCTTTGCCGGGGAAGCCGGAAAGAGGCGGCAGGGCCTTACGGAAGGCGGCACGGACATGCAATCGCACAAGTGTTCAACCCGAGGAGTCAATCCATGCCCATCGTCAATAAAGGAAAAGAACACGGCCCGGTATGCGACATGATGCGCGAAGCCTTCGGCCACCGCGCAGCCTGGCTGTATCTGCTGCTGGATGAAGCCAGGAAGCGCGGATACGACGTGGAAGAATTTGCCCGCCCCGCCATACGACGCATGGGGCATGTCCACGGCGGGCAGCGTTTCAGTGAGGAAGCGCGCCACGACCTCAAGCTCTTTTCCAAAGAGTTTGCTACGGAAATTCCCATGCAGCTCTTTGATATGGAAATTGTGGAAAGCACGGACGAACGCTTTGTTGTGGATTTCCACTACTGCCCCCTTCTGGCGGCATGGCAGACCTTCACCTCCGACGAAAAGACCCTTGCCGAAGTGTGCGACATCGCCATGGACGGCGACAGAGGCATAGCGGATACCCTGCCCGACTACGAGTTCACGCTGGAATCCACCCTTGCAGGCGGCGCCAGGGTCTGCCGCCTTGTCTTCACCAGGAAGCACTGAGGAAGATCCGATGAATCTGGACGCTTTTTTCCGGGCGGAGGTCAAGCCTGCGCTCGGATGTACCGAACCGGGAGCCGTGGCCCTTGCCGCAGCCTATGCGGGCCGCGCCCACGGGGGCACTATCGAAAAAATCAAATTAACGCTTTCCGTCAACGTCTACAAAAACGGCCGTTCCGTCATGCTGCCCCATACGGGGGGGCTCAAGGGGAACCGTCTGGCCGCAGCCCTCGGCGCGCTGGCAGGAAATCCCGAACGCGGTCTTACCGTACTTCAGGACATGACGCCGGAAACCGTGGCAAAGGCACGCGCCCTGCTTGATTCCGGCGCCATAGAAGAAAATGTGGCACAGGATGTTCCGTCCGTATGGATTCAGGTGGAAGTCCTGGGAGAAGGCCGTTCCGCCCTCTGCCGCATATCCGGCAAGCACGATCGTGTGGAGCTGGTCGAAGCGGACGGTAAAATTCTTCAGGAAGCCGCCCCTCTTGAGGAAGCCGGCCCCGGAGACAGCGCGGAAATGTATGAAGAACTCAAGGCCATGAACTTTGCCGACCTGTGGCGTATGGCCGGTGAAATTTCGCCGGAGGCGGAAAATTTTCTGCTGGAAGGCGCAAACATGAATATGGGCGTGGCCGACAAGGGCATGAAATCCCTGTGGGGCATGGGCGTCGGACGCAGCGACGGCAACGAATCCAATATTCTTGATCGCATCCGGCACGCCACGGGCGGAGCCTCCGACGTGCGTATGAGCGGAGGCGACTTCCCCATCATGAGCAGCGCAGGGAGCGGCAATCACGGCATCACCGCCATTATTCCCGTGACCGTGGTTGCCCGGAGCCTCGGATCCTCGCGCCGCGCTCTGGCGGAAGCGCTCGCCTTAAGTCATCTGGTCTGCGGCTATCTCAAGGCCTATACCGGCCGCCTGACTCCCATCTGCGGCTGTTCCGTAGCCGCAGGGGCAGGAGCTGCGGGCGGCATGGCCCGCCTTATGGGCGCCGATCCGGATCAGGCGGAACGGGCCGTGGTCACGCTTGTTGCCAGCCTGCTGGGCATGATTTGCGACGGCGCAAAGGAAACGTGCAGTCTCAAGGTGGCAACGGCCGGATGCGAGGCCTACAGCGCGGCCGCACTTGCCCTGAGGGGGGGCGGCGTCCACGACGTTCAGGGCATGGTCGCCCCCGGCATCAAGGAACTCGGCGGGATTCTCGCCGAATTCTCCCGGCGTATTCTGGCGGGCGCAGATAACGAAATGGCCCACATCATGCTTCAGCACCACTGACAGGCAGGGGGCACGTTCGTCCGGAACGCCCCCCGCGTGAAGTCGCAATCTCCGGGCGTATCCCCGGGCGGAAGACCGGGGACGCATCAAGAGGGAACTTTTTCCGGAGGCATCCATTCCTTTTCCTGTTCCGCAAACACGTCAGGAGGCTCCATGAGTCTGGAAGTAAAGAAAACCACCTGTCACGGCTGCACGCGGCGCTGCGGCGTGCTGCTGACCGTGGAAGACGGCAGGCCGGTCAAGGTCAAGGGCGATCCGTCTCAGCCTCTTTCACGGGGGTTCATGTGCGCGCGGGGCAGGGCCATTGCCCTCGAACTCTCGCAGGATCCCCGGCGTCTGACCACGCCGCTCAAGCGCGTCGGGGAACGGGGGGAAGGAAAATGGCAGCCCATAAGCTGGGAACAGGCCTTCAGCGAAATTGCGGAAAAACTGCACGCCATCATTGGAGAAAGCGGGCCTGAAGCCGTGGGAGTCAGTCTGGACAGCATGATCAGCACAGGGCTTGCCTTTTCCGGCAACCGCTTTGCCCGCCTGCTCGGCACCCCGAACGTCTTCACCATGGGAGGCCAGACCTGCTACGGCAACAGCGGCCAGATAGAAATGCTCACCTACGGGCACGATACCGCCTGCGATCGTGCCAATTCCCGCTGTACCGTCATCTGGGGCTGCAATCCCGCCTGGTCGAAACCGGAATTCTTCGGCTACATCAAGGAAAGCAAGGCAAAGGGCGGCAAGGTCATCGCCGTCGATCCCTATGAAACGGAAACGGTCAAGATAGCCGACCTCTGGCTGCAAAATCGCCCCGGCTCCAGCGGCGCGCTCATGTTGAGCTGGATCAACGTCATCATTGCCGAAAAGCTCTTTGACCGCGAATTTGTGGAAAACTGGAGCAACGGCCCCAACCTCGTGCGCCGCGATACGGGCAAGCTGCTGCGGGAACGCGACGTGATTGAGGGCGGCGATGCGGAAACATTTCTCGTCTGGGATGCCTCCCGCGGGCGCGCCGTCGCCTATGATGCCGACGCCATGCGCTATAAGGAAGAAGGCGTTCAGGCCCGTCTGAGCGGTTCCTTCCCCGTAACGCTGGCGGACGGCCGCAAAATCGAATGCGTCACCGTCTGGGATCGGCTCACGGAGCGTGTGGCCCCCTATACGCCGGAGGCTGTGGAAAGCATTTCGTGGGTTCCGGCCGAAAAAATCCGCGAAGCCGCCCGGATGTATGCCACAACAAAGCCGGGCAACTTCTTCCCCGGCTTTGCCATGGATGTCATCGGTCTCAGCGCCAACCAGTGCGGCCGCGCCCGCAGCGTCCTCAACGCCATTACCGGCAATCTCGACGTGCGGGGAGGCCAGCTCTTCCTGGACGGGCCGAGTACCGAAGTGCGCAACGATCCCGGCCCTGCGCTCAGTCCGGAAACCTATGCCAAAACGCTGGGAGCGGATCGCTTCCGCATGTGGTCCTGGGAAGCGAGCATGAAGATGTTCAAATTCCAGAAGCGCGTCGGTTCCAGAATTCCTTCTCCCTTCTACGGCGCACATTCCGCCGCGGTCTGGAGTTCCATACTCGGGCAGGGCCCCTATCGCATGCGGGCGCTGATCAACGTGGGCAACAATCCCATGCTCAGCGCAGGACATACGGAAATCGTGGACAAGGCGCTCCGTGCGCTGGATCTGCTGGTCGTGCAGGATATCTACATGACGCCGACGGCGGAGCTGGCCGATTATGTCACCCCGGCCGCCACGGACGATACGGAATGCGCCCGCCTGTATACGGGAGGTTACTGCTCCGGCTGGCTGGAAACCCAGTCTTTTCTCTCTGGAGAACAGGCCGTCACCCCTCCGGGCAAAGCGAAAACCGACTTCTGCTTCTTCCGCGGGCTCGGGCTTGCGCTCGGGCAGGACTGGCCCTGGGAAAACGACGAGGCCTTTTACGGCTGGCAGCTTGAGCCTCTGGGATATTCCTCCTTCAAGGATTTTCACGAGCGCGTCCAGTGGGATATACGTCCCCCGAAATACGAACGCTACAAGGAACGGGGCTTCGGCACCCCCTCCCGCAAGGTGGAACTCTATTCCATGATTCTTGAGGATTTCGGCTACGATCCTCTGCCCAATTTCTGCGAACCGCCCTACAGCCCCTTCCGCACGCCGGAACTGTACAAGGAATATCCCTTCATCATGGGAGCCATGCGCCCGCACTACTTCTATCAGTCCGGCTACCGCAGCCTTCCTTCCCTCACGGCGCGGCAGACCCTGCCCCGGATCCGTCTGCATCCGGACGCAGCCCGGAAACTCGGCGTTACGGACGGCGACTGGCTGTGGCTTTCCTCCCCTTCCACCACCCGGCGCATAAAGATGACGGCAAGTCTTGACGAAGGCCTTGATCCCCGCGTGGTATATCCGGATTACGGATGGTGGTATCCGGATCTCCCGGCTTCGGAAAATCACGGCGTATGGGAATCGAACATCAACGTCCTCACCGATGACGATCCCGAACACTGCTGCCCGATGATCGGCGGAACCTTCCTCAACGCCAACCTGCTCAAACTGGAAAAAGCATAAGTCCGGGGGCTTCCATGTCAGAACAGCATACTTCCTTCAACAAAAGCAGAGCCCTGCTGCTATTCTTCCTCTGCAACGCGATCGGTATCATCATCTTTTTCGTCAGCATCACCATAGGCGGAAAAAATACGGTCGTCCTCGATCATATATGCGCCTGGTTCCGGAGCGTCTTCGGCTCCGTCATTCCCTGGATCACGGTGCTGCTCATGCTCTACTGTCTGGCAGACACCTTCTTCATCCGCAAGATATGGAAGAAAAACGCGACGGAACTTCTGATGAGCGTGGCCAAGCTGGCGGGGCTGGGCATCGTGATCATGGGGCTTACCGGTCTCGGGGCGGAAACTTTCCCCTCCCTGTTCGACAAGCGCATCATCCCCTTTGTCATGGATAACCTCATAGGCACCATGTTCACCGCGCTGCTCGTGGCCATATTCTTCATGCCTTTTCTGGTGGATTACGGTCTGCTGGAATTCTGCGGCGTCCTTCTGCGCCCCGTCATGCGCCCCCTGTTCCGTACCCCCGGAACCTCTGCCGTCATTGCGGTCACGGCCTTTGTGGGCAGCTTCACCATCGGAGTGCTGGCAACGGAACAAATGTACCGGGAAGGCAAATTCACTGCCCGGGAATCCGTCATCATCACCACGGGCTTTTCCACCACCTCCATTGCCATGATGATGGTGCTGGCGCAGATGATGGGCCTGATGGAGCATTGGAGCTTCTACTTCTGGACAACCCTGCTCATCACCTTCGGCATCACGGCAGTCACGGCGCGCATCTGGCCCATAAGCCGCAAGCCGGAAAGCTTCTTCCCCGGAGTCACGCCGCGTCCTGAACAGCCCGTTTCCGGCGATGTTCTGCGCCACGCCTGGGAAGCGGGGCTGACCCGCGCCGGAACGCAGGCCACGCCGCCCGTCTGCGTACTGCGTTCCCTGAAGCTCGGCTTCCGTATGCTCGTCACCATGATGTCCACCGTGCCCGCCTTTGCCACCCTCGGACTGTACCTCGGCTTCAACACCTCCGTGTTCCAGTATCTGGGCTATATCTTCGCGCCCTTCCTCCTGCCCTTCGGCCTCTCCCCGTCGGACATGGAAGTAGCCATGACGGCTTCCGCCATGGGCTCCGTGGATATGATGGTCGGCCCCATCTACGCGGCCAGCGCAGGAGATCTCGGTATCGTGACCCGTTACCTCATGGCGCTTGTTCCCGTTTCCATGGTCGCCTATCTGTCCGGCTATGTGCCCTGCATCAAGAGTACGGAAATCCCCGTCACCTTTTCCGAAATCTTCCTGATCTGGTTCGAGCGCGTGGTGTTGAGCCTCCTTGCGGGCGGCGCCATTGCGTGGCTTTTCCTTGCATGATTCCGCGTTGCCGGGTGCGGACGCTCGTTGCCCGCACCCGCATCGCGCTCGAGCCCTTTAGTCCCGACCATCTCTACCGGCAGCCCCTGTGTTCCGGCCCGCAGCGTTCACGGCTGCGCCGTCACCTGCGCTGCGTCCATGCCTGTTGCATCCCCGTGTGCCTGCCGCCTGGCCTCCAAGCTGCCTGCCGGCTGCGCCGCAGGGACATCCCGGCCGATCCGGCCTCATGGAGCAGTTTCGCCTGCCTGACTCCGAAGGCATGTTCCCGACAAAGACGCTCCATGCTGCGGAATGACAACTCTGCTCCCCCGTTCGCACTGCATCTCCGTTTTTTCATCGCTCCGGAATCCGGCGCATCATCATGAAACGCAAGGCCCGACAGGGCCATACATTCCCGGAGCCTCCCTTCGCAGATCCGCCCTGCCGCTTTTCCGGGCATGGGCGTCAAAGCTGCCGCATTCTGCATGGCACAGGCCTCTCCCTCCGTTTTCTGCTTTCAAAACGCTGCACAGCGCCGTCTTCTGCCCAAGCGCATGTTTCTTTTCTGAAAAAAATCATCCGAACCGGGCATTCCGGAAAATTTCCCTAAAGCCTTTTTCTCCGGCAGCCGATATATCCTTAAAATTATTTATTCGGCTTCAGGGGCTGAACTTATAACTGGCATTATTTTTGCATAAATAAAGACGACATTATTTTCAACGGCAAATTTTTCCGCGCGAGGATTATGATATGAGTTCTATTTCCGGTGGCATTACCTTTCAGGGCCTTGGTTCCGGCACAGACTTTTCCTCGATCATTGAAAAGCTGAAGGAAACGGAATCCATGCAGAAATCCCGCATGGAAATCTGGAAGGCGGAATGGCAGCTGCGCATTGACGCCTTTCAGGAAATCACCACCGCCATGACGGAAGCAAAGACGGCGCTGAGCGACTTCAACAGCATGAACAAGATGCTCAAGCGCGATGTGGCCAGCTCCAACGAAAGCGTGGCCACGGCCACGGCGGATTCCACCATCGAGCAGGGCCTGTACAGTATTGACGTGCGCCAGCTGGCAACAAGCGCCATATACAGTAATACCACCACCTTTACGGGCAAGGACGCGAAGATCAACGATACGGGTTCCGATCAGACCTTTACCTATACCTATCAGGGTGTGACGCGGACAATCACCATTACACAGAACATGACGCTGGAGCAGTTCGCACAGAAGATCAACAACGATCCCAAGAACCCCGGCGTCAAGGCCTCCCTGATAAAGAACGGTTCCGGGTATGTCTTCCAGATTCAGGGAAAAGATACCGGTGCGGAAAATACCCTGAGCATCTCCTCCACGCTGGATACCTTCCACAGCGTGGACTCCTCGCTGACCCTGGCCTATAACGGTATGGAGTCCACATTTTCCGTCACCAAGGGGATGACGGCGCAGGATCTGGTCGACCTCATCAATACCCGCACGGGTTCCACCGGTGTAACGGCCAAGCTGACGGAAGAAAACGGCAAGCAGGTTCTCAAATTTTCCGATGCTGCCGGGCGGGACGTTACCGGCAAGGTCGGTCTGAGCGGCGGAGGTCTGGACAGTTTCATGGACGGAGCCGGCTCCCTTGCCGGCAAACAGTCTGGAGATGCCGTCCTCTCGAGCGGAGGCCCCAAGACCTACAGCTTCACCTACGGAGGCAAGGAATATTCCGTCGAGGTCACGGACGGCATGACCATTCAGGAGCTGGAAAATAAAATCAACGATTCCGTACCGAACGGAGCCCTGACGGCCGCGTGGAATTCCGCCACCGGAGAATTCGACTTCACCTCCCATGACCGCATCCTGACCACGACCAACGGGGGTTCGTTGAGCTTCAGCTTCCGCGTAGGAACTGCCTATAAGGATGACGGCAGCGGAACACCGGTCAAGGATCCCGACAGTACCAACAAGCTGACCTCTCTCTCCCTGTCCGAAGGCGCAACGCTGGACGATCTGGTTACGGCCTTCAACGAAACCGCAACGTCCGACATGTTCGCCAGCGCCAACGTGACGAACAAGGGTTATACGGCCTCCAACGAAAACGGCTTCTTCATCATCAAGAACAGCAGCGGAAAGGAACTGACGACCGAAACACTCAGTGACGGTACCGTCAGATACAAGGATGGCGATGTCGTCGTTTTTGAAACGAACTCCAACATCACCGGTCTGGAATCGGGCACGCTCGGTCAGGAAGTGACGGTTCAGCCGAAAGAGGCCAGCATAGCCGTTTCTTCCGACATCGACGGACTGAACAACTCGCTCTCCTTCGACAGTGCAGATACCGTCATCAACAGCGGTACGGACAACTGGTATTCCCAGCAGGCACAGGACGCCCGCTTTACCCTGAACGGCTGGGGACAGGAATTCACCTCATCCAGCAATACGCTTACCGACGTCATAGAAGGGCTGACCATCACCCTCAAGAGTACCGGGGAAACCAACCTCAATATCGTTGACGACAAGGAACAGCTCAAGGAAAACATCGTGGGCGTGGTTGAAGCCATAAATACCATGCTTGCAAAAATCAGAGAGCTGACCAAATATGACGATGAAAAGGAAGTAGAAGGTCCTTCCACCAACGATGACGGCGTTCTGACCATGGAATCCCAGCTTACCTGGCAGAAGGGTTCGACGCTTACCGGCAACTACGGGGTTCAGCTCCTGCAAAGCCGTCTGAAGAACATCACCTCCGGGCGCGGCCTCGGATTCGTTCCGCAGACAAGTGCTGACGACACGCTGAACGACGTTTTTTCCAGCCTTTCACAGATCGGAATCAGCACCATCACGGACGAAAGCGATCCCAACTTCGGGCAGCTTGAGATCGACGAGGCAAAACTCGACGAAGCCATTGAAAAGGATATCCGCAGCGTGGCGGAACTGTTCTCCGCCGACAGGCAGGGAGAAACCAACAGCGCAAACTTCTCCGTCGTCTCTACCGGCACTGCGGCAGAGGCAGGAACCTATAAAGTCGAATACGTCGTCAATGCGGACGGTACGCTGGATAAAAACAGCGTCTACATCAACGGTGCAAAGGCCAACTATGACTCGACAATGGGCACCTTTACCGTAGGCGACATGAACAACGCCGCCGTGGGCGTCTCCATCACCTTCCCGGTGGACGGACTTGAACCCGGCTCCTATACCGGCGCCGATGCGGATACGCTCAATATCAAGCAGGGCAAGATCAATCAGATGATCGATCAGCTCACCGACGAACTGCGCCCCGTTGCCTCAGGAAGCACGGAAAGCGCGGGAGCCATTCCTCTGCTCATCAGCAACTACCAGACGGTTATCGAAAGCATCGACGAAAAAATTGCCCGCGAAGAAACACGGCTTGCAACGTGGGAAACCCGTATGAAAGCCAAATTCGCCCGGCTGGATACCCTGCTGGCGGAAATGAACAACACCATGTCGGCCAACGCCGCAGCCCTCTCGCAGGTCTCCGGCAGCACTTCTTCCAGCTCGTAATTGATAAAAATCTCGCAGGAACGGAGCGGCAACGCTCCGGAAAAACGGCCCGGTGCAATATGCGCCGGGCCGTATGGAGTAAGGAGCACAGTTCATGCAAAATGCGGCGCACGCCTATTTGCAGACACAGGTGGGAACCACGGGACGCGGCGAAATCATCGTCATGCTCTATGACGGCGCTCTGCGCTTTCTGGCCCAGGCAAAAGAAAAAATGGAAGCCGGAGATGTGGCTGGCAAAGGCATTCTTATTTCCAGAGCGCTGGACATCATACACGAACTGGACAGCAGCCTGAATATGGAAGCAGGCGGCGATCTTGCCCAGAACCTGCATAATCTTTATTTTCTGTGCAATACAAGGCTGTTGCAGGCAAACCTCAAACTGGATACCGCCAGACTGGACAGCGTTGTGGACATTCTGAGCGGTCTGCGCAGTGCTTTTGCGGAAATCATCAATACGCCGGAAGCCCGTGCCGCCTGCGCAAAAATGGGAGCCCCGAAACCGGCTACCCAGCAGACCACACCTCCGCCTTCCACCGGCGCAGTTCACACGCCCACAGTCAACAGAAGCGTTGCTGCCAGCATGTACGGCAGGCAGGCAGGATTACGCACGGCTTCTCCCCTTGCCGGTCTGTCGGCTCCCATTCTCCCTCCGAATTTCCCTCCTCAGCCTGCTGCGGCCGAACAGGCCGCTCCGCCTGTTCCCCCCGTCCGGACAGCCGACTCCGCGCCTTCTCCTTCTTCCCCTGCGCCCTCTGCGCCCGAAGCTCCGGCTCCCGCAGCCGCCGCTCCCAAGTCGGCAGCACAAGCTTCCGAGCCGGAAAAAAAACAGCCGGATACCCCCAAAAAACTGCAGAAACCGACACTGGGCAAGTCGGGCGGCTTCGGAGGAAAGAAGCTTGCCGGATACGAAAAGCTGCTCCAGAAAAAATAATATCCTATCCATGACCGGGGTCTTTTTGCCGTCAACGCCTGCTCCCCGGGATACCGGAGCGGTATTTGCCGCAGACGGGCATAATACAAACTCATGGGAGGCTGTTCACCGCAGACCTCCCTTTTTTCCGGTCTTCGCCGTCCTCTGTCCTGCCCTTCCGCGTTTGCTCCTGTTCCCCGGGGCCGTCAGCCTCTGCGGACATTGACAACCCCCGGATTCCCTGCCAGAAAATGGAAAATTTCTCTGCCTCGCCGCGTTTGCGGCGGGAAAAGGATACGCCGGAAGACACAAAGGAGAATATCGGTGACCATTGACGAACAAATCAAAATTATCCGCCGTGGGGCGGTCGACCTTATCAGCGAAGAAGATCTGCGCAAAAAACTCGCCCGTGACAAACCCCTCAACATCAAGCTCGGCGCCGACCCTACCGCTCCGGATCTGCATCTCGGACACACCGTCATCATCCGCAAGCTCCGTCATTTTCAGGATCTCGGGCATACCGTCACCTTTCTTATCGGCGACTTCACCGGCATGATCGGCGATCCTTCCGGCCGCTCCGAAACCCGCCCCGCACTGACGCCGGAGCAGGTGAAGAGCAATGCGGAAACCTACAAGCAGCAGATTTTCAAGATTCTCGATCCTGAAAAAACCGTACTGGATTTCAATTCCCGCTGGCATGGCGCCATGAACGCCGTGGACTTCATCCGCCTCGGCTCTCACATGACGCTTGCCCGCATGCTGGAACGCGACGACTTTGCCAAGCGCTATCGTGAAGAACGCCCCATCGCCCTGCATGAACTCTATTATCCCCTTCTTCAGGGCTATGACTCCGTTGCGCTGCATACGGACGTCGAACTCGGCGGCACGGATCAGACCTTCAATCTGCTGGTGGGGCGCACTCTCCAGAGCCATTACGGGCAGGAGCCCCAGTGCGTGCTGACCATGCCCCTGCTGGAAGGGCTGGACGGCGTCCGCAAGATGAGCAAATCCTACGGCAACTATATAGGTATTGCCGAACCCGCAGCCGATCAGTTCGGCAAGGCCATGTCCATTTCCGACGAACTGATGTGGAAATATTACGAACTGCTTTCCGACAAGAGTCTGGAAGAAATCGACGACATGCGCCGCCGCGTTGAGGAAGGCACGCTCCATCCCAAACTTGCCAAGGAAGAGCTGGCCATGGAAATTGTCCGCCGCTTCCACGGAGAAGAGGCCGCCCGGCTCGCCAGAGAAGGTTTCAACGCCGTCTTCGCAAAGGGCGGCGTTCCGGATGACGCCCCCACGTGGGTCTGCCATTGCGGCGAGGGCAGTTCTCCCGTCGCCTTCCTGGCCGATTCCGGCCTTGCAGCCTCGCGCGGAGAAGCCAAACGCCTGATCGCTCAGGGTTCGCTGAGCGTCAACGATGAACGCTGGAACGACGCGCTCACCCCCCTGCCCGCCGGAGACTACACCATCAAACTGGGGAAAAAGCGTTTCCTGCTTCTGACCGTGAAGGGATAGAGGTCAAGGGCCGCAATACTTCGCCGGAGCGTTTGCCCATTCCGGGTAACGCTCCGGCCTTTATGTTAACGACCGAATGACGAAAGTCTGCCGCCTCCGGCAAGGCGCAGCTCCCGCATGATTCCGCGCAGCGTCATTCTGCGCCTTTCAGCATCCTCCCGCCTTTCGTCCTCCTGTTTTCCCGCTGTTTCTTCCGAGCGGAAAAACGGAGCCTCAGCGCATCGTATGCGGAAATATCGCTCCATTGTGAGCCGGGGATTTCTCTCCCCCATGATACGGCCTGCTGAAAATCTTCACGAAAGTCAGGCCCCGTTGGCAGCCTGACGCCCTCGACTCATCCCTTTTCCCGTCCCGGGAAGTCGAGGCCCCGGCCGGAATATCGACGCCGCACAGCCCGCCTGCCTGAACCGTACCCCGGAAACGCCTCTCCTGCACAGCTCCCGTCGGCTATGCGTCCGGCTGCGCGCGGGCTTTCAGAAACAGCCTGCCTTCGCTCCGCAGGTCTCCCCTGCCCGACGCAGACTGCGCGCTATCCCCGGAGCAGGGGAAAATTTCGGGACGCGACAACGTTCCCCCTCCCCGTCCGGAAACATAGTGCGATCTGCCCGCACGAGGCTGCGAGGCAGAATCATTCCCCGGCAAAATCCGCACGCGCTGAGGGAAAAAGACAGCCGGCCTTTCCGCATGCTCGCAGAAAGACCGGCATCACTACTGCACGGAGCAAGCCCTTGGCGGACGGTACGTCAGCCGAATACGCTTTTCAGCGTGTCCAGCATACTGCGCAAGCGCGCTTCCCAGGTATGGCAGGCCAGCACCCGCTTTCTTCCTGCCTCCACGACTTTTCTGCGGGCCTCGGGATGATCCAGCCACCAGCGGACAAGCTCCGGAACTTCGCCGGGATCACGATAGCAGATTATTTCCTTGCCCGGCTCGAATAGCTCGTCCATCTGCTCCCGCCAGTCCGTAAGCACAAAGGCTCCGGCCGCAGGCACGTCGAACACGCGCTGATTGACCGCCCCTTTCATCTGCATGCTTGTGGTATTGAAATTGATATCGCAGGAGGGATACAGGCGGGGGACTTCGTCATAATACGCCATGGGAGGATGCCAGCGCCATGGGCGCCGTTCATGGCGCAGATTGATTTTCCAGCCGTCATCCCCGACGATGAGCGGCACGGGTCTGCTTCCGTCTTCCCCGGCGGGAACGTCGAACAGGGCCTGCACGCAGGCGGCGCGATACTGGCGCGTCGATTCCCAGGTAAGCATGGTCTCATAGGCCAGACGGGATTCCAGATCCGGAAGATTCTCATAGGCGCGCGAAATTTCCGGCGACAGGGAAAGGATGAAATCCCGCACGGAACGTTGCGGCGATTTGACGAAGGAAGCGGCAACCTCCCGGTAATTTTTCAGCAATGCGGCGGGAAGATGGCCCTTTTGCATGCGCTTGACCACCTTGTGTACCATGGAATTGCCCAAAAAGGACACGGCGGAACGCACATCGTCCAGAGCTTCCAGATCCGGACGGAATCGGACGGGATCCGTACCGAGCGGCAGATGAAACACGCGGGAAAAGCCCTGCTCCCGGAGAGAGGGAATATTGTCCCTATCCCAGGTGAAGATCACCAGCCACGGGCTGGAAAGCCCCCTGTACAGATGCAGCACAAGATGGGGATTATCCACGAACCAGGAAACGAGGGGAAGTTCAAGTTTTCCGAGGAGATCCGTCAGCACGCCCTCTCTGTCGACGCCGAGATGATTCAGCGTAAGGACGGCATCCGGCCTGAAGGTGACCGCCTCATGCAGCAGGGATTTAACAAAGTCCTCACTGGAAATTTCGTCATTTTCCAAGGTGATGGTGTGATGCTGAACCCCGATGCGATCGCAGGCGGCGGCAAGCTCCCCGACCAGAAAATAGCGGCTGGTGATCAACAGTAGCCGGGGAACCTCGTCTTTGAAGCGCGGCAGTCTCGCCTTTGCCCAGAAATTGAACTTTCTGCTGGCTTCAAGACGCTGACGCAACTCCCCGTACCATGCGCGATCAAGACGCTGATAAAAGGGGTGAGCAAGGGGAAGAAAGGGCGCGCCGCCCTGCTCTTCCTGCCACAGCGAAAGGGCCTTGAGTACCTGCTCCAGCCCCTCGTTGCCCGGATTTCCCTCTATGAGAATGACTCGCGGGTCATGCAGAAGAGGAGCAAGTTCGACGCGCATGAGATCGACCAGAGGCCCTTCCCTGTCCACAACGGCCACCGGCCCGCTGTGACGTTCCAGCAGCGCACGGAGGGCATGCCCCATACCCAGCCCGAGCAGCACCGGAAGCACGTCTTCCTTTTCCTGATCCAGCGGCGCAAGTACGGCTTCCTCGCGTGCCGCCCCGCCCGACCCGAGCATGCGCAAGGGCAGAGCGTCGGAACGCTGCAGCTCAATATCGACGGGATTACCGGCTTCATCCCTTATAATCCGAACATCGGCAGCTCTCATCACCAATCCGACTCCCTGTGAAAAATTTACGGAATCCGTCAGCAGGCGTGGCGCGCCGCGCTCAGGAACGCCCTGTTTCCCGCAGAGCCATGACCATGGCAACGGCCTTGAGCCCACGGACTTCCCCCGTAAAGCCGAGTCCTTCTTCCGTTGTGGCCTTGAAATTCACCTGCGCGGGAGAAAGATGCAGCAGCCTGGCCACATTCCGGGCGATCTCCCCGGCGTGAGGCGCAAGTTTCGGCTTCTGGGCAATAACCGTCAAATCAACATGAGTCGGGCGTACTCCCGCCTCCGCAGCCATGTCCAGCACCTGCGCAAGCATGAGAGAGGACGAGGCATTTTCCCACTGCGGATCGCTGTCGGGAAAGATGCGCCCTATATCCCCTCCGCCCATGCAGCCAAGTATGGCGTCCATGAGCGCATGAAGCAGCACGTCGCCGTCGGAATGGGCAATGATGCCGAGATTCGATGCCTCCGGGCAGGGTATGGCGACCCCGCCCAGCCGCAGAGGCCTGATGCCCCCGTAGCGATGCACGTCATATCCCCATCCGCAGCAGGGAACGGAATCCGTGCCTTCGTTCAGCATGGTCAGATCCTCCGGGCGCGTGATTTTACGGTTGCTCTCATCCCCTTCCACCACCAGCACCTGTTCCCCGCAGCGTTCAAGGAGCGAAGCGTCGTCCGTCACGTCCCAGCCTTCTTTTTCGGCTCTGTCGTGAGCGCGGCATAACGGGGCAACACGGAAGGTCTGAGGCGTCTGCACGGCCCGCAGGCCCTTCCGTTCCGGAGTGCGGACAACCAGCAGTCCGCCTTCCGAGGCGGAAACCTCCTTGACCGTATCCGTCAGCGGCAGACCGGGAATCACCGCGTCAATATCGCTGCGTTCCAGCAACGGAGCTATGGTTCGCATGGCGAGCGCAGGAGAAAGAAAGGGGCGCGCGGCATCGTGAACAAGCACAATTCCGCAGGAGGACGGCAGGAGCTTCAGACCGTTGCGCACGGAATCCTGACGGCGCGATCCTCCTGCCTGAAACAGCACGGGCACTCCGGGATGACGGCGCGCAACGAGCTTTTCCGCCTCCTGCCGCGCCGTTTCCAGCAGATCGGGAGGAAAGACGAGGACAATGCCCCGCATGGGAGGAACAGCGGCCAGCGCAAGAACAGAGTGCCACCAGAGGGGCGCGCCCTTCCACACAAGAAACTGTTTGGCAGGGGCCCCGCGCGCTGCGCATGCCTCCGCCATACGTTCTCCGCGACCTGCCGCAAGCAGAATCGCCCAGCATTCGTCAGCCTGTACGGCCATAGACAGCATCCGGGGCAAGGCCCCACGGTTTGGGGAACTCTGTCCCCGCCGGTTTCGGAAACGGGCCGGAACGATAAACGCTCCGGCCCGCTGCATCAAGATTTCGGGAGTCGGCCTGTAAGCCGGGTTCTGTTCCCCGCCGGAGGCGGGGCGGCCGTCATTCCTCTAGGAGCGCAGTTGCCCGCGCCCTCAAGCAACCTACCCGGAAACCATTGATCGGGCCGATCGGTTTCCCTATTTGGTCTTGCTTCGGATGGGGCTTGCCTGGCCTGACGTGTTGCCACATCAGCCGGTGGTCTCTTACGCCACCCTTTCACCCTTACCGCCCCGAAGGACGGCGGTCTGCTTTCTGTTGCGCTTGCCGAAGATCGCTCTTCCCGGACGTTATCCGGCATCCTGCCCTGTGAAGCCCGGACTTTCCTCCCCGCGCATGCGCAGCGACGGCCCGTCCGGCTCCCGAAACATGCGTTCCGCCCCCTGACGGGGACGGATACAACTACAGGAACATGCTATATATGTTCGTCTTCAAAAAAGTGCTGCTGCACGGGAGCGGGTTCCGCAGCGGCCGCAGGATCGGAAAAATGCTGCGTCCAGTAAATGAGGCGCTGACAGTTCGGGCAGCTCAGGATCTGCTTGCCGCGCTGAAGTTCGATGAACACCTGAGGAGGAATGGCGATATGGCACCCGCTGCATACGCCGTTGTCCACCGGAACAATGACCGGATGATTCAGACGACGGCGGATGAATTCATAACGCTTGAGTACAGGCTCCGGCACTTCACCGCAGGTTTCCTTCCGCAGATTTTCCATCTCGGCGAGCTTTGCGCGGGCTTCTGTCAGACGCGAATCCAGATTCTCCCGCTTGACTTCCAGTTCGGCCTTGAGGCTTCCCCAGCTTTCGTCGATTTCCTGCAGGTTGCTTTCCTGAAGGGCGATTTCTTCCTGAAGGGTCATGCGGTCTTCTTCACGCCCGCGGCTCTGGCGTTCCATGTTGTCCATTTCGCGCACCACGGCCTGATATTCGCGGTCGTTCTCCACCTGCATGAGCTTGCTCTTGCTCTTCTTGATGCGGGAGTTTTCGCCCTCGATATCCTGTTCCAGACGCTTCTGCTGTTCACGGAGATGCTGGAGCTTGTCCAGAATACGGTTGCGCTGTTCTTCCTGCCCGGCAAAGCGGCGGGCCAGCTCTTCCACCTCTTCAGGAGCCGTCTTCAGTTCCTGCTCGATGGCATAGATATCGTCATCCACATGCTGCAGGGCAACAAGTTTACGGATTCGGTCAATATGCGTATTCACGATGATACCTCCGTGCGCTCAGAAGTCAGAGTAATGGGTATGAAAGGATTGTGCCCCGGAACAAAACTGACGCGCAGGCCGTCCGCACGTTCGGCAATCAGGGCCGCAAAACGCTTCGTCATTTCCTCTTCCAGAGAAAAGTGGCCGACATCAAGAACGGCAAAGGGCCGGGGGGCGTCGGTATCAATCCAGCCCAGATCAAGAGCGGGGTGATACTTGAAATCTCCGGTGATATAGATATCCGCCCCCATTCTGAAGGCAGCTTCCGCCAGAGAGGCGCCGGAACCGGTACACAGCGCAACGCGGCGGATGCGTGCGGGGGCCGTGCCGATGAGGCTTGCCGTCAGTCCGGGAAGAAAGGTGCCCAGCAGTGCAAAAAACGCCCCGGGTTCAAGAGCCTGCGGCAGATCCCCCACGCAGCCGAAACCTCCGGCTATTTCCCTTCCATCCGGGAGAAGGGCGCTTCCCGTGGGTTCAAGAACGTTCCTGCCCGTCAGCCCCAGTTCGTCCGGCAGCCATGCGGAAGGGCCGAAGGGGTTGGCGTCGAGCGAAGTATGGGCCGCATAATGGGGGATATCGCCGGACAGCAACAAGGCCAGCGTCTGTCGATAGCCGTCCGGACGATCGGGAAAACGGGGGGAAAGCGTCAGCGGGTGATGGGTAAGCAGCATGTCCGCGCCCAGTTCAAGGGCGGCGGAAACGGCGGCAGGCGTCGGATCAAGGCTTACCGCAAGGTGAAAAATCTCTGCCCTCGGGGAGGCCACCTGCATGCCGGATTTATCCCAGGAAGCCGCCAGAGAGAGCGGGGCCGTTTCCTCTATAAGGGAAATCAGTCTTGATTTCTGCATCCTGCCCTCGTCCAGAGTGCATTACAATTAAAATCTTCAGGTTCTCCAGCCGGACAGTCCGGCTTTGCCGACGCGCAGCCCTTCGCGGAAACACCCGCCTGCACGGACTCCTGAAAGCGCACGACCGACACGGCAAACTGGAACATTCTGTAAACGATTATGTTTACGCCCCGTAAAAACTAAAGTCAAGCAAGCCTGTTCCAGGAACCCGCCGGGGAAGAGACGGCGGGCTGCCTTCTCTTGTCATTTAATGCCAGTTTGCCTAAAACGAATGGTCGGCGGCGACACGCCGATTCCCGCGATACGGATATTTTCTGCGTCCCTTCCAGCCCTGCCAGAAGGGAAGGCGCCGTATTATCCGTTCCGGGATCTTCATGCGGCCGGAACCTGTTGCGGCGGAAACATCCGGGGAAGGCAGAGCGCACGGAGCCCCGCCGGACACGGGCGCGCCTTTTATATTTCTCATGAGGAGGTTTTCATGCTTCGGACTTTCAAGACCTGGACGGCAGCGGCCGTAATGGCCGCGCTGTCTCTGGCCCCGCTGTGCGGCGCGGCCGGAGCGGAAGAAGGCAAGGAACTCAAGGTCGGCTTTGTCTATGTTTCCCCCGTGGGAGACGACGGCTGGTCCTATGCCCATGATCAGGGGCGCAAAGCCATAGATGAAATGCCCGGGGTGGAAACAAGCTTCATGGAATCCGTTCCGGAAGGCCCGGACTCCGAGCGGGCCTTTCTGAACATGGCCCGCAAGGGATACGATATCATTGTGGGAACCAGCTTCGGCTACATGGACCCCATGGAAAAGGTGGCCAGACAGTTCCCCGACGTCACTTTCATGCACTGTTCCGGCTATAAGACGCGGGAAAACATGACGGCCTATTTCGGGCGCATGTATCAGGCCCGCTACCTCACCGGCATGGTGGCCGGCGCCATGACCAAAAAAAATGAACTCGGCTATGTGGCCGCCTTCCCGACTCCGGAAGTGATCCGCGGCATAAACGCCTTCACCCTCGGCGTGCGCGCCGTAAACCCCGACGCCAAGGTTCGCGTGGTCTGGACCCGCACCTGGTACAGCCCGGACGATGAAAAGAAGGCGGCCGAAGGCCTGCTCGACGTCGGGGTGGACGTCATCGCCCAGCATCAGAACTCCGCAGGCCCGCAGGAAGCGGCGGAAGCCCGCGGCGTCTATTCCGTAGGCTACAATACCGACATGTCGGATGTTGCTCCCAACGCGCACCTGACCTCCGCCGTCTGGAACTGGGTGGACTTCTACAAGATGTTCATCGAAAAAGTACAGGCCGGAGAATGGAAGAACGGCAATTTCTGGTACGGACTCGACAGCGGTCTGGTGGGAATCACCCCTTACGGCCCCATGGTGCCGCAGGACGTGCGCGACAGGGTCGACGCGGCAAAGCAGGACATCATCGACGGCAAGCTGGTAGTCTTTGCAGGCCCCGTCAAGGATCAGGAAGGCAAGGTACGCATTGCCGACGGCGCACTGCCCGAGGATGCGGCGCTGCTCAGCATGGACTGGTTTGTCGACGGCGTGATCGGCACGACGAACTGACGTTCGGGCGCGCTCCGCTTCTCCGGAGCGCGCTTTTCTTTCCCGCCGGGTACGGGCGGGAACATCCCCTTTCCGGCGGATACCGCCGCAACGTGGAGCGGACATGACGGGTTTTCGGATTGTCAGACGTGAAGTCCCCCTGCCGCTGGGCTGGAAATCGCTTGTCATCCTGCTGGCGGCATTGATGTTCGCCTTTTTCATCTGCTCCATGCTGCTGCTCATTCAGGACAAATCTCCCGGCGAAGCCTTCGTCCTGCTGCTTCAGGGCGGTTTCGGCGGACGCTATCCGCTTGAGGACACGCTGCTCAAGAGCATTCCGCTCTTTCTCTGTTCCGTGGGCGTATCCGTCGCCTTCCGCATGAAGGTATGGAACATCGGAGCGGAAGGCCAGTTCGCCCTCGGCGGCGTGGGCGCGACGGCCGCCGTGCTGCTGCTCCCGCCGGACGCCCCCGCATGGCTTGCCCTGCCCGCAATGATGGGAGGCGCGGCGATTGCCGGTGGACTCTGGGGCTTCATTCCGGGGCTGCTCAAACTGCGCTTCGGGCTGAACGAAATCATTTCCACTCTGATGTTCAATTATATCGGCATCGAGCTGATGCGCTATCTGGTCTACGGTCCGTGGAAGGACCCCTCCAGCATGGGCTTTCCCATGACGGCCGTCTTTCCCGATGCCGCCATATTTCCCCCGCTGTTCGGGCGGACGCACGCCGGGCTTGTTCTGTGCCTTGTCGTGGCACTGGCGATCATGATTTTTCTCGGCCGCACCCGCCTCGGCTTCGAGCTGCGCGCCGCGGGAGAAAACCCGCGCAATGCGCGCTATGCCCGCATTCCCTACGGCTTTCTTCTCGTGTTCGTGCTTGCGCTTTCCGGAGCCCTGGCGGGGCTGGCCGGATGCGTGGAAGTTTCGGCCACCTTCAACAGGCTCCAGCCCAATCTGTGTACGGGCTACGGCTACACGGCCATTGTCGTGGCCTGGCTTTCGCGCCTGCGTATTTCCTCCATCGCCTTTTTTTCCTTCTTCCTTGCCGGTCTGAAGGTGGGTGTGGAAAACCTCCAGATCGAACTCCAGGTGCCCGCGGCCTTCGGAGGTATTCTGGAAGGCTTCATTCTGCTGTGCGTTCTGGCAGGACAGTTTTTCCATCTCTACCGGCTGACCCGCGTGAACGCGCAAGAACAAGGAGAACACGCATGAGCTGGGATCTGTTCGTCTCCCTGCTGGCCGCAACCATACTCGCCGGCACCCCCCTGCTCTACGCCACCCTTGGCGAAATGCTCACCGAACGCTCGGGGGTTCTCAATCTGGGCGTGGAAGGCATGATGATCCTCGGCGCGTTTTTCGCCTTCATCGTCGAACTCAAAACGGGCAATCACTGGCTGGCAGTCTTTGCCGCCGGACTGGGAACCGCCTGCATCGGCATGCTGCACGGCGTGGTATGCCTGATTTTCCGGGGGAATCAGACCGTATCAGGTCTGGCGCTGACAATTTTCGGCGTCGGACTCTCGGATTATCTCGGCACACCCTTTGTGGGTACCATGACGGAAGGCTTTCAGCCCTTTGCACTTCCGCTGCTGGGGCAGATCCCCCTGCTCGGCCCCGTGTTCTTCCAGCATAATGCGCTGGTTTATCTTTCCTATATTCTGCCTCCCCTGCTGTGGTTCTTCCTGAACCGCACCTCGACGGGGCTGGCTCTGTGCGCCAGCGGGGAATATCCGGATGCCGTTTCCGCCGCGGGGATCAGTCCCGCACGGATGCGCTGGATCGGCATTGCCGGCGGGGCCTTCCTTGTGGGGCTGGGCGGCGCCTATCTTTCCCTGTGCGCCACGCACATGTGGACGAACAATCTCACCGCCGGGAAAGGCTGGATTGCCGTAGCTCTGGTCATCTTCGCCTTCTGGCGTCCGGGGCGCGCCGTAGTCGGAGCCTGGCTTTTCGGCGGCATCATGGCGTTGCAGCTGCGCCTTCAGGCCCTGGGGACGAATATTCCTTCTTCCTTCATGATGATGCTGCCCTACGCCCTGACCATCATTGCGCTGCTGCTGGCCACGGCCCGGGGCAGAGGACGCCGTGCCCCCGCCGCGCTCGGCGACAACATCCTTCCCGGCGCATAGGACAGGACGGCCCCCATGGCACTGACGAGACGAGAACTCCTGACCGGACTGCCGATGATTACGGCGTCCGCCCTTTTCATGCAGATGCTGGATTCCACCATTCTGAATACGGCTCTGCCCACCATTGCGGAAGACATGCACCGTTCGCCGTTTTCCATGCAGCTGGCAGTCATCAGCTACAGCCTTACCGTTGCCCTGCTCATCCCGCTCAGCGGCTGGCTGGCGGATCGCTTCGGCACACGTCGCACCTTCCTCGGCGCAGTGGCCGTATTCTCGCTGGGTTCGCTGTTCTGCGCGCTTTCCACCACGCTCCCGCAGCTTGTTGCCTCCCGGGTGGCCCAGGGCATAGGCGGCGCGATGATGGTTCCCGTTTCCCGACTTACCCTGATGCAGGCGTATCAGCGCGAAGATTTCGTCCGTGTCTTCACCTTCATCACCATCCCCGGACAGGTAGGGCCGATTCTGGGGCCGCTTCTCGGAGGCTGGCTCGTCACCTACGCTTCCTGGCACTGGATATTTCTGATCAACATTCCTTTCGGCCTTCTCGGAATTCTTTACGGACTCCGGGTTTTTCCCGATTTCCGTCAGCAGCGCGGCCCCTTCGACTTTGCGGGCTTCCTGCTCATCGGCATGGGACTCTTCGGCATGACCGCAGGGCTTGAACTCACCGGCGGCAAAACGGCCTCGCCGGGGCTGGCCGTTCTGCTGATTGCTCTGGCCTTTCTCTGTCTGACGGCCTATATAGTTCACGCCCGGAAAGTGCCTTTTCCGCTTATTCGTCTCGGAGTTTTCAAAATCCGAACCTTTTCCGTCGGTCTTGCCGGCAACGTGGTGGCAAGGCTGGGAATAGGCAGCATTCCCTTTCTGGTGCCCCTTTTTCTTCAGGTCGGACTGGGCTATCCGCCCGATATTGCGGGAATGCTGATGCTGGCTCCCGCCGTGGCCTCGCTCATGACCAAAACCTTCGTGCTGCGCGTTCTCAGCCGTTTCGGCTTCCGCAGGACGCTGCTCTTTCTCACGCTCTCCATCGGCTGCGTCTTTGCTGCCGCCTCATTGCAGCAGCCGGGCTGGTCTCTGCTGCCCATCATCGTTCAGCTCTTCATCCAGGGTATGCTGATGTCCGCGCAGTTCACGGCCATGAATACCATCACACTCGGGAATATCCCGCCCCAGATGGCCAGCGACGGCAACAGTCTGCTCTCCGTATCACAGAATCTCTGCCTCAGTTTCGGCGTGGCCATAAGCACCGCGTCCCTGCGTCTTTTCTCCGGCAGCGGAACCCCTCTCCAGGCCCTGCACTCAACCTTCATCGCCGTGGGCGCAATGACGGCCGCCGCCGCCTTCGTATTCATGCTGCTGCGCCCTGAAGACGGAAATCGCCTGCTCCCTTCCTCTCTGGAAGAAAAAGCCCGCGCAGACAAGAAGGAACGCAACTCATGAAACAGCTTCGCACGACGCACGCCGAAACGGAACGCCGGGACGAACATCAGCCTGTCGTCAGACTTGAGGGAATCTGCAAGAGCTTCGGCCGGGTACGGGCAAACAGCAATATCACGCTGGATATCCGCCCCACCCGGATCAAGGCCCTGCTCGGGGAAAACGGCGCGGGCAAATCAACGCTCATGTCCATTCTGGCCGGCAAGTCCCGCCCGGACGCGGGCAGAATCTATGTCGACGGGCTGCCCATGACCTTCCGCTCTCCCGCCGACGCGCTCGCGGCGGGAATCGGCATGGTGTATCAGCACTTCATGCTGGTGGAGGCCATGAGCGTGGCCCAGAACATTCTGCTGGGCCAGGAATCGGGCTTCATCAATCCGCAGAACATGGGTTCCCGCGTGCGGCGACTTGCCGAACGCTACGGCCTGGAGGTGGACCCCGACGCGCTCATTTCCGATCTTTCCATGGGCGAACGCCAGCGGGTGGAAATTCTCAAGCTGCTGTACCGGGACTGCCGCGTTCTCATTCTTGACGAGCCCACGGCCGTGCTTACCCCTCCGGAAATAACGCGACTGTTCGACGCGCTGCGCCGCATGGCGGAAGACGGCAAGGCCATTGTGTTCATCAGCCACAAGATGAAGGAAGTTCTTGCGCTGGCGGATGAAGTGGAAATTCTGCGTCGCGGGGAAATTGTGGACAGTTTTCTGCGGGCGGACGTTCCAGACGAGCGGGAACTGGCCGCGCGCATGATAGGGCGCAATCTGGAACCGGTCATGGAACTGACTCCCGTGCCGAAGGGCGACGTGCTGCTGCGTCTGGAAAACGCCCGCTGCGCCCGTGTGGAGGGCGTCAGCTTTTCGCTCCGTCAGGGCGAAGTGCTTGCCGTGGCGGGCGTGGCCGGCAACGGACAGAAAGAACTGGTGGAAATGCTCACGGGCCTGCGGGAACCGGAAGGCGGTACGCTGGACATTCTCGGGAAGGACTGGAAAGGCTTTTTCCACACGCCCGTGCGCCAGAAAGACGGCCTGGTCTATATTCCCGAAGATCGCAAGGGGCTGGCCACCTGCCCGACGCTCAACCTGACGGACAATTTCGTACTGACCAACCGCCTGAGCTTCGTGAACGGGCCCTTCATGGACTGGAAGCGGGGTGAAGCCGCCACCCGCGAGGCCATACGGGAATTCAACGTCCAGCCGCCCGATCCCTCCGTACCCGCAGGTTCCCTGTCCGGCGGAAACCTCCAGAAACTGGTCATCGCGCGCGAATTTTACCGTCATCCCCGGCTCATCATTGCGGAAAATCCCACGCAGGGGCTGGACATACAGGCCATGGAAGAAGTATGGCGACGTATTCTCGCCGCCCGGGAACATGCCGGTATTCTGCTGGTCACGAGCGATCTCACCGAAGCCCTGACCCTGGCGGACAGCTTTGCCGTCATGTACGGCGGACGCTTCATCGACGTGTTTCCCCGCGAAGACAGGGCAAAACTGGAATCCATAGGGCTTATGCTGGCAGGGGTGAAGCCGGAGGAACACAGCACAGCCGGAGAATCTGAAGCATGAAAAAACAGTTGAGCGTGGCGCGCGCCGTGGAGGCTGCGGGTATTCTGTTTGAACTCAATACGGGCCGTCAGGGCGTGCTGGACATGGCCGCAAGGGCGGAACTGACCCCCGGCAGTCCCGATGAGGAAAAAAAGCTGCTGCGGGAATGGTATGCCTTCGTTCATGCCGCCGTACTGTATGCCCTTATGGTACAGGCTCCCAACATTGTTGTTGTGGAGTATCTGCGCTCGACGCAGACCATGCTGACGGCTCTCGGATTTTCCCCGGACGAGGCGACCCTCTTTGTCGACGACGCCTTCCGCGCCTATGTGGACCCTCTGGTCCGCACCCGCACGGAAGAATGTCCCGCCGTGTTCTTCCGCCGCCTGCTGGGGAAGGAGGTTCAGGACCTACCTGCCCGACAGCTTGCCGTCATATCCGGCGTCATGGCCATGATTCTGGCTGCTGTTCTGGATAAACTGGAACAGTATGAATTTCTGACCTGCTGACAGGCAGGACGCTCACAGCCCACACTTCCGATACGGAGCAGGAAAATTCCCATGAAAGAAAGCACTATCCATCTGCTGAACACCATGCAGATCAATGAAGCCACAGACTGCCTGATATACCGCAAACTCGCAAAAAGAACCAAAGGCCCGAACAGGGACGTGCTGATACAGATGGCGGAAGACGAAGCCAGACACTGCGCGACCTGGGGCAAATACACCGGCAAGCATGCCGTTCCGAACAAGCTCAAGGTGTTCTGGTACAACATACTCGGCTTTCTGTTCGGCCTGACCTTTGTCATCAATCTGCTGGAATCGGCGGAAAATACGGCGGGCGAACACTATGCCGCGCTGATCGAGGACGTGCCGGAAGCCCGTGAAATCATGGAGGAAGAAGAACGCCACGAGCGCGAACTGGCCGACATGGTGGACGAAGAACGCCTGAAGTATATCGGCAGTATGGTGCTGGGGCTGAATGATGCGCTGGTGGAACTGACCGGTGCGCTCGCAGGCTTCACGCTTGCGCTGGGCAACAACAGCACCGTCGGACTGGCCGGCTTCATCACCGGGGTATCCGCCACGCTGTCCATGGCCGCTTCCGAGTATCTGTCCAAAAAGGCGGAACCCGGGGAAAAGCACCCCTTCAAGGCCTCCGTCTATACCGGCATTGCCTACATGATTACCGTGGCACTGCTGCTTCTGCCGTACGGCCTTCTTTCTTCACCCTATGCCGCGCTCGCCTGCTGCCTGATCATCGCGGCCTGCATCATCTGTCTGTTCACCTTCTTCGTCGCCGTCGTCCGGCGGGAGCCTTTCCGCGCACGCTTCCTCGAAATGCTGGGGATCAGCTTCTGCGTCGCGGCCATATCCTTCTTCATCGGATGGATTGCCAGAACCTGGATCGGTATCGATATTTAGAGCCTTTTGCTCCTGAACATATCCGTCGAGCGGAACTCTGTGTTCCGGAGCAGCCTTCGCGCCTGCTCCGGAGCCTGCTCTGTCGCTCACACCCGTACGCCCTGCGGCTACGGCACAGCCCTGATGGCCGTCCGTCGGGTTGCTGCTCCGCAAGTATAGTATGGCTGCTCCGGCCTCGCGGCACAGTCCTGCTTCACCTGACTTCCGGGAACAGTTCAAAACCCGAATGCCCGGGCAGAGCCGTCTGAAAAGAGATTGCGCCACATACGAAAGAGGGAAAAGAGGAGGCTCCCCCGCTTTTCGCCCTCGCTTTCTGCTCCGGCCCTTCCATCCGCCCCCTTTTGCCCCGATCTTACGGCCGATTCGGTGTTGCGGCTGATCCGCTTTCTGCTCCGACCTTGCGCTCCGGCCCCTTCCCCGCGGAAGGTTCACCGAAGGCTCGGGCAGAGGGTTCGGGATGTTCGTTCGGAGGCTTTGTTTCCGGCCGGAGGGGACGCATGAGCATGTCTGAAAAAGACCGCAGCATATGAAGGCGAAGCGTCCGCACCCTTTATTCCGCAGCGGAAGCAGAGGAAGCGCGGCACTTTCGTCCCCTGCCCCCCGCCGTGGCAGTCATGGCCTTCACCGCAGCAAAGGCGGAAGCCAGGGCCCAGTGTATGTTGTACCCGCCGAGAAGGCCCGTCACATCCATGACCTCCCCGCAGAAAAAAAGCCCGGGGACGATACGGCTTTCCATGCCCGATCCCAGCTCCCGCACGTCCACGCCTCCGGCAGCGGCTTCCGCCTTGCGCAGCCCCTCCGTTCCGGAGGGAATGACCCCGTGTTCATGGACGGATTTTCGTATGCGCTCCCGATCCTTTTTCCCCAGTTCCGCCACCTTCCGATCCGCCAGATCCTGAGGAACGAGGCGTTCCGCAAGCCGTGCGGGCAGGCGCCGGGCGAGCAGTCCGCGGACAAGCTGCCTGCCGTGCTCCGGGCGGTGCATGATCTCGATCAGATTTTCCCCCGGCAGAAAATCCACGACAAGGGCATTCCCCTCCTGCCAGAAGCAGGAGGCCACCAGCGCAGCAGGCCCGCTGAGGCCGCGATGTGTGAACAGAAGAGAGCGTGCGCCGCAGGGATCGGACGCTGAACCATGCTCCGTACATACCCGGAGTTCTGCCGTCAGACTGATGCCTTCCAGCCCGTGCAGGGGCCACTCCGGCGGCATGACGAAGGGCACGAGAACGGGGCGGAAGGGGATGATCGTATGCCCCAGACGTGCGGCAAGACGGGCTGCGGACTCTCCGGCTCCCGCCTGAGGGCAGGCTGGACTGCCTCCGGCGATCAGAAGTCGGGACGCGCTCAGTTGACGCTCTCCGCAACGTACATGAAACACGCCCTCCTTGTACGCACATTCGCGCAGAGGGGAGCCGGACAGAAAAAGGACGCCTTCCGCCAAAGCAGAGTCCAGCAGCCGACGGGCAAACAGGGAGGCCGGCTCAAGGCAGAAAATCTGTCCATATTCCCGCTCTTCCCATGGGATGCGTAATTCGCTCAACAGCGCAAGGGCGGATTCCGTTCCGAAACGATGCAGAACACTTTTACAGAACGAGGGGCGGGAGCCGACAAAATGCTCCGGGGAAAGCGTCCTGTTTGTGATATTCCCCATGCCGCCCCCGGCCATGCTCAATTTACGCCCGGCCCGATCCTGCGCCTCGACCAGCGCGACGACAAGGCCCCGGCGTGCGGCCTCGCGAGAAGCGAAAAGCCCTCCCGGCCCTGCTCCCATAACAACGAGATCAACATGCTGCATATGATTCATCCTCTCTTCCTGCCTGCGCTCCGCCGATTTTTGACGCCGTGCCGCAACATGTCAACCAGAACAGCGCAGACTTTTCTTTTCAGCGAAAAGGATCTAATTCTTTAAACAATCCTGACCGATAAGAAGTACAGGAGCTTTCATTATGGATATCAGCGGACTCGGAGTTTACAGCGGCATACCGCTCGGACTTGATTCCTCCTTCAGCAGCAGCGATTACCGCGGCAGAAGAGGAAAGGCCGGCGTGTCCTTTGACCTGTCCAGGTCAACAGATTCAACGGGATTGCACGTTTCCGACGAAGACAAACGCCTGATCCGGGAACTGCAAAAGCGGGATCAGGAAGTCCGCGCCCACGAACGCGCCCACAAAATGGCGGCGGGCGAGCTTGCCCGCGGCTCCATCAGCTATACTTATCAGATCGGGCCGGATGGCAGACGCTACGCAATAGGCGGCGAAGTCCGCATTGACGCCTCTCCCGGCAATACGCCGGAAGAAAGCCTTGAACGGGCCAGAAAGATCAGAGCCGCAGCCTCCGCGCCTTCCGCACCTTCCGCTCAGGATCACAGCGCAGCCGCCGACGCCGCACAGCTTGAAGCCGAGGCGCGCAGTCAGCTTCGGGAAAATGAACGCGAACAGGGAGAAAGTCGTTCCAGTCTGGACGGCCCTGTTCAGGGTGTAAGCGGGCCTCCCGAACTCGGCGGCCCGGCCGAAAGCATCAGCGGCCCGCCCCAGCCGCTGAATCGGGCTGCGGAACGCCTCGATATGCCCTGGACGCGGAGCGATTCTCTCCTTTCCGTACTGGAGGAAAACGGCTCCGCCGGAGGCGGAAACGCCCGGCAGACTGCCTTTGCAGCGCAGGACGCGCAGGCCTATGGTCTGGAGGCCGCCGATCAGGCCACGGTCGACGCAGCCTTCTCCATCGCGCTGAACGGAAATCTGGCTCGGGCCAGCGCAATCTGGCAGGGCAGCGGGGATACCCCGTACGCCCAGTTTGCCGTCGATCCCCTGCGCGACGGCTCCGCAGCCTCCGGCCTTGCGGGTGTCTACCCGGCAGACCGTCCGGCCTATGCCTTTCTTGAGCCTCAGACACCCCTTCAGTCTCTGACGCCGCTGAACTCCACCCTTGACTCTTTTGCCTTTGCTTCCGAACCTTCCTACGGTCTGTCTTCCGGCACGGAAGCAAGCCCCACGCCTTCCGACTATCTTTCCAGACAAAACGAGGAATATGCCGCTTCGCTTCTTGATTTGCGCCGGGCGGCGCAGGCCTATGCCTCTTCTTCTCCTGCCTCCATGCTTGTTCCTTACGGGCTTGGGACAGGCATTTCCCTGCAAATCTGAACCAGGACACAGCCTGACGCCCGACATCCGGCCGGAATGGGAACGGCGCGGCATTTCCTGATCTCGGGAAGCCGCGCCGTTCCTGCCTCTTCGCCGGATCGGACAAGGGCCGCTTCCCTTCATGCGCTCCCTGCCCGGACGCAGACGCATGACCTTGTGCGGCAGAGACCTTTTGCGACCGGACGCCTCCATGCCCGCACCGCGTTGCTTTCCCGACATATCTCACGGCAGACCGCACCTCGCCGCACCCCGTATCCGGACGGCACCTGCCGCTGCGCCCCTGTCCTTCTGAAACGGCGGCACAGGCTCCCGGGAGCAACACTCCGGAACCATTCCCGTCCGGTTCAGGACATACCGTTCCCGCACGGCAAGGGGCTGAAACGCCGTTTTTTCTTTCTCACGACATTGCCTTGCGTCCCGTTATATCTTATGTCTGAAGCCCGGGCAGTATGAGCCCGGGAACTCAATCACAGAGAGTGAAACATGCGTAAACTGCTTGTCATGTGTCTGGCTCTGGTGCTGGGAATAGGCTGTGCAGCCCTGCCGGCAGCCCCCTCATCGGCCGCAACAAACGGAGGAAAAATCGTGAAGGTGAAACTGCAGACGTCCATGGGAGATATCACGCTGGAACTGGATGGGGAAAAAGCCCCCGCCACGGTGGAAAATTTTGTCCAGTATGTGAAGGACGGGTTCTATGACGGAGTCATTTTCCACCGCGTCATCGACGGATTCATGATTCAGGGCGGAGGCTTCACCCCCGACATGAAGCAGAAACCCACCCGCGCCCCCATCAAGAATGAAGCGGACAACGGCCTCAAGAACGATGTGTACACCATCGCCATGGCCCGCACCCCCGATCCTCATTCCGCCAGCGCACAGTTCTTCATCAACGTGAAGGATAATGATTTCCTGAACTTCTCCGCCCCCACGCCTTCCGGCTGGGGCTATGCCGTGTTCGGCAAAGTGATCGACGGCAGCGACGTCGTCGACGCCATTGCCAAGGTGAACACCGGCAACTTCGGCCCCTTCGGCGACGTTCCGCTGGAACCCGTGATCATCACCAAGGCAGAAGTGCTGGAATAAGCCCGCATTCATATAAAAAAACAGGGTCTGAGCCGTCCGGCTCAGACCCTGTTTTTTTATCCTGCCTCCCATTCTTTCAGAGAGGGAGTTTTTGTTTTATCCGTTCAGCCATTCCACCTGACCGTCGTCCAGAATATGGCCGAAGCGCAGGGGAGCGTCCGTTTCCTCGTTGTCCACAAGGCTCATGTCCACGCGGATTTTCCAGCCGTCATGGATCCGGCCGCCGATGATGTCGCGGGCCAGAGGCGTTTCCAGTTCATGCTGGAGGTAACGCTTCAGCGGACGTGCGCCGAAGGCAGGATCGTAGGCTGCGTCGGCGATATAGGTTCTGGCCTGATCGGTGAGTTCCAGTTCGATCTTGCGTTCGGCAAGACGCTTTCTCAGCGCACCGAGCTGGATATCGACGATTTTGGCAATCTGGTTGGACTGCAACGGCTTGAAGAGGACGGTTTCATCCACACGGTTCAGGAATTCCGGCCGGAAGAAGCGGCGCAGTTCGGCCATGACCTTGTCGCGCACGCCTTCCAGGAAGTGTCCGTTTTCGTCTATACCTTCAAGAATCATGGGCGATCCGATGTTGGATGTCATGATGATGATGGTATTGCGGAAATCGACCGTTCTGCCCTGGCTGTCGGTCAGACGTCCGTCATCCAGCAGCTGGAGCAGGGTATTGAACACGTCGGGATGGGCCTTTTCCACTTCGTCCAGCAGCACCACGCAGTAGGGACGACGGCGCACGGCTTCCGTAAGCTGGCCGCCTTCATCGTAGCCCACATATCCTGGAGGCGCGCCGATGAGGCGGGATACCGAGTGCTTTTCCATGTATTCGCTCATGTCGAGACGGACCATGTTGTCCTCGGTATCGAACAGGGCTTCCGCCAGGGCCTTGCACAGTTCCGTCTTGCCCACGCCCGTGGGGCCGAGGAAGATGAAGGACCCCAGAGGACGCGAAGGATCGGAGAGACCGGCCCGGGCGCGCAGAACCGCGTCGGCCACGGCCGCAACGGCCTCATCCTGCCCGACGACACGTTCATGCAGCTTCTGGGGGAGGGAGAGCAGCTTTTCCCGCTCCGACTCCAGCAGCCGCGTCACCGGTATGCCCGTCCATCTGGCAACGATATCCGCCACATCGTCGGGACGCACTTCCTGCTTGAGCAGAGAACTTTCCGAACCGTCCGGCTTGGATTCCAGTTCCTTGAGCTGTTTTTCCAGCTCGAAAAGGGTGGAATACTTCAGTTCCGCAGCGCGGTTCAGGTCGTAATTGCGTTCGGCCTCCTCAATCTGGTGGCGGGTCTGCTCAATCTTTTCCTTGACCTGACGCACGGCGTCAATGGAGCCTTTTTCCTTTTCCCACTGGGCGCGCAGACTTTCCTGCGTGGTACGCAGGTCGGCCAGTTCGTTTTCCAGCTTTTGCAGACGTTCGCGGGAAGCGTCGTCCGTTTCCCTGCGCAGGGCCTCGCGTTCGATTTCGAGCTGCATGACCTTGCGGTTGGCCTCGTCGAGTTCCGCAGGCAGGGAATCTATTTCCGTACGGATCATGGCCGCGGCTTCGTCGATGATGTCGATCGCCTTGTCCGGGAGCTGCCGATCCGGAATATAACGCTGGGACAGGACCACCGCTTCCACAATGGCGGAATCGCTGATGCGCACGCCGTGATGCACTTCAAAGCGTTCCTTCAGGCCGCGCAGAATGGAGATGGCGTCTTCCGTCGTGGGTTCGTCCACCAGCACAGGCTGGAAACGGCGTTCCAGCGCGGGGTCTTTTTCGATATACTTGCGGTATTCGTCCACCGTGGTGGCGCCGATGCAGTGCAGTTCCCCGCGTGCCAGCATGGGCTTGAGCAGGTTGGAGGCATCCATGGCGCCGTCGGTCTTGCCCGCGCCCACGATGGTATGCAGTTCGTCGATGAACAGAATGATCTGTCCCTCGGCCTTTTCCACTTCGGTCAGCACGGCCTTCAGACGCTCTTCAAATTCGCCGCGGTACTTGGCGCCAGCAATGAGCGCGCCCATATCCAGCGCAATGAGCTTCTTGTTCTTCAGACCTTCCGGCACGTCTCCCTTGACGATACG
>LBJMC04202__coassemble_231_pt1 | contig 50118 bp, 36 predicted proteins | sample LBJMC04202__metabat2_low_PE_018 | metagenome-assembled genome bin LBJMC04202 | reverse complement strand
GAAATGGATTTTATCCAGGCCGAAGCTTACAAAAACAGTTTCTTTTTCGGGAGCAAAAGTGCATCATACACATACCGCGCATCCAGAGGGATTACGCCCAGGGCAGAGAACTCCCTCATGAAACGGACGTTCGCAAACATCTTTTACAGGCCATGGATGACAGTTTGCAGAAAGGTAAGACGCTGCACCTTGGCGTCATTTATGGGGAATACAGGGATAACGACAATGCGCGTGAATTTCTGCCTTTTGACGGCCAACAGCGTCTGACCTCGCTTTTTTTGCTTCACTGGTATGCAGCTGTGCAAGCAGGTAAAGACAGAAAATTTCTGCAACATTTTCAATATGAAGTGCGGGAACACGCGCATCGGTTTGTCAACTGCCTCTGCACTAAAAATATCTCCGTTGAGTCTGACAAAAGCCCTGAAGAACTCATCTCCGCGCAGGGCTGGTTTAATCCGGACTGGGAGAACGACCCCACTGTCAAAGGCATGCTGACCATGCTGCATGACATACACAAGCAATTCAAAGACATGGACAAGCAGATGCTCTGGGAACGGCTGGAGGAAGAACTCCTCGTCTTTCACTTTGCGGAACTGAAGGATCTGGATACCGGCTCCGAAGAGCTTTTTATCAAAATGAACGCCCGCGGCAAACAGCTAACGGAATTCGAGCATCTCAAGGCCCGGCTCCTCAACTCCCCGAGGGTGAAACGGGGCGCAACTTCTGAGCAGCTAAAAAACATTGAAAAAAAGCTGGATACGGACTGGCAGGAGCTGTTCTGGCATATCAGCAAAAAACAGGAAGACAGGGCTGTGGAAGCGGATGCCGCCCTTGTCCGCTTTCTGACCTTTCTTGCCGATATGTTCTGCAGCGACACAAAGGAAGAGGGCCTGTTCGAGCGCCTTTGTCGTGCATTTGACGACGAAGGCAGGCCTCTGCTTGAAAACTGTTCAAATCTGGACTTCATGATCAACGCGCTGGATGTGCTGGCGGAGGAATATCGCTCCCTGAAAGAACAAGCTCCGAACGAAAATCCCTTTTTTCACGACTATGTTACAGACCTGAAAGGGGACACTCAGGATTCCGCCTCTCCCGGCGAAGACCCGGCCGAGCAGAAAATACCCCTCTTTGATTCAACAACGCCCGATCCGTTAGGCAAACTCTGCTGCGAGGATAGCAGTCCGAAAAACTACAAGGCTTCCTATATGCTGCTGGCGCTCCTGCTGGCGCGCATCCAGAAAGACAGCAGAGTTCAGATCATGAAACGGCTGCGCATAGCGCGTAACCTGATTGAGTATACTGATTTTGATAAAAGCAAACACGAGGCTCGAGTCCGGGCGCTGGTGAAGCTCATGTGCAAGGGCGAGCTGGAGCCATGTAGCGTCTTCGATGAGTACCAGTTCCATGAAGAGCAGGCCAAATACAATCTGCTGCGTGACCATAAGGAGGACAGAGAGCTCCGCGCCGCGCTGAACCATCTGGAAGATAACAAGCTGCTGCGCGGCAGAATAGCCGTCTTCTCCGAAGAATCAGAGGAAGACTCGCAGAAGTACACGAACACGCGAACTACATGGGATTACTGGATCGTTTCTCAAAGGCCCGACAGTAACAGAAAAAACTTCATCTTTAAACGGGAACGCCTGCTGCTGGCCCGCCCTGTTCTTGCCGCCCTGTCCACTGCAGATGGCTCTGAATACGACGAGATGCTCCGGGCACTGCTCAGTCAGGGGGTTTTTGCCCTGCGCTATAGATCGAACTACTACCTGACCCGAATGTCTATGGGGAAGGAAGATCTTCCCGTTATCCTCACCAGCACAGACGATTGTACCTTCCGCGACGTACGGCATTGCCTGCAATCACTGCTGGAGAAGCTCAGGTGTGACTTCAAGGATAATCTGCCGCAGCTGATGGATGCTCCTTCTCAGGAAACTCTCGTCAACGCCTGTAAAAAGATCGCAGATTCCTGGTTGGAGGAAGAGGAAAAGGAAGATGAGAAACCAAAATTTCTGAGCTGGCGCTGGTATTTTGTCAGGTACAGAGCCATGCGTCCGGATCCGCAGGACGGCGCTGGTACCCCCTGCTATAAAGGCCACTACTGTACTCCATCAGACATTTTCTTGATCGAGCATGTCGCAAAAAAAAATAGAACCCCCGGGAACTACAGGAGTCCCTTCATCCATACGCTTCTCGTGGAAAGCCGAGAAAAAATAAAAGACCTTGAAATTGAAGAAGGTAATGACGGCAGCCGTCATTACGTCCGCTTCGGAAAGATACGGATGAAGATGGAAGCAGGCCGTACTACGGAATCGCTAGAACAGAAAGGCCAGGTTCCCCCGGAGTACCTCTGGGACAGATGGCTCATCCAGAGTGAAAATGGCGAGCCTCTGCCTCACGACAAGATCACAGAACTAGTCAAAGCCGGCGAACATCAGCTCCAAAAACAAGGAGAGGACGCATGGTCTCTGCCCATTCCCCAGGAGCAGCCGGAAGGCGTAGAAGACTGGATATGTTATGATAAAGAGGACAGAATAAAGCTGGCCCTGAACTGCCTTGACAGAATGAAAGAGCTGGGGCTTCTGTCATGAATATGCCCGCAACCCGGGCGGACAGCGTAATATTCTTCCGGGTTGCGGACAGGAAAGCCGGACTCTTTCACGTTGTTCAGATTCCGAAAAAATACGGGGAATTCCCATGCCGCAGAAAAGAGACGACGCCACGCCTACGGAAAAAAGTCTGATGCTGTTCAGCCTCATGCTGTTCAACGGACGGGAATTTTCCCTCGGCGAGATTGCGGAAAAGCTCAACTGCTCCAAGCAGACCGCAAGCCGCCTGCTGGACGGACTGGAAAGGTTCAGCTACGGCCGCCTGCGGCGCGGCAGGCATGGGCGCGAATCCTTCTTTTCCCTTGAGCGCCCGAACCTGCCGCCACGGGTCTGCCTGAACCCCGAAGGGCTGCGCCGGCTTGCGCTGTGCCGCGACTTCATGCTGCACCTCTTGCCGGAATCCATGCGCCGGGATACGGAAGCCGCTCTGAATCAGAGTACGGCCTTTTTGCCTGCGGAAGAAACGAAAGAACACGCCGCACTCCCCGCCGGCAAATCCCTGACCAAGGGCTATATTGATTATACCCCCTTTCAGCATATGCTGGACACCATACTGCACGCCCTGCGTGAACGCCGTGTCTGTTCCGTTCGCTATCAGTCTTCCCTGAGCGCGGAGGAAAAGGAATACGATTACGCCCCCATGCTGCTTGAGGTCTATCACGAGGCCTTCTTTGTGCGCGGCTGGGTGGTCACGGATAAAGGCCGGGTGGAGGCTCTCTATGACACGCCGACAACCCTGGCCCTGCATCGTCTGCGTGCAGTGACCATGACACGCCGTTCTTCAGAACAGCTTCCCCCTGCGGAGGATACATCTTCCGGGGCCTTCGGCCTCCTTGAAGGCGATCCCTTCAAGGCTCGTATCCGCTTCAGCCCGGCAGTCTCTACCTATGTTGCAGAACGCAGGTGGAGCGAAGATCAGCATATTAGCGTCCATAAGGATAGCTCCGTCACACTTTCCCTCACAGCCCGCAGCCGCCAGGAACTGCTGGCCTGGGTTCTGAGCTTCGGGGAACACGCGCAAGTGCTGGGTCCTGCCTGGCTGCGCCGTGAACTGCAGGATAAACTCACGGCCATGCTTGAGCAGTATGCACACAGGGAGAAAAAGCCTTCCCCGGCAGAACGCTCGACAAAAAACACGCCGGACAGCGAAACATGAAGTTCCTGCGCTCCGACGGCCTTATCTGTCCTGACGCAGGCCAGAGCTGCACCGCACAAGCACAGCAAAAAACAGGCTTTTCAGAATTTTCAGGGACAGGCAGCTTCCTTCAGAGTGCCGGTTACCGCCACAGATCAACCGTCGCCAGGGCGCAAACCGGTATCCCTGTTTCAAAAAATAATCCCATAAAAATATGACGCCTGTATACATCAGACGTTTTCAAGCATCTGAAGAAAGAGGCGTACATACCGCTGATACAGGCTGAACTCTCCACGTTAATCTGTCCTCTACCCTATCCTGAAGAAAGGCTCCCTCTTTCCGACGGCGGGAATCCGAGCGAAACTTTTCCGTACTTGAACGCTCATTTGCAGAAGACGGATACAGAGAACTCGGTCATGACGGCCGCGTCACACAACACGGCTATCCTTCGGCCCGGGCCGATTTTCCCTGGATTCGTTGAGAAGCAAGGGCCACACCTCACCCCTGAGGCTTCAGCCTTTCTTTCACGCCCCTATTTCTGCGGCAAAACAGGCCAAAATAACACGAGGGAAGAAGGTTCCCCGGCAGGGGGTATCCTTCTTCCCTCGCATATGTGTTCGGACAGAACGCCTCCTTTTCAGAGGAGGCGTCTGCTTTTTTACATTTCCGGCGGCAGCTGATTGAGCTGGGCCTGAGTAAACACAGGCCCGTCAAGGCAGACGTACTTGCCGCCGATATTGCAGCGGCCGCAGATCCCGATGCCGCACTTCATGCGCCGTTCCAGCGTGGTGACGATGTTTTCGTCCTTGAAGCCCAGCTCCTGGAAAGCCGCCAGGGTGAACTTGATCATGATGGGCGGGCCGCACAGCACGGCGATGGTATTATCCGGCTTGGGGCCGATTTCCTTGAGGACGTTGGGAATCAGACCCACTTTATGGGGCCAGCCTTCGGCCTCGCGGTCGATGGTCAGCGTGGTCTTGAGGTGTTCATGCGACAGCCAACCGGGCAGATCGGCCTGATAGGCCATATCCTGCGGAGAGCGTGCGCCGTAGAGCAGGCTGATCTGGCCGTAATCCGAGGCATGTTCCAGCAGATGGAGCATGATGGTACGGATGGGGGCCATACCGATACCGCCGCCCACGAAGAACACGTTTTTTCCCTTCCATTCGTTATAGGGGAACCAGTTGCCCAGAGGTGCGCGCACGCCGACCTTGTCTCCGGCCTGGAGCTTGTGGATGGCGTGGGTCACTTCCCCGGCCAGCAGCACGGAGAACTGGATATAGTCCCTGCACGAAGGCGGGGTATTGATGACGAAGGTGGATTCGCCCGCGCCGAACACGGAGAGCTGCCCGACCTGACCGGGCTCATAGTGGAATTTCTCCCACGCCTCTTCGTTGTCGAAGCGCACGCGGATGGTTTTGATGGTGGGGGTTTCCTGCACGGTTTCCACCACCGTGGCCACTTCGGGCAGGTAGGGATTCTTGCCGTGGCATGTGCAATGATGTTCGCTCATGATGATTCCTCACCGCCCTAGCGGGATTTTTTGCCGGACTTGGACTTGCCGCCCGTCTTGGGCCTGGCATCGGACTTCGCGGACGCCTTGGGAGCAGCCTCGGAAGCCGCCGGAGCCGGATCTGCCGGAGCAGGCTCTGCCGCTTTTTCCACAGGAGCAGGAGCCGCCGCGGGCTTTACCGGAGCGGGAACGGGGCTTTCCGGACGGATTGCAGGAGCCGGAGCGGCTTCGGGAGCGACGTCGGGCGCACCTTCCACGGCATGTTTCACCACCTGCCGGATATCCAGAGATATGGGGCAGCTCACCACGCAGCGGCCGCAGCCGACGCAGGAATATTCCCCGTCGTAGCTCTGCGGATAATAGCTGAACTTGTGGCTGATGCGGTTACGCATACGTTTGAACTTTTCCGCACGGGGGTTGTGTCCGCTGGTTTCCAGCGTGAACAGCGGAGACATGCAACTGTCCCAGCTGCGTATACGCCGTCCGTCGAGCTGTGAGCCCTCGTCGGTAATGGTGAAGCACTGGCAGGTGGGGCACAGATAGGTGCAGGCCCCACAGGACAGGCATTTTTCCGTTTCCTTAATCCAGAAGGCATCGTCACGGAAACGCGCCGCAACCCTGGCCGGAATATTCTTCAGATTGCTGGGGGCGCCGAGAGAGGCTTCCGCCTTCTTATGGGCGGCTTCGGCTTCTTCCTTTCTGTCCTCGCCGGAGGCAAAGCCCGATCCGGCCAGCAGGGAGGCACCCTTTTCCGTAACGGATTCAAGGACAAATCCGCCGTCCACGGCAGTGAACAGGATGTCGGAGCCTTCGCGTGCGGCAGGGGAGCCGCCCACCCAGTGACAGAAGCAGGTGGCAAAGGCCGTGGGGCAGGCCTGAGAAATAATCACCAGAGCCTCGCGCCGGGCGGCATAGTACGGGTCCTTGAACTTGCCCCCGAGATAGGGGCGATCCAGTACCAGAAATCCCTTGGCGTCGCAGGGACGGCAACCGAACAGCAGCGTCGGCGCATCGTCCCGGGGAGCTTCCAGCGTCGTGGTCAGGCTGGCCGGATTTTCCGCGTCCTTGGTGGACGTGAAATGCACCAGCGTTTCGCTGTGGGGAATGACCGCGCCCTTGGGGGATGCCGTGGCGCGGCGCAGAAGTTCGTCCATATCCGTCAGATCGTCCGCCGTGCGGGGACGGAACATCACGCTGCGGCCTTCCCTGCGGGGAGCCAGCACGCGATAATCCGCGGCCAGCTTCTTCAGCCAGCCAAGGAGGGCGTCCGGAGCGGCAAAGTAGAAGTTGCTCATGACAGCTCATGCTCCTTGATGTTGGGTTCTTCCACCTGATAGGCGAGCAGCGGCGGCACGCCGTTCACATCCATACCCGCGCCGTAGCCGAATATCTGCTTGATCTTGCGGCCGAACTGCTGTTTGAGCGCAAACACGGGTATTCCCATGGGGCAGGCCCTCTGACATTCGCCGCAGCCTGTGCAGCGTCCGGCCAGATGCTGGGCATGAATGAGCTGGAAGAAGAGCTTCTGCACGACGTCGTCTTCCTTGGTCAGCCAGGCGGGATTGCGTGCGTCGGATACGCAATGATCGCGGCATACGCACATGGGGCAGGCACTGCGGCAGGCATGACAGCTGATGCAGCGTTCCATCTGTCCTTTCCAGAAGCCCATACGTTCTTCCAGAGAAAGGGAATCGAGGAAACGCAGCGCACCGGAGCGACCGTCGGCGGGAGCCATGGGTTCCGTCACTTTGGGGCCGACAAACACGTCGGACAGCACCGCATTGGGGTTGGTACACTGACGGCACTTGTCCTGTGCCGCTTCCAGCATGGATACCGTATATTCCTGTCCTCCGGCTTTGACCTTGATGGTATTGCCGGAGCAGTTCACCGCTTCAATGGCCACGCCTTCGGGCAGTTTTTCCAGTACGCGGTTCAGATCCGCCGTACCGTTGCAGCCCATGCCGAAAATGGTCACGTCATCCTTTTCGATGAGTTTTTCGGCCAGCAGTTCGATCACGCCCTTGCTGTCGCAGCCCTTGACCACCACGCCGATTTTACGCCCCTTGTACTGGGGCAGGAAGTTGGCGAGGTTATGGACGTTGAAGGGGCCCCAGATCAGCTGATCCACTTCTTCCGGGGTCTGCATGAACACGGGTTCCACATGCAGCGGGTCGAAACCGCTCTTCCAGCCGAGAACCCCTTCAAGGCCATCGGACAGAGCCTTCTTGATGCTTTCCTTGAGTTCGGGAAGCGAAGGATTCGCTCCGCAGCCCAGCGGACGGATGGGTTCCAGTCGCTGTTCCGGCGCATTGAAGGGCATGTCGTAACGCGGGGTTACGTCCGCCCACTTCGGCGCGGGGCCGAGCTTATGGATGCGGGCGGTAAAGTTGGTGACCACTTCCTTCCATCTCTGGCCTTCGGAAGCGGAAACCCAGGTATATTCAAAGCGGGCCGGGTCAATACCCACGATGGGCAGGAACTCCTTGAGGATTTCCAGACGGCGGCGGGCATAGAAGTTGCCGGCGGAATAATGGCAGTCGCGGGGATGGCAGCCGGAAACCAGCACGCCGTCCGCACCGTTCATCAACGCCTTGAGAACGAACAGAGGATTGACGCGCCCCGAACAGGGGACGCGGATGATGCGCAGGTCCGTAGGCTGGGTGGCGCGGGCCGTTCCCGCCGTATCCGCCCCGCCGTAGGAACACCAGTTGCACAGAAAGCCCACGATACGGAGCTCTTTGCCGCTCAGAACTGACATAGGGCGTTAACCTCCGCGAGAATCTGGTTGTCCGTGAAATGCGAAACCTGAATCGCGCCCTGCGGGCAGGTGGCATTGCATACGCCGCAGCCCTGGCACACGGTTTCCACCACCTCGGCCTTGGGTTGACCGCGGAAGTCTATTTTCTTGATTGCGCCGTAGGGGCACACGTCCACGCACTTGCCGCAGCCCACACAACGCTTGAGATCCACCTGGGCAATCTGGGGGTCGTTTTCCAGCTTGTCCTTGGAGAACAGGGAAAGCACCTTGGCCGCAGCCGCGCTTCCCTGCGCCACGGAGGCGGGAATATCTTTGGCTCCCTGGCACACGCCCGCCAGATACACGCCCGCGGTGTTGGTTTCCACCGGAGCCAGTTTGACGTGGCGTTCCATGAAGAATCCGTACTTGTCGTAGGATATGCGCAGCTTTTCGGCCAGTTCCCCGGCTCCATGCGCTCCCTCAATACCTACGGCCAGCACGACCAGATCCGCTTCCAGCTCCACCTGCTGCCCGAGCAGCGTGTCCACGGTGCGCAGGATGTAGCCCATGCTTCCGTCGCCGCGAAGAATGGGCTGTATGGCGGAAACACGCCCACGCACATACTGCACGCCGTATTCTTCCATTGCGCGGCGGGTGAACTCGTCATACATTTTGCCCGGCGCACGTATGTCCATGTAAAACACGAAAGAACGCGATTCGGGCATGTGATCCTTGGTCAGAATGGCCTGCTTGGCCGTATACATGCAGCAGAAGCCGGAGCAGTAGGGACGATCGATTGAACGATCGCGCGACCCCACGCACTGGATGAAGGCCACGACCTTCGGTTCCTTTCCGTCCGAGGGACGCTGTATGTGTCCTGCCGTCGGGCCGTTGGCGGAAAGCATACGCTCGTACTGGAGGCTGGTGATCACGTCGGGGAAGCGTCCTCCGCCGTACTCGCCCATGACCTTCCAGTTCATGAGATCGTAGCCCGTGGCCGCGATGACTGCGCCCACCTGTTCGGTGACGCTCTCTTCCTGCATTTCATAATTGATGGCGCCGGTGGGGCAGACCTTGGCGCACACGCCGCATTTGCCCGTCGTGAGCTTGCGGCAGTAGCGCGGATCGATGACGGCCTTTTTGGGAATGGCCTGCGGGAAGGGAATATTGATGGCCGTCGTCTCGCCCACGCATTCATTGAAGGCGTCGGGAGAATGCTTGGCCGGGCATTTTTCGGTACAGGTACCGCAGCCGGTGCATTTGTCCCAGTCCACATAGGCGGCCTTTTTGCGGATCTTCACCGTAAAGTTGCCCACAAAGCCGCTGATGCTTTCCACCTCGGAATAGGCGTAGAGCTTGATTTTCGGATGCTGGGCCACGTCCACCATCTTGGGCGAAAGCACGCAGCTGGAGCAGTCCACCGTGGGGAAGGTCTTGTCCAGCTTGGCCATTTTGCCGCCGATGGTGCTTTCACGCTCCACCATCACCACTTCAATACCGCCGTCCGCACAGTCCAGCGCGGCCTGAATACCGGCCACGCCGCCGCCGATGACCAGCACGCGCTTGGTCACGTCGAACTGCTTGGAATGCAGCGGCGCGTTCCGGCGCAGCTTTTCCACCGCCAGACGCACCAGTTCGGCGGCCTTGTTGGTGTTGGCTTCACGATCCTTGCCGATCCACGAAACATGTTCGCGGATATTGGCCATTTCAAACATATAGCGGTTCAGACCGGCACGTTCCACCGTGCGGCGGAAGGTCTGCTCGTGCATGCGCGGAGAGCAGGAGGCCACAACCACGCCGTCCAGTCCGTATTTTTTGATGGCCTGAACGATATTGTCCTGCCCCGGTTCGGAACAGGTGTACATGGAATCTTCCGCATGGGCCACGTCGGGATAGGTGAGCGCAATGCGCGCCACCTCGGCCGTATCCACCGTGGCTTCGATATTGCTGCCGCAGTGGCAGACGAAAACGCCTATCTTCATGACGCGGCTCCTTCTTCGGATTCAGCCTTCTCCATCGCGGCACGGGCCGCTTCGGCGGCGGCTTCGATCCGCGCCTTGCGACGCTTGGCGACAAGCTGAAGGAAAGGTGCGGGATCCACAGCCAGCTTGTTCAGCATGAGGGTGTCGTCGGGCAGGCCGAAGGCCAGCCCCATGAGCTGCGTATAATAGAACACGGGAAGCCGGAACTTGAGATTCAGCCGCCGTTCCGCCTGCCCCTGCCGCAGATCGAGATTCATGTGACAGAGCGGACAGGCCGTCACCACGGCATCCGCGCCGAATTTTTTGGCCGTGGCCAGAATACGCCCGGAAAGTTCCCCGGTTATATCCTGCCGGGCCACGCCCATGGCCGCGCCGCAACATTCCGTCTTGAGCGGGAACGGTACGACCTCCGCGCCCAGCGCTTCCATGATTTTATCCATGGCGGTGGGATTTTCCGGATCGTCGAAACGCATCACATCAGCCGGACGGCTCATCAGACAGCCGTAATAGGTGGCGATTTTCACACCTTCCAGCGGACGGGTCACGCGGGATTTGATGGCTTCCGGCCCTATCTGTTCCAGAATGATCTGAAGCACGGAATAGGTCTCGGGCAGTTCCGCCGCATTTTCAACGGTGGGAGCATCCAGCAGAGCGTCCACCCTTGCCTTGAAGGAGGCGTCCTGCATGCGATGACGGGCCAGTTTGAGATTGGCCAGACAGCTCGGGCAGGGCGTCACCACGCCTTCGGCGCCGGTGCGCGCCACCTGACGGAAATTGCGGGCCGCCAGCGCGCCGGACAGCACGGTATCCATGGCGTGAGCCGGAGTGGAACCGCAGCAGTTCCAGTCTTCTATTTCGGCAAATTCAAGACCGAGCGCACGGCATACGGAGCGGGTGGAAGCCTCGTATTCCTTTGAGGTACCGTGGCCGGAGCAGCCGGGATAATAGGCAAGTTTCACTGCTGGCCCTCCTTCGTCGTTTCGGCATAGCGCTTGAAGATGCGGGCGACTTCGTCACGACCCTGAATGCAGCTGGGCAGGAAGGGCAGCTTGCCCCTGCTCAACGCGGCCGGAGCCATGTCCATATTGCCCCATCCACGGCCTGTACGCAGCATGTAGTCGGCCATGACGCCGATCTCGAAGGAACGGCCGGTTGCTTTTACCGTGTCGAGGAAGGCCTTCCAGAAGGATTCAATGGGCCGATCCTGGACAAGCCCTTCGCGGCGGGCCATGTGACGCAGCGTTTCCATGACGCGGGCCACATCAATGTTGTTGGGACAGCGCGCGGTGCAGGTGGAGCAGGAAAGGCAGAGCCACAGCGATTTGTTGCGCAGGGCTTCGTCTTTCAGGCCAAGCTGCACGGCCCGCATGATCTGACTCACCTGTCTGTCGTAAAAGCCCGCGCCGGGGCATCCGGCGGTGCAGTTGCCGCACTGGTAGCAGGTGGAAATGTTCTGGCCGCTCTCTTCCTCCACCTGATGAAGAAAGTTCGCGTCCCGAACCTGATCGAGCCTGATGCTTGCCATAGAGTTGTCCTCTTGGTGGAATGTTGCCGCCCCTGCCAACGCAAAAAAGACCGGCCCGAGAACGGGCCGTCCGTTGCTGGTGGAACGAACAGCGTCTTGACGAAAAGCTTCGCGGAAGACGCCCGCATGACAGTCCTGAAACTTCTCACAGTGAAGCACAGAATCGACGACAAGTCCAGAAAATCCGCAATACTTTTTACAAAAAGAAGGAAGAAGGTTCCGCTTCTTTCAGGCTCTGAAGCTCACCCGTACCCGCAGCCCCGTTCTTCCGTCCCTTCCCAGATCTTCAAGGCGCACGCTCCCGCCCCAGGATTCCGTCAGCGTCTTGACGATGGAAAGGCCCAGGCCGGAACCGGCGGCCGTAGTTCCGCCGCAGCGATAAAACGGCTCAAATACCCGCGCAGCCTCTTCCTCCGCTATGCCGGGGCCGGTATCCGATACCGTCAGAACGGGACAGCCTTCCTCATAGCCTGCGTAGAGATCGACGCGCCCGCCTGCCGGAGTATAACGAATGGCATTATCCACCAGATTGCGCAGAACTGCCGCCACGGCATGGGGCGGGGCCATGACCAGGACATCTTCCCTGCTCGTGACGCCAAGATCGACAGACCTCTCTTCCGCCAGAGGGATCAGATCTTCAAGGGTACGGCGGAACATCTCCTCAAGCGAAAGTTCTTCGCTTTTTTCCCGTTGCGGCCCTTGCGCCCGGGCCAGCGTCAGCAACTGATTGATCAGAGAACGCGCCCGGTTCAGTCCCCGGCGCAGCCGGAGCAGTCTTTCACGGGCAAGAAAAGACATTTCCGCAGCTTCCAGCCTTTCCGCCTGAAGCGACAGCGCAGTCAGGGGCGTGCGCAGTTCGTGCGCGGCGTCGGCCACAAAGCGACGCTGAACTTCCACGGACTTCGCCACGCGCGCCAGCATACGGTTGATTGCCTCCACAAAGGGCTGCAATTCGGAGGGAATATTTCCGTCGCTCAGGGGAACCAGCTCCTGTGCCCGCTTGCGTGCGTCCAGCTCCGCCGTCAACCTGCGCACGGGCCGGAACACGTGGCGAACCACCAGACAGGCTCCGACCACGGCCAGCCCCATGAACAACAAAAGAGGAACAAAGGTTGCCGCCGTGCTTTCCCAGGCAATCTTGTCGCGCAGAAAAAAAACGTTGCGCTACGACAAAATTTTCCCCATCCCGGGATGCTGTGACCAGCAGACGCCACTTTTCTCCTCCGATGTTCAGGGAGTGATAGCCCAAAGAAGGATTATCAAGTTCCAGCAGAGAAAGCGCGCCCCCTTCTCCAAGCTTCTGGACGACGATACCCGTTCTGGCGTTGATGGACTGGCGATCCAGCTCCGTATCCTGCGGAATGGGCATGCCGTGTCGGTTCAGAAGCTCGGCCACCTGCCACAATTCCTCATCGAACAGTTCCGTCGCTTCATGATATACCCGAAAAAAAGAAAGGCTGCATGCTCCCGCAAGGAGCAGCAGCACTCCGGCCGTCAGCCAGACTGACAGCTTGAATTGCAGGGAGTTCATGACGTTCCGGCAACCATCCATCCCACACCCCGTATATTTTTAATGAGATCCGCTCCGAATTTTCTGCGCAGAGAATGGATGAGAAACTCCACGGCGTTGCTCTCCACCTCCTCGTTCCACCCGTATATTTTGTTTTCCAGTTCGGAGCGGGAAAGGATTCTGCCGGGCGTGACCAGCAGCGCCTGAAGGAGGGCAAATTCCCGCGCCGAAAGCACACATGAGACCTCTCCGCAGACGGCTTCATGCGTAGCGGGGTTCAGCGTGATCCTCCCGTTGGAAAGGAGAGGAGAGCCGCTTCCTCCTCTGCGTCGGCAGACGGCGCGTATCCGCGCCAGCAGCTCTCCTGTTTCAAAGGGCTTTATCAGATAATCGTCCGCCCCCAGATCAAGACCGCGGATACGCTCTTCCACAGCATCGCGCGCCGTCAGAACGATTAGAGGAATATCGCTGCGGATGCGGACCTTCTTCAGAAGCTCCATGCCGTCCATATCGGGCAGACCCAAATCCAGCAGTATCAGATCATAGCTCTGCGCCTCAAGACAGGCCAGAGCCGTTTCACCGTCCTGCACCCAGTCCGCAGCATAGGCCACATCCCGCAGAACTTCCCGCACGGCCTCGCCGATCATCGCGTCGTCCTCTATCAGAAGCAGTCGCATATACTCCTCCTGAACTTCCGCAGAAAGCTATTTCTCCTGTCGGGACTGAGACGGGCGGCACGACGCAAAAATATCCAGTGATTTTTCATAGACGGATGTTTCCACGCCCATCAGGCCAAGGACTGAATGGAAAAGATTGTCATGAGAATACTGCTTCCCGGAAATCTGTCTGATCGCATCAGCATTGATGCCGAAATTTCGGGCAGCATCCCCCTCAAACCACATGACCATCGGCACCTGCGTCTGCTCATCCGGGGCAACCATATAGGGAACGCCATGCAGATACAGACCATATTCCCCAAGAGACTCACCATGATCCGACACATAGAGCATGGCTCCGTCATACCGTGAACGATAACGTTCCAGCAGATCCATGACCCTGCTCAGCATGAGATCCGTATAGAGAATGGTATTGTCATAGGTGTTGATAATTTCCTCCTGTGTGCACTGCTGCAGCTCCGAAGACCGACACTCCGGTACAAAGCTTGCAAATTCAGGGGGATACCTCAGATAGTAGGAAGGCCCGTGGCTTCCCTTCTGATGCAGCACCAGAAGGACATCCCTGCCAGGCTCCAGCCCGGCCAGCTTTTCGTCGATATCTCTCAGCAGAATATCGTCATAACAGCCGCCTTCATTGCAGATTCCTTCCACATACGCATTGTAGAGCTTTTCCTCCCCTACGCGATCCGCCACGCCCTTGCTGCCGCCGGAATCGTTGTCACGCCATATCACCTGCACGCCGGCCCGCCTCAGAACATCCACAAGATTTTCGTACTCCTTCCCCTTGCGCTCCGTATATTCCGAACGGGGGAACATGGAAAACATGCAGGGGAGAGATACGGCCGTCGAAGTTCCGCAGGCGGCCACGTCCGGAAAATTTATCACCCCTCTGCGCCGCAGTTCCGGAGTGGTGTCACGCCCATATCCGTTCAAGCCGAAATTCATGGCCCGCGCCGTTTCGCCGACCACAAGCACAAGCAGACGCGGCTTACCTTCGTGGGAGAGGAGTCTGGCATCCGTTCCAATGGGCTGAACGACGATATCCCGTTCTCCCCATTGTTTCCTGGCAAGAGAAACTGCTGCCCTCACAGGGCCGACCGGATTAATCAGATTCCGGAGTTCCCCATGATTACGGAACAGGGAAACCAGTTCCTTGTACTGCGCCCCGAAAGAAACAGCGACCAGCAACACGCAACCAAGACAAACCAGCAGACGGCGAAACAATTCCCGCTTCAGAGGACGCCTGACGACGGGAAGCAGAGCAAGTACCAGAATCGGGAGCAACGCAAAGAGAAAAAGATGCCCGAACAGGGCCGCAGTAAAATAGTCCGCCGCTTCGCGCCTGTCCGTCAGCATGACGTTGACAAGCATGGTTCTGTCGATATGCACCCCGTAGGTATCCATAAAATAGGAAGAGACTGCGGCGATCAGCAGTACAAGAGCTACCAGCCCCTTACCGATGAAGCGCACCGTTACGATATTGAGAACCAGCACATAGGTACCGATCAGAGTCCCCAAAAGGCTCGCATATACGAAGACGGAAGAGCCGAAAAAAGGAAGTGCGTTCCCAAGCGATTTCCAGAACGACAGATTAGCCGTCAGTACGAGAAATACGGATATAATCAGGGAAAGCAGGGGGACGGAACAGCTAATCTTTCTCTGATACAAAAGTTGTTTCAGCTCTTTCATGCTATGCTTCCTCTTTCGCCGCCTTCATGGCTATTTTTCCGAAACTTGAGGAGGCAAGACGCACGACACAGCAGGACGCAAGGCTTCCGAAGACAATGCCCCCGATATCAACGGGGTGATGAAGCCCCTGCCGGATCCGGGATATCCCCATGCAGGCTACAAACAGGGAAAGGAGTGTCTTTAACCGGAGATCCTGAATCCAGATTCCCTGAGGGATGGCAGAAACAAGAATATTTGCCGCATGTCCGGAAGGAAACGACGTGTATTCTGCCGTTGACCACGGCCTCGGAGGCCAGGGAATACCGGGGCGTGGCATCCCCAGACCGTATTTGAGCAATTGCAGGAGAATACCCAGAAACACCAGACTCACAATCGAAAAGCACACGATATTCCGTATTGTTTTAATATCTCCGGCCCGTATTGCCCGAATCAGCAGCACTGCATATATGCAATAGAGCAGCGGATTTCCCCACTCCGTAATGAAAAGGAACAGCCCGGAGAAAAACGGGTACGCCGCGCGCAGCTCTGTAAAAACATGGTACGGCTCCTCCCCCTGCCATTCGAAAGCAAAGGCCGTAAACAGCGTCAGCGCAGTCAAAGGGAGTATCAAATAGCTATGGATGTTCCACGGATAATGGAAGGATGCGTTTTCTTCATACAGACACATGATGCTCCTCCTTCAAGCAGAACATGTTTCCATATTAAGAAGCAAAACTTAGCTCATACTTAGGCCTTGTCCTCATGAAAATATCCGTCCGCTCAGGAAAAGACTGTTCCGTATTCATACCTGAACATAAACTTGACGCCGCCTCTCTCTTACGTCACTCCTCAAATCAAGAGGAAAGAACTCTGCCGATATGCTTCTTTTTAATCCGCAAGGCTCCTTATCGACGACTGCTCTTCGCCTCTTTTCCGGAATGTTCTGTACGAACAATGAATTATTCATATATTCCATATAGTAAGGAAGGCACAAAGCACTGCTGCCGACTCTATGCCACAATGCGGCATTCACGGAGACAGTATGTCTGAGACGACGCGATCAAATGTTTTTCCGGTTTCAGCCGCATGGCTGAAAACGCTGCTGCACACCACAGGACTTATCCTTTGTGTAGCTGCCGCAATCTATTTCTTCGCGTGGAACTGGCATACGCTGCCCGATGCTTTGAAATTTTCCCTGACGGCAGGAGACTTTCTGGCGTGTCTGACGCTTTCCCTTGTTGCCGAATATCGAAACAGGCCGCTTCAGACATCATGCTTCCTGTTCGCAGCCTGTATGTTCATCGGCATGTTCTGGGCAGTATTCGGGCAGATATTTCAAAGCGGAGCAACAGAACGGGAATTCTGTCTGGTCTGGGCCGCCAGCATGACCCCGTTCCTCCTGCTCCGGCCCGGGCCGATACTCTGGAATTTATGGGTGATCCTGGTCGTCGTCGCCGCTCTCCCCGACGCTTCTCCTGGGTATTCTTCCGACTTCTGCCGTGAACTGCTGCCCTCGACACTTCTCTGCGCCACACTCTGCGGGATATCCCTGCTTCCACGCCGCTTTCTCCGAGCTTCCGGCAGAAAAAACTCATGGCTGCTCCTGCCTCTGACACTGTTGCTGATACAGGGGGGGGCTTCTTTCCTTTCTGCTTATTTTCAGCTCCACACACGACGTGCGTACCTCTCCGGAAGTTCTGGCAGGGCCCGCCCTGCTTTTCATCGTCCTCATACTCACCATGCGCAGGCATTACGCCCCGGCACTGTATGAGCTGGCCCTGACAGGTCTTGTCCTGCTCAACAGTCTGCTGACACGCCTGGCTCTGGAAAGCAGAGCAATGGAACCAACAAGCTGGATACTCCTTTTTGCCGTCTTCAATATTGCCTATACGGTCTTCCTCGTCCGCTTCCTGCCCCGGGCAGTCCGTCCCTCCGCGCAACGTCCCCCTTCAGCACAGATGTCCCGGAACATCCCGCAGACGGACGTCCGGCAGACACAGCTTTCTCCCGCCCGTCCCCTGCTCTTTCCCACAATTCTGACCGGACTTGGCGGTTTTCTTTCCGCGATCTTCCTCATTGCTCTGAATATTCTGCTCTTCTCCGCAAGTTCAGATGCCGCATATCTCGCTCTGGGATGTATCCATACGACTGCCGGAGCATTTCTGTGGCATGTAAGGGGACGCAGCGTCTTTCTTCTGACGCTGGCTCCGGTACTCATTGCCGCAGGCGTCGTCTTTTTTCAGTTCGGCGGGAACTTCCTGCCCGTCCCGCTCCTTATCGTATGCGTATGGGCTGCGGGCCTTGTGCTGTATGCTCGTCTGAAAAACGCTCCGCTCCGCTTCGGTCTGGCTCTCTGGACGCTGGGTAATACTTTTGTTCAGGGAATCTGCTCTCTGCCTGCGGAATTTGTTGCTCCGGCGGCGCAGCTTTTTGGACTCTTCTGCTTTCTTCCGATTGTTGCCAGCGCATGGGGCAGAAAGCTTCCCGCTGCGCTGCGTCCTGCCGCCTATGCATGTATCTGGGTACTTATCGCGCTGACGTCGCTTTTTAAAGATTCAACGCCCTTTCTGCTCGGACTACCCGAAACGGCATTACTTTCCGATCTTCTCCTGCGTTCGCTCGGCACAGCAGCTCTTATTCTGCTCATGCGCCGTTTTCTGTCTGAACAGAGGAAAAGAGACTTTTCTTATAGTATGCTGCTTCTCTCCGCAGTATGTGCGCTGGGATTAATTTGGTATTTTACCCCGGCGGAAACACTTCTTGCGCTGACGCTCATATTCGTCGGCAGATCTGCGTACCCAGCGAAAAAAGAAGCTCGGTATGATGTTCCCCTGTTCGGCATCGGCCTGCTGCTGTTCGCCGCAAGCCTCGTCTTTTTCTATTATCATCTTGCTCTGCCCTTTTCCGCCAAAGCCCTGAGCATGGGGCTGCCCGGAATTTGCCTGTTGTTCGGCGGAACGATTCTCTCCCACTACTCCCGCTCCCCGGACAACACGAGCCGGCCAGCTCCTGGCGTAAGCTCCTCCCGGCTTCCACGAAATATGTTTCTGCGTCGTGCCGCGCCGCTTATCGCCGCAGGCGTACTCCTGCCCCTGCTGTTTTCTCTGGCCGTTTCAGATCGTCGCGAGCTGCTGCGCGACGGCAGACAAATCCTTCTGGCCCTCGTTCCACGCGATCCTCGGGCCTTCATACTGGGCGACTACATGGAACTGCGCTATGAAGTGGAACAAAACCTGCTCGTCGAAGCTCCCGGATGCCTGCCCCTGAGCATTGACGAACAGGGTATCGCACAGCCCATTCCAAAACATTTTCTGCAAGGCAAAACATGCCGGGATGTCCCCTTCCCCGCCCTGTATCTGGAACCGGATCTTCTCTCTGTTCGCCTGCGACTGCCCCACCGCTACTATTTTGAAGAAGGGCTTGCCCCCTTATACGAAAACGCACGCTATGCCGCGCTGCGCTGCGACGAAAGAAACGCCTGTCTGCTGGAGGGGCTGGCCGACGCCGACGGACAACTCATTGAAAATTAACGTTGCCCCGATCTCCCCGAAAAGAAAGCATGAATACTTCCATACAACAGAATCACAGGCAATGACACACGACTTCTCGCCCGGCCCATTTCGGAACCACGCCTGACGTTTAAGAAAAATAACCTATATCCGCCCTAAGGACTCCGGCCGTCAAAGAAAACAGGGGCTTCAAGGTGCAAATAAACCCCGCCCCCTTTTCCATATTTCTCTGCCGTTGAATACGATTTCGTAAACCACGCCTGTAGCCCTGTGCTTTAAACAAAAAAATCCGGCTCCCCCGGAAAGGAGAAGCCGGATAGATGTCTGTCTGATATGCGATCAACCGATGAGGTTGAGGGCCATCTGAGGCAGAGAGTTGGCCTGGCCCAGCATGGACACAGCGGACTGGGTCAGAATCTGGTTCCGCACGAAGTTGGTCATTTCAGTGGCGACGTCAACGTCGGAAATCTGAGATTCTGCGGACTGCAGATTTTCAGACTGCACTTCCAGGTTGGTGATGGTGTTTTCCAGACGGTTCTGGAGAGCGCCGAGGTGAGCACGGATGTTGTCCTTGGACACGATGGCGTTGTTGATGGCTTCCAGTGCCTTCTGAGCATTCTCCTGAGTGGAGATGTCGTGACCGGCCTTAGTCGCACCGACGGAATTGCCAACACCAAGAGCGGACGCGGTGGCGGTACCGATCTGGATGTAGTAGTAGTCTTCCGCGGAGTCGTTGCCGGTACCGAAGTGAACCTTCAGCTTACCGGTAGAGACCAAACCACCCCCATCGTGATCATCGCTGGACAGGTTGCCGTCGAGCAGCTTGATACCGTTGAAGTCCGTAGCGTTGGCGATACGGGTGATTTCCGAAGCCATCTGCTGGTATTCGGAATCGATGATCAGACGCTGGGTCGAATCGTAGGTACCGGTGGCTGCCTGTTCTGCCAGTTCCTTCATGCGGATCAGCTTTTCGTCGATGACGCCCAGGGCGCCGTCAGCGGTCTGAATCAGGGAGATACCGTCGTTGGCGTTACGCACGCCCTGGTTCAGAGCAGAAATATCCGCACGCATAAGTTCGCGAATGGCGAGACCGGCGGCGTCGTCGGCGGCGGTTTCAACACGCAGGCCGGAAGACAGCTTGCGGGTAGAGTCAGACAGAGCCTTATAGTGAGTGTTCAGGTAGCGGCTGCTGTTGGCGGCCATCATGTTGTGATTGACGACGAGAGACATACGTATCCTCCATGAATGATGTCTTGTCCCTGGCGGAGCGCTGTGCGCGAACCGCGTCCCTGCGGTCATTCCGCCCTTGTTACCCCCCTTAACGTCCGTGTGGAAAAAACCTATAGGGCTTTCCCGAAAAATTTTTAAAAAAATGAATGAGGGAGAAATTCCTCGCTCCGTCAGGCAAAAAGAAGCTCCTCCAGCGAGTTCTGAAGTTCGCCGCACAGCCCGCCGCTGGACATGGGAGAACCGAACAGCAGTGTTTTCTGATCCGCCAGCAAGGCCTTGGGCAACATGCCGGGAAGAGAATCCGCCAGCGTATCCGCCAGACGCCGGGCCAGCAGCCAGCTTCTCGCCCCCTGAGCGAAAAGGCCGAATTTTGCGGCGAAAGAGGAAGCCTCTTCACGCCACAACGCAAGTCTGCGCCGGGAAGGTTCCTGCCCCAGAGCAACCCGCAGCGCGGCCCGCAAACCGTTCAGCTGCGCTCCGGGCACACCGCTGCGCCAGCCCATGAGCCAGCCGGAACGGGGAAAAAGCAGCCCCAGCTCCTGAGCAAGCTCGAACAACTCTTTTAATATACCCCATGCCTCCAGCAGCTCAGGCTCCTCCCAGCGCACCGGCCATACGGATTCATTGTGGAAGTCCGTAAGATTCCAGGCAGATACAGAGGAAAGACGCTCCGCCGCAGCGGCATCCGCCACACCCCACAATTTCAGCAGATGAGCGAAACAGCGTCCCGCTTCAGGGGAGTCCGGCGTCTCCAGATGACTGTAACTGAGCAGCCACTCTCCCCGCCCGAAGTTTCCGGCCGTCATGCAGGGGCTTCCGTCCAGCAGGGAGGGGCGGAACGACACGCCGTACAGAGTGCGCCACTCCGCAAGAACCTCTTCCGGAAGAAGGGAAAGCGGCAAATCCGCCACATGCAGATCCGGCCCGGGAGCGCGATATCTGGCCAGAACGCGCACATCTCCGTATTCCCGGCTTCCTTTTTCCGGCTCCTCGAATCTGCCGGGCCACCATACGGGCAAAGGAACAAGACCGTCTTTTCCATCAGGGCCGGATGATGGCGGCAGGAGAGGATCCTGCTCAAGCGAACACAGGACATGCCCGGAAACCAGATGCTGAAGCCTGTCGCTCATGCCGGCCCGCCGCCAGGGGCTGAGCCCGATACCGCTGGACAGGGCAAGCCCCGCGCCTCCGCAGATACCGAGGTAATGCCCCCCCTTCTCCACAAAAGAGCGCACCGCAGCCATACCCGCCGCGCCGAGCGCGGCGGCCTTGGCCCGCGCACCGCCTCCGGGGACGAACAGTACCTTGCCAGATACCCCGTCCTGGGCTATTTCAGAAGCCTTGAGTACGCGGCAGGGAACTCCCGCCGAGCGCAGAGCATACAGAATGACATATCCCCACAGGTGGGATGCGTTCCAGAGAATGTTCAGCACGGCCGCCTCCTTGTCTGCGTTCGAAATCTGACCCAATCGCCCGGCTTTGGCAACTTGCCGGGCCTTTTTCAAATCGGAAGGGATCTGTCTTCCTCTTTCCGCCCGTGTGCGACCGGAAAGGCAAAACCCTCAAATGCAAAGGACAAAGGAGCTGACATGTCGCTGCCCAAGGCGTACGAACCCCATGACGTGGAAGAACACTGGCGCAGACACTGGGAAGAGAACCACACCTTCACGCCCGACATGGACGCCAAGGGAGAACCCTATTCCATCGTCATTCCCCCGCCGAACGTAACCGGCGCGCTGCATATCGGACATGCGCTGAACCATACGCTCCAGGATGTCCTCTGTCGCCATGCCCGCCAGAAGGGCAAGAAAGTGCTGTGGATTCCCGGTACGGATCACGCCGGAATCGCCACCCAGAACGTGGTGGAACGCGCGCTGGCAAAAGAGGGCAAACGCCGCCACGATGTGGGACGCGAAGCCTTCATCGAACGGGTATGGGCATGGAAAAAGGAATACGGGCACCGCATCATCAATCAGATTAAGGCGCTCGGCTCCTCGGTGGACTGGACGCGCGAGCGTTTCACCATGGACGACAATCTGGCCCGTGCCGTGCGCAAGGTGTTCGTGCAGCTCTATAAGGAAGGGCTGATCTACAAGGGCAAATATATCGTCAACTGGTGCCCGCGCTGCCATACCGCCCTTGCGGATGACGAAGTGGATCATAATCCCGCAAAGGGCAAGCTGTGGCATGTGCGCTATGATCTGGCGGACGGTTCCGGCTCCGTGACCATCGCCACCACCCGCCCGGAAACCATACTGGGCGACTCCGCCGTATGCGTGCATCCCGAAGACGAACGCTATGCAGGCCTGACGGGCAAGCAGGTGATCGTGCCCATCGTCAACCGCACGGTGCCGCTCATTTCCGACCGTTATGTGGATCGTGAATTCGGCACGGGCGCGCTTAAAGTGACCCCCTGCCACGATCCCAACGACTGGAACCTCGGGCATACGCATCACCTCGCCTTCATTCAGGTCATCGACGACAACGGCAACATGTGTCACTTCGAGGATGAAAGAGACGCCGCAAAATATGCGGGCATGAGCCGCGAAGAATGCCGTGCGGCCATTGTGGAAGAACTGCGCGCAAACGGGCATCTGGTCAGGGAAGAAGATATCGAACACAGCGTGGGCTGCTGCTACCGCTGCAAAACGGTCATCGAACCCTATGTGTCCGAACAGTGGTTCGTGGCCACCACCAAAATGGCTCCGGAAGCCCGGGCGGCCGTGCCGGATCTGATACGCATCTTCCCCGACTCCTGGATCAAGACCTATTACAACTGGCTGGACAATATCCGCGACTGGTGTATCAGCCGCCAGATATGGTGGGGGCATCGCATTCCCGCCTGGACCTGTGCGGACTGCGGAGAACTCACCGTTTCCGAAACGGATCCCAGCGTCTGCCCCAAATGCGGCGGAACGCATCTGGAACAGGACCCGGACGTTCTCGACACCTGGTTCTCTTCCGCGCTCTGGCCCTTCTCCACCATGGGCTGGCCGGACGAAACGCAGGAGCTGAAGACCTTCTATCCCACGTCCGTGCTGGTCACGGCCTTTGATATTCTTTTCTTCTGGGTAGCCCGCATGATCATGATGGGGCAGCACTTCATGGGAGAGGTGCCGTTCCGTCATGTGTACATTCATGCTCTGGTACGCGACGAACAGGGCCGCAAGATGTCCAAGAGCCTCGGCAACGGCATCGATCCCTTCGATATGGTCAACAAATACGGTGCGGACGCGCTGCGCTTCACCCTTGTTGCCCTGGCGGCCATGGGCCGCGATATCCGCATGTCCGAACCGCGCATTGAGGGTTATCGTCATTTCATGAATAAATTGTGGAACGCCTCGCGTTTCGCGCTCATGAATCTTGAAGAAAACGTCGTGCCGGCCCCCGTGGATCTTACTCAGGTCAAGGGGCTGCACAATCGCTGGATTCTGCACAGGCTGGAAGAAGTCAAGGCGGAAAGCGACGCGGCCATTGAAAGCTACCGCTTCAACGATGCGGCGCAGGGCCTGTATAAATTCCTGTGGAGCGAATTCTGCGACTGGTATCTGGAACTGATCAAGATCGACATGAAGGACGACGCTCCTGCCGACGCAAAGGCTGAAGCGCGCTTTACGCTGTACACCGTACTCAAGGAAATGCTGGTGCTGCTGCATCCGATCATTCCCTTTGTCACGGCGGAAGTGTGGCAGTCCCTGCCCGGCCACGCAGGCGAGGACATTGCCCTCCAGCCCTTCCCTGAAGCCAGACCCGGCTGCATCAGGCCGGAAGATGCGGACGCTGCCGTTTTCCTGCAGGAAAGCATCAGCGCCATACGCACCATACGCGCCGAACTCAATATCAATCCTTCCTACAAGCTCACCGTGCTGCTGCGCCCCGTGGATGAAAAGCAGAAAGCACTGCTGGAACACGGCCGGGCATGGTTCATGACGCTGGCCCGTCTGGAAAGCCTCACCATCGATGCGGCGGAACACGCGCCCAAAGCCTCCGCCAGCAACGTGGTTCGCGGCTGCGAAGTCATTGTTCACCTGTCCGGAGCCGTGGACTTTCAGGCGGAACTTGCGCGTCTGGACAAGGAACTCGGCAAGGTGGACAAGGAACTTGCCGCATTGAGCGGCAAGCTCTCCAACGAGAACTTCCTCACCCGCGCCAAACCGGAATTCGTGGAACAGGAAAAGGCCCGTGCCGCAGATCTTGCCGACAAAAAGGATAAGATGATTGCGCTCCAGAAGCGATTCCGGGAAGTTGCCGGATAGCAAGCGGGTGCACGAACGTCGAAACAGGAAACGGGGAGGAAAACTGCTTTTCCTCCCCGTTTTTCGTCAGGCATCCGGTAACTGTTTGCGGATATTCTTCGTCACCCGCATCAGCAGGGAGATCAGCATCTCCTTTTCTTCCTCCGAGAAGCCCTCCATCATCAGTTCTTCGCAAAGCTCCCGTTGCTCCATGACCATGGGGAATATCTCCATAGCCCGTTCCGTAGGATAAAGACGCACCGTCCGCATATCGTCAGGATTCACTTCCCGCCGGACAAAGCCCTCTTCCTCCAGCGTCTTCAAAATGCGCGTGACGTTACTTTTATTAATGTAGACAAGCCCGGGAAGCTTATCCTGTGTCAGGCCCGGTGAACTGCATATATGATTAATGAACATATGCTGGGAAAAGCGTATTCCGCACGGCGCCAGCTTTTTGTTCATATATATGTCGCTCAGCCGATCGGCGATACCGATCCATTTTGTAATTGTCTCCATCAGCCACCCTTTCCGAACTTTTCAAGCAGAGCCTGTCCGAATCGGCAGACAGCTAACGATATGTCAAGTAAAAGTCAAACCTCTGTGCAGACGGAGATGCTGTCCATTCCCCGGACAGCATCTATGAACCGATATAAGGTACCCTGATCAGGACACGAATAAAAGTGCTTTCCGCCATGAAAAGCGACTGAAGGGACGAGAGGCAAATCCTCCTCCGGCAACAACACCGTTCTCCCTCTTCGCGAACAGTCTACAGCTCCCGCCCCAGTTCCGCACCTTCCCGAACGGCAAACAGCGCGTCGCCTATCTGTCTGGCATCGCCGATGATACGGCAGTCCATTCCTGCGGCGATGAGAGCATCATACAGTTCATGCACGGGATGAGTGCCTACCGCAGTCACCACGGTATCCGCAGGAAGAGAAAGAAGCGCGTCGCAATGGGCGACATCCACACCTTCCGCCGTCAGGCGCAGCACAGGAGAATCCGGATAGAGATACACGCCGTACCGAACAAGATCATCCCGATAGAAACCGAACAGACGGGGATTGGTGCCATGCCCTATGGCGCAGGCCTCGACAAGCGAGACATGTCGTCCCGAAGCAGCCAGCAGTACGGCCGCTTCCATACCGATATAACGCCCGCCGACCACCACCACACGCTGCCCGACTTCTGCTTTCCCCATAAGCACATCACAGGCCTGCACCATCTTCGGAGCGCAGCCTCCCAATCGAAATACGCGCAGATTGTTCGGCTCCGCGCCTGTTGCCACCACCGTGCAATCCACGCCGAGTGAGGCCACAGTCCGGACATCCACTTCACAGCCGAAGCGTATTTCCACCCGGGCCCGACGCAGTTCCCGCTCATACCACGGCAGAATAGCCCGGTAATCATGCTTGTGGGCTCCGGCCGAGGCTATGCGCCACTGTCCTCCAGGAGCTTCCGCCTTTTCCATGAGTATGACCTCATGTCCCCGACGCGCAAGAACACGCGCAGCTTCCATACCTGCGAGTCCTGCCCCTGCCACCAGAATACGTTTCTTTTTCCTTGCCGGGACTATGGCAAAGCTCCGTTCCCGCAGCGTGGAGGGATTGACCGTGCATCTGGATCCGTAGTCTTTCAGACGAGGATTGCCGCAAGAGGAAAAGCAGTTCAGACACCCCACACAACGCCGGATCGAATCCGTCTCCCCTTTCCGAACCTTTTCCGGCCAATAGGGATCCGCAAGCAGGGGTCTGCCCAGAGAAACGGCATCCGCCGCGCCAGACTCCAGAACATGCTCCGCCAGTTTCGGATCGCCGAGCTTGCCCATGGCGATGACGGGCTTGTCCACAACCTGCTTCACCGCCCGGGCCGCAGGAATAAGATAGCCCTCCTTCATGCGGTAGCAGGGGGAAATATTCCAGATGCGCTCCTGTGTCCCGCCGGATGCCTGTATGGCTGCAGCTCCCGCCGCACAGAAACGCCGGGCCATTTCGCAACCTTCGGCAAGCTCTATGCCGCCGGGCAGCATGTCGTCCACCGTCAGGCGCAGCACTATGGGAATATTTCCGGCTTCCGCCAGCATGGCGTTCAGCACTTCCAGAGGAAAACGCATCCGGTTCTCCAGCGAGCCGCCGTACTCGTCTTCCCGGCGGTTGCTGTACGGAGAAAGGAACATGCTCAACAGCTTACCCGTGCAGGCGTGCAGCTCAATGACATCAAATCCCGCCTCTTTTGCACGCCCTGTTGTCTCTGCAAAGACCTGAACAAAACTGTGAATCTCATCCCGACGAATTTCACGCGGCACGCGTCGTTCATAGCCGAAGCGCATGGACGTAGGGGCAAGAGTTTCCTCCTGACCCGCCGTGCGTGTGCCGCGAGCGCCGATCTGAATACCGGCGGCAGCGCCTGCTGCCTTCACTTCTTCCACAAAACGGCGCATCCCCGGAATGGCCGCGTCGTCTTCCAGACAAAGCGACGTGCCGCAATCTCCCCGGTAAATACGGCACTCCACGCCGGGAGCGTACACCAGAGCTGCGCCGCCCCTGGCGCGTTCCACCGCGCTTTCGCGGGAACGGTCATTGAACAGGCCGTCGCCGTCTCCAGATCGCAGATCCATTGCCGAATAGATAATCCTGTTCCGAAGACGGACGGAACCGATAACACAGGGTTCAAACAATATACTCATGACGTGCCCGAATTGTTTTGGTGTCAGAACAGAAGAGGTGAAGGCATACCGACGGACAGACCGCACTCAAACACCAGATACATGGCAAGTACGGAAAGAAAGGCATAGAGAATCTTGCCCGGAAGAGAGGCAAGACCTCTGCCGTCGCCGCCGTTCCAGCGGTCGAGCATCTCGCAGGACAGCAGAATGAATACAAAGGACGTGACATAGAAGCCCAGTTCCGTCACGGAAATCCCGTAGGCGAGAATCAGGACGCACAATATGCCCACACGCCCCCAGTCCAGCCCGGCAAACGGGGATTCATTACATCCCGCATAGGAGGAGCCTCGCAGGGTACTTTTCAGGAAAAGCACCCCCATGCAGACCAGAATGACCAGCAGCACGATGCTGGGAAAAAGTCGGCTGCTCACAGGATAATCGCGGGCCATGTACAGGAAGAAGAGCGCAAGAACAATCAGGGCCAGACTCAGACAGAAATCCGCGCCGCGACGCCCCAGCCAGTCGGCCGGAGCAGCCGAAGGTCCGCCGCATTCCCGCGGCGCACGCAAAGCGCGGATCACCAGATAGAGACAGTAGAGCCCTATGCAGATCAGCATACCTGCCGCAATGGGGCGTCCGAAGAAATAGGGAATCACGCCGCCCTTGGCCGGGGCAATGCTCAACAGCTCATTGAGCGAGACCTCCATTGTATTGCCGAGAAAGGCGCCGAGTACCAGGGCCCCCATATCCAGCCCGAATCTCGCCATGAAAAAGGCCAGAATTCCCAGCCCGACAAAAAACAGCACGTCAAATTCTATGCTCCGCGCAACATAGGCCCCCACGGTACAGATGGCGATAACCAGAGGAAAGAGGCGGGAAGCGGGAATTCTCAGTATGCCGGCAAGAGAACCTATGGTCAGCGCACCCAGAAGCAGTTGCACGAGCGAAGCCAGAAACAGGGCCATAATCAGGATGTAGACAAGATCTCCCTGCTTGGCGAGGAAGTTGGGCCCGGGAGTCATGCCGTGCAGAAAAATGGCCGCCATGAAAATGGCTGCGGCCGGAGAGCCGGGGATTCCGAGCGAAATAACGGGAATGAGCGAACCGCCCACCAGCGCGTTATTGGCTGATTCGGGAGCGACAATCCCCTCTTTGGCTCCGTTTCCGAATTCTTCGGGGTGTTCGGAATATTTCCTTGCGGAACTGTATGCCGCCATGCTGGCTACGGAAGCGCCGACGCCGGGAATAATTCCGATCAGCAGGCCGAACAGGCTGGAACGAAACATGGTCAGCTTGAAGCGTCTGTACACCTCGGCAAGCACTTCACGAAAGAGTTTGAAATTCTCCCGCACGCTCATGCTGCCGTAATCCATTTTTTCGCTTTTGCTGCCGGACGCAAGCGCAAGTTCCATCATCTGCGGCACGGCAAACATGGCCAGCATTCCTCCGATGATGGGCAATCCTCCGATCAGAATGGGAATATCAAAGTCGAAGCGGGAAAAGCCCGTAATGGTTTCCGCGCCGAAAAAGGTGAAAAACAGGCCAAGCGCGGCAGAGGTAACGCCTTTCAGCAGATTACCCCGACTGATGGAGCCGACAAGGAACAGCCCCATGCCGGCCAGCAGGAAAATTTCTCCCGACCCGAAACGCAGCACCAGAGACCCCAGCAGGGGCATGAACAGAAGCATGGCGAAGGCTCCGAAGATACCTCCCGTAAAAGACGCGCAGTTGGAAAAAAGCAGCGCCTGACGCGCCTTTCCCTGCCTGGCCATGGGGTACCCGTCGAAAGACGTGACGATGGCCGCCGGCGTACCCGGGGTATTGATAAGAATGGCCGAAATACTCCCGCCGTATTCCGCCCCCAGATAAATCCCCGCAAGTGCGATAAAGGCGGTGGAAGGTTCCATGGAATAGGTCAACGGCAGAACGAGAACCAGCCCCTCCGCTGCTCCGAATCCGGGCAGACAGCCCACGACAATGCCCACCGTTACGGAAACCAGCATGGCCAGCAGATTAATCGGTTCCAGACAGGTGACAAGACTGTTTACTATCAGGTCAAGCATGAAGATTCTCCTCGGGGTCGCCGGCGGAATCCGGCAGGTCACGAGATTCCGCCGGGAGCCTTACCCGGTTCCGGCTGAAAAACCGGAACCGGGATAGAGCGCAATCAGTTCTGGGAAAGCTTCAGAATGGGATCCAGTTCCTCGATTTTCTTCCTGAAATAGTCGTTGAGTTCGATACAGCGTTCCGCGTTGAACACACCGTATTCATACTGCATGTTCGCATTGCAGATATCTTCTTTCAGCTGAGGATCGTCGCACAGGACGGAGAGCTTCTGACGGAGAGTCTCGATGACTTCGGCCGGAGCCTTTTTGTTGATGAGCAGATAGCAGGTCGTTCCCACGCCATACATGCCCTCATAGCCGAGTTCTTTAAAGGAAGGCACGTTTTCCACGACTCGCCCATCCGTATAGGTCGCAAGGCCGCGAAGCTTACCCTCAAACTGCTCCATCAAGGCATAAGTGTTGCAGACGATATCCACCTGTCCGCCAAGTACCGCCGCCATCTGCTTACCGCCGTTCTCAAAGGCAACCAGTGTGACGCTTGCGCCATGCTTTGCCAGCAGATCGGCAAACAGCGCATAGTTTACATGCCGGGCCGTATTATATCCCGGAATGCCGAACGTGAGCTTGCCGGGGTTGGCCTTGGCGTAATTGATGATGTCTTCAATACTTTTAAAAGGACTGTCTTCCCGGACAATAATCATGTCCCAGTCCAGATTCAGCCCCAGCAGCGGTACGAAATCTTCCGGCTCGAAGGCGGTTTTCATGTAGCGCGTCTGGAGGAGCATGTTCGGCTGATTGTAAAGAAGAATACGATATCCGTCAGGCTTTACGGTTGCGTAGTAATTCGCCCCGACAACGCCCGCGGCCCCGGACTTGTATTCCGGCACAATGGTCGTTCCTATTGCCTTTTCCATATGAGGCAAAGCAATACGCAACAGCATATCTGCCGCGCCTCCGGCTCCGTACGGACAAATGACGGAAATCGGCTTTTCAGGATACTGCGCAAGAGCCGCAGAAGCTCCCAGAATCATCCCCAGTCCAGCGAACAACGCCGCAGTTGTCTTTGCCAAACGTGAAAACATGCTCTTCCTCCTCTCTGAACATTAGAAGGTTTTGCTCTTGAAATATCTGCCGGCCAGACCCCCTATGTTCCGGCTCGCAGCTTTCACGCCTCCGCCGAAGTTTGCTCTGCCGGCCGTGTCGGTATGCCCTGCCTGCTGCAGGCACGGCCCTGCGGCCGCCGTCGGGTGGCTGCGCCACGAATTCGTTGCGACGGCTCCGGCGTCGCGACGCAGCCTCGCTTCACCTGATCCCGGGAGCATGTTCAAAAACAACATGCCCGCAGGCCCCGGTCTTATACCAGACGCCCCACTTCCGCGCCGTCCCGCATGGCTTTCAGCGCGTCTCCTATGCCCCCGCAATCCCCGATGCAATAATACTCCACACCCTTTTCCACCACGGCTTGTTCAAGTCCGTTGCACGGCACCGTCCCGATGGCGAGTACCACCGTATCCACGGGCAGAGAAATCATCGAGGATTCAAAGGCGATGTCCGCCCCTTCCCGGGTCAGACGCATAAGCGGCGTATGCGGATACATATGCACGCCGCATTCGACCAGTCTGGTGCGGTACCATTCCCCGAGTTCGGCAATAGTTCCCGCTCCGATGCCATTAATATCAATCAGGGAAACCGTGCGTTCGCCGTCGGAAAGCTGAATGGCCACTTCCATACCGATATAGCGTGCGCCCACCACCAGAACCCGGCGGCCTGCCTGCTCCCGCCCCATAATAATATCGTTGCCCTGCACAATCCGCGGGCCACCCTTTTCCGGACGCTCGCCCCTGTATTGACGAGGCAACGCCCCCGTGGCCAACAGAATACAGTCGACTTCCATATCCCGGATATCCTGCGGAGAAATACTCCGCCCAAGCTCGACCCTTACGCCGTATTCGCGCATCCGGCGTGTCAGATAGGGTATCAGCGTGCGGAAATCGGCCTTATCGGCACCATGTGAGGCAACGAGCCACTGCCCGCCAAGATCTCCCGCCTGTTCGTACAGCGTTACCTCATGACCGCGCTGCGCAAGAGTCTGTGCAGCGTTCATACCTGCCAGACCGCCTCCGATCACAGCGACTTTCTTTACTTTTTGCGCTGGAACAGGCTCAAACGACGCTTCTCTGAACGTCGCAGGGTTCACCGTGCAGCACGTTCCGAACTCTCGTACATAAGGACGGTTCGGCCAGGTCATGCAGTTACTGCAATACAGACAGCGACGTATCTCCCTTGCTCCGTCCGGACGCATACTTTTTTCCACAAAATCGGGATCTGCCATGACGGGGCGACATATTCCGATAAAATCCGCAGCCCCCGAGGCAATAATCTGATCCCCCATTTCCAGCGAACGAATCTTTCCGTCCACCATAATGGGAAGAGAGGTTGCTGCGCGCAATCCCAGACCAAGTTCCAGTCTGTCCGGAGAATCATGGCAGAACATGGCTCCCGCATACCAGCGTTTTTCCTGCGTTCCCGTGGAGATGAAAAACGCCGCCGCGCCCCCTGCTCAAGGAGTCTGGCCTGCCCGGCCGCATTCTGCGGAGTGACTCCTCCCTCAAGTCCCTCGTCCACCGTCAGACCGAAAATAATGGGAAAATCTTTGCCTGCCGCGCTGTGGATTGCCTCCATGACCTCGCGGGGAAAACGAGTTCTGTTTTCAAGACTGCCGCCATATTCATCGCTGCGACGGTTAAAATAAGGAGAAAGAAACTGAGCCAGCAGCTTTCCCGTCAAGCCGTGCAGTTCAATCACGTCAAAGCCGGCGGCCCGTATTCTGGCCGCGGCCCGGGCATAGGCCTCAAGATAGCCGCAAATCTGCTCTTTACTTATTTCTGTGGGAAGCCGCTCTTCAAAGGAAATGGGAATGGACGACGGCGCATAACAGACATTACCTTTCTGTCGCAACGTGCGTCCGCCGATCTGAATGCCTACTTTCGTTCCCGTTGCCTTCACGGCCCGAACCAGCTTTTCCAGATAGGGAATACTGCGGTCAAGAGAAATATCCATGCCGCGTTCAATGCCGGAACCTTCCCAGCAGAAAGAATGCTGCACAATCATCAGACCCATGCCGTGCGCCCGGCGGACAAGAAAATCCGCAAGCCGCTTCGTGGGAAAGCCCCGCTCATCAGTGGCGCGGGTCTGCATGGGGGGAAAGACCAGACGGGACTCCAGTTCCAGCGTCCCGATCCGCCCAGGCTGAAACACATGGGGATACATCATAAATCTACCCTTCCTGTTCAATACTTTCATCCCAGACACGGCGAACGGGGAGAGCATGATGATCCCGCCAGTCCAGCACAAATTCGTTTTCTCCACGTTTCCCCGAGCCGGATTTCAGGCGTACCCGCAAAACCCGGGAACGCAACAGGGGATTGGTAAAGGGGAAGTCCGTCCGACAGTGATTATTTCTGCTTTCCTTTCTCTCCAGAGCCGCGCGCAGCAGAGCCTCGCCGCAATCAATCAGATCGAGAACCTCGCCGCTGCGCATCAGTGTATGCGAGCAGGTTGCCCCAAGTTCGGCAAGCGTCCGTTCACGCAACTGACGTACATACTGCAGCCCTGCGTTCAGCAGATTGGCCGAACGCCGACCGGAAGGCCCGGCAGGCGCATAGTCGTCCATGATCTGTTGCAGACAGAAATTGGCTTCCTGCCATGTTGCGCCGTTTTTCCGCTCCATGAAGGAAGAAAACAGCTCCATGCGCTCCCTGGCTGCGGGATTGAGCGCAGGCTCTCCGCAGAAGACTGCCTTGCGGCTTTCTTCCGCAGCCTCCCGGCCGCACACGTCTCCCATATAGGCAGCCGGACCGATCCCCGCCCCGAAATTTCCGACGGAATCCCCTGCGCAGTACAATCCAGGTACGCAGGTTCGTCCGTGTCGATCTATTTCTACGCCGCGCCCCATAAGAAAGGGCTCATAACGGGCAAACTCGACGGCATGACGGGCCGGATCTATCCCCGCCTCGTCCATGTACTCCATCATCCCCGTAAGACCTTCAGACTTCATTGCCCAACGCATATATGCAAGATCTTCCGCGGATGCGTCGGAACAGTCCATATAGGCGGGGCCGCTGGCATCACGCATCACATCGTCAAAGGCCGTATTCCATACGTCCCCTGTCACATCGCCATATTCCCTGTCCGAATGCGTCGCAAACGGCCCCAGCGGACGACCGTCCGGATAGCGGAATACGCCGATCCATGTGGCTTTGCCGCAACGTTCGAAAAACTTCGGCCCGGCGTGAACATAGGGAAATTCCATATTGACCAGTGCAGCCCCGGCACGCAGAGCCAGCGCAGGCCCTCCCGCATCATTCGGACAATGAGCCGTATTGAACATATAGGCCGGCGTCGGCCCGGAATGATACAGACGATGCGTCGCCCCCGTGGCAAGAATCACCGTCTTGGCACGAACCAGGGTAAAGCTGGGGCTTTCTCTGGACGTGTCGACAGCCAGCACCCCGGACACACGATCGCCCTCACGGAGAATCTCAATCACGGGACTGTGATTGAGAATGGTGACCATTTTTCTGTCCACATGGCGAAGCAGACAGGCCTTCTGATCGCAGCCGTCATATTTGAGATATACCCTGGTTTCACCGGGAAGAGCATGCCCCTGAAACACATACTTCCCCGTGGGACGCATGTTTATGCCCATGCTCTCCCAGTTCCGGACTATCTCCTGACTGTGACGGAAAAAATCGGCTACAATGTCTTCGTCCTGACCAAGGTACAGCTCCGCATCCATGAAAGCGTCAAACACGGCCTGCATGGACGGCCCATGAACCTCAGGAATATAACAGGCAAAATGGTCGTTGCCCGTTGCTCCGGAACCGCTGCGCCGCACATGTCCCTTATCGAGCATGACACAGCTTGCCCCCCGCGAAGAAGCGGAAAGTGCGGCCGTCAATGCGGCTATTCCCCCGCCGATAATGGCAATGTCTGCTTCATAAGTCTTTCCTGTCGCTATCATGACTGCCTCCCCTGCCCGGACGGGGCGTCAATGTGCAGCAGCATCAACGACAGAGGGAGGCGAAGACGTATTGCCCCGCTCGGGCAATCCAGCCGACAGGCATCGCAATGCCAGCACTCGTCGGGAAACACCACGCGGGGAACCCGATCTGCCGCACGATCAAAACGGAATATCTGCGAATTACAAATCGCGGCACAGGTGCCGCAGCCCGTACACCTGGAAGCGTCAATAACCGGAGGCATGAGAACTCCTTACGTGGAAAACAGCAATATAGTTGCTTAGGCAACATTATTCGTTGCCTAAGCAACTATATTGTTCAATCTATGTCAAGCCTTTTTATAAAATTTACTATTTCGACAGATTAGAGTATCCTTGGTATGAAGATATCTGCCGCTCAATCTCTTACTTGCAGCGTTTATGCCTCCGACGCGACGCTTGCTCTGCTGTCCCTACCTGTCGCCCACGCTACCGGTACGACCTTGCGGGCGCCCGGCAGGGCAGCTCTACCGGCGACGCGGCGAAATCTTGCTTCGCTCAAGTGCTGGAGCAAATTCAAAACGAACATGCTCCAGAATTCTTTTCAGAGCGTCTCACGCCCTGTATTCCTTTCTCTCTGCCAAACTCTTCGGAACATATTCTGCCTGGTCGAGAATAGATATCTCCAAATCTGCACGGTCGTCAGAATTTTTCCGGGATGCGAAAGAAACAAAAAAGGCGTTCCGTTTCCGGAACGCCTTCTGGCTGTATAGCTGATATGGGGACTATTTTGCCCGCAACCAGAATTCCGCCACGTTCACCTCGAGATTTTCGTTCAGTTCGGCAATGGTGAACTGTATCTTCCGGCTTTCAATGGGATTATCATCTTCGTCAAGCAGCTCGATGACCATGGTATGCCGCTTGCCCATAGCGTTGCCCGTTGCGCTGTCATCCTCCAGCAGGAAAACAGGATCTTCCTTGTCTATATAAACTTCCACGGCCTCAAGGGCGGGATATTCCAGCCCGTCACTGCCGGTAAAGGCATAATTTCCCAGAATGAGCTTGTAGGTCTTTCCTTCGGAATAACACCATACGCCAAGCAAGACGAGCAGGCATACAAGGACGACATTGACGAAAATATGCTTGAGTATGACACGGCGGCGGCTGGGGGGAACAGAAAGCTGACTCATGCGGCACCTCCCTCTTCTCCGCGCAGGGCGGCACGGGCGCGCTCCCTGTCTGCATGACGACGCCATGCGTGCAACACCAGCGCAAGGGAAATAATCGCATAGCAGACGAACACACGGAAGTACTCGCCGATCTGGGCATCGCCCACCAGATACTTGCCGGCCATGGGGGAAACGACAAACATCAGATGAAAGAGCAGCACGCCGGTAAACACGTTGATGATGGAGGCCCGGGCCACGGTCGCACCGCCCACCAGCAGGGAAGCTATGGCAAACACACCGGCCTGTTCATGGCTGTTATAGGTGTTCAGTGTGCCCACGTTCTGAAGGAAGATGATCTGACCATAGGCCGCAAGCACAGTGGAAATCACGATGGAGATGATGCGGGTGCGCATGACGGGAATACCCGCCGCGTGCGCCACGCTGATATCCTGACCTGTAGCCCGCATGTCCTGACCGAGCTTGGTGCGCCGGAACCATACGATGAACAGGCAGAACACCCCGATGACGAGGAAGGTCGCCAGAGGAATATGAATACCGAGAATATCCAGCGGAATGGCGTTGTCCAGCGTGTTGCGGATGCCGTCCAGATTGGTCACGTTGCGGATACCGTAACCACGCGAGAGAACCAGTTCCGGATTGAGAATGGGCACAACACTGCCGAAACCGTACAGTACGACAAGCTGATACACACCATTCATGAAAAAGCCGAGAATATAGGAGGTGACCATTTCCCGGCCTCTGGCCTTATTCAGCACTACCCCGCACATCCAGCCGAACAGCATGGCCAGAGGCGTGGCAATGAGGGCCGCCAGCGTCATGCCGTAGAGACCGGAAACATTCCAGTCGCTGATGAATATCAGACCGATCTGTCCGGCCATGGCCCCGAGTACCATCCCGAAGTTCAGCCCCATGCCTGCCATGATCGGAATAAGCAGAGAAAGCACGAGGAAGGCGTTACGCGCAAGCCGGGTCAGCATTTCCTGAATCAGATACGCGGCAGTGAACTGGGAATAATATATGCCGAAGGCACTCACCAGGAGAAACACAATGGGCACGGCATTCCGGACGCAAAAGAGTTTGACGGCTTCGCCGCCGGTCATTTTTTTCATGATCTCACCTTCGTCACACGGGTCAGAGCATAGAGAATCATGCCGTTGGACACGATGATACGGATAACTTCGGACATATCGGTCTGGAGCATGCTGTTGATGACGGAAGGCGTCATCGTCAGAATGCCCTGGAACAGGAAGGTACCCACAATCACGTTGACGATGGAAGCCTTCTTGACCGAGGCTCCGCCGATGAGCAGAGCAGCCACGGCGGGAAAGGCCATCATGAAGGGGCCCATGTAAAGCTGAATAAAGCCGAAACTCTGCTCATACACTATGATGCCCAGTGCGCCCAGCCAGGTGGACAGAATAACGGACAGCGTGCGCATACGGTTGATGTTCACACCGCTTGCCTTGGCATATTCCGGATTGGAACCCACGGTGGTCATGGCCGTACCGGTGCGCGTGCGCATGAAGAGCCACATCAGGGCACACAGAACCAGAAGGAACAGGAACATGCCCGTAGGGAAATAGAAGGCATCGCCGATACTGAACGCGCCTATGTCGCTGATGGCCTTCTGCCAGTATTCTTCAACGGAAACCGTGGTACGCAGGCCCTCTCCCGCATAGCCCCAGACCATGTTGGAGCTGGAATAGGGAAGAACCAGCCACATGATGCACATAAAGGCCACGGAGGAGAATCCCACATACGTGGCGATCATCATTTCCTCGCCCTTGACCTTGTTCAGGAGCAGCCCGTAACCCCAGCCCAGAACCACGGCTATAGGCGTGGCAATGAGCATGGCAGTCAATACGCCGGGAATGCCCTTCGCCTCCAGTTCAACGCTGGTGACCGCGCCGAGCAGTCCGGCGATGATGCCCAGAGGCAAGCCGAAATTGAGTCCGCATCCGGACTGCACCATGGGAACCATGGCCAGCACCAGCACGCCGTTCATGCCAAAACGAACCAGAGTATCACTGAAGGCCGCGTCTACAGGCACCCCCACAAAGGGCGATGTAACAAACAGCGCGGCCAGAAAGACAGCGATGAGGATACGGGGCCAGCCGGCTTCCTCGATAAATTTCTTGACGCGGTTCATGCGTGTGCCGCCTCCGTGCCGTTGGAGTTTTCCGCCGCGGCCTTTTCGGCCTCCGCCGCTCCGGCGCCCATGAGCAGATACCCGAAAGATTCGGACGGAGAGGTCGCGGGCAGGATGCCAGCCACGGCACCCTTGTCGATGATGGCGATACGGTCGCAGACCGATCGCAGTTCCTCCAGCTCGGAGGAAATGACCACAATGGTCATACCATGTTCACGGTTATATCTCTTGAGCGTGTCCAGCACCACTTTTTTTGCGCCGACATCAATGCCGCGCGTGGGCTCCGCCACGAAAAGGAGCTTCGGACGGGTCTCAAAAGCCTTTGCCAGGCAGACCTTCTGCTGATTGCCGCCGGAAAGTTCCTGAACATGCTGCTTTTCGCTTGTACACTTGATCTCAAGATCATGAATATACCTGCGGGCACACTCGGCAATGGCCGCTTCGTCACGAATCTTCACGGGGCCGAAACGTTTGAGGAATTTGCCCTGCATCTGGAGAGATGTGAAGATGATGTTCCAGGCAATGGACTCTTCAAGCAGGAGGCCCACGCCGCGCCGATCTTCGGAAACGGCGGAAATACCCGCAGACAAAGGCGAAGAGGGACGGTTCAATTCCAGCTCTCTGCCCTCGAAACTCACATGACCGCCCGCAGGGTGCAGTCCCATGATTCCGTTGGCGATGCCCAGCTTTCCCTGACCGGCCATACCGCCGATGCCGAGAATTTCTCCCCTGTACACCGTCAGATTGACGTTGCGCACCGTCTCGCCGGGCATGTCCACCCAGAGATTCCGAATCTCCATGACGGGTTCGCCGTGCTCGCGTTCTTCATGCTGCTCATTTTCCGCCTTGTCGATGCGTCGCCCGACCATGGCGCTGGCGATCTGCCGCACGCTGGTTTCCGCAGGTGTGGTCTGAAGAACGACTTCGCCGTCCCGGAGGATGACAATGTCGTCACAGACATTCATCACCTCATGCAGGCGGTGCGATATGAAGATGATGGAGATGCCGTGGGCGGCAAGGCGCCGCATGGAATCGAGCAGTATTTCCGCCTCGCTCTCCGTAAGAACGGCGGTAGGTTCGTCCAGCACCAGCAGCCGGGTACCCTTTTTATCTATTTCGCGGGCAATTTCCGTAAACTGCTTGTACCCTACGGGCAGTTCGGAAATGGGCGTCGAACTGTCAAGCTCGATATTAAGCTTTTTGATGGCTTCGTCGGCCCGGCGGGACATGGCCGCGCGATCCAGGGTGGTCAGCCTGTCGCCGAAAGCCTCAACAAGAGGATTATAAATCAGCGTCTCGCGATTGAGGACGATATTTTCTGCAACGGAAAAGCCGGGAATCAGGGAAAATTCCTGATGCACCATGCCGATGCCCGCCTTCAGCGCGTCCATGGGACTGCGGAAGGAGACTTCTTCCCCATCGATGAAAATCTTCCCCTCGTAGCCGCCTGTTTCCTGAATAACGCGCATTCCGAAAAGAATGTTCATGAGGGTGGACTTGCCCGCCCCGTTTTCCCCTACCAGACCGAGGATACGCCCTCTGCCGAGGGTGAAATTCACATTCTTCAGCACACGGTTGGAAAAATACGCCTTGCCGACTCCTTCCACGCGGAGCAACGGTTCTTCTGCGCCCATGCGAAACCTTTTGTATCAGATTATATCGGACAGTATGTGCCTCCGCGTACGCACCAGCCGGAGAAAATACCTGAAAGTGCGGAGGCCTGTTCAATTCCTCCCCCTTTGCGGCAGGGAGAGGTATTTTTTCTACCATAAAAATTGCCGGACGGCAAAAACTCTTCCGTTTCCGCTTCATCACATATATTGAGTCCGGAGAATGTCTGTCCTGCCGTGAAAGAGGCACAACGCCATCCGCTTCTCCCGAAAACAGAGGAAACCCAAAGAGGCCGAAACCGGGAAAATACCCTGACAGTCCGTTCAAAAATAAAAGGGAAACAGAAATACGCTCGAAATCACGGAGCTGTCGGGAAAAATGGAGCGGGAAGGCTTCGGCCTTCCCGCAATACATTGATTTTACTTGATCTTCTTGTATTTTTCAGGAACTTCAACTTCGGTCATGTGCATATAGCCCTTGCCGAAGATGTACAGGTCTTCATAGACCAGCACATGATTCTTCTTTTCCTTGCCGGTGGCGATATCGACATAATAGCCGCCGTTCCAGGTGGAACCGGGGGTGGCGGCGTTGTATGCATCGAAAAGATCGTTCAGCTTGAAGGCTCTTCTGAAGCTGCGGCCGCCTTCCACGCCTTCCTTGGCGTACTTGACGGCCAGTTCGCCCAGACCGAGGGAGTTGGTGAAGCCGTAGGAGTAGGTCCAAGTACCCATGCGGCCGCCCGCACCCTTGGAGATGACCGTATCTTCAACGCGCTTGAGAATGGCCGGGAAATCGCCGGACACATCGGCAAGATCGATACCCAGTGCGCCGGGATAGCCCATCAGCGGGGAGGGAAGATCCGCTTCAATGAAATAGCCGCCCTTGTCTTCGGTCAGACGCTTGAGCAGAGGTTCGGTGTGCGCGTCGTTGGTGCAGAAGAAAGCCGTCTTGGGGCCGAGCTTGTCGAGCCACTGGGGAACCTGTTCCAGAATATACTGCTGGGCGCCGGCCACACCGACGTCGGACGTGGGGTCGGGCGCGCTCATGAAATGGAAGTTGATCCCCAGATCCTTACAGGCCGCTTCCATGATGTTGCGACGGCGGGAAAGCAGTTCGTAGCTCATGTGACGGGGGAAGGAAATATGCACGAAGTCGGTCACACCGAGCTTCTTGGCCGCAGCGATGATCAGATAACCGCGGCTGATATTGTCGGCGTTGATGACGAGGTCGGCCGCACTTTCAATGACGTTCGGGTCTTCATGAGCTTCGCCGCAGAAGAGCATAATGTCGGGGCGACGCTCGCGGACACGCTGGAATGCAGCCGTAGTTCCGGGAATACCCTGGTTGACGATGATGGCCTTCATATCGGGGTCGTCGGCGAAAGACACAATCTGGGAAATGGTGGTTTCCATTTCCGTCATGAAGTTATCGGGATAGGTGATGTGCTTGATCATCCCGCCGTTGGCCACATCTCCGTACTTCTTAATCAGAGCCTCGGCTCCGCGCAGGTCGTCTTCAGACTGAGAAACAGTCCCGGTGCAGATACCGATATGAATTTTGGCAGGCTCCGCGGCGGAAGCCTGGCTGGCAAAAGCCATTACGCCCAGACACATGGCTGCAAGAAAACGTTTCACCTTTCTTTCCCTCCTTATAAGGAAAAAAACGACTCGTGAACGGCCCGTCCGGGCCATGATGACGTTTCTGTTATACCGAGTTCTCGTCTCTTGTCAAAAAAGAATGAAACTTCCCCGAAATTTGACATATAACGCGGCTTGAATCCCGGAAAAAAGCTTATATTCTGCAAAATAAGCCAATATGCCGATCAACATTCATGTAAAAAGATTGAGCGAACAAACAATACTTTTCATACTTTTTCTGCTCTCTTCTTGCTCTGTACTGACTTATGTGTGTAATTTTTACCCATACCGCATATAAAACTGTTACAAAAAGATACACTTTTTTGTCTGTACACAGCTTTTATACCATTTAAGATAAAGGCGGACGCGGATATTTCCGGCAGCTCTCAACTGGCACGCTCTTTGCTTTGTGTTCTCAAAAAACCGAAAAAACGTGGCTTGCCGGAAGCTCACAGCTTGAACAGGGAGCATTATCCCCTTCCATTCCCCGTCAGCAGGCGGAAAGCGTTCAATCTTCCGGTAACCCTCAGTGAGTATCACACTTTGTTACGTTTCATTACTTGCAAGAGCCGGAGACCGTTACTACCATGTATCCCCCAAATTTAAATGTACGGACAGCAATCCCCTGGAGCCGAATATGAAATCTCGCAGAAAAACATTTTTTCTTCTTTTTCTCACTGTTCTGCTCTGCGCCGGAGCTGTCTGGTACTGGAAAAGCAGCGCAGCCGGGCAAAGCGAAATGAACTATCTTACGGAAAGCGTTCGAAGGGGCGAAATTCTCGCCACGGTCAACGCATCGGGCGAGCTGGATGCCGTCGTATCCGTCGACGTCGGCGCGCAGGTTTCCGGCCAGATAGAAAAACTCTATGTGGAACTTGGTCAGCAGGTCAAAAAAGGCGATCTTATCGCGGATATCGACTCCACCACCCAACGCAACGAACTGGAAAAGAGCAAGGCGCAGCTTGCGTCTTATGAATCCCAGCTGGAAGCGCGCAAGACCGCGCTTGAAGTGGCTCAAACACGTTACAACCGGGAACTGCAGCTGCGACGCAGCGATTCCACATCGGTGGAAAATCTGGAAAGCGCACGCCAGACGCTGGCCCTGGCCAAAGCGGATGTGGCGGAAACGGAATCGCAGATCATTCAGAGCAAGCTTGCCGTAAGCACGGCTGAAACCAATCTGGGATATACGCGCATCAGCGCGCCTCTGGATGGCACGGTGGTTTCCATTCCCGTGGAAGAAGGCCAGACCGTCAACGCAAATCAGACGACCCCCACCATCGTTCAGGTTGCCGATCTGTCGCGCATGGAAAACAAAATAGAGATTTCTGAAGGCGACATTACCCGCGTGAAGCCCGGCATGACGGTTATCTATACCATTCTGTCCGAACCGGATATCAACTTCCGGGCGAAACTTGATACCATCGATCCCGGGGATACGACCGTTACCGACGCCAGTTCCACGTCCTCCAGTTCATCTTCTTCCTCTTCCAGCAGCGACGCCATCTACTATTACGGCAACTCTGTCGTCCCCAATGAAGACGGGCGATTGCGCATCGGCATGACCACCCAGAATACCATCATCGTCAGCCGGGCGGCGGATGTGCTTATCGTACCCAGCATCGTGCTGGAAAAACGCATGGAACGAGGTGAGGCCAAGTACTTTGTTCAGGTACTCACTCCGTCCGGAAAGGTGGAAGAACGGGCCGTCGAGACCGGCATTTCCGACAACCTGAACACGGAGATTGTTTCCGGACTTTCAGAAGGAGAACAGGTCGTCTCCTCCATGATGAGCCGTTCCGAAGAAGCGGCGGCCTCCGTCGCCAACATGCGCGGCCCCCGCATGCGCTGACGTATAACGGAGCATGTGATGAACGTCATCGAGCTGAAACACATCACCAAGAGTTACGGCGAAGGCAACAGCCGCGTTGAGGTACTCCGGGATGTCAATCTGACCATAGAACGGGGGGATTTCGTCGCCATCATCGGCCAGTCAGGATCGGGCAAATCCACCCTCATGAATATTCTCGGCTGTCTTGATACTCCCAGTTCCGGTTCCTACACCGTCTATGGCCGGGAAGCGGCCAGCCTTGGCCCGGACGGACTCGCCGCGCTGCGCAGCGAAAAATTCGGCTTCGTCTTCCAGCGCTATAATCTGCTCGGCTCTCTGGATGCCACGGAAAACGTGGCCCTGCCGGCCGTGTACGCCGGTATGGGACAGACAGAACGTCTCGAGCGCGCCCGGGAACTTCTTGAACGCCTCGGTCTGGGCGAACGTCTGACCAACAGGCCCGGCGAACTTTCCGGCGGGCAACAGCAGCGGGTCAGTATTGCCCGCGCGCTCATGAACGGTGGAGACATCATCCTCGCCGACGAACCCACCGGCGCGCTGGACTCAAAAAGCGGCGAACAGGTCATGGCCATTCTCATGGAACTGCATCAGGCAGGCCATACCATCATTCTGGTCACCCATGACAGACATATTGCCGACTATGCCAGCCGCGTCATAGAAATACGGGACGGCGAAATCATTGCCGACACCCGCCGCGCCCCTGAACCGGAGGACGTGGAGCATTCCGCTCCGGCCTTTGCCCGGCGCAACCGCCTCCTGTTTATGCGCGATCAGCTTCTTGAAGCCCTGCGCATGTCGGTACAGGCTATTTTCGCCCACAAACTGCGCTCTCTTCTGACCATGCTCGGCATCATCATCGGCATCGCCTCTGTGGTTACCGTCGTGGCTCTGGGACGCGGATCGCAGGAAAAAATTCTGGCGGATATCAGCGCGATGGGCACCAATACCATTGACATCATGCCGGGAAGCGGCTTCGGCGACCGTCGTGCCGGCAGAGTACGCACGCTCACCGTGGACGACTCCAACGCGCTGGCACAGCAGAGCTATATAGCCAGTTCCACCCCCCGTTCCTCCTCTTCCGGCGATCTCACGCGGCGAAATATTTCCGTCACCGCCCAGATGAACGGCGTGGGCGTACAATATTTCGACGTAAAGGGACTGTCCATTGCACAGGGGCGCATGTTCAATGAAGACGAGGTGCGCGCAAGCGCAGCCGTCGTCGTCATTGACCAGAACACCAAAAAGGAACTCTTTCCCGGCGGAGAAAATCCCCTCGGTGAAGTCATTCTGTTCAAGGGCAAGCCGCTCCAGATCATCGGCGTTGCCGCAGAACAGAACGCATCCTTCGGCCCCACGGAAAACCTCACGTTGTGGACGCCTTACACGACGCTCATGAACCGGATCACAGGCGCGCGATATATCTCCTCCATCACGGTCAAAATCCGCGATGAGGTCAGTCCGGTCATCGCGGAAAAACAACTCACACGCTTCCTTACCGTCAAGCATCGTGGCAAGCAGGATTTCTTCACCATCAACACCGACAGCATACGCAAGACCATTGAAAGCACTACCGGGACCATGACGCTGCTCATTTCCGGCATTGCGCTCATTTCCCTTGTCGTCGGCGGCATCGGCGTCATGAACATCATGCTCGTATCCGTTACGGAGCGCACGCGTGAAATCGGCATACGCATGGCTATCGGCGCACGTCAGCGCAACGTGCTGGCCCAGTTCCTCATCGAAGCGGTGCTTATCTGCATCATGGGCGGAACTCTGGGCGTGCTGCTTTCCTATGCCATCGGTCTTGTGTTTTCCCTGGTCACCAATGCCTTTACCCTGTCCTATTCGGGCGCATCCATCGCGCTTGCGCTCGCCTGCTCCTCCCTCATCGGCGTGGTGTTCGGTTTTGTCCCGGCCCGCAACGCCTCCCGCCTCAACCCAGTGGACGCACTTTCCCGGGAGTAAGTCATGCATGAAAACTCCGCCCGCAGGGGAAGCTTCTCCCCATTCCGAATTCCGCTTTCTTCCGCATCAGCCTGTCTGTATTCTCTTTTCCGCAGACTTAAACAAAGGGAAGGCAGGTTCGCGTTCTCTTCTTCGACAACACCCGCACGCACGGGATTCACCATCGCGCAGCTCTGCGCCCTCCTCGCCCTTCTGATACTGCCCGGTTGCGCGACCAGAGACTATGACGCAACAGAACTGACGCAGAAACTGATGCCGCAGAGCGAAGCCCTTGCCCTCTGGGGCGTCGACCGCGACTGGTGGAAAGGATATGCCGACGCACAACTGAACGCGCTGGAAGAACAGGCTCTGGCAAATAATACGGATCTTGCCAAAAGCGCGATCAGCGTGAACAAGGCACTGTATCAGGCGCGGCGCATCGGCGCGGATCTGGTGCCGACCTTCACGGCAGGCGCGGACGCCTCCCGCAGTAAGAATCTGGACAGTGGAAATTCCGGCGATCCCTCCTACGGCGCAGACCTCGGCATCAGCTATGAACTCGATCTGTGGCAGAGACTGCGCAACGAAACATCTGCGGCGGAATGGACGCTGAAAGCAACGGAACAGGATCTGGAAACCGCACGTCTGACATTGACGGCCGGCGTTGCGGACGCCTATTTCAACTGGCGTTACCTGCAGGAAGCTCTCAACCTTACCGAAGCATCTCTGAAAAACTACGAGCAGATCCTGACCATTGCAGAAGATCGCAACAAACTGGGCAAGACGGACGGACTGGAACCCCTCAACGCCCGGCAGGCAGTTCTATCGGCACAAAACAGTCTGATGACCTATCAGACCGACCTGAAAACCATAGAACAGAATCTGCGCGATCTGCTCAACATCGGTCCGGATGAAACGCTCAACCTGACGCCTTCCTCATTGCTGGATATGGAGTCAGACGGGCCGAATCTCAATGTTCCTCTGGCCGCGCTTTCTCTGCGCCCTGACGTGCGTGCCGCGGAGTATCGTCTGCAAAGCGCATTCCGCAGCCGGGAAGCCACGGAAGCATCGCTTTATCCCTCCATTACCGTAGGCGCGACGCTTTCCACCTCATCCGACACTGTCGGTACGATGTTCAACATTCCCTTTCTCGGCGGGAACATAAAAATCAACCTCCCCTTCCTTCAGTGGAATACTCTGCGCTGGGATGTGAAAACCTCGGAAGCAGAATTCGAGGAAGCGAAACTGGATCTGGAAAACGCGGTGAACACGGCGCTGAACGAAGTGGATGCCCAGTATTTCGGCTATGAAAAAACGCTGGAACAGGTTGCAAACATGCGCCGGGAACTGGAAGCGGATATCCGGGCAGCCGCCTATCACGAATCCCGCTGGAAAAGCGGCGCGGGCGAACTGGAAGACTGGTTGAGCGCGCTGAACACCTGCTATTCCTCCCGAATCTCTCTGATTAAGGGCAAGTATGACCTCATCAGCAGGGAAAACGCCATCTACCGGGCCATGGGAGGAAGGCTGACGGAACACCCGCAAAGCTCTGCAACTGTCATGAATTAGCAGAAATTCAGCAAACACGCTGGGGCGATATTCTTTTCCAGAAGAGTATCGCCCCGTCCCGCATGGTTTTCGGGCATGAAAAGGAATTCAAAACCAGAAACGTCTGCACCATGTGAACTCGACGCACATGTTTTTGCGGAACGTCGGCTCTGCCGGAAACAGTTCCTCCAATCGGGCGACAGCCCAAATATTTTTGCTTCCGAAAATATCTGCAATTCAGAATTCCTTGTTCCGGCTCGCAGGTTTCACGTCTCCACCGGAGTCTCGCTTTGCCTGAGTCCGGGAACATTTTCAAAACCAAAAAACGCTAACCGCGAACCGTTTTCTCAACATCGGGAGGAGCTGTTTTTTTTCCGGGCAGAGCAGGAAGTCGGGCAATCCCGCCGAAAGCTCCTTCTCCGTTCCTTTCCGGCGAGGCTGCCCCTTCCAGACCTGTCGGAAGAGGCTCATAATCCCGGGCTCCAAGCAGAAAACGTATCTCTTCCTGCGTCAGACGCGCGCTCATATCCTTGTCGCCACCCATGGCAAACTCCTTTGCAGGGCCGCGAATCTTTCTCATCTGCCTGTTCTCCCGTACGAGAATTCCGCATATGCCCTGTCCGGAATATCGCACAGGATAAAAGATTCTCCATCTATTTTTTTTCTTTCATTTTATTTCATCTGTGGCCTTACTTTCCGACGTCACGGAAACATTAAATAACGTTGCGCCGCCCTTGCTCCAAAAGAAGCAGAAGCGGCGCAACACCCCCACGGTATGTGGGGAAAGGAGCATAGACCTGCCTTCAAAACCAACAGGACATGGAAACACCCCCACGTCCGTGGGGAAAAACCTGCGGGAAAGCCTGATCAGCCCCGAATTCCATTCTATAAGTATCGCCGTCTATTCCTGAATTTCATAATCCAGAGCCTGACGACTTTCAGCAACATTCTTCATGATATTGATGCATTCAAGGTGCAGAGGATGAACCGCATAGCCTTTCAGAGCCTCTTCATCCGTATGGGTGCTGCACAGCACCAGATGCAACGGTACCGTAGAGGATTGCAGCGGTGCGCTGGAAATATCCAGCGACAGCAGTCCTGGAATCCTGCCCATCAGCCCCCGTGCGGCCTTTTTCATCAATTCCGCGTTTTCCTCCGCGCTGCGACCGTCTGCCTCCGGCTTCAACGTCCACCAGACAATATGACGAACCATGGCAAGCCCCCGTTCTGACAGTTGTTTTCTCCGTGCCGACAGCATAATAAGGACATATCGTCCTCCGCGGACACAGTAAAAAAATCGCATTACTCATACCGCTTTGTCAATCCTTTCTCGATGTTACGGCAGCTACCCTCCTCTCCCATACAAGCCTCCTACGTCGGCGGAAGGCCGATTGCCCGCGACGGACAAAATGCCTACCATAAAGGAAATACATTCCACCAGCCACGGCACCCCCATGAAGACATCTCCTCTTGACGATACTTCCGTTCACGGCGCAGAACCGCAGCCAGCTCTCCTGCCGACGAGCCTCGACGGCATGGGAGATGAAGCGCGCGAACTGGCTTTGCTTTTCGATTTGAGTCAGCTTCTCGACAGCGCGACCCATATTGAAGATACGCTGGACGGCGCACTGTGCCTCATGGCCCGTCATATGTCCATGATGCGGGGCAGTATTTCCCTGGTTTCTCCCGTCGACGGGAGCATACACATCGAAAGTTCTTACGGACTCAACGCTGCGGAACAGGCGCGCGGACATTACGCCGCAGGAGAAGGGGTCACCGGCACAGTCATCCGAACGGGCCGCCCCATGGTCGTTTCCGACGTATCGGACGAACCGCTTTTCCTCAACCGCACACGCTCCCGCAATCTGCGCCGGGATTCGGTATCCTTCATCTGCGTACCCATACGGGCAAACGATCAGGCCATCGGCGCCCTGTCTGTGGATCGACTTTCCGCCGATGCCTCCACGCTGGAAGAGGAAGCCAGACTGTTGAGCATCATAGCCTCCATGCTTGCCCGCGCGGCCATGGTACGTCAGGAAAGCCTGCCGAATCGCGACATGAACCGCACCGCAACCAGAGGCAGCGACAGAGGCAGAGTCAGCATGAAATCCCCCTTTTTTGTGGGGTCCTGCGAGGCCATGCAACAGGTTTACGCCCGCATCGAACAGGTGGCCCGCTCTTCGGCCACAGTGCTGTTGCGCGGAGAAAGCGGCACCGGCAAGGAACTGGCGGCGTTGGCCATTCATGCGGCCAGCTCGCGCGCGGACGGCCCATTCATTACCCTGAACTGTGCGGCCCTGCCGGAAACACTGGTGGAAAACGAACTGTTCGGACATGAGAGGGGAGCCTTCACAGGCGCGCAGGGGCTATACCGCGGACGCTTTGAGCAGGCCGACGGAGGCACTCTCTTTCTGGACGAAGTGGGAGATCTCCCTCCTCTGACGCAGGCAAAGCTGCTGCGCGTCATACAGGAGCGCAGCTACGAACGGCTGGGAAGCACTGAAACCCGTCATGTGGATGTGCGTCTGATCACTGCGACCAACCGCCCTCTGGAAGACATGGTGCGTCAGGGCCTCTTCCGCAGCGATTTGTATTACCGCCTCAACGTTTTTCCCATAGAACTCCCTCCTCTGCGCGAACGCGGCGGGGACATGGCCCTGCTGGCGGATCACTTCATGAAAAAATTTGCCGCGGCAGGAGGAAGAAAGGAAATGCGCCTTTCCCTCAGTGCGGCGGATATGCTGCAACGCTATACCTGGCCCGGCAATATACGCGAACTGGAAAATATTATGGAACGGGCCGTGCTGCTTGCCGGAGAAGAAGGGTTTATTCTGCCCCAGCATCTTCCGCCGGAACTGCACAGCAAGGCCTGCCCGGTATCCGCTCCCGGCATGAAAAAAACGCAGAACCGCAGTATCGGCCCTCTGCAACCTCGCCTGGACGAGCTGGAAAAGGGCTGTATCCTCGAAGCCCTGCGCCGGCATCGCGGCAATATGGGCAAGGCCGCCCGAGAACTTGGTCTGACCGACAGAATCATGGCCCTGCGCATGAAGAAATACGGCCTGAATTACAAGGAATTCCGCTCCACCGGAGAAAAAATATAGCCTGTTTCTGCATACGGAATCCTGCACGGCTGCCCGAAGCAAGGCAGGCCTTACGGCCGTTTTCCCGGCTCGAGCATATCGTCAGCTTCCCCGTAAATACGGGGGAGGCTTTTTCATGAATTCTCCGCCACAGGGGAACACTTCCCGGCAGTCCGGTATCTTCCCTGAACGATTCACATATTATTCAGTCGGACGATATGGAGTCTTGCCTGTACAGGCTCCGGCTGTCGCTTTCTCCTCTTCCTTCACAGGCAGACGAGCCATTCCTGAGAGTTTCTGCTCCTGCGCCAATCTCAGAATGAAAGGGTCTCTCCATCCGCCGGGATATGCACTCGCCCTGTCAGTCCATGAGCATCAACAAAACGCTTTAACTCTGTGCGGCCTACGCGGGCATGGTTGACCGCATCCAGATGGGTGGCAATGATTTCGGCATTCGGAGCAGCGAGCGCGACTTCCTCCAGTCCGTCAACTCCCATGAGAATCGGCGTTCCGTCATAGACCTGCGCATTGGCGGCATTGAGTACAATAACGCCGGGAGAGTATGCTTCAATGGTGCGCCGTACCCCTTCATACCAGAGCGTATCCCCGGCAACATACAAACTTTTTTCACCGGAAGCCTGAAAAAGCACGCCGCAGGCTTCAGAGGGGAGTCCGTATTTCTGATAATAATAAGCGGCCGTTACGCCGTCCCCGTGCAGAGCTTCCCTTCTATAAAGCCTCACGCCTCCGAAATCCGTTCCCTCCGGCTCAAGCGGCCTCACATGAAGAAACCCCAGGCCTCTCATGTCTTCGGCCTCTCCGGCGGACTGCGTGAATACCGGCAGGGATGACGGCAAAGCCCGGGCAGCATAAGTATCGAAATGATCAAAGTGATGCATATGCGTGACAATCACCGCATCCACTTTAATGATATCCTCAACAGGAAGCGGCAGTTCCACCAGAGGATTCTTCAGCTCGTTATACGGGGAAGGAACCGGAGGAAATGCCCCCTTCGGCGCAAAAAAAGGATCAATAAGAAACCTGATGCCGCCA
>LBJMC04202__coassemble_226_pt1 | contig 52075 bp, 44 predicted proteins | sample LBJMC04202__metabat2_low_PE_018 | metagenome-assembled genome bin LBJMC04202 | reverse complement strand
TTTATACCACTATCATATCGTGGTCAATAGATGAGGAAATAAGAAGACCGTATAAGGATAAATACCAACTGATCCTGAACGCATCACACAAGGAGTTGCTCATGTCCAAGCCCATGTATCTGGAAAAATATCCTCATCTGTTTCAGCCTCTGACGGTGGGCAAGAAAAAACTTGTTTATAAAAATCGTATCATGGTCGGCCCCATGCAGGTTTCCGGCGCCTATTCCACTGATGCCAACGGCACTATCAATGATTATGGCGTAGATTATTACACCGATCTTGCCCGGGGCGGATTTGCCTCCTGTGCTGTTCCCGTGGAAGTTCCCAGTCATAGTGCGCATTTCGGCACCATTCGTCTTGATGAAAAGTCCAAGGGCTTTACATTCATGCACATTTTGCAGCGATCGGTTCATGCTTTCGGCATGAATACTGCCTGTGAAATTTATCATCCCGGTATCTGCGCTCTTGCAGGCACCTGTGATCTCATGGGGCCGAGTTCCTTCATGTACAACGGGCGCATGGTTCGCGAGATGACAGAGGAAGATATGGAGGATGTGGCGCAGATGTATGTTACCGCTGCGGCGGATGCCAAGCGGGCCGGATTTGACGCCATCATGCTCCACTATGGTCATGGCTGGCTTATGAACAATTTCCTGTCTCCCCTGAGCAACCACCGTACTGATCAGTACGGCGGAAGCGTGGAAAACAGGGTGCGTTTCCCGCTCATGGTCATCAGACGAATCCGTGAAGTCGTCGGGGACTCCATGGTCATAGAAATCCGCATGAACGGCAACGACAGGGCAGAGGGCGGCATTACTCCCGATGATGCGGCGTGTCAGGCTCTTATCATGGAAGAATATGTAGATATGTTCCATGTGTCCTGCGGAACCAGACTGGATGCTCATGCCCGCCCGAAAATGCATCCGACATGTTTTGTCGCTCCCGGTCATAACGTGGATGGTTCCATGGCGCTCAAAAAGGCGGGGGTCAAAAAGCCCGTAGGCGTCATAGGCTCGATTCATAATCCCGAGCTGGCTGAAAGCATTCTTGCCGAGGGGAAGGCCGATTATATCCTCATGGCCCGTCAGGCCATCGCCGATCCTGAGTGGGTCAACAAGATCCGTGCCGGACGTGAAAAGGATATTCGTCCCTGCATTCATTGCGATTTCTGTGTGGACGGCGGCCGTCGCAACGCGCTTACCACGGAAGTGACCATTCTGAACGACGCGACTTTCGACAACCGCTGCTCCGTGAATCCTCTGGTCGGTCAGGGCAGTGCGCGTGTACGAGCATTCCGCTTTAATGGCCGTAAGCGCGTTGCCGTAATCGGGGGCGGTATTGCCGGTATGCAGGCTGCCATTTCTGCCGCCGACAAGGGGCATGATGTTACGCTGTTTGAAAAGCGCGCCTTCCTTGGCGGTCAGACGGCCATTTATCCCGAACATCTGTGGTTCAAAAAGGAAATTCATGCCTTGCGGGAATACTTCATCCATCAGGTACGCCAGCGTGAGAGCATCAAGATTCTGCTGGAATCCGAAGTTACGGCCGCCGTTATTTCCGAAGCCAATTATGACGCCGTCATCGTGGCGGTAGGCGCGGAACAGGCAGTTCCTCCCATTCCGGGGATTCATGGCGATAACGTGGTGATGGCCTGGGATGTCTTCGGCAACGAGGAAAAGATGGGTACCAATATCGTCATCGTGGGCGGCGGCTCCGTCGGTTGCGAACTCGGCATTTCTCTTGCGGAAAAGGGGAAGAAGGTGACCGTGCTGGAAATGGGGCATTTCTTTGCTCCCAAGTCGGAAATTGCCGAACGCATGAGCCTTGAAGAGTATATGAACAAGAACGGCGTGGATGTTCAGGTGGACACCAGATGTACGGAAATTACTCCGGAAGGCGTTGCTGCTGTCGATAAAGAAGGCGGCAGCAGATTCTTCAAGGCCGATACCGTGATCATTTCTGCCGGTTCCAAGCCGCTTGCGGAATTGCGCGATTCGTTCCAGGGAACGGCCTTTGACGTGATTAACGCCGGCGACTGCATGGGCCCGGCCAATATCCGCAATGCCACAGATACCGCGTGGTGTGCTGGTAATATCATCTAAGCACGGAAGTCTTGAACGTATGGGAGGGAAGACAGGGGTCTTCCCTCCTTTTGTCGTTTAACCGGGTGATTGCAAAAACTCTTGAGCGGGAGTCCGATCGGCTTTGAGTCTTGCGTGCAGCAGAGAGATGGGAGGGCCAAAGAAACAGCGTCTTGTGTTTCTCTTCAGCTCGATGTGCCGACCGGGGGGACGCGTCTTCTGTGATGGAAATTCCCATCCGTAATCCGGATTCCTCCGAGAACAGTTTATACAGCGTATGCCGTTCTGTAATGTTTTGAATATTGCTGCCGTCGACTTTCTTGAGTTGTCGTCGGAGCTTTGCCGAGCCGGCACGTCGGAATCTTTCCGCCGACAGCTCGTCTGATACGTATGATGGATAGGATAGGCGTCACGGGAGATTGCGGAAATATCAACCGTGAAAAAAGCCCGCAAGCCTTTTCAGATGCTGCGGGTGCAGGGGGACATGGTGTTGGCGGAGGCGTATAGGAGTCGAACCTACCGACGACCTCACAGCCGTCCACTGGTTTTGAAGACCAGGCGCCACACCGGTAACGATACGCCTCCAGAGGCAGACACAATACATGCAGCGAGAGTGTTTGGCAAGAAGCGAATGAAACGGGCGTCTTGAGGATTTCCTGTCGGGAAAAGAGTTCAGTTCCTCATTGTCAAATGCGGATTCACGCATTACATTACAACGGAACTACATATGCACCCGCAGGGAACCCCGTGCCGGCATGGCCTGTCCGGATACGGAAAGAGGCTCCGGGTGAAGGATCACATGCCCCCGAAGGGTAGAAACGACGAAGGAACAGGCAGCCACGGAGGCAGCTTTGAATCAATTTTCCCGTAATTTGTTGCTTTGGGCGCTCATATCCCTTGCGATGGTGGTGCTCTTCAATCTGTTCAATCAACCCTATTCTTCACAGCAGTCTCTTGCCTACAGCGATTTTCTCGCTCAGGTGAACAGCGGAGACGTGAAGGAAGTACGTATTCAAGGGAACAAAATTTTTGGTCAGACTCAGTCCGGGCAGAGTTTCGAGACCTATGCGCCGAACGATCCCGCTCTGGTCAACCATCTGCTGGAGCGTAATGTCGGCATCAAGGCCGAGGCGCCGGAAGAGCCGCCTCTGGCTATGAGTCTGTTGATTTCCTGGTTCCCCATGCTTTTGCTCATCGGCGTGTGGATATTCTTCATGCGGCAGATGCAGGGAGGCGGCGGCAAGGCCATGTCGTTCGGCCGCTCCCGTGCGCGGATGATGACGCAGGATCAGACTAAGGTGACCTTTGCCGACGTCGCCGGTGTGGACGAAGCCAAGGAAGAGTTGGCTGAAGTTGTCGAGTTCCTGTCCAATCCTCGCAAGTTTACCCGACTGGGCGGGCGTATTCCCAAAGGCGTGCTGCTCGTCGGCCCTCCCGGGACGGGCAAGACATTGCTGGCTCGTGCCGTAGCCGGGGAAGCCGGCGTTCCCTTCTTTTCCATTTCCGGTTCGGATTTTGTGGAAATGTTCGTGGGGGTGGGCGCGTCCCGCGTGCGCGATTTGTTCACTCAGGGCAAAAAAAATGCCCCGTGTCTGATTTTCATTGACGAAATTGACGCCGTCGGACGTCAGCGCGGCGCCGGGCTTGGCGGCGGGCACGATGAACGCGAACAGACGCTGAACCAGCTTCTGGTGGAAATGGACGGTTTTGAATCCAATGAGGGCGTGATCCTTATTGCCGCGACCAACCGTCCGGACGTGCTTGACCCTGCGCTGCTCCGTCCCGGACGTTTTGACCGGCAGGTGGTTGTGTCCACCCCTGATCTGCGCGGCCGCCAGCGTATCCTTGAAGTGCATACGCGCCGCACGCCGCTGGATAAGGACGTGAAAATCGACGTTCTCGCCAAGGGAACTCCCGGTTTTTCCGGCGCCGATCTTGAAAACCTTGTGAACGAAGCCGCACTTCAGGCGGCCAAGCTGAACAAGGACGTCCTCAGCATGTCCGACTTTGAATATGCCAAGGACAAGGTTCTCATGGGTAAGGAACGGCGCAGCCTGATTCTCAGCGATGAGGAAAAGCGCATCACCGCATATCATGAAGCCGGTCATGCCCTTGCCGCCAAAAAACTGCCCGGATCGGATCCCGTACACAAGGTGTCCATCATACCGCGCGGTCGCGCTCTGGGCGTAACCATGCAGCTTCCGGAAGAGGATCGGCACGGCTATTCCCGCACTTATCTGCGCAATAATCTTGTTGTGCTGCTGGGCGGACGAGTGGCCGAAGAACTGGTCATGAATGAAATCACCACGGGCGCGGGCAACGATATTGAGCGTGCCTCCAAAATGGCGCGCAAGATGGTCTGCGAGTGGGGCATGAGCGACGCCATCGGGCCTCAGGCCATTGGCGAGCATGAGGAAGAAGTCTTCCTCGGGCGGGAATGGGGCCATACAAGCATGGTGAGCGAAGAAACTTCCCGTCTGGTGGATGCTGAAATCAAGGGTCTGCTTGAAGAAGCCCGTCGGCGTTGCCGGAAACTGCTGGAAGACAATATCGACGCACTGCATGCCATTGCCGGCGCGCTGCTTGAACGCGAAACCATAAGCGGTGAAGATATCGATCTTCTGCTGGAAGGAAAGCCCTTGCCGCCCTTCAATCCTTCAGGAAAGCCTGCGGCTCCCGCGTCTCCCTCCGCATCCGGCACGTCCGGAGGCGATGGAAGCGGCTCCTTGGCCTCCGCCGCTCCGGGAGGCGACGAATTCGTTTTGAGCGAAGAGGGGCCGGAAGACGGAACCCCGCCCGCACATAAGGGGAAGGAGCCGGAATCTGCAACTTCCGAAGAAAAGAAGGAAGAAGGGCAGGGCGATATTCTGGGAAACGGGGCTTCCCGCATTTCGTCGGATGCCAATTTCGGCCGGGCCATGCCGGACAATCGTCCCATGGACGGGCCGGATGACGAGCGACGTTCCTGACGGATGCTTCATTCCGCCGGATCCGCCTTCACAGAAGGCGAATCCGGCGCGGCCTTTTTTGAGCGTCAATTTTTGATTTGAAACAGGGAACAGCAATGCTTCGGGACGAACAGAAAGCCGATCGCCGTTCAGATCGCCCGGTCTGGAGAATTCGGGGAGGACAGCCTTGTCCTGCGTCGCGGTTCGGCCGCTATATCTGGGGCATTGTCAATATTACGCCGGATTCCTTTTATGACGGAAATCGGCACGCCGATACGGAAAGCGCATTGCGGCACGCCCGGAGCCTGTGCGGACAGGGTGCGGACGTTCTGGATCTGGGAGGGGCTTCTTCCCGTCCCGGTGCGGAGGATGTGCCTGCTGAAGAGGAAAAAAGACGTGTACTGCCTGTTCTTTCCGGGCTTCTGGAAGAAAGGGGGAAATATCGGGAACGCGGCGCGGCTTTTCCTCTGCTTTCGGTAGATACCTGGCGTTCCGGCGTTGCCCGGGCCGTTCTGGAGGCGGGCGCGGATATCATCAACGATATTTCGGCATTCTCGTGGGAACCGGAGCTGCTTGAAGCATTGGTTTCCTTTCAGCCCGGTTATGTTCTCATGCACTGTCAGGGGCGGCCGGGAAGCATGCAGAAGGAGCCGGAGTATGATGATGTGCTGGATGAGGTTCTGGCATTTTTTGAAAAGAACATGAATATGCTTGTCCGGGCCGGACTGCCTGAGGAGCATGTCCTTCTGGATCCCGGCATCGGTTTCGGGAAACGTCTTGACCATAATCTTGCGTTGCTGCGCGGTATGGACAGACTGCTCGTTTTGGGGCGGCCCGTGCTGCTCGGCATATCGCAGAAATCCATCTTCGGCGATTTGCTCGGACTGGACAGAGCGGAACGAGGCGAGGCGACGGACGTCATGACCGCACTCATGGCTGCGCGCGGCGTGGAGCATCATCGGGTGCATGACGTTGCTTCGACTGCTCAGGCTCTGCGTCTGGTCGACGCCTGCTGCGGAGAATGAGTATGCCGTTGCTGGCGCAGTTTCCTTTTTCCTGGCGGGATATTCTGGATATCCTCGCTGTTGCCTGCCTGTTTTATTATACCATCAGCTTTGTGCGCGGCACACGAGCCGTCGCCGCACTCAACGGGCTTATGGTACTGCTGGTGGTGTACACGCTGGCTCAGGTGCTGGGCCTGTTCACGCTGGGCTGGCTGCTGGAAAAGGTGTTCGGATCTCTGGTTCTGATCATCGTTGTGCTGTTCCACGAAGACATACGTCAGGCTCTTTCCCGCTTCAGCATACGTTCTTTGTTCAAGCGTCGTCAGACGCTGCGCGAGGCACAGATACAGCTGCTTGCCTCCACCTCTCTGGAGCTGGCGCAAAAGCATATCGGTGCGATTATCGTTCTGGAAAAGCAGATGCCGCTGGGAGATTTCATGTCCAAGGGCGTGCGGCTGGATGCGGAAGTTTCCCGGGATTTGCTGTTCACCATATTTTTTCCCAATACCGCGCTGCATGACGGCGCGGTGATCATCGACAAGAACGGCCGTATTGCCGCGGCAGGTTGCGTCCTGCCCCTTGCCGCCGTGGAACGTCAGCACTTTGGAACCAGACACAGGGCTGCGCTTGGTGTGACGGAGGTCAGCGACGCTGTGGCTCTGGTGGTTTCCGAAGAGCGCGGCGAGGTGACGCTGGCTCAGTCCGGTCGACTTTCCAATCCCCTGACACAGGATCGCCTGGAACGGATTTTGACGAATGTTCTCAATCAGTAAGCAGCACCTGCAAACGCTTTTTTCCCTGATGCTTTCCCTCGTGTTCGCGGTGGGGCTGTGGTATGTAGTCACGGGCAGCGCGCAGGTGGAAGCCGACGTGGCCGTGAGAGTGGAGTACAGGGGCCTGCCTTCCGGTCTCATGGTGGAAGAGGGCATGATCAACAGAGTCAACGTGCGTCTGCGCGGCCCTGCGGAACTGCTGCGCAGTCTGCACGACAGGGATTTGACCTATACAGTTGATTTGTCCGAAGTGAAACGCGGGGCCAATGTGATTCCCCTCGAGCCGGGCAGTTTGCTGGAATTCAAGGCGTATGAGGTTGTCAGTTCCCGCCCCAACCGTCTCGTCCTTGAAGTGGACGCGCTGGCGGAAAAAATTGTGCCGCTCGAGGCTCTGGTAACTCCTCCGGGAGAGTCTTCCGAGCTGCGGCTGGCCAGCACCGTGCTGGAACCTTCCTTTGTGACGGTTCAGGGGCCGGAACATATTGTCAGAACGCTGGACAAGCTTGACGTTGTTTACGATGCCAACCGGGAGACGGAGGCCGGGGCGCGCAGCGTCAGTCTGGCTATTGCCGCGCCGGATCTCGTCGAGGTGACGCCTCCTGTGACGACGCTGCGCTATACGCTCGCGGCAAAGACGGAGCTGCTGGATCTGGAACGTCTGGTACAGCTGGACGGCGGGGAGTTGCGGGAATATATGGTGGAACCTCCGCGCGTGAAACTGCGTGTTGACGTGCCGGAAGCCAGAAAGGAAGATGCGAATTATCTTGCCTCGATACGGGTTCTTGCCCGCGTGCCGGAACTTGCTCCGGGAGCAAGCACCAGAGTGTCGGTACTGGTGATGCTTCCTCCGGGTGCGCATCTGATTGATGTGGAAAATCTGGACGTTCAGTTGACGCGAAGGGAAGAATCGTCCGAGGAAGAAGATGCGGAAAAGCAGGAATGATATTGTCCGGGCGCGCGGAAACGCTGCGCCGTGTTCATGAGGTAAGGGCATGAGTCAGAGACTTTTTGGCACGGACGGCCTGCGGGGGCGGGTTAATGTATGGCCCCTGACGGCAGATATGGCGTTGCGGTTGGGTCTTGCCGCAGGAACGCTGTTCCGGGATGGGGAACGGCGGCATACGGTGATTATCGGCAAGGATACCCGGCTTTCGGGATATATGTTTGAAACCGCGCTGACGGCCGGTCTGTGTGCAGCGGGGATGGACGTGTTTCAGGTCGGGCCGCTGCCGACGCCGGCCATTGCCTTTCTTACGCGCAATATGAGGGCCGATTTCGGCGTGGTGATTTCCGCTTCGCATAATCCCTATCATGACAACGGGATAAAGTTCTTTGACCGGGAGGGCATTAAACTGCCCGATGAAGTTGAAGATCGCATGGCGGAACTTGTTCTCGACCGGGATCACGAGTGGGAATACCCGCCTTCTGATAAAATAGGCCGGGCATACCGGATTGTGGACGCTCCGGGGCGTTATATCGTGTACCTTAAAAACACCTTTCCCCTGAATCTGACGCTGGAAGGGGTGCGGGTGGTCATCGACTGCGCCAACGGCGCGAACTACAAGGTTGCGCCTCTGGCCCTTGAGGAACTCGGGGCGGAAGTGTTCCGGATGGGGACGCAGCCGGACGGTCTGAATATCAATTACCAGTGCGGTGCGCTGCATCCCGAGGCGATGCAGGCCCGGGTGCGCGAAGTGCGTGCGGATATCGGGCTTGCGCTGGACGGAGATGCGGACAGGCTCATCGTGGCCGACGAAAAAGGACGCATCCTTGACGGAGATCAGATCATGGCTCTGTGCGCCGACGATATGATGCGTCACGGCACGCTGCATGACAATGTGCTGGTGGGTACGGTCATGAGCAATATGGCTCTTGAAGTATTCATGGAGGAACGCGGCGGCAGGCTGGAGCGTACCAGAGTGGGCGATCGCTATGTCGGGGAAGCCATGCGTCGGCTTGACGCGACTCTGGGCGGAGAACAGTCTGGGCATCTCATTTTCCGCAATTACAGTACGACAGGAGACGGCCTTCTGGCTGCGCTTCAGGTGTTGCGCATCATGCGCGAGCGCAAACGCCCGCTTTCCGAACTGGCGGATCTGCTTCAACTGTACCCGCAACGCCTGATCAGCGTGCCTGTGCAGCGCAAGCCGCCGCTTGAGGAGTGTTCGGAAATTCAGGAAGTCGTGCGTGCGGCGGAAGCGGAGCTTGCGGAGCCGGAAAAACGGGGAAGAGTTCTTCTGCGCTACTCCGGAACGGAAAATGTCTGCCGCGTCATGGTGGAAAGCGTGCGGGAGGATGTTGTCCAGCGTCTGGCAAGAGAGATCGCGGATATCGTGCGCAGAGTGCTGGGCTAGAGCAAGTTTGTTGTGAAAACGCTCCCGGGGACAGGCGGAACGGGACTGCGGCGCGACGCCGGAGCAGTCCGCTCCTGACGGCCGGCTCGCAGGGCCGTGTTTGTAGCCCGCAGGGCGTACGGGCATGATCAGCAGAGCAGGCTCCGGCGGAGGCGCGAAGCCTGCGATCTGGAACGTGGCATCCTGGCCGACAGATATTTTAAGCGCAAAACGCGCTAAGGTTCCGAACGGAAAGGCGTTTTCGCGTCTCCCCTCATCGGCGGAATTGTCCGGACTCAATAAGGAGGATTCCCCCACTTTTCAGGGGATGATGTTCCACCCGGAGGGGGCGCGAAGCGTCCGATTGGACGCGCATGCGCTGTCTTGTCGCTCTGCTGCGAGTCGGCGTGATGACTCGTCTTCGCTGCTTTTTCGTTGCCCTGGGACGGGCTGAACGAATATTTTCGGCATGCTGAACGTGACGATTTTCACGTCGTTTGACCATTTCCTGTGACGACGTTATTTTTTTGCGTTCCTTGGTTCCCACAGTTTTCCTTTCGAAGGCTTTGCGATTGCGAACTGTCCCTTGCCAGAGGCCAGGGCTGTAAGGCTTTTTGACTTCTTGTTCCGGCAAAAGGCACTAGAAGGGCATATCCGTTTCGAGATGTGCTCCAGCATATTCCGACCGCATATTTTTTATCGGCGAAAGGAGCCGAAAGATCCGGGATCTGTCCTCGGCGCGACATCCCCGCGTCTGTTTGTTTTTCCGGAGTTTGATATGCGGTTTCAGTTTTCCCTGTTCAGGTATGGGCTTTTTGTTTTATCGACATTTATCTCTGCAATCGGCATAGCCCTTGTCACCAACGCCCATCTCGGCACCACGCCCATCACCAGCCTTCCGTACACGGTAACGGCCATATGCGGGCTGAGCCTCGGAACCTGGACCTTCCTCATCAATATTACGTTTGTTGTTGCGCAGAAATTTCTGCTGGGCCCGACCTTCAAGCTCAGTGCGCTGCTCCAGCTTCCCGCCGTGTTCCTGTTCAGTCTGTTCATTGACCTGTGGATGTGGATCACCTCATCCTGGACGGTATCGTCGTACCCGTGGCAGGTGGTCATGTCCATGGCGGGCAATGCCGTCCTCGGCCTCGGCATCAGCATAGAACTTGCCAGTAAGACGACGGTTCAGCCCGGAGAAGGTATGGTGCTGGCCATTGCCTATCGTTCGCATAAGGAGTTCGGAAATATCAAAGTGCTGTTCGATGTGTCTCTGGTTTGTCTGTCCGCGTTTCTGGGCTTTATTTCGCTGGGAAGCGTTGTCGGTCTGCGCGAGGGAACCTTGCTTTCCGCGCTGACGGTCGGAGTGTTTGTCCGTATTTTCGGACGCCTGACATGCAGGATTATTCCTTCCCCGGCGGAAGATGTGAAAAAGGAAGATAAGGCGCAGTAGTCTGCCCAGGCTGAACATGTCTGGAAAATTGACGGAAATTGCAGACTTTTTCTCGACCTCGGGGCACAAGTCTGGCATGGTACGCCCAGAGAGTCGCACGCTGTTTCCGTTTGTGGAGCATGCGGAGCGATACATCCGCTACTGCGGGGCGAAGCAACGCTTTCGACGGCCGCCCATGGAGGTTGACTATGAATATACGCAAGGTTGTCATTCCCGTTGCCGGGTGGGGGACGAGATCCCTGCCTGCGAGCAAGAATATCCCCAAGGAAATGCTGCCCATCTACAACAAGCCCGTGATCCAGTATGTTGTGGAAGAGGCCATGCACTCCGGCATAACGGACGTGGTGTTCGTCACCAACAGGGAAAAGAGCGTCATTGAAGATCACTTTGACTACAATCTCCATCTGGAAAGCGTTCTGGAACGGGCCGGCAAGACGGAACTGCTGGCCAAAGTGCGCGAAGTGGCCGAAATGGTGAACGTTATGGCCGTGCGCCAGAAGAAGCAGCTCGGCCTCGGTCATGCCGTCCTCTGTGCGGAAAATGCCGTCGGGGACGAACCTTTTGTGGTCATGGTGGGGGACGATCTGATCATCAACCATGTTCCCGGCGTGCAGCAGCTCGTGGATGTTGCCCGGGCAGAAGGAAAGCCGGTCATCGGCGTCATGGAAGTTCCTCATCACAAGGTGGATAAATACGGTATCATAGCCGGCAGAGAATTCCGTGACGGCGTGTATGAAATTACCGATATGGTGGAAAAGCCCGCTGTGGACAAGGCTCCGTCAAATCTGGCCATCATCGGACGCTATGTGCTGACGCCGGATATTTTCCGTCATCTGCGTAACATCAAGCCCGGACATGGCGGGGAAATTCAGTTGACGGACGCGCTTGCTTCCCTGGCGAAAGAGCGCGGTATGCTGGCCGTGAAGATGAAGGGCGAACGCTTTGATGCCGGAGACTGGGTAGATTATCTGACGGCAAATCTTTATTTCGCGCTCAAGGAAGAACACCTGCAACCCAAACTGCTTGCGCGCGTGCGTAAGATGCTCGGCGATCAGGTCTGATTCCCGTGAAGCTGCAGACTGTTCGGCAATAAGTCTGTGTACGAAAGGGCGAAGGGAAGAGATATATTTCTGCCTGAAACTGTGAATTTTGAGGCAACGGGCTTTCGGAGCTTGGCTGTCTGTCGACCGTGACTGTGCGGACTCTGTCCAGAAAGAATGGTCGAAGGGCAGGCCTCAGGCAGAGTAAGCCGTTTTTCCCCGCCTGCTCCGTACATGCGGCTTTCGATGCGTAAGAGAAACCTGTAGTTCGGGGAAGGGATGCCTTTTGCAGAGGCAGACCTTCCCCTTATTGATTTGGAGCGCCACAGAAAAATTTTTTGAGTCTGCCCCGTATTTTTTCCATTTCTCCAGAGGGAAAAGGCTGTACGGAGGCTCTGCGCTTTTGCCGGCAGCGCGCGGGGTATGAATACTGACGTGAAGGATGCGATGACGGGAGGCCTCGGCAAAGGCGGAGGCTTTTCATCCATTGCGCTATCCGCAGTGTTTTTTTCGTCGCCAGGTTGAGACAGAAAGCGGGCCGACGGCGGCGTCTGCGTTCCGTATGCGGAGCGTTGCTCTGCCCGCGTTTTGCAGGAGATGCGAAGATAAAAAGCCTTGACGCGGAAAAGATCGCAGCTTTTTTCCGGCGGAGAAACGTCGAGAAGGGAAAACGGCAGATTAAAAGGAAGTATTCTGAAAAGTTGTCTGCTGTTACGGGATATTTGCATTAGGCTTGCCATAAAAACCGCTCTGTGTTAGATTCAGATCGTAAGATATTGTTCATCTTTTTTTCTATAGCATATTTTTTGCATAATCTCATTTCGGAAGGATGGGTCTATGGCTCTTGAGCTTAAACAACAGCTGAAACTCAGTCAGCAGCTTCTCATGACGCCGCAGTTGCAGCAGGCGATCAAACTGCTTCAGTTGTCGCGTATGGAACTGGTTGATACGGTTCAGCACGAGCTCATGGAGAATCCGTTTCTGGAGGAGGGCGAAGATATTCAGCCGGAGAGCCGCGGAGGCGTCGACGCTGCGGCCGGGACGGAAAGTGCGGAACGCCACGAGGAGCAGGACGCCTACGACAGGGATATCGCGGGCAGTGCAGACTGGGAGGATTATCTCGGCGATCTGTCCAGCGCGCCTAAACTGGCTTCTTCCCGCGAATACGAACTTTCGGAAGAAATCAGCAGCCTTGAAGCCAGATATGCGGCCAAGCCCTCGCTGGATTCCCATTTGATGTGGCAGCTTCGTCTTTCCTCTCTGAGCGATGAGCAGAAGGAAATCGGCGAACTGGTCATCGGAAATCTGGATTCTGCAGGATATTTGCGGGCCAGCAATGAGGAAATTGCAGAACTTGGCGGCGTGACCCCGGTCGAAGTTGAGCCGGTAGTCAGGGCTGTTCAGCGTTTTGACCCCGTGGGGGTAGCGTCGCGCACTCCGCAGGAATGCCTTCTGGTGCAGATTGAAGTCCTCAAGTACGACAGGGATCCCATCCTTGTGGAACTTGTACGCCAGCATCTGGAAGATCTGGAAAATTGCCGCTACAAACCTCTTCTGCGCAAGTTCAAGCTGGATATGGACACGCTCAAGGAATACATTGACGTGATCCAGTCTCTTGATCCCATGCCCGGGGCCAGCTTCGGCGAGGGCGAACCCATGTTCGTCAGCCCTGATGTCTATGTGTATCCGATGGACGGCGATTTTGTCATTCTGCTTAATGACGAGGGGCTTCCCAATCTTCAGATCAGCACCATGTACAGCGACGGCGAGGCGTTCAATTCCGAGAAGGACAAGGAATACATGAACGAAAAGCTGCGCTCGGCCACCTGGCTTATCCGCAGTCTGGAACAACGTCAGCGCACGCTGTATAAGGTTATGGAAAGTATCGTGAAGTTTCAGCGTCCCTTCTTTGAAGAAGGCGTGACCAGGCTCAAGCCGCTCATTCTCAAGGATATCGCGGACGACATCAACATGCACGAATCCACGGTGAGCCGCATCACGACCAACAAATTCGTAGCTACGCCGCACGGAACGTTCGAACTCAAATTTTTCTTCAACAGCGCGCTCGGCATGGACGACGGCAGTCAGGTGGGGTCGGAAAGCGTGAAGGCTCTGCTCAAAAAGTGCATTGCCGAAGAAGATCCGAAAAATCCGCTTTCCGACGAAAGATTGTGCGAAATCCTCAAGGAGCAGCTCGGGGTGAATATCGCACGGCGTACTGTGGCCAAATATCGTACCGCTCTGGACATTCCCTCTTCTTCGCGCCGCAAGAGCCATTTCTAGAGCGTTTTGCTCTTGGACATATCTGCGACAGGGCCTCCTTATGGTCCGGCTTGCAGGTTTCATGCCTCTTCTGGAGTTTGCTCTGCTGTTCGTGCCTGTATATTCTGCGGGCGACAGATACGGCTCTGCGGCCGCCATCGGAGGGCTGTGCCGCAAAATGTTCGAGGTTGCTCCGGCGCTGCGGAGCAGCCTTGCTTCGCGTGATTCCGGGAGCAGCTTCAAAACGAAAATATTCCAATCTCGGGAGTTGCTGCGCGTCGGATACGGTGTGTCCGTTGCGGTAACGACTGTCTCAAACTTCCTGCAGAAGTCCCCCCCCGCGGGGGGCAGTTCTGGAACAGACGGAGCGCAACAGGCCGCCTCCGGCTCCACGCGGGCGGGGCAGGGGAACAAGGTCTCTTCTGCTGCTTATCCTTGCGGTCAGGTGCGGAGCGTGGTAGGGCTATCGAATGTTCGATTCCTCTCTTTCCATCAGTATCACCAATCTGGCTGTGGCTTTTGTGCCCGTACTCTTCGGCATCATTCTTCACGAAGTCGCGCACGGCTGGGTCGCCTCCCTTTGCGGCGATCAGTCCGCCCGCATGTTGGGGCGCTTGACGCTCAATCCCGTTCCTCACATCGATCCCCTGGGGCTGGTCATGTTTGTGCTGACCGCTCTGGCCAGTCCCTTTGTTTTCGGCTGGGCCAAGCCGGTTCCCGTCAATCCTCGCAATATGAGAAATCCGGAACGCGGCATGCTGCTGGTCTCCGTAGCCGGACCTCTTGCCAATATTCTGGTGGCCTTTGTCTGCGCCGGCGGCGCCGCGCTTATGTGGCATCACGCTCAGGTCAGCGGCATTGCGGAAGGTTCCACCGCTCACTTTCTGCTGCGTATGTTCGTTGTGGGAACGCTGTCCAATTTTGCGCTGGCCTGGATTAATCTTGTGCCCATCCCTCCGCTGGACGGCAGTCACATCGTAGAGGCTTTTCTGCCGCGCCGGTGGGCGTGGCAGTATTCCAGACTCGGACGCTGGGGCTTCATCATTCTGATAGTCCTGCTGGCGACCGGAGTCCTGGGCGCGCTCCTCGGGCCGTTCATCGAGTGGTCGGCTGAACTCGCCTTCTCCTTCTTCAACCTGTTCTGAACCTGTTTCGCCGATCATTTTTCGGAGGTATCTGTCATGGCAAAGGAACGTACTGTATCCGGCATGAGACCCACGGGGCCCCTGCACATCGGACATTATTTCGGCGCGCTGAAAAACTGGGTGGCCATGCAGGAAGAAATGGAAAGTTTTTTCTTTGTAGCCGACTGGCATGCGCTGACCAGCGATTATGCGGACACGTCCCATCTGCGCGAGTATGTGCGGGAAATGGTTCTTGACTGGCTTTCTGTGGGGCTTGATCCGGAAAAGTGTGCCATTTACCGCCAGTCGGATATCAAAGAAACTGCGGAACTGCATCTTCTGCTCTCCATGATCACCCCCCTCGGCTGGCTGGAGCGCAACCCCACCTATAAGGAACAGCAGCAGGAAATCACCACCAAGGATCTGGGAAATTACGGTTTTCTCGGATATCCGGTACTCATGGCTTCCGACATCATTCAGCATCGCCCCCAGTGGGTGCCGGTAGGTCAGGATCAGCTGCCGCATCTGGAACTGACGCGCGAAATCGTGCGTCGTTTCAACTACTTTTACGGCGAAGTGTTCCCCGAACCGCAGGCGCGTCTGACTCCCGCGGCCAAATGCCCGGGTCTGGACGGGCGCAAAATGTCCAAAAGCTACGGCAACGGCATTTTTCTGCGCGATGTCATGGCGGATATCGAACCCAAGGTAAAGGGCATGTTCACCGACCCGGCCCGTCTGCGTAAGACCGATCCGGGCAATCCCGATGTGTGCAATCTTTTCCCCTATCATGTGCTGCTGGCCGACAGCGCGACGCAGGAGGAAGTGCGCAGGGGATGCACGGGCGCAACCATGGGCTGCGTGCAGTGCAAGAAGATTTTTCTTGAAAATCTCGGAAAGTTTCTTGAGCCTCTGCATGAACGTCGCGCTCATTTTGCTGCGAAACCGGGCCTGATTGACGAAATTCTGGCCGCCGGAAGGGAAAAGGCCTCCCTTTCCATCAACGCCACCATGGATCTGGTGCGCGAGGCCATGCATATGTAGCGGGTCGGGCCACAGCGTCGGTCGCCTGCAGGAAGTTCCTGCAGGCGGCCGGCGCAGGCCTGTCCCGAGTTTTTTCCGCAGCCTCTGCAAAAGAAGGCTGCGGCATGAGCGGCGTTTGTTTTCCGGCGTTTTCCGGACGTTTGCCGTTTTTGAACGGCTGATAGCCGGGGGAACTTTGCGGAATTTCAAGGGCCGAATCATTGTGCGGAGGCAACGTGTCCGATACCACCTCATTTCCTGTCTGTCCCAAAGTCGTTTCCGATCGGGAAGAACTGCTGCGTCGTCTTGAAGAGCCGCGTCGTGCCGGTCGTCGCATCGTGTTTACCAACGGCTGTTATGACATTCTGCATCCCGGCCATGTGGATTTGCTGGAACGGGCCGGAGCTTTCGGAGATCTGCTGGTCGTCGGGCTGAACAGCGACGATTCCGTGCGCCGTTTGAACAAGGGAGCAGGACGGCCCTTCAATACTTTTGCAGCCAGGGCTTTTGTTCTTGCGCATCTTGCCTCCGTGGATTTCGTCGTCGGATTTGACGAAGATACGCCGCTGGAGCTGATCCGCGCCGTGCGTCCTCATGTTCTGGTCAAGGGGGGAGACTGGGCGCCGGATAAGGTGGTCGGTCGCGAGATCGTGGAGGCCGACGGCGGGGAGGTTCATTGCCTGCCCCTGCTGGAGGGCTTTTCCACGACCGCTCTGGCTTTGCGTATTGCCGAGCTGGGGCGGAGGGGGCTCATGTGAACGGGAGGGAGGGCAGTCCTTCTCTGGAGGTTTCCCGCCGTGGCGGCAGTCTTGTGGTGACGGCCTCCGGGACTTGGAGCCTCCGGGCTTCCGCCTCCCGGGCGAAGGGGATGGAAAAAGCCGGCGACAGTGTTTTTGCCGCGCTGTCTTCCCCGGAGAGCGGTATTCCGCTTCAGAAGCTCGAGCTGCGGGCGGAGAATCTGGAGGCCTGGGACTCTTCCCTGCTGGCGCTGTTTGCCGAATTTTCCGGACGTGCGGAACAGGCAGGTCTGGAAACGGACTATACCTCTCTGCCGGAGGGAATGGCCGCGTTGCTGGATCTGGCAGGAGCCAAAAGGAAAAGACGTCAGGGGACTCCGGCCGGAGGGAAAAAAAACGCCGCTGAAGCTGAAAGTCTGCTGGAACTGATAGGCGGCAAAACGCTGGCCGTTCCCGGAGTTGCGCTTTCCGCGCTGAATTTCATCGGCGAAGTAAGTGCGAGTTTTGCCAGGCTGTGCATGGGGCGCGCGGCGGTGAATGCCCGCGATGTCTGGCGCATATTCCGTCAGTGCGGGGTGGACGCTCTGGCGATAGTTTCTCTGACCAGTCTGCTGCTGGGCTTGATTCTGGCCTTTGTCAGCGCGCTTCAGCTTCGGGCTTTCGGGGCGGAAATCTATGTTTCCGCGCTGGTGAGCGTGTCCATGGTGCGCGTCATGGGGCCTGTGCTTACGGGGATTGTGCTTGCCGGGAGGACAGGGGCCTCGTTTGCGGCAATCATAGGCAGCATGCAGGCAAATGAGGAAGTTGACGCGCTTGTCACTTTCGGCCTTGATCCCGTGGATTTTCTGGTTTTGCCGCGCGTACTCGGGCTGGCGCTGATGACGCCGCTGCTGACCGTATATGCCGATGTCATGGGCATCTTGGGAGGCTTTCTGGTCGGGACGCTCATGATGGATATTTCCCCTTCGGCCTACTGGGAAAATACGCTGGCCAACATGTCGCTTTCCCAGATATGGATCGGGCTGCTGCACGCGCTGGTGTTCGGCTTCGTCGTATCCGTCACCGGCTGCTATCAGGGCCTGAAGGCCGGGCGCAACGTGGAGGCCGTGGGACAGGCCACCACGGCGGCCGTGGTCAATTCCATCGTGGGGATCATCGTATCCACGTCCATCATAACCATCATGTTCACGGCGGTGTCCCTGTGAGTGCAGTGAACATACAGAAAAAACGGGATGATATCGCCATCAGAGCGGAAGGGCTTACCGTATCGTACGGTTCCAGAATCATTCAACACGATCTGACCTTTTCCATACGACGGGGCGACGTGTTCGTGATTATGGGCGGCAGCGGATGCGGCAAAAGCTCTCTGATGCGTGTTCTCATGGGCCTGCTGCCTCCGGGAGCGGGACGGGTTTTTTACGGCGACGAGGATTTCTGGGCCGCACCCTCCGCACGACGAGCGCAGATCATGCGCGGCGTCGGCGTGCTGTTTCAGAGCGGGGCCCTCTGGTCTTCCCGCACGCTGGCGGAAAACGTCATGCTTCCGCTGGAATATTATACTTCCCTGCCGAGAGGGATACGGCGTTCCATTGCGTCGCTCCGGCTTGCTCAGGTGGGGCTTGCCGGTTTTGAGGAATATTATCCTTCCGAAATAAGCGGCGGGATGAAAAAAAGGGCGGGTCTGGCCAGGGCTCTGGCTCTGGATCCGCAGATTGTGTTTTTCGACGAGCCTTCCGCCGGTCTTGATCCTCTGAGTGCGGCTCAACTGGATGAACTTATCCTTGAATTACGCGACAGCATGGGCATGACCGTCATCATGGTGACGCACGAACTGCCCAGTATTTTTGCCGTGGCGGACGACGCCATTTTTCTGGACGCCGGACTCCGGACGCTTACCGCACAGGGAAATCCGCGGGAACTGCTCCACCATGGCCCGCCGGAAGTTGCGCGTTTCCTCCGGAGAGGAAAGGATGAGACGGACGAACATTCCGAGCCTTCCCGCGCTGTGCCGGGGAAGGACGATTCGGGAGCAGAAACATGACGGAAAAGGGAACCAAGACGCTCATAGGATTTTTTGTACTGTGCGCCCTTGCCCTGCTGGCGGGAGGGGTGATGATTGTGGGGTCGGGAAGTCTATCGTCCTCCGCACGTTTCGTATGCTTTTTCGACGCGTCGCTGCGCGGTCTTCTGCCGGGGTCGCCCGTCTATTTCCGGGGTGTGCGCGTGGGCAAGGTCGTATCCATTCAGATCAATGCCGACGCAGAAGAGCTGGCCTTCCGCACGCCGGTGGTTTTTGAACTGGAAAAATCAACGTTCAAATCCAGTCATGCCGATCTGGCCAGCCTTCTGAGCCGGGGTTCCGTCGACGATTTTCTGCTGACGGAGCTTGTCCGCAAGGGGCTTCGGGCAAGGCTGGGAACCTTGAGCTTTGTGACCGGTCAGCTCAGCGTGGATCTGGACATGCTGCCGGATGCTCCTCCTCCCACGCCGGAACAGATGCGCCCCTATGACGGTATTGTCCAGATCCCGACGGTTCCTTCGTCGCTGGACGAGGTGATCAATCTGGTGACGGATGTGCCGATACGGGATATCACCGGAGAAACGCTGCTGGCATTGCGTGGAATCAACGCACAGCTCAACGGGCTTAATCTGCCGGAACTTACGGCCAGTCTGACCGAACTTTCGCGGCAGAGCACCGAACTGGTGCGCGAGTTGACCGTGCAGGCCCGCGGGCTGACGGAAGTGCGCGAACGAGCGATCGCCACGCTGGAGCGATATGGAGAACTGGCCGCGAGTATGGAAAAAGGCACGAAGGATGTTTCCGCAATGGGCGTTTCCGCCCGGCTGACCATGGAAAGTCTGCAGCGTCTGGTACGGGAGGATTCCGCGCCTCTGGTGGAATTCAGCCAGACCATGCGGGCCCTGCGCGATGCGGCCAATTCCATTGACAATCTTGCCACCCTGCTTGAACTCAAGCCGGACGCCCTGATTTTCGGGCGCCGGCCCTGATGTCCGGCACCCGGGAGCTGCCATGAGAGCCGTTCTTGTTTTGTTTGCGCTGCTTTTTCTTGGAGGCTGTTTTTCCTCGCCCGTCGTACATTTTTATGTGCTGGCTTCGCCTGAAGACATGGAGAGATCGGAGAGGGAACGGAACGACGACGGGCCGAGTGTGGCCATCATGCCGGTATCCCTGCCGGGCTATCTCCAGCGTCCGCAGATGGTCGTGCGGAAAGGGGATGATGTGGATATCCGGATCGAGGATTATCACCGCTGGGGAGAAGATCTGTCTCTGGGCATAGCCAGAGTACTCAGTTTGACCATGATGCGTGAAATGCGCGCCCGCAACGGTATTGCCATGCCCCTGCGAACCGGAGCCGTCGCGGATTTTCGCGCACAGGTGGACGTGCGTCGCTTTGAAGGCGCCCCGGGAGAAAAGGTGCTGCTGGAGGCGGCGTGGGCCCTGAACAGGGACGGTCAGACCCTGCGGAGCGGTGTGTTTCGTGCGGAAGACAATGCGGGCGCGACCATGGCCGATATGGTGGAGGCCGAGTCCGATCTGCTGGAGCAGTTGGGAACGGAACTTGCCCGGGCCGTGCTTGCGCTGGATGCGCAGGAGAGGGGCGCACGGGAGCAGACCGGAACGCGTTGAGAATGTGAAGCGGAAGACAGTCCGCCACACGCTGTTTTTCATGCCCAAGGAGCCGTCATCATGTTGAAATTGCCTGTACGCCTGCTGTTACGTCTTTGTTTCCGTGTCCGCGTGCGGGGAATGGAACATGATGCGGAAACGGGGGCCCGCACGCTTATCGTCACCAATCCCTCGTCGCTTCTGGACGGGTTGCTCATAGCCTCCATGCTGCCCCAGCCCATGGCTCTGGCTGTGGATCGCAAACTGGCCCGGCGCTGGTGGATGAAGCCTTTTCTGCTATTGTCCGATGTTGTGGAGGTGGATTTTTCGTCCCCGACTTCAACGCTTTCTCTGGTGCGCGCGCTGGAGAAATATCGGCGTTGCATGGTCTTTCACGATCGACGTTTTCATAATGACCCTGAATATATGCGTGTTCTTGAAGCAACGGCCCTCATTGCGGAGAAAGCGCGCGCCGACTTATTGCCCGTCCGGTTGGACGGGGCGGCCTATTCAAAATTTTCCTATTTCCGGCACAAGGTTCCTCTGCGCTGGTTTCCGCGCGTCACCCTGACCGTGCTTCCGCCTCAGAAGCTGGAAGCTCCGCAGGATTTGCCGCCGCGGGAAAGGCGACGTCGGGCTTCCGTTCAGTTGTATGGTATGATGACGGAGCTTCTGTACTCGTCCACAAGAACGGACAGAAACATCATGCAGTCCTTTACGGACGCCGTGCGCGTATTCGGGCGATCCAGAATCATTGCCGAGGATCAGGACAGACGCACGCTGACCTACGGAGCGATGCTGACCCGGGCCAGGGCTCTGGGAATGTCTCTGGCCCGCGAGTTCCGCAGCGAACAGCGGGTGGGCTTCATGATGCCCAATTCTCTGGCAGGACTCGTCGGCTTTCTTGCTCTGCAGAGCGCGCGGAAAGTCCCGGCCATGATCAATTTTACCGCAGGAGCGCGCCCCGTGCTGTCGGGGTGCCGCACGACGGAACTGAAAAGCATACTCACGTCGCGCACCTTCATAAAGCTGGGGGAGCTGGAATCTCTGGAAAAGGCCATGAAGGACGAAGGGCTGCGCCTTGTCTATCTGGAGGATATTGCGGCGACCATGCCTCTGCGGGATAAAGTCGGCGGGCTGCTGGCTTCGTGGCTGCTGTGCGCGCCGAAAACGCCTGCCGACGAAGCGGCGGTCATTCTGTTCACCTCCGGTACGGAAGGCATGCCCAAGGCCGTTTTTCTGAGCCACAGGAATCTGGCTGCGAACAGAGAGCAGATGCTGTGTGTAGTCAATGTCAACGCCGGGGATCGCATCTTCAACTGTCTGCCCATGTTTCACAGCTTCGGGCTGGGCATAGGGACAATTCTGCCGCTGGTCACAGGCATTCGCGTTATTGTCTATCCTTCCCCGCTGCACTATCGCAACGTGCCTCAGCTCTTCTATGAGAGCCAGTCCACCGTCATCTGCGGAACGGATACCTTCTTTGCCGGATACGCCAGATACGGACGGCCCTATGATTTCTTCAACGCCAGACTGGTTATCGCCGGGGCGGAGAAGCTCCGGGAGTCCACCGCCAGACTGTGGAAGGAAAAATTCGGTGTGACCATGGTGGAGGGATACGGGGCAACGGAAACGTCGCCCGTCATTTCCGTGAATACTCCGGCCAATACCCGCGCCGGCAGCGTGGGACGTCTTGCCCCGGGAATGCGCTGTCGCGTGCGCCCCGTGGAAGGCATTGACGACTGCGGCGGCAGAGTCGGAGAATTGTGGGTCAAGGGCGACAACGTCATGATGGGCTATATGCGTTCGACCGCGCCCGGTGTGCTGGAACCTCCCCGCGATCCGGCCCTCGATCCGGAAGAAGAGGGGCCGGAGGCGGAAGGCTGGTACGATACCGGGGACATTGTGGAAGTGGACGCCGAAAACTTCATTTTCATCAAGGGCCGGGCCAAGCGTTTTGCCAAGGTAGGCGGCGAAATGATTTCTCTTGCCGCAGTGGAAAACGCTCTGCGCGATCTGTGGCCCGATGTCCGGCTGGGAGTGGTCAGCGTGCCCGACGCCAGAAAGGGTGAGCAGCTTGCCCTGCTGGTGGAACGCGAGGGCGTGACCTCCGGTCAGATTGCCACGGCCTTTGCCGCACGCGGGCTTTCTCCTTTGTGGACGCCGAAAAGAATTCTGTGCGTCAGGGAACTGCCGCTTCTGGGTTCCGGAAAATTCGACTACCGCACCGCACGGGAGATGGCGATCAGGGCGGAGAGGCGCGCTTAGCGTTTCATGCCGGGTATTCCGAAGGTGCGCAGTCGGATAGCTTCGCTTCCGTCGGAGGCAGGGCGTCGCATGGCTGCCCGGCGGTTCCGTTCGTTGCTTTTTCCAGGAGCCTGCGTTCCGTTCAGGAGGCAGCGTCAGTTATGGAAGCGTTTTTTCGCCACGCAAGCGCGCAGGAAGACCATGCTGCTTTCAGGTGGAAAAGAGCGGAGCTGGTGAGGCGCGCCACGGGTTGAGTTTCAGTTGTTGTCTGCGGGCCCGGGTTCCAGATGGAGCGGATGCGTGAAGGGCAGATAGTTGTCCGGCATGTCGTCCTTGAGCCGTACGCCGGAAAACTGCCCGGCAAAGGCCTGTTCGACAAGATAACAGAGCTTGCGGACGGCTTCTTCCGTACTCAAGCCCCCCGAACGTATGTTGGAAATGCAGTTGCGCGCTTCATCCGTGCAGCCCGGCGCGGGAGCATAGGTCATATAAACGCCCAGAGAATTCGGCGAACTCAGCCCGGGACGTTCCCCGATGAGGACGACGACCAGCCTTGCGCCCAGCCTGGCCGCAATTTCGTCGCCAGCGGCCACACGTCCGTTTTCCACCACGACGACGGGGCTGCAAGTCAGGCCGGCGGCGTGGGCCCGATTCAGAAAGAGCGTAATGAAGGGAACGGCGTTTTCATGTATGGCACGGGCAGAAAGCCCGTCGCTGACGACGAGGCACAGATCTGCGGAAGGACAGGAAGGATGGTTTTCTCTGTATGCGTCGAGAACTCTGCGTGACTCCGGAGAAAGACGTCGTCCTTTGTCCGGTCTGGTGAGGAATTCCTGTTTGTCGCGGACTGCGCTGGACAGATGCAGACTTTCAATGCCCTGCTGTTTCAGCATGTTCCGTATTTTGTCGCTGTCCAGAGGGGTCAGTACGGCGTCGCGCGCACGGGCGTGAGCAAGGCGGAACGCAAGCCAGTGTGCGACGGGCAGACTTGTTCCGCAACGGCCGAGTCCGATGCGGGCATCGGTGAAGCGGCGCAGTTCCGCCCACGGGTCCTGTGTGACGGGCGAAGCCGCGTCCGGCAGGGAGCTGTCCGGCGCGGGCGCGGAAGATGTCGGCATTTTTTTCGTCATGACGGAACTCCCGGCGAGGAGGATTGTATGTCCGCTTCCAGAGCGTGCAGCGCGCCTCCGGGAGGAAGCATGCGTCCGTCCGGAGCAAGAATGCCCATGCGCTCCAGCCATGCCTCGAATTCGGGAGCGGGACGCCTGTTCAGTATTCTGCGCAGATAGGCGGCGTCGTGAAATGAGGTGGACTGGTAATTCAGCATGATATCGTCGGCGCCGGGAATGCCCATGACGAAATTGACATTGGCCGCGCCGAGCATGGTCAGCAGAATGTCCATGTCGTCCTGATCGGCATCCGCATGGTTGGTATAGCAGATATCCGCCCCCATGGGCAGGCCGAGCAGCTTGCCGCAGAAATGATCTTCCAGCCCTGCGCGTATGATCTGTTTGCCGTTGAACAGATATTCCGGCCCGATGAAGCCGACCACGGTATTGACGAGAAGGGGCCTGTAACGCCGGGCCACGGCGTAGGCGCGGCATTCGACGGTCTGCTGATCGACGCCGTGATGCGCGCCGGCGGAAAGCGCACTGCCCTGTCCCGTTTCAAAGTACATGACGTTGTCGCCCACGGTGCCGCGTCGGAGCGAGCGCGTCGCTTCCCAGGCTTCATCCAGCAGAGACAGGGAAATGCCGAAGCTGGCGTTGGCCTTTTCCGTCCCCGCAATGGACTGAAAGCAGAGATCCACGGGCGCGCCGCGCCGGATCAGTTCCATGGTGTTGCTGACATGGGTGAGAACGCAGCTCTGCGTGGGGATGTCGTAACGCCGGATCACCTCGTCGAGCAGGTGCAGCAGGCGCAAGGTATTGGGCAGACTGTCCGTGGCCGGATTGATACCGATCACGGCATCGCCGCAGGCATAATTCAAGCCGTCGAGGGTGGATGCGAGTATGCCCCGCGCATCGTCGGTGGGATGGTTCGGCTGAAGTCTGGTGGAGAAGCGTCCGGGCAGTCCCAGCGTATCCCGGAAGCGGGTGACGACCCGGCATTTTGAGGCGGCCAGCACCAGATCCTGCACGCGCATGAGTTTGCTTGCGGCGGCAGCCATTTCCGGTGTGATCCCGGGAGCGAGCGCGGCCAGCATATCGGCGTCAGCCTCTTCGGTCAGCAGCCAGTCCCGGAACTGCCCTACCGTAAAGGAGCGCACGGGAGCAAAGGCCTTTTCGTCATGGCTGTCCACAATCAGACGGGTGACTTCATCTTCTTCATAGGGAATGACGCATTCCGAGAGAAAACGGGTGAGCGGGATGTCCGCCAGAGCCATTTGTGCCCTTGTGCGTTCTTCCTCGCTTTCGGCCGCTATGCCGGCCAGAATGTCTCCCGATCTCAGCGGCGAGGCCTTGGCCAGCAGTTCGCGTAATGACAGCTTGCGCATGGGAATTCCGTTTGCATGAGTTCAGCCTGTCGGAACTGCGCTCGCGTGGCCGCAGCTCCGTCTGCTCCGCTTCAGAAATCGATTATTCGTCCTTCAGCGCGTCGCGAATGCGGCATACGCCGCATACGCCTGCGGAAGTGGGATAGCCGCAGCGCGGACAGGGGCGCAGTTCTTCGCCTCCGCGTTCTTCCTCACTGCGGAAGGCGGGACGGCCCCGCTCGAGAAAACCCTGATAAAAGTCGATCTTGCGCCCCGGCATGGCTTCTTCCAGATCCATCCACATGCGCTTGAGAACGGAGAAGCTGGCGCCGCCGCTGTAGGGGCAGGGGGCGTAGTGATTTTCAATGCCCATGAGAAAGGCGTAATTGGCCGTTTCAAACTCCGTCAAGCGCCATAGAGGTTTGACCTTGCGCGCAAAGCCGCCGTCTTCTTCCAGAGCCGGCCCCTGATCGCTGAGATAGGCGCGATCCCAGCGCAGGGTATTGCTGGTCAGGCGCGCGACTTCATCGTCGAGATTGTGCCCCGTAGCAAGCACGTTAAAGCCCATTTCCCGCGCGGTCTGATTGAAGAAATAGCGTTTGATCTTGCCGCAGGCGGAGCAGATGGGGCGTTTCAGCCGTGCCTTGACCAGAGGAATGGGCAGGCCTTCCTTCTCCATGTCGCGTATGATCAGGGGAAAGCCGTGCTTGGCGCAGAAGCGTTCCACCACGTCGCGTGCGGCGGGGGAGGATTCGGGAATGGCAAGATCGATATGCAGACCGGTGACGTTGTATCCCAGCTGACCGAGAATAAGCATCAGCGCCAGAGAATCCTTGCCTCCGGAAAGGGCTACCAGCACCCGGTCTTCCGGCGTCATGAGCTTGCAGGATTCTATGCCCTTGCGAACCTGACGGGAGAAAAATTCAAGAAAACAGTCCGCGCAAAACGCGCTGTTATGACTGGGCAGGGCGACAACGGCGTTAGCTTTGCAGCGACGACATTTCATAGGGGGAAACCTCGATTCCTGAAACATTTCGCCTTCCATGCGGAAGGGCCGTTTTTTGCTATCCTGTCCTGAAGATTCGCGCAAGTACGGACAGCATCGGAACGCCGCCGCACTTTTTGCAAAACAGGATGAAATACATCGTTATTTTCGCTTTTGGCGGGACTTCACAGTTCCGGCGGAAAGGAGTAAAAAAAATTTGATCTTATCGGGAATATGTATGCACGCCCCATAGAACGGGGCAAGGAGCGCATAAATGACGCAGCAGCCCCCCCGGAATCTTGAAATGGCCACGCGGAAAAAATCTTCCGCTCTGCCGGTGACGATCATCATCGCCCTGCTCGCTCTGTGCGGCGGCGGAGCCTGGTACATGCTGACAAAGGACGAAGGCCCGATTTCAACCGAGGCCCCTGCCTCTCTCTCTTCTTCCGGACAGGCTTCTTCCGTTCCCGGTACGGATCGGGGAAGTATGGCCGGAGAAACGAGACTGCCCGGAGAAGGAAGAACTTCCGGAGAGACCGGGCTGCCCGGAGAAAGGGCGGCGTCCGGGTTCGGAACAGAGAATTCTTTCGGTGGAACAGGCGCGGGAGCCGTGTCTGAAGCTGCACGGGGGGAAAGCTTTGATTTGGAAAATAAGGCTCCCCGTCCGGAAGATCTTCTTCCCGGGGAGGGAGGGGCTTCCGGTCGTGCGGACGGCCTTGCCGCCGCTCCGGCTTCTCAGGAACCGATTCCGGCTTCCGTTGCGGCACAAAGGGCGGCACAGTCTGCTCTTCAGCCTGCCCAGCCTGCGCGTCAGGCTGCCGGAAAAGAAGATTCCGGCAATATAGTGGAACCTCCGGCCGGTTCTACCTACACGCTGCCTTCGGGAAGCGGAGGCAGCACAGGCGGAACGCAGGCTGCGGGGAACATGTTCGATAAGCGGGAGCGCAGCCTTGCCGCCGTTGAGGCCGCACTGGAACGAAATGACGCAGATTTTACTCCGGAGGAGGGACTGCCTTCTTCCGGGGGCAGTTTCGGCGGCGAACTGGACGGCGGAGCGGACGACGGCAGTGTCGGAACGCTGGCTGCGGAGGCTTCGGATATCGGCGACAGCGTGATTACGCCCTTCTTTGTGCGGGATCTTGCCCGCTGGATGGTGGATCATTATACGCCCGGCACGAAGAAAGGAGAAAAGGGAAAAATTTCCGCGTCTCTTTCGGCAGCCAACGCTACGTTCGGACAGAGCATGAGCGGGTTGCGCTATATCGGAGAGGACAGCTCCGGCGCGCGAGCCTTTGTACTTGATCATGTCTGGTCTCCGGGAATGCTGGAAGCATTGTACCGTATGTATGACGATTCGTTTGTGCAGGCCATGCGCAGCGCGGCCGCACGCCGGAACCGCGGGGCTTTGAACGGAGAGCAGACGGCGGATATGCTCCGGGCCTATGCGGGGCTGTTCCGTCTTCTGGATGCCGGACTGCGCGGCGTGGCCGGAACGGATGACCTCGGGGCCAGAATGAAGGAGCTTCGGCAGACGGAACAGAACATAGCCGGAGCGCGTAAAGAGCTGACTGCCCTTGCGCATAAGTATGAAAGCGCGCTTGAGGGGCAGGAAACTGCTCTGGCGCAGGAGCTGCGCGGACAGATGGAACGCACGGCCACGACCATACAGGAGGAAAGTGCGGCGCGTGCGCGTGCCGAACGCTCTCTGGCGGATGAAATCCGCCGTCGTGCGGAGGGGAGAACTCCCGATGACGCCACGCTCCTGTATCTTGCGCAGTGGGTTGAACGTCGCGGCTCCGATCAGGATACTGCGCTTGTTGCGGCGGGCTTGCTGGGGCGAATGGCCGATCGCCTTGATGCGGAGGCTGAATGACGGACACGCTTCTCGTCGTCGGCGGCTGTCGCAGCGGCAAAAGCGAGGCGGCCATGCAATGGGCTTTGCGTCGCCCCGGGCCTCGGGCCTATATCGCCACGGCACGCCCGCCTGTCCGGCGGGAGATGTCCGGGCGGGAGGCCACGGAGTGGGACGATCCCGAGATGCAGGCCCGCATTGCCCGGCATCAGGCCGAACGGGGGCCGGACTGGCTTACGTTGCTGGCCTGCGAGGACGGACGCGGCCCTCTGTGTACGGCGGAAAATGCCCTGCTTCAGGCTGCGGAAAGCTGTCGCGCGGCCGTATTCGACAGCGTCGGCATGTGGATCGCCGGCCTTATGGAGAAAGAGGACGCATTCATACTCGGCCGGGTGAAAAGTCTGGCCCGCTGGCTGGAGCAGAGTCCTCTTCCCGTGGCCTTGGTAAGCGACGAAGTCGGCATGGGGCTGGTGCCGGAAACGGCTGTCGGCAGGCGTTTCCGGGATCTTCAGGGGGAGGCGAACCAGATTCTGGCCCGCTCCTGCCGCAACGTCATGTTCTGTGCCTGCGGCATACCGCTGATGCTCAAAGGACGTATGGATTAGAGACTTCTGCGGAAATTCCCCGCTCGCCATGTCGGCTTTCCGGGCGGAACGCCGCGCTTGCTGAGTCTGCCCGCACCTCTGCCCTGCAAGGAGTACGGTGTGCCGTATGACGCCGCGTGCGGCATATTGTTGCACGCTTGTTTTGAAGATTTTCCCCTCAGTGTGAGGCAGATCGTATCTGGAGCCTTCCCCCTGCCGCTTTGCCGGAAGTCCTGTTCCGCAGCCGCGGGCTGAACAGAGACTTGCCCGGGAGAGGGCGTGGAATTGTCTGTTTTCGGGGTCGCCGGGACGCAGGAGGGGAAATATTCCGAAATATCGGGCAGGCGGCTTCAGGAAAAAGCCTTGTTCCCGGCATGCAGTATTCGGAATATGAGGGAAACTGAAAACGGTCTGTCTTCTGTTCAGGGAAAGGACAGCGCGAAACGGGAACTGTCGTTGGGGGAAAGCGGACGATTCGGGATGTCTCCGCTCTGCGAAGAAGTATGTTCCGAGGCCTTTGACGGCGCGTTGTTCGGGATGTTTGATGGAGGCCGCGGCCGAAGCAGAGGCTGCCGGGCTATGGCAGTTCTCGGGCGCAGAGCAGGCCGAAGGCGGCTTGCGGGGAAGCGTTCTCGGCGGCAGGGGAAGCATGGGGGAGCGGATCTGCCCTCTCTGGTGAGAGAAAGGCAGATCCGCAGCATGTCAGCGGCCTTCCCATACCTGCATGTCGGCAGGGGCGGAAAGCTGGACTTTGTGACTGATGTTCACGCTCTTGCCTGCCGGAACCTTCACGTTCCAGAACAGCGTATTGCCTTCCCGACTTGCTTCGGGAGAGGAATAGACATCCATGACGATCTGTTTGTCCCGGCTCTGGGGAGCGGGTTCTTCCACGCGGACGTCGACAGAGCGTTTATGGCGGTTGGTTATGATCATTGTCCAGTCCCAGGTATAGGTACGCTTGCGGTCGATGAAACCTTCGCGCCCGCTCTGCTGGGCTGTGCTTTTCATCTCCGCCGTGACCAGGGGATCTCGTCCGAAGAAAATGCTGTTGTCGGAAAAGCCCCCTTCGTCGGTATCCAGACTGAAGGAGGAATTGCCCGCCAGCACGCCGTCCACAAAGAACAGCGCGTCTCCGGCGGGGAAGTGCCGCATGGCGGGCAGATTAAGGCGTGCGGCAAGGTAGGCGTCTCGGGTGCGGGAAGGGCGCGCCACATAGGAGAAGGTCGCCTTGAGTTCTTCTCTGTGCAGCGGCAGACGCAGGTTGGGGCCGGCGTCTACGTTGCGGTGGCCGAGATCCCATACTTCATAGCTTGCGCCGTCCATGTAGCGGGGCGGCGTACTCGGAGCAAGGGCCGCGCTGCTTTCCTGTTTTGCACCCATGGGGACGCTGTCCATGAGCATGTTGCTGCCGGCCGAACGGGCCAGAGGTTCCGGCTGGAGAGGACGGGGTCTGGCAATCCATGAGGCCAGAGCGGGAGGCGTCATGTTCTGGCGGGGATCTTCCGTGGCGAGCTGAAGCGTCACGTTTTTCCAGTCGCGCCCGCTGCGCTGCCAGATTTCCGCCTCAAGCCCCAATTCTACAATGCCCTGATCCGGACGGGCTTCGAGCCGGTACAGAGGTCTCCACCCGGCATTCGTGCTGTTGTACACACAGTTGATTTTTACCGGGCCTCCGGCATTCCTGTCGAGGGTTATGATCGCTTCCCTGGCAAATCCGCTTCCTCCGGCTTCTTCCAGCCTCTGGACAAGCAATGCTTCCTGTTCCGTGAGCGTCTGGAGCTTGGCAAGACGCGCTTCGCGTCCGTCGTCAAAGGCGGCGAGTCTGCGGGCCGTAAGATCGGCCAGAGCGGGCAGATCTGTCGGCGAATTGAGCGTGACGGGCGGGTGACGCCACAGATCCCGATAGGCGTCGGCATCTCCTCCGAGGGTTTGCAGAGAGCGTATATCGGCGCGCACCTTTTCAAGGTCACGTTTCAGGGACAGGACGGGTTCTTCGTCCGGCGCGATGCTGTCCCGGAAGCTGATCGAGGTAATGACATGATTGGCTGCCGTGACGTCGATACTGCGGGTATCGGCATCGGGAGGGAGCTGGAAGCGCAGGGTGCGCCCATCCTGCGCGGGGGTGAGGGTAAACTCCTCGTGAACGAGGGCGCCGGCCGGATGCAGCAGAACCGAAACAGGCGCGGCCAGAGCGGCAGGGGCCGCCATGGCTGCCCAGCAGACTGCCGTCAGCGTGAAGTGCCGCAGGGTGTATGATATTGTGGTAGGCATGGCAAATCCTCAACGTGTGCCGGGCGAGACGGTGCGGAACAGCGCCCGGGCTGAAAGGACAGGTCAGGCACGTTTGCGGGTGCCGCTTTTTCCTGAAGTCTTTTTTCCGGGGAGCGGAGCTTCTTTGGCGGACTCTTCCGTCCGGGCCGCCTTTTCCCCGAGCATTTTCTGCCGCCGCCTCAGGCGCCGTTCCTCCACAAGGAAGCGGCCGGTGATGGAGGCCGGATCGGCCATAATCGCTTCCGGCGTGCCGGCGGAAACGATGCGTCCGCCGTTTTCCCCTCCGCCGGGGCCGAGATCGACGACATAGTCGGAAGCAAGAATGATGTCCGTGTTGTGTTCGATGACCACAACCGTCGCGCCCTTGTCCACCAGATGATGCAGCACGGTGATCAGTTTGCCGACTTCGTGCATGTGCAGGCCCGTGGTGGGTTCGTCCAGAATATACAGGGTTCCGGGCAGGGAACGCTTGCCCAGCTCGCGGGAAATTTTGATGCGCTGGGCCTCTCCGCCGGAAAGGGTCGTGGCCGGCTGCCCGAGGCGTATATAATCGAGGCCCACGTCTTCCAGCACGGCCAGACGCCGTTCCAGAGCCGGATAGCTGGAAAAGAACTGCCGGGCGTCACGCACGGGCAGATCAAGCACCTCGGCTATGTTCAGATCCTTGTAGCGTACTTCCAGCGTTTCCCTGTTGAAGCGTCTGCCCTTGCAGACGTCGCAGGTCACAAAGATATCCGGCAGAAAGTGCATTTCCACCCGGATCTGGCCGTCGCCGCTGCATGTTTCGCAGCGTCCGCCGGGGACGTTGAAGCTGAAACGGCCCGGCGTGTAGCCGCGCTTTCTGGCGTCCGGAGTCATGGCGAATATCTTGCGGATATCGTCGAATATCTTTGTATAGGTGGCCGGATTGGATCGCGGCGTCCGCCCTATGGGGCTTTGATCGATGGCCACGACGCGCTCTATTTTATCCAGATTGTCGATGCTTTTCAGCGTGCCGGGCTGATCCACCTTGATTCCGCAGTGCATGGCCACATGCTTGTACAGGGTGTCCACTACCAGAGAACTCTTGCCCGAACCGGATACGCCCGTCACACAGGTCAGCAGACCAAGAGGAATGGCGCAGTCGATATTCTTGAGATTGTTGGTCGTCACCCCGCGCAGCGTGAGATAGTCTTCGGGTTCCCGGCGTTCGTCCGGCATGGGCGGCGTGAGGTCGCCGCGCAGGTACTTGGCCGTAAGGCTGTCGGAATCGTTGAAGAGTTCTTCCACGCTTCCAGAGAAGACCAGTTCTCCTCCCTGCGATCCGGAGCCGGGGCCGAGTTCGATTACGGTGTCCGCCTCGCGGATGGTGGCCTCGTCGTGTTCCACCACAAGTACGGTGTTACCCCGCTTCTGGAGACTGCGCAGGGTGCTGATCAGGCGTTCGTTGTCGCGCGGGTGCAGGCCTATGGAGGGCTCGTCCAGCACATAGGTCACGCCCACAAGGCCGGAGCCGAGCTGCGAGGCAAGGCGGATGCGTTGGGCTTCTCCGCCGGAGAGGGTGAGCATGGCGCGCCCCAGCGTGAGATAATCCAGGCCTACATTGATGAGAAAGCTGAGGCGGTGGATAAGTTCCTTAAGCAGCGGTTCCGCCACAACGGCATGACGCCCCGTGAAGCTGCGTTCCTTAATCCAGGCAAGAGCCTTATCAATGGACAGGGAGCAGAATTCCTGAATATTCATGCCGTCCACACGCACGCACAGAGCTTCGGGGCGCAGACGTGCGCCGTGGCAGGAGGGGCAGTCCACAGCATAGCTGTAGCGGGAGAGTATGTCTCCCCAGGCTTCGCTGTTCTGCATACGGCGTTCCAGCAGGTACATGACGCCCGGCCAGTGGCTTTCGGAAACGTCGTATTCCTGACTGAAGCGGGCTTCGCGTATGGTTTCGTTGTTCAGCGAGGTTCCGCCCATGAAGTTGCGCCGCAGACTGCCCGTGCGGTTGATGCCGCCCGGCTCGCCATGGAACAGAGCCCGGAAGGCCTCTTCCGAAAAGTCCTTCAGCGGCGTGTCCAGCGTGAACTTGTGGCGTTTGCCCAGCGCGGTCAGAGCCTTTTCCAGTCTGGACATGGTGCTGGGCTGGGAAAGCGGCGCAATGACCCCCTGACGCAGAGACAGGCTTTGATCCGGAGCGATGAGCTGGGGATCGAAGGTCGCAACAGTACCTATGCCCGAACACTGGGGGCAGGCTCCCTGAGGTCCGTTGAAGGAGAAGAGCTGAGGGGAAGGGGCGGGCATACTGTGATGACATTTGGGGCAGGCGGAATCCGTGGAATGAATGATATCCTGTTTGCCGGGAATGCTGACGATGATTCTCCCCTCGCCCCAGCGCAGGGCCAGTTCCACAGAGTCGGCCAGTCTGGTGCGCATGTCGTCCCGGATCACGAGGCGATCCACCACCAGATCGATGCTGTGTTTTTTATTCTTGTCCAGCGCGGGAACTTCCTCGATGTTCAGGATGCGCGGTTCTTCTCCCTGAGTGGCCACTCTTACGCGGACAAAGCCTTCGCTCTGGAGCTTTTTCAGGCGATCGGCGTGGGTTCCCTTCTGCAATTCCACCAGCGGGGCCATGAGGATGACTTTTTCCCCTTCCGGCAGAGCCAGAATGTCGGCAATGATTTCATCGGCCGAGCGCGCCTCGATGGGAGTGCCGCACTTGATGCAGTATGTTTTGCCGAGCCGCGCGAAAAAGACGCGCAGAAAGTCGTATATTTCGGTTACCGTACCCACGGTGGAACGCGGATTGCGGCCTGTGGTCTGCTGTTCCAGCGAAATGGCGGGCGAAAGCCCCTCGATTTTGTCCACCAGCGGCTTGTCCATCTTGGGCAGGAATTGGCGGGCATAGGCCGACAGCGATTCCACATAGCGCCGCTGGCCTTCGGCATACACGATATCAAAGGCCAGCGTGGACTTGCCCGATCCGGACGGGCCGCATACGACAACGAGTTCGTTGCGCGGGATGGTGACGTCGATGTTCTTGAGATTGTGCTGCCGGGCGCCTTCGATGATTATGGCGTCATCATGCGCGGGCGACGAATCTTTTGTTCTGGTCATATGTTTTGAAAGAGGGCCTGCGGCCCGTTTCGGAACGCCGGTGATTCGGGTATCCGGCCGCACAGGACGGCACGTTGTCAAGATAATGCACGCGGCGGCTCTTGTCGATGACGGGGGCCGCCGACAAGGGCGGGAGCGCGAAATTTCCGTGCGGCATCAGTTTTTTTTCGCCGCTTCGCGGCGGCCGCCCAGTATGGAAATGCGGCGGAGAACCTTTTCATAATACGGATCGGCCTGTTCCAGAGCAAGGGAGCGTTTGCGCCGGGACTTTGCCTGAAGTACCAGCACTTCCAGCTTGCGCATCTGCCGCAGCCGGAGCTGTTCGTCCTGCGAGTGTTCCAGCATGTCCAGCAGGCTGTCTATTTCCTTGCGCTCGGCAAGTTCGGGAGGGATATATCCCGCGTTTTTCAGAATCTTGTAACTCATGCGCAGTTCGGGAGGAATATGGCTGTCGTCTTCGAGTTCCAGAGGTTTGCCGTATCCGGGGAGGTTGTCGAAAGCCCCGGCCTCCTGAGCCTCGGTGATGCGCTGTTCCGCCAGCGCGGCAATGAAGCGGAGAGGATGTTCTTCCATGGGATGTTCCGCGGCTGTTTCGCCTTGTCATGACACAGGGTATGAGCGTGATGCGACCTTGTCGGCATAGCGCAAGAGGGCGCGCGGGGCAAGACCGCCCCGGAACGTTGGCAAGAGGGCGCATTTGCGCTATATTGGAGGATATGCCCTGTGCGGGCGGAAGGAAAGGGAGACATATGCTGGCCTATCTGGAAGGGAGATTGCTTGAAGTTACGGAAAACGGCTGTGTGCTGCTGACCGAAGGCGGCGTCGGATATGAGGTATTCCTGCCTTCGCATATCCAGAGCCGTCTTCCCGAACGGGGCGGACAGTGCTGCCTTTATGTCAGTCTTGTCGTCCGGGAGGACGCGCAGGAACTGTTCGGCTTTTCTTCCTGGGACGAACGGCAGACCTTCCTCACACTGATCGGTATCAACAGGGTGGGGGCGCGTACCGCGCTGGCCATTCTGTCCATGTTCCGGCCGGATGATCTGCGGCGCATTGTGGCGGAGGATGACGTCGCCTCCCTGACCAGAGTGCCCGGCATAGGCAAGAAGACCGGTCAGCAGATTTTTCTTGAACTCAAGTACAAGCTCAAGTCGGACGGAATGCCCGCCCTCCTGCCGCCGGGCATGGAGCGTCCCGGCTCGGTGTTCCGCGACGCGCTTACCGGTCTGACCAATCTCGGGTATGAGGAAGACAGGGCTTCCCTCATACTCAAGGATATTTTCGCGGGCGAACCGGATATTGATGTGGGCGGAGCCTTGCGCGCCGCGCTCAAGGCTCTGGCAAAAGGATAGCCCATGAGTGAATTTGTTCCTCCCTTTCCTCCCGGAAGCAGAATGACGGCAAATTCCGGAAAAGCTCCGGCAGCGGACGATTCTTCTTCTCCGACGGACAATCTCGACGAAAGCATACGCCCCCGGCGGCTTGACGACTTCATCGGTCAGGAGGAGCTGCGCGCCAACATGCGCGTGTTCCTCAACGCGGCGAAGGAGCGGGGGCAGGCCATGGATCATGTGCTGTTCTACGGCAATCCCGGTCTGGGGAAAACCACTCTGGCAAGGATCATGGCTGCGGAACTGGGCGTGAATCTGGTCACCACCTCCGGCCCCGTGCTGGAGCGCAGCGGCGACCTTGCGGCCATTCTGACCAACCTTTCCCGGCGCGACATTCTCTTTGTCGATGAAATTCACCGTATGCCCATCACCGTGGAGGAAGTGCTGTATCCGGCCATGGAGGATTACAAGCTGGATCTGGTCATAGGGCAGGGGCCTGCGGCCCGGACGGTGAAGCTGGATATAGAGCCTTTCACGCTGGTGGGAGCCACCACGAGGCTCGGTCTTCTGTCCTCGCCTCTGCGGGATCGCTTCGGAATTGTCAACCGGCTGGAATTTTATACGCCGGAGGAACTTGCCCGCGTGGTCATGCGCGCCGCGCGCATCCTCAATGTTCCCGTAACGGAAGACGGAGCCCTGGAAATAGGCCGTCGCTCGCGGGGAACACCGCGCATAGCCAACCGTCTGCTGCGTCGCGTGCGAGATTTTGCCGGAGTGTACGGCAACGGCGTAGTCGACGGAGAACAGGCCCGCAACGCCCTTTCCCGCCTTGAGGTGGACGAGCAGGGGCTGGACGAGATGGATCGCAAGATCCTCACGCTGCTGATCGAGCATTTCGACGGAGGGCCTGTCGGCGTCAAGACGCTGGCTGTGGCCTGCTCGGAAGAAGTGCGCACGCTGGAAGATATCTACGAACCCTATCTTATCCAGTGCGGCTTTCTCAAGCGCACGCCGCGCGGGCGGGTAGCCACGCAGAAGGCATACCGTCATCTGAAAATAGGCCTGCATTAGTCCGGGCGGGACGTCGCCGAAAATTTCTTGCGCTACGTCCTCCGCCATCTTATGGTTTCGCGAATTTTCCGGAATCTTCCGGCAGAAAAGGCCGGGAGCGATCCGTCAATTATGATATGAGGCAAGGAGCGCGACATGCCCGCAGTGGAACCCAGAGTGGAATTGCTGACCCATACGCCGGAGCCGTTGTCGCTGATATATGCGGCCTTCCGGCAATGCTATCATGCCGGATTTGTGGCGGACATGTGGCCCCGTCTGCTGAACGGAGAGATCAGTCGGGAAAAGCAGGCGGAATTCGTGGCCTCGGTGCTGGAGTCCGGGCATGTCAGCCCGGCGGAGCATGTCAGCTTCACCTTTGCGCTTTCCGGCGTTTCCCGCGCGCTGACGCATCAGCTGGTGCGACACAGAATCGCCTCCTATTCCCAGCAAAGTCAGCGTTATGTGGACGCCTCGGCCATGAACTATGTCATGCCGCCGGCCATCGCCGCACTCCCTGAAGCCCGTGAACGTTTTGAACGCTTCATGAACGAGGTGGGAGAGGCATACCGGGATCTCAGGGATCTGCTTGAGGCCGCCGGACGCGGCCGGAGCGCGAAGGAGGATGCGCGCTTTGTGTTGCCGCAGGCTGCGGCCAGCAATATTGTGGTGACCATGAACTGCCGCGCGCTGCTCAATTTTTTTGAGCATCGCTGCTGTACCCGCGCGCAGTGGGAAATACGGGCGGTGGCCAATCTCATGCTGGAGCGTTGCCGCGAGGTTCTGCCGGAAATTTTCCGCCATGCCGGGGCAAGGTGCGAACGGCTCGGCTTCTGCCCGGAAGGCGAGAAGTTTACCTGCGGACGCTATCCTCTGCCGGAAAAGGCGCAGAGAGCGCAGGAACGCTGATTTTTCGTGATTTGCGGAGAACTGGCTGATTCGGAGTTCTCTGTTCCTGAGCAGGCCTGCCGTCCGGCATCGCACGTTCCGGCGTGCAGGCCCCATGCCTCCGCCGTCGCTTGTACTGTCGGCCCTCCCTGTACGTCCTGCGGCCGCTGCCGGGTAGCTTGCCGCAAAGAGCAGTACGGCTGCTCCGGCTTCGCGGAGCAGTGCTGTTTTGCCTGACTAAGTTTTTATGAAAGCGATATGAGTGCCTGTCCGGGGCAGGACTATCGGAGAGCCGTATATTCTTGAAGAAAAACGCCTGAATGAGAAGCTGCGGCGGACATGCGAAATTCGCATCCGGAATGTGCCCTGCCGGAAAAGAAGGCTTCCGGCAGGGCCTGTGCTTATTTTGTTCTTTCCTCGACGTAGACGCGCAGGCGGCGCATGGCCTCGGCAAGATTTTTCAGCGAATTTGCGTAGGAAAGGCGGAGAAAACCTTCCGCCTGCGAACCGAAGTCGATGCCGGGAGCGACACCGACGCGGGCTTTTTCCAGAATGTCAAAGGCCAGCGAGAGGGAATCTCCACTCAGATGCCGCGCGTTGATCAGCGTGTAGAACGCGCCCTTCGGTTCTACGGGAATGCTGAATCCCATATTGCGCAGTTCTTTCAGTACAAAGCGTCTCCGTTCGTCGTAGAGATCCCGCATACGGACGACTTCATCCCCTGCGAGGCGCAGCGCGGCGATTCCCGCACGCTGTGCCGCAGCATTGGGAGAAATGAAGCAGTTCTGCATGATGAGCTGCATGGGGCGGACAAGCTGCTCCGGCACGATGAGATAGCCCAGCCGCCAGCCCGTCATGGCAAATGCCTTGGAAAAGCCGTTGACAATGACGGTATTGTCCGTGAATTCCAGCATGGAATGTTCCGCTTCTCCGCCGTAGGTCAGGCCGTGGTATATTTCATCGGAGACGACAAGAGGGCCCAGGTCGGCGAGAGCCTTCATGCGATCCGGATCCAGCAGAATGCCGGTGGGGTTGCACGGGGAATTGACCAGTATGGCCTTTGTTCTGGGGCCGATTCGTTTTGCGACATCCTCGGGGCGGAACTGGAAGCCGTCTTCCTCATAGGTCGGTACCTCGACGGGAACTCCGCCTGCCATGCGTACAAAACTGGCATAGCACGCATAGCCCGGGTTTGAGAGAATGACTTCGTCGCCGGGGTCGAGGAGAGCCAGAAAAAGCATGGTCATGCCCGGCGAGGTGCCGGGAAAGATGAAAATATGCCCGGGATCGACGTGCGTGCCGTAGCGTTTGCGATGATATTCCGCAACGGCTTCCCGCAGGTCGAGATCGCCCATGGAATGGGTGTAGTGGGTAAAGCCGTCGTCCAGAGCCTGTTTGGCTTCGTCCACAATACAGGAAGGAGTATCGAAATCGGGTTCGCCGATTTCCATGTGGATAATGTCCGCGCCGCCGCGTTCCATTGCCTGCGCTCGTTCCAGCACATCCATGACAAGAAACGAGGTAACGTCCGCCATGCGCGAAGCCGGGTGGAAGATGGCCATGCCTGAAACTCCTGTAAATAATGAATTGTGCCGCTTCTTATACGCCGCACGCTCCGGGAACACAACGGTTCTTCCGACACCTCATGCGGTGGAGGAGGTCGCTTCCGTCTGCGGAAGAATATACGTTCTTCGGGGACATTATTCCTGGCGTGCTTTCCGGCTGTGCCGCATCAGGCCTTTACCTCCGTCTGTTTTCTGATAGGGCGGTGCCTTTGCCGCTTGCGGGAAACGGAATGGCCGGGCTGGAAAAATGCCGTCAAGAGAGTGGGCCGCTCTTGAAGGTATCTGCTGCTCAGGCCCTCATGTTTCCGATTGCAGCCTTACGTCTTCGACGGAGCTTGCACTTGCGGCCATGGCAGTATGTCCTGCGGGACGTTCGCAGGCGGCCCCATCCGTGAGGAGCAGCCCCGTTTCTTGAGTCCGGGCCCCGTTTAAAACGAAACGTCTCCATGTTGCGCCGGGAATAGAGGATGTTCAGTTTCCGTGTATTTTTTCAGAGCGTGCAGACGGCAGGGAGAAATGACGTGCTGACGTAAAGTTTCCTCCAAACAGAGGGGCGGCGATGTGGGAAAGACTGGCGACAAAAAAAGGCCCCGTGTCTGTCAAAGACGGCACAGGGCCTGGGAAATCCGGTTCTGCCGGAAGCTTATTCCTTGGCTCCCATCCAGAGATGGAACTCGGCGTCGAAGCTGGGTTTTGACGTACTCCAGGCCACACCGTCGGAGAAATATTTGTCGAGTTCCGTCAGATTTGCATCCAGAGTCTGCAACAGATGATCCACGTTGAAAAGTTCCGTTTCATTGGCGAGCAGAAGCGCGTCATAGGCTTCCTTCAGCTCGGGACGGGAAAAATCTTCATCCGGAGTGTCGGAAGCAAGCTCCTGCCCGCAAACTTTGGTGTAGGCACGACGGAACTTGCCGTATTCGATTTTGTCATAACGCAGAGAACGAATGAAGTTTTCCAGTTCCTTGTGCAGGTCGTAAAACTTGTTCACTACGTTTGCCCCCGCGCTGTGCGGAAAGAAGGCGTCAAAGGAAAGCAGCAGAAAATATTCTTCATACAGAAATTTTCTGATTCGGGGGAAAGATTCCTCGTTATACAGGAAGCTGTCCCAGTCGGCCACAGGCTTATCGCCGTCCATGGCGTCGATAAGCCTCATTTTGTGCTGGAGAAGCTCGCCGTAAGCCCGGGTTCCGCGACGTTTGAGCCGTGTGATGTCAAGCGATTTCGAATGGAAATACATGATGACGGATGCACACAGCGCAACAAGCGCCACGGCGAAGACTGCGCTGTTGACATACATGATAATGGGGTGATCGATACCGACATCGGTAAACAGCACAATGATCCCGAGCGAAAGCACACACAGGGTGACCAGCGCATAGGTCAGATTGCGAAATGTTTTCATGAGTCCTGCTCCAGAACAGGTGAGAGCGCTTGCGGCTACTGTCGCACCGAAGCGCTCGTGAACTATCGCGTGTTTTGCTCCGATTCCGGCCGGGAGAACATAGTCGTCCGTCGTGTCGGTACGCGATGATTAACGTGTAAAGACCGACTATCCAATGAAACGCGCTAAAGGTCAATCCCGCAGAGGGTATTCATAAGCGCACGGAATGTAGATTGTTGCGTAGTATCTTCGCTTCATACGGCAAGTTCGACGCTATGCTGATTTTTCGACCTGGAAATATCACTCTGTTTTTCGATGTAGGGTCAGGGGAGGGATTTGCTCTGCGCGACGGAGAACCATAAGCGGATGTATCCTTTTTCGCCCCGGCTCTCCAGAGAGCCGGGGCTTTGTCCGCTTTTGAGAAAAAGACATAAAAAAGCCCCCGTTGCCGGGGGCTTGTGCATCATATCCGGGAGTATTTAGAAGGTATAACGCAGACCGGCAAGAACCTGATGGGTACGCAGCGAACCGTCTGCAACTCCGAGTGCTGAAGAACCGGTGCGGGCCGTGCCGAAACCGGCATAGCGGTAGTTGATGTCAAACGACAGATTGTAATCCAGTTCGATGCCCAGCCCTGCGCCGATATTCCAGGCAAAGTTTGATTCCGTATTGGTTCCGGTTCCGTAGCCGTTGACGCTGCCTTCGGAATCCACCCAGGCCGTACCTATCCCAAGTCCAACATACGGAGTGAAGATCGTGCCGGTATGGAAATCGTAAAATCCGTTTACGAACACGGTGCTGATGCTGTCCTTGAGGGTCGTGCCGGCGTTGGTGTACTTTGCTTCCGTCTGGTACATCAGTTCGAGTTCCACACGCACGGGCATGGCGGCAAGGGGATAGAAGTCATAGCCCATTGCTGCTCCGATGCCGATGGTCTGATCTTTCTCGCCGGAAAGTCCGCGGTTTGCGTTATCCAGAGACTGGAAATTGAGGCCGAGTTTTCCGGCAAAGTACAGGCCTTCCGCTCCGGCGTTGGCGGGAGCGGTAAAAAGGGCGGAAGCCGTGAATACGAGCGCCAGAGTGACTGCACAACGCCGCAGTCCGGCAAGTATAGAAAATTTGTTCATGAAAGCCTCCCGTGCGCCGGGCGTTGCGGTTTATTGGTGAAGTTCTATTCAAAAGCACGGCACGGCGGGGAAGTCAAGCCGGATCTCCCTGTCGCCTGGCGATATGAGTGAAGATACGTTTTTTTCGAGAATCCGCTCCGGTTCAGCCTGTTTTCATACAGGCAGGAAGGAGTTGCGCGAACGTCGTTCGGGGAAGGGCGGACAGACTCTACCGGCGTTGCCTGACTCTGCGGATGCTGCTGTGTGATGGGGTCTGATTCCGGGATGACGTCAGGCGATCAGAGGCAGAGAGCGTGAATTTTCGGCGAAGAGTTGCCGTACCGACCATGAGCTGCAGCTCTCCTTTTTTCGGGACGGCATTGCGGATCAGACAGTTGTGTTCAGCTTTTGAACGGAGGCCCCTGTATCGGCTTTGGGATTTTCCGTTGTCTGCGCCGTTTCTCTGGCCAGAATAAGTTCGATTTCGTCTCTGGCCAGGCCCGTACGACGGACGATTTCGTCAATACTCTGGCCCTTTCTGCGGCAGTTCAGAATAAGTTCCCGCAGAAAATGGGGCGAACAGGTAATGCCTTCCGCCTGTTCAAGCAGCTTGCGCAGGCTGGCAATACGCTCTTCCATGACGCGGTTCAGTTGGGTGAGTTCCTGCTGACGCTGGGCAAAACTCGCCACCATTTCCTGTTCAAGTTCGGCGTTGCGCAGCATGCGATCCATCAAATCATCCTGATTGGCCTGCAGCGTGGAAAGCATCTGTTCAGAGCGGCGCAGTCTGACAAAAAAAAGCAGTACCAGGAAGACGAGAGCAAGTTCTGCAAGGGTGACGGCGACAAGCGCTGTCGTATTCATCTGCGGATTCCTTTATTGTTGACGGCGTGTTTTGTTGTGCGAGGCTGGCTGCTTTCGGAAGATTCCTTATGTGCAGACGTTCAGCAGATTTCCTACCAGGGGATTTTCACTGGGACGGGGCGAAGCGGCGTCTTCCGCAGCCTCTTCATTCTGAGGTTTGCGTTTGCGCGGGGATAACTCCTGTCTTGCGCCTCCGTTTCCCTTTTCCTTATCGGAAATCTGCGATGACTGTCGGCTTTCCTCCGGCGCCTGCACCTGTTCCTTCTGCTGCCGAAGCATTTGAAGCGCAAGGTTCTGGGCGTTTGCCTGTGCCATTTCCGGCAGAACATTCACTTCGTTCACCCAGGGAGATATTCCCTGCTGCTGGGCGTTGAGAATGGGAATGATGGTGGGATCCATACAGCCTCCCGTGTGCGGCGCTTTTGCGTCTACTGCAGAAGATATTGATCAAAGTAGAGGTTTTTCAATTCCCCCTGCACCAGATAATGGTTGATGGCTTCAAGCAGCTCTGCCCGGATGGTTTCGGCATTGGCAGGATCGAGCAGAAAGGCATAATCCTTGTTGCTCAGATAATAATAGATGGAGTCGCGCAGCGTGACGAGCCTGTCCTGCATTTCCGTATTTAAAATAGCATCTTTTGTGTTCAGCACAAAGGTTGCCACAAGAAAGCGGTTTTCCCCTTCCGGAGTGGTTACGGGCACCCAGAAGGGCGCGAGTTTGAGATTGTATTCTGCCGGAAGAGGCGGAGGGGCGGGTTCGTCCGGGACGACGACAACAGGAGGATTTTCCGCCGCGACGGGAGGCGGCGTTTTCTTTTCCAGCAGAAAATAGCCGACAGCCGCAGCAATACCGATGACCGCCAGTATAAGAATACTGACGACGACAATCAGCTTCTTTTTGCTTTTTCCCTGTTTCGGCGCTTCTTTCTTGAGCAGGGAATTGGCAGAAGCAACCGCGGGAGGAGGGCTTTCCTCTTCATCCGGATCGAGCAGAAAGGGAGCGTCGTCGATATCCAGCTGAACCTTGTCTTTCGCGGTCAGCTCGAATTCGTTTCCCAGCGCGCCCTCGTCGGGAATGATTTTGCCGGACTCACTTGTATTGGTTACTGTTTGCGACACTGCATCCTCGATTGCCGTTGTTCGCGGCCCCCTTCCTGAAAAACGTCAACGCCCGCGGAAGAAAGGTTGTCTGCAGGCGTTGATAGTGAAAGACTTATGAAAATTTCGATGCAGACCTCGCCCGGTCGGGACGTTTGCCGCGTCGTTTTCAGAAGTTCGGCGATCCTCGGGCGATGATCGCCTCTCTTTCCGTTATGCAAAAATTTTGTCGATTTTCTGCTTCAGAGTTTCTGCTGTGAAGGGTTTGACGATATAATTTGAAACCCTTGCCTGAGCGGCTTCGATGATGTTCGACTGCTGGGCTTCCGCCGTCACCATGAGGAAGGGCAGATTTCCGAAGTCTTCGCTGGCGCGAACCTTGCGCAGCAGTTCGATGCCGGTCATCTGCGGCATGTTCCAGTCGGAAATGATGAAGTCGATATGATCCTTGTTCAGGACTTCCCATGCGGTTGTACCGTCATCCGCTTCAACAACGTTGTTCAGATCAAGCTGACGGAGAATGTTCTTTATGATGCGCCGCATGGTGGAGAAGTCGTCCACGACGAGAATGCGCATGTTCGGATCATAAGCCATGACAAAACCCCTGTATTTGTTCCTCCGACATGCCGGAACACCATGATCCGATATATGTCGGGCGTTAGCTCTGAAAGGCATGACTCTGCCGCAGCAGATTACAGCGGCGCGTCTTCCCCGAATTGCTGGCGGAATTCGCGACGCAGTCTTGTAACAGCCTGCGAATGAAGCTGGGAAACGCGGCCTTCGGTAATGCCCATGACTTCCGCTGTTTCCCTCATGTTCAGCTCATCCGTATAATAAAGGGACAATACCAGCTTCTCTCTTGGTGTCAATGCGTCGATAAGCGAGGCGATCCGCTCCACCATTTCGGTATGCGCCGTATCTTTGAAGGGCTCTCCGCCCCCTTCCTCTTCTCCCGCAAGAGAATCCTGGATGGTATCCAGAGAAACGCAGAGCTGACTCTGCAACGCTTCCATGCCCTGATGCACTTCTCTTGCCGGCAGACCGGTACGCTCCTGGATTTCCTCCACGGTGGGCGGACGACCTTTTTCATGTTCGATCTGCCACATGGCTTCATCCAGTTTGCGCACGCGCTGGCGCAGACTGCGGGGGAACCAGTCCAGTCTTCTCAGCTCGTCGAGCATGGCTCCGCGTATGCGGTTTTCCGCATAGGTTTCAAAGCGTATGCCGAGCTGGGGCTGGAATTTGCCGAGAGCTTCCAGCAGGCCCAGCGTTCCGGCGCTGATGAGTTCGGACAGCTCGACGTTTCGCGGCAGCTTTGTTTTCAGTCGCAAAGCCAGAAACCGTATTTTGGGCGCGTAATGCCGGGTGATCTTTTCCTTGTCTGCAAGGGAAAAATCACTCCAGTGCAGCTTTCCGGATTCCAGCTTTTCCCATGCTTCCAGCAGGCTGTCGTCCGCGACGGATTGCGCTTCCGCGCTGTGAGGCAGAACGTCATTCACACGCGGCTCAGGAGCGGAAGAGCAGTTTCTTCCAGAAAAACTTGATGTTGCCATCCAGATTCTCCGGGACTTCCCAGTTTTGCACCGAGGAGGCGATTTGCGTCATGGCCCTGCTGGCCGGGCAGTCCGGGCTGGCCACCGTGAAAGGTGTCTGGGCGACCACCGCCTTGCGTACCATGGTGTCACGGGGAATAAAGCCCATATAATCGAGGCTCACGCCGTCAAGAAAATGATCGCAGGCGGCATGCAGTCTGGCAAACATGTTTTTGGCGTTTTTTTCGTCCGGCGCCATATTGACCAGAACTCTGAATTTTTCCACGCCGTGCCGGAGCTTGAGTACCTTGATCAGGGCATAGGCATCGGTCAGCGAGGTAGGTTCCGGAGTCAGTATGACAATGCGTTCCTGGGCGGCAAGGTTGAAATAGACCACGTTGTCATGAATCCCCGCGCCCGTATCCACAATAAGAAAATCCAGCGAATCTTCCAGCTCGTCCACTGCCTCCAGAAGTTCCAGCTTCTGCCCGGTGGAAAGGGTCAGCATCTCGCTCATACCGGAGGAGGCGGGCAGAATACGGAAACCGTAGGGCGTGTCGAAGAGAATGTCGGAGAGCGACGCGCCTTCATGAAACAGATGAAAGAGGTTCAGCGGAGGGGTAAGCCCGAGGAGTACGTCCACGTTGGCCAGCCCGAGATCCGCGTCAAGCAGCACGACGCGCCTGCCTTCAGCGGCAAGGCGGCACGAAAGGTTGACGGACAGATTGGTTTTGCCCACGCCGCCCTTGCCGGAAGTGACGGAGAGGACAAGAGGCAGGTTGTTCATATGCGATCCTCTACAGGGGGGACACGGTTCCTCCAGAGGAGGAGCCGGGAAGTTGACGTTTGAGCAGCAGACGCCAGATAATGCTTTCCTCCGCAGGAAGAAGGCTTGCCTGAAGTTCGGGGCCGAAGGATACGGCTGAAATGGGAAGGCCCGAACGTACGGCCACATTGACCAGTGTGCCGAAACTCAGCGCTTCGTCAAGTTTGCTCCAGATAATGCTGCCGGGCAGGGATGTCTGATAGCGTCGAAGAAAGGAAATAATCTGCTGATCTCCGTAATGAGGAGACATGACAAGATGCAGAGCTGCGGGAGAGGGAGCATGTTCCCCGCCTTCCAGCCAGGGAGAGAGGCCCATCAGGCACATTCTGTCACGCAGGCTTTCGTCGCGGCCGAGGCCGGGCAGATCCACAAAGATGACGTCATAATTCCGGCAGGCATTGATTCCGGCCAGCATGGTTGCCGCATCGGGAGTTTCAAAGTAGCCGAAATCGGAAAGTTCCGCCCAGTGGCGCAGTACGAGCCTGCCGTTGCCGCGCGAGCAGTCGGCATTGAGGTAGGCTACGGAAATATCCGGTCTGGCCTGCCGCAGAGCAAGGCCGAGGCGCAGAGCCGCGCTTGTTTTACCCACGCCGAAGGGACCGGCCACGAAGTGAATTTTCTGAGGCCAGAGTTCTTCCGTAAAACTTTGTACCGGCACAAGGTGGGCCAGAGCGGCCAGCATGGAGGTGCCGCTCACACTTTCCGACAATGCGCGGTACAGTTCCAGAACAACGTCGTTCTCTACCCCTTCGCGCTGAAGATATTCCAGCACCATACGATGACGGGGCGGGAGCCTGTCCCAGGGAATACAGGGCTGCATCAGCGCATAGAGATGGCCTTTGATGCGCGACCACTCTCTGTGCCATTCTTCCCAGCCGGGAGGGGTGACCGTATCCGTGCCCGAACCGGAATACCCGTAATTTCCTGCGGGACGTTCGACCCCTGCCGTTATTTCAAACAGGCGCAGACCGTTTCCGTTCAGTTCCCGGTTGGCAAGAATGATGGCGTCGGGGCCGAGTTCGGCCTTGATGCGTGCCAGAACTTCCTGCGTGCTGGGGCCGGTGAATGTTTTAACCTGCATTATTCAATACCTACATTACCCACGGCCTGGAGTCGGACATCCGCGGGAATTTCCGCCTGCGAAATCACAGGCACGTTGGGCAGGAAGCGCGCCACCAACTGAGCTACATGAGGACGTACCACAGGAGAGGTCAGAACCACAGGTTGCCCGCTGGCTGTCACGGCGTTTTCCACAGCCTTATTGATATTGTTCACCAGATGCTGGGCCGAAAGGGGATTCAGAGAAAGGTATGAACCTCCGTCCGTCTGGCGCAGGGATTCCTGGATGGTACGGTCAGCCTGGGGATCCAGAGTGACGATCGCAAGCGTTCCCTCCGCATCCATGTACGGCTTGACGATACTTCTTGCAAGCTTTTCGCGAACATACTCGGTGAGAACATCGGGGTTCTTGATGGCCGCGCCGTAATCGTCCAGCGTTTCGACGATGGTGAGCATGTCGCGGATGGTGACGTTTTCCCGAACAAGATTCTGCAGAACCTTCTGTACGGTACCGAGCGGCAGAGTGTTGGGCACCAGATCTTCCACGGCCTTGGGCGAAGATTTCGCCAGCGTGTCGAGCAGAGCCTGCACTTCCTGTCTGCCGAGGAAATCGGCCAGATGACGGCGGAATACTTCCGTGAGGTGCGTGGCGATGACCGTGGAGGGATCCACCACCGTATATCCGGCCACCTGCGCGTTTTCGCAGCGGGATTCCGGAATCCACAGCGCCGGGAGATTGAAGGCCGGTTCGCGTGTTTCGATACCTTCGATCTTGGTGGTCACATTGCCGGGATCCATGGCCAGGAAGTGATCCACCAGTATTTCCGCACTGGCCACGGGGTTGCCCTTGATCAGGAGGGCATACTGGCCGGGACGGAGCTGGAGATTGTCCCGGAGATGGAGTGCCGGAAGCACCACGCCCATATCCAGAGCAAACTGCCTTCTGATGGAGCGTATGCGCGAGAGCAGGTTGCCGTTCTGAGCTTCGTCCACCAGCGGGATAAGCCCGTATCCCACTTCCAATTCCAGCGTATCCAGAGGCAGAAGATTCTGCACTTCTTCCGGCGTATCGGCGCTTGCCGATTCCTTCTTTCCTGCCTTGGCTCCCGCCTTTGCACCGGATGCGGCCTTGCCGTCCGCCGCCGTGACCTTTTCCTTGTCGGCCATACCGCGGGAAACCACAAACATGAGAGCCGCGAAGATCCAGAAGGGCAGCAGGGGCAGACCGGGTACCAGACCGAAGATGAACAGTACCACGGCCACCATCCGCAGAACGCGGGAGTTGTAGGAAAGCTGGGCCAGAAATTCTTCGCCCATTTTGGCTTCTGCCGCTGCGCGGGAAACGATCATGCCTGCGGCAACGGATATGATGATGGAAGGAATGGTGGAAACCAGACCGTCACCGATGGTCAGCAGGGAAAAGGTCGTCAGAGCCTGATCCCAGCTCATGCCCTTCTGAAGCACCCCGATGAGAATACCGCCGATGAGGTTGATGAAGGTGATGAACAGACCGGCGTTCACGTCTCCCTGTACGAATTTTCCGGCGCCGTCCATGGCTCCGTAAAAGTCCGCTTCCCGACGCAGATTGTTGCGCCGGGCCGTTGCTTCCTCTTCATCGATGAGACCGGCGTTGAGGTCGGCTTCAATGGCCATCTGCTTGCCAGGCATGGCGTCCAGGGTGAATCGGGCGGCAACTTCGGCTATGCGGGTGGTACCGGTCGTGATGACGACCTTGTTGAGAATGAACAGAATCAGAAATATGACCGCGCCGACGACATAACTGCCGCCGACGACAAACTCCGCAAAGGAGCGGATGACTTCACCCGCGGCCGTCGGCCCCTGATCGCCGTTGAGCAGAATCAGACGGGTGGACGCCACGTTGAGCGCAAGACGCAGCAGCGTGGTGACCAGAAGCAGGGAAGGAAAGATGGAGAATTCAAGCGGCGAGGTCATGAACATGCTTGTCAGCAGAATGAGCAGCGAAAGCGAGATGCTGAAACAGAGCATGATGTCGAGGAAGAAGGTCGGCATGGGGATGAGCATGACCATCAGAATGATGATGACGCCCGCACCCAGCATGATGTCGCCCTGACGGGCGAAGCGCGTATAATCAATTTTCGGGGCCGCTACGTTGACTGCCATCTTCCTGACTCCTTATCTGGCTCAAGGCATTCCCGCCGTCGGAACTCCGACGGGGGTGACACGTTCTCCGTTCGCCCCCGGATCCTTCATCCATGGGGAACGCGCGGTTTTTCGACCTGTTCGGATGAGGTCGCGCGCCGGATGCCGCAGGCTGTTATGCATGAATCATGCCATATGCAGATAAAGGAAGAATGAAACAAAGCGGAAGCATGCGGATTGACGGCTGCGACATCTTCCGATAGCAGTACAGAATCGCGTGACGGGACAGTGTCGGGCAATGCTCCCGCGCAGAGACGGAGTCCCTCCGTTTTGGGCCGCGGTCTTCGGTTCCGGCTTTTTCACGACCGTCATGGTATTTGTGTCGGGAGGGTGCAATGAACTGGCTTCTTCTGCTGCTGGCCGGTTTATGTGAGGTCGGGTGGGCCGTGGGGCTGAAATATACGAACGGTTTCACCCGCCTGTGGCCCAGCCTCGGCACAGCTCTTTCCATGCTGTTCAGCGTCGTCCTGCTTGGGCTTGCAGTCAGGCATCTGCCGCTGGGAACCGCATATGCCGTGTGGACGGGGATAGGCACGGTGGGAACTGTCATATTCGGAATTCTGGTCTTGGGCGAGCCTGCTTCTCTTTCGCGTCTGCTCTGCCTCGGATTGATTGTCGCGGGTATTCTGGGGCTGAAACTTGGCTCTTCCTGATTTTTTGAGAGTTGCCTCCGCTCGTATGGAGCAGAGCATACGCCTTTGTCCGCGACTTGTTCCCTCTGCGGCAGGAACGGATTTCGTACTTCGGCCGCTCTGAACCTTTTTTAGCCTGCGGCGGCCCTGTTTACAAACTTTTTACGGGATGTCGACTCTGCTGTGCAGGGGGGGGCGGATGGCAGGGGGGATCGGAGGGGCCTGTCCGTCCTGTCTGTATCCTCAGGCGGCGAAAACATTTCGCGTTGAAGGTCGCCGCGCAGGAAGAAATTTTGGCCGGTCCGGCTCGCAAGACTGTTCCGACGCTCTTTGGAAAGGAAAGCCCGTTCCGAGAGGGGCGGAGGTACTGGGGGCGAGACTTGCATAAGCCCGCGCGGCGGGTCATTATGTATGCCTTCCCCGCGCTGTCGCCGGGGGAAGGAAGTTCACAACGATAAGGAGATATTCCATGTCCATAAGTTTTCGCGCGCTTGCGGCTCTGGCTTGTGCCGCAAGCCTTTTTTCCTCCGTTTCCGCCGCGTCCGCTGCCGATCCTGCGGAAGATCGCTTCCATGCTCTGGACGGTAACGGTGACGGTCAGGTGAGCTGGGAGGAGTTCCATGCTGTCAGCCCCAATATTTCGCGTACGGGTTTCGATATGATGGATACCAGCGGCAACGGTTTTCTGGAACAGGAAGAATGGATGGGCTTCATGGCCAATCACGGCATGGACGTGCCCATGTCTTCAAAGAGCATGACCATGCCCGCCCGAGATGCCATGCCGCCCGCTGCCCCCAGGGCGGATGCCCCCGCAACTCCGGGAAGTTCCGCTCCGTTGATCATGCCTCCGTCCGATCCGTCCGCACCCGCCGTACCGTCCACCCCGATGATCCTTCCGCCTGAAAAGTAGGCCTGTTCTTTTGCCGTACCTGATCGGATCGGTATGTGCCCTTCCCGTCGGCGCCGCATCGCGGGCCGCGCGGGAAGGCGTATGCCCTGAATGTTCATGAGCTGAATGTTCGGGGCGTATTTTTCGTGAACCGTGCGAAAGTATAAAGGAAAAATAATGAAGGGCAGAACGCTGCTTTCCCATGCGGGAAGAAATCCGGCCAAAACATGCGGCACGGTCAACATGCCCGTGTATCGCGCGTCCACCGTCATTGCCCCGAGCCTTGCCGAATATGAAGGGCGTCAGGATAAGGGGCTGGATGAGATGTGTTACGGCGCCATGGGAACCACAACCTATTACGCGCTGGCGGAGGCCATGACGCGGCTGGAACATGGCGCGGGTTCCGTGATCACCTCTTCCGGGCTTTCTGCCTGCACCATGGCCATACTTCCCTTTGTTTCGGCCGGGGATCATATGCTGGTCACGGATTCCGTGTACGGCCCGACGCGCCGCTTCTGTGAAACCGTGCTGAAGCGTTTCGGGGTGGAAACAACCTATTATGCTCCGGGAATCGGGGCGGATATCGAAAAGCTGTTCAGACCGGAAACCCGGCTTGTGTTTACCGAGGCTCCGGGTTCCCTGACCTTCGAGATGGAGGATATTCCGGCTGTGGCCGAGGCGGCGCGCCGTTACGGCTGCCTCACCGTCATGGATAATACCTGGGCTTCTCCGCTCTTTTTCCGGGCTCTGGAAAAGGGGGTGGATATTTCCGTTCAGGCCGCGACGAAGTATATCGGCGGGCACTCCGATCTTGTGCTGGGCGTCATCACAGCCCGCACACGGGAGCTGTATGTCCGCCTCAAGGAGTGCATGATTGCGCTGGGGGAAACAACGTCGCCCGACGACTGCTATCTTGCCCTGCGCGGCCTGCGCAGTCTTGCCGTCCGTATGCGGGCACAGCAGGAAAGCGCGCTGACCATTGCCTCCTGGCTGGAAAAACGCCCCGAGGTTTCTCGCGTACTTTATCCGCCGCTTGCAAGCGATCCCGGGCACGCGCTCTGGCAGCGTGATTTTACCGGTGCCGGCGCACTGTTCGGCGTGGAGCTGAAAAGCGAATCGGCTCAGGCTGTGGCGGATATGGTGGATCATTACCGCTATTTTGCCATCGGCGCGAGCTGGGGCGGATTTGAAAGCCTGGTGACGGTCAACAGACCGGAGCGCAGCGTGCGCCCCTGGCAGGGCAGAGGAACGCTTCTGCGCTATTCCATCGGTCTGGAAGACACGGAGGATCTCATCAGCGATCTTGAAGAAGGCTTTGAACGTCTCGGAAAAGCCTGAACCCTGTCGGAAAGGAAACAAAAAGAGGGAGTCCGCCCGAAGCGGACTCCCTCTTTTTTGGGAAAATATTTCAAAACTATTTGAGCGAATTCGGAAAATCGAAAATCAGGCCTGTCTGTTCAGACCTGCACCCATGGCGGAATTATTCACATAGGAGGCATTCTTCGCATAGGTGGCGGCATTGATGGGCGCAAAGGTCTTCTGGAAAAAGCTCTTTTCATCCTGATTGAGGATGGTGGCCGCACTGGCTCCGATGTAGGCTTCTTCCGCCTTGCCGGATCCGACGATACGTTCTCCATAAAGATTGTTGAAGAAATCTTTTTCAGCGGAGGAAAGAACAGAAGAGGGGGTTCCGGAATTCTGGCTGTTTTTCGACGCATCCTCGGAGAGCGTGACCTCCGCCAGGTACTGCGCGCAGACATAGTAGCCGT
>LBJMC04202__coassemble_223_pt1 | contig 53556 bp, 48 predicted proteins | sample LBJMC04202__metabat2_low_PE_018 | metagenome-assembled genome bin LBJMC04202 | reverse complement strand
GCCGGGCTCGCCGATGAGAACGGGGTTGTTCTTGGTGCGGCGCGAAAGAATGCGGATGGTGCGCCGGATTTCCTGATCCCGGCCGATGACGGGATCGAGCTTGCCCTTGCCCGCAGCCTCAACCAGATCGCGACCGTATTTCTTCAAGGCCTCAAAGGAATCTTCCGGACTTGCGGACGTTACCCGGTGCGGCCCGCGCACATCCATGGTGGCTTTCAGGAATTTTTCCTGATCCATGCCGTATTCCCGGCATATGTCCCCGAAGGCTCCGGACAGCGTGGGTCCTATCAGTTCGGCAAAGATATGCTCCACGCTCACATATTCGTCGCGCAGACGCTTGGCCAGTTCTTCCGCCAGCGCAAGGCTCTTGGCCAGACGCTGCGAAATGCGGATGCCCTGACCTTCCATGCCCGGCCCGCGTACGCCGGGACGCTTTGCCAGAGCCTGTTCCAGCGAGTTGGCAATGGCTCCGGGCACAAGCCCCATGCGCTCCACGATGCGCGGCACAAGGCCGTCTTCCTGACGCAGAAGCGCCAGCGCCATATGCTCGACATCAACTTCCTGATGATCCCGGGCAGCGGCAAGGTTCTGCGCCTCGCTCAGAGCTTCCTGAGCTTTGATGGTAAATTTGTTTATATCCATATTCTCCTCCTTCCGGGGGAACATCCCCCGTTCCCGCCCAATCTGTCGAAAGCGTTTTCCTCACGGATTGCGACCTTCCGGCCTGTACTCTCCTCCCCAGCGGGGAAATCGGGCGGGAGGATTTTTCTATTCCCGTTCAAGCTCGCGCAGACGGGTTTCCAGATCCTCGATGCGCTCCAGCAGATCGACAATCATGGCCCCCGCAAGACAGGGCAGCTCGAAATCGTTGCACAGTCTGTCCACCTTGCGGGTTCTGTATACGTCTATCTGACGGAACATGAGAGACTGTTCTGTTTTCCGGGCGGCCTGCAGCCAGCCGAGTTCGATAAGTTCATGCAGCCTGTCCTCCGGCGTGCCCGTCTGCTCAACAAATTCCGACCAGGCCAGCAGCGAGGACGCCGCAGGAAATGAAATATCCACTTTCTTGATGGACATGGCGTGCCTCCTATGCGTTTTCCTTCATTGCCTGCGCCAGAGTTTCCCACAAAGCCTTCTGATGCGCGGTCAATTTTGCAGGATCCGGCACGCGGATGGCCACCCGTACAAATTCGTCGCCCCGGGCATTTTCCGGGCCGAGCCCCTTGCCTTTAAGACGCAGCTTGCGTCCGCTGCTGCTCCCGGCAGGGATATTGAGTTCCACCTGACCTTCCAGCGTGGGAACGCGCACCTTTGCACCGAGTACGGCATCCCACGGCGTTACGGAAACGTCACAGGTGATATCCTTGCCGTCCACCTGAAAGACGGGATGCGGCGCATAACGGATCGTCAGGAAAAGATCGCCCGCCGGCGTACCGGGACGCCCCTGTCCGGCAAGACGCAACTTCGCCCCGTCGTGGATTCCGGCCGGAATGTTCACCTTCAGAGTGCGGGGAGAATCCGACCCGCCGCTCAGGGTGAAGGTCTTTTCTCCGCCGCGCCGGGCTTCTTCCAGCGTAATGGCCAGTTCCGCCTCGACATCGCGTCCCCTGCGGGAACGTCCGGATCCGGAGGAAAAGCTTCCGAAAGGATCCGCCCCGAAATTTCCGCCTCTTCTGGCTCCGCCGAACAGCGTTTCAAAGAAGTCGCTGAAATCGCCTCCGCTGAAACTTGCACCGTTTCCGCCGGAACCGAAGTCAAAGTGGAAGTTTTCAAAACCGGGGCCGCCCTGGAACTGTTGACCGTCCTTCCAGTTGGGACCGAGCTGATCGTACAGACGGCGCTTTTCATCGTCCTTCAGGACTTCATACGCCTCATTAATATCCTTAAAGCGCTCTTCCGCGCTCGAGTCACCGGGATTGAGGTCGGGGTGATATTTGCGTGCGAGCTTCTTGTAGGCCTTGGAAATTTCATCCTTGCTCGCTCCCCGTTCCACACCGAGAAGCTTGTAGTAGTCTTTATATGCTACAGCCATGCTCACTCTCCTGTGTTGAAGGAAAGTATCCTTCACAAAAAGCAAAAATAAGATCTCCCTCCGCGCTGTCAATCCTTTTAATGACCTGTTCTTACAGAAGGATGCTGAATAAACAGCAAATTATATCAGAGCATCAGAGGTCGGACACGACGAAATGCAGGCTCCTTTTCCTTTCCCGCACAAGAGCCGCAGGGCTTTAAAGGAAAACAACATTCCTCTCCCGCTTTCACGGACGGGCCCTGCTTTTTCTTTCCCCTCGTCCTGAAAAATATTTGTTCAGCCATATGACGGGCAGGCATCGTTTTCATCATGCCCTCGGCCGCGGAAAAATGCCATGATTCAAACGCACTCTGAAATTAAATTTTCCGGCCCGGAAACAGAGCCGCACGCCAAGCTACGGCCTACAACAAAAAAAGCTCCGGAGAAGTTCCCCGGAGCCTGCAATCAACGATTTTCCGCCGGCGCGCTCTGCTTTTGAAGACATCCGCTCAGAACCGGGCTTCCGGATTGCAGCGTTCTCAGCCGCACCGGAGCCTGCTCCGCCGTCCCTTATGCCCGCGGGCTGCGGACATGACCCCGCAGCTCGCACGCCTCGCGGCAGCTCCGCCCTCGCGGGCAGTCAGGCTTCGTCCGACTCCAGAAGCATGTTCGGGGACGGCAGACGTGATGCCGGGAAGATTCCCCCGGCCGGTCTTTCCCCTGCTTCCTTCCGACGGATGTTTTCTGCCGGGCCGCCCTTCTATCCGGACGCCTTTCTGCGGCCCGCCTCGCGGCAGCTCCGGCGCATATCAGGCGGAAGCAGTGCCGGACGCAGGACTCCCGTCATGACGCACGGCCCGTTTCGGCAGAACCGGAAGGGAAGCTGTCTAGCCGCTGGACATGACCTTGCGCACCAGCACGGTCTGCCCTGAAAACAGCGGCACATCCGGCGTCAGCAGCGTACCTTCCCGTGCGACGATGGCCGTCCCCTGCCGAAGCCCCAGATGCTCCAGCAGCCGGGCGACATTCTTTGCCCTGCGTCTTGGGACGGCAAATTCCGAACAGCCGGGCTGCAACTGCACGGTAATGCTCCCGCCGAACTCTTCATCATCATGCTTTTCCGAACGCATGCACTCCTCCGGAAATAAAAATCTCGTGTTCCGGAGACGCCGCCCCGGCAAGTGGGATATACGGGAAGCGGCCGCAAGTGACAAGTCGCGGCGCATCGGGACAGGTTGCCTTACGCCGCTGGAGCGGCCGTTCCCGTTCAGCACCGGCAGATGCCCGGAAGGCTCAGGAATGCATTTCCTTACTGCGGCGCCATGCGGCAATATCCTCGACACTGAGGACGATCATGCCATGACGGCGGGCAAAATCCGCCACTTCCGGCAGACGCATCATCACGCCGTCCTCGCGGGTCAGCTCGCACAGAACGCCGCAGGGACGTAGACCGGCCAGCCGCATCAGATCCACCGTGGCTTCCGTATGCCCCCGCCGTTCCAGCACTCCGCCGGGGCGGGCCATGAGCGGAAACACATGCCCGGGACGCAGCAAATCTTCCGGCCTGGCATCATCCGCCACGGCCGCCTTGATGGTGGCAACCCTGTCCGCGGCGGAAACGCCGGTCGTCACCCCTTCCGCAGCTTCAATACTCACGGTGAAGGCCGTACCCTGACGGTTGGTATTGTGTTCCGTCATCAGGGGCAGATCCAGACGAGCGCAGTGTTCCGGCGTGAGGCAGAGGCAGACTATCCCGCTGCATTCGCGTATGAGAAGAGCCATTTGCTCTTTTGTAAGAAATTCGGCGGAATAAATGAGGTCTCCCTCGTTTTCCCGGTTTTCGTCGTCCACCACGCATACGCCGCGCCCCGCGCGCAATACCTCAAGAGCTGCGGCAACACGTTCCGCAGAGGAACCGAATTCATCAAGAAGAGAAGACTGACGCATGATACGTTCTCCTTACGGAAAAAGATTCAGGCATCAGGGCGATATGACAGGGAGGAGAGGGAATGGCGCCGAAAAGGCGCACCCGCCCGGAAAAAGGGCGAAGGAAAAACCGATCTCTTCCATCCGGACTGTTACCGTCGGCTCCGGAATCGCACCGGATCAGCGCCCTTCCCACGGGGAAACGCGCTCGCGGGCTTGCCGGTCTGTGCCGGTTTACCGCCGGTGGGGACTTTCACCCCGCCCTGAGACGGAAAAAACATACGCCCGTCATGGCGCATGTCAAGAAAAGCGGATACAAAACGGGCCTCTTCCCGAAATACGGCAAGAGGCCCGGTCATGAGCTTGTGCGTCAGTTCAACGCGGGAAAGGGAATTATTCTTCTTCCCACTTGATGAAGCCCGGCTTCACATCCACCATGGCGTTGACGATGAGTTCGACAAGTCCGCCGTACTGGATGGAGTGCCGTTCCAGCATGTTGTTCTGTTCGAGAAGTTCGCGAATCTGGCCCTTGCAGTTGGAGCAGGGAGCGCAGACATACTTCTTGATGGAGGGATCCATGCACTCGGAGAAGGCCCCGAGGATCTGTTCCATCTTTTTACGTCCGGAAACGTTCATACGCCACTGTTCCGCATTGTTGCGGGTAATGATGGCAAAGCCGGAACCGCCGCCGCAGCAGTAGTTTTCCACGCCGTGGGGGGTCATTTCCCGGAACTGCGGGCAGATGGCGTGCAGCACGTCGCGCTGGGGCTTGACCACGCCCATCAGACGCACCAGGTTGCACGGGTCGTGCAGCGTGACGGGGAAGTCGTTGCGGCTGGGGTCGAGCTTGAGCTTTCCGCTCAGCACGATGTCGCGCAGCACGGGGAAGCAGCTTTCGCGGGGGATATTCAGTTCCGGGGGCAGGATGCGATCCGCAATGACGGTCAGAGCCTTGTGGGCATGACCGCATTCGCCCAGCACGATGCGCTTGACGCCGAGCTTCTTGGCGGCTTCCGCATGCTTGATGGCAACGCGGGCGGCCTGCACGTCGTCATAAAAGACGCCGTAGTTGACCGAATCGTATCCGGCGATTTCGCTGCTCAACGTCCAGGAGAGTCCGGCAGCCTCGAAGATGATGGAGAAAGCCGCGATGTTGTCGGGCCAGGCCAGCATTTCGCCGGCATTGTGGATGAGCAGAATATCCGCGCCTTCCACGTCCCACGGGGTCTTGAATTCGTACCCGGTGGACTCCACATAGTCCTCGTCGATGAATTCCACGGTTTCCTGCACAACGTCCTTGGTCATACCCGTGGACGATCCTTTTTCAAGCTGGAGAACCGTGCCTTTTTCATGCAGTTCGCGGGGAGCCCAGCCGAATTCCTGACTGAAGAGCTTGCGCAGTTCGCGGGCAATCAGACCGTTGTCCACCCCGATGGGGCACACCTGCGCGCAGCGGCGGCACAGGTTGCAGCGGTAGGAAAGCTCGGCAAGACGGGCAACCATCTTCCAGTTCAGCTGGATGTCGCCGTAACGCCACTTCGCAAAGGGTTCCTTCTTCACATACTGCTTGTAGATGCGGCGGAAGATTTCGGAACGGAAATTCGGGCGGTACATTTCATGCCCGTTGGTCATTTCGTACAGATGGCAGGCTTCGGAGCAGGAGTTGCACTGGGCGCAGTAATCCATGCTGGTGTCCAGCATGGCGAGGCAGGTCCAGTTATTGTCCGGAGAAAAGAGCTTGCGCACGCCGTCGATGAAGCGGTTGACCATTTCCTCTTCTTCTTCGGGCGTCTTCGGCACAGGAATCTGAAGCACGTTCATGTCGTCCAGAATGCAGCAGAATTCTTCTTTCTGGGCGTCGGTATAGGGCTTCCATTCATAGGTCCGGTAGTCCACCGGCAGCTTTTTCAGCGTGCTTACGTCGACGGTGGTCAGCTGACCTTCTTCCGTGGCGAGGTCGTTGAAATTAATATCGTCAATTTTCATTGCAGATTACTCCTTGGAGGCGTCGTCCGTGCCGGTGGAGGTGGCGATTTCGGCCCAGGTCTTCTTCCCGTCGCCCTTGACGTGGGGAGCCTTCCAGCTCACGGGGCGATTCAGGTCTTCAAGCAGCTTGGCCTGAATGGTTTCACTGTCCTGAGTCGGGGTGTCGCCCCAGCGGATGTCATGCCAGGTAAAATACTTCATGAAGGCATGACCCATGAAGCTGTAGGGAACCCACACAAGAATAAAGCAGGTCAGCAGAATGTACAGACCGTAGAAGAAAGCCAGAGAGCCGGAAGCCGCCCCGAAGGCCAGGGAGAAGGGGGTGGCGTCGAACATGAACATGCCGCCGACAAAGGTCATGCTCAGAGCAAGATAGCCGCTGCCGTGGAACACCAGAATAAGTCCGATGAGCGCATACAGGGCGAACATGCCGAGGTTGAAGAAGTGTTCGCGCGTGCTGTATTTGCGCAGGCCCTTGTCATTAAGGCGACGGCGGATGAGGCCGATCGTGCCGAAGAGTACGCCGACAAAGCCGACGAAATTGGCAAGAGCAAGCAGTACGGTGAGGAAACTGACGAAGCCGCCGGTAAAGCCGGCCGCAATAAGTACGGAGACAAGCAGCGTGAGAACAAAGGCGCCGATCAGCGCATACAGACCGAGGTGGAACGGATAGGTGACATACCACAGGGGGCGGTTATGTTCAAAGGTGGCATGCAGGAACAGAGCTTCCTGCAGAAAACCTTTCAGCATTCCGATGGTCGAACCGTGCTGCTTTTCCTTCCACCAGTTCGTCTTTTCAAGATAACTGCCACCGTACTTCACGCGGTCAGCTTCTTCATGCGCCACGGGATAGAGTTCCCAGCGCAGGTGCTGGGGGTGTTTCAGGTAGCCGATGAACTTCATCGCGATGATGGCTACGCAAGCGATCAGGGCCGCATAAGCCAGGAACATAAAGAGCATAGGTCTCTCCTCCAAACTTGCCGGGAACGGCGCCGTACTCAGGATTAAGCAGCGGCCCTGTCCGGGCAGTTCTTGCCAAAGATGAATTCCCGAGGGAAAACTTTCCGGATTCTATTTCAATATTCCTCAAAAAACAAGTACCTTCTCCAAAGCTCCTCCCCCGCTCCGGAGCGTGCCCGGCCTCCGCCCTCACCTTCCGACAAAGGGAGAACAGGGCTTTCGTCCCCCCTGCCCTTTCGGGCGGGATTCTTCTTGCGCGGCGGCAGGGGCAATGCCATACTCCGCCCGGAAAACATTTAACCGCTTATTTCGGGAACAGCCATGTCCGTCAATGCCGACTGCATCGAAACATCCATCTTTGATCTTTTCAAAAGCGGGCCGGGGCCTTCCAGCTCACATACCATAGGGCCGATGAAGGCCGCTCACGACTTTCTCTCGCTCTGCCGCGATCATGCGGACGAGCTGTCCCGAATGCCGACGGACATTCCTCTGGCTTTTCATGTCCGGCTCTTCGGCTCTCTCAGCGCAACGGGCGAAGGGCACGGCACCGACGCCGCCGTACTGGCCGGACTGCTCGGATACGATCCTTCCAGCTGTCCGCCCGGATTTTTACAGCGTCTTCGGGAAGACAAACAACACGAGCATACCGTTCTTGCCGGGACAAGAGAAATACGGGCTTCGCTCTCCCGCATCACGCACGACAGCGTCATGCACAGTTTTCCCTACAGCAATACGCTCATCATCTCCCTTGTGCCGGAAAAGCCCTCCGGGGACGGCGAGCCTCCCCTGCTGGAACGCGAATATTATTCCGTAGGCGGAGGCTTCATCCAGTGGAAGGGCTGGAAGGCTCCGGAAAGAGGGCTTCCCGTTCACCGCTATCGCAACATGCGCCAGCTGCGTGAACTCCTCCGGACAACAGGTCTGGCCATACACGAACTCATGCTGGAAAACGAAATGGCAATCTCCGGCATGGGACGGGCCGCCATTCTGGAAAAGCTCGATGCGCTCATGGAAATCATGCTTGCCAGCGTGCGACACGGTCTTGAGCGCGACGGCGCCCTGCCCGGTACTCTGGGGGTTCAGCGCAAGGCTGCGGAATTGTATGAACGGGGCAAAGCCATGCCGCTGCGCAGCGATCGCTTCATGGCCCAGCTCAACGCCTATGCCATGGCCACGGCGGAAGAAAATGCGGCGGGAGGGGTCATCGTCACCGCTCCCACCTGCGGAGCCTCCGGCGTCATGCCCGCCCTTCTCCATGCCCTGCGTCACGATCTCGTCGTAGGCGACAGGGCCCTGCGGGAAGGAATGCTGGCAGCCGCCGCGGTGGGATTTCTCGCCAAGCACAACGCCGCCATTGCCGGGGCCGAAGTGGGCTGTCAGGGCGAGGTCGGCGTCGGATCGGCCATGGCGGCCGCGCTTGTGGCCCATGCCCGGGGCAGTTCCGCCGCAACCACGGAAAACGCTGCGGAAATTGCGCTGGAACATCATCTGGGCCTGACCTGCGATCCCGTGGGCGGCTATGTCCAGATTCCCTGCATCGAACGCAACGCCATGGGCGCGCTCAAGGCATACAACGCCTATCTCATAGCCTCCACGGAAAATCCGTGGCATCACCGGGTCACGCTGGATTCCGTCATTGCCGCCATGGCCGAAACCGGCCGGGACATGAACGCAAAATTCAAGGAAACGTCGCTGGGAGGACTGGCCGTCAGCATGGTGAACTGCTGAAAACAGCCAGCGGCATCACCGGCCCGGCGCGCTCTGCAGCCTGCAACGGCCTGCGGAGTACGGCGGCAAGGCAGTCGGAAGACGAAAAAAAGAGAAGGCCGACGTTCGACCTTCTCCGCAGAGGCCGGAACAAGCGTTTGACGGATGCTTCCGGCGATAAAAACATTCCGGAGAGCAAACTCCGCTCTCCGGATATTCAGATTCCGATATTCAGGCCCGGATATTCAGGCAAGGACGCTGCCGCCCTTTTTTCCCACCATGGCCAGCGCAAGTTCCCTTTCTTCGTCAAGGCGACGCTGCACGGCGTCGCGCACCGCTCTTTCGGAAGAGCCGAACTGCTCCCGCCGCAATGCGTACACATCCTTAATCAGCTTCCGTTCGTCCACCTTGCCGCCCTCGCTTCCGGCCTGTTCCGCAGCCTGGGCAAAAAGACGTCTGGCTCCGTTCGGGCCATGCTGGACAGAAGTACTCCAGACAACTTCCTTCATGGCTTCGGACAGTTTTCTCACGCCGAGGGTCTTTTCCACATCCCGCACCACGGGTTCAAAATGCGTCTTGCGGATAAAGTCGTGCTGCAGCGAAGCAAAATACTGCGAATCTTCCTTTGCGATGCTCTTCCAGACCTCCGGAACGGAGCCGGAGCGATTGCCCGTATTCGGATTGCCGGCAGCGCGCAGACGTTCGGCGAGCGAAGGAGCTTCCTCATCCAGATATTTCAGAAATTCCCCGAACGTCCCCTGACGGGAGGAAATCTGATACAATCCGTAGGAAGTGCCCCCCGTGCGATCGTATCCTATTGCCCCCGCACCGTCTCCTCCGGATTCGAAGCGAGCGGACAGGCTCCCTTCGTCAAAGCTGGGCTTTTCTTCCACGCTGCACTTTTCGCGCACGCGGCTCAATGTGCGCAGGGAACGCTCGTCAAGAGCAATGGCTCCCGTTCTCCTTCCCAGAGAAATGCCGCCGGAGACGGCGGACAGAGAAATTCCCGGAGCCATGCTGCTGCGACGCAGGGGCAGAGCAACCCTGTCCAGTGAAATGCGGCTGCTCCTGCGCAGAGGAATGCCCTGCGTCTGCTCCTCCTGCTCTCCGGACGCGGCTGCGGCTCCGGCAGAACTCCCTGCGTCTCCCGCTGAAGGAGTCCCGCCAGACCTGGACTCCGCGCTGCTCCGACCGAGAGCGGCGGCAAGGGCCGGATCGCTCGCCGCCCTTTCCCCCAGCGTCTTGCCGAAGACACCTCCCAGAGCCGAAGGCGTTACCAGCGCACCGGCCTGAGGAAGGATGGAGTCCGGGCTTCCGAATGAGGCCTGTTCTCCGAGTGCGCGGGCAAAACCGCCCGTATCCCTTGTCGCCCCCATGGCCTTGCGAACGCTCTCTCCCGCGTCTCCAGGCTCAATATGGTTGCGTATCATTACGGTTCGTTCGATCATGGCATCAGGCTCCACGGCGATGCTGCGCCGATATTTTGACGGTCTCCCGCATGGGCTATTCCATAAATAAATCAAGAAATATCAAATATTCTGCCGCTGTATGTCTGAATCCGGGAGTTATTCGGACTCCGTTTGAGGCAGATCGAGACATCAAAATGCAAAAATAATGCCACAATCCATCAGGATAAGTCGGGAAGCGGTTCTTGCCCCCGCAGACCTTTCCGGCTAGAGTGTGCGCTGAAACTTTACAGTTCTGCGGGAGGCGGAATGTACGTATATCTGATCGGAGCAGGGCCGGGCGATCCCGGTCTTCTTACCCTGAAGGGACTGCGCGCCCTCGAGCGGGCTGATGCCGTGGTCTATGACTTTCTTTCCAGCGAAGATCTGCTCGCCCACGCCCGCCCCGACGCTGAACTCATATATGTGGGCAAAAAGGCGGGAAATCACGCGCTCCCCCAGCATGAAATCAACAAGCTTCTGATCCGGCTTGCCAGAGAAGGAAAGGTCGTTGCCCGTCTCAAGGGCGGGGACCCCTATATTTTCGGACGGGGCGGCGAAGAAGGCGAAGAACTTTTCAACGCGAATATTCCCTTTGAGGAAATTCCGGGCATTTCAAGCACCATAGCCGGGCCGGCCTATGCGGGCATTCCTCTGACGCACCGCACGCTGGCTTCTTCGGTAACGCTGATCACCGGTCATGAAGATCCGACAAAGCCCGGTTCGGTGCATAACTGGGACGCTCTGGCACGCAGCGCCTCCACGCTGGTTTTCGTCATGGGGATGAAGAACCTTCCGGAAATTTCCCGCAATCTGATTGCGGCCGGCATGTCTGCGGAAACGCCCTCCGCCCTCGTTCACTGGGGCACCACGGATCATCAGCGTTCCCTGGTTTCCACGCTCGGGGAGCTTCCGCAGGAGGCCGTCCGACAGGGATTTTCCAACCCCTCGGTCATTGTGGTCGGGCAGGTGGTGCGGATGCGCGAAAAGCTGGACTGGTTCGAACGCCGTCCCCTGTTCGGTCGCAGCATCGTGATCACCCGCGCGCGCGAACAGGCCAGCGAAAGCGCGGCCCTGTTTGCCGAACTGGGCGCACATGTCATTCAGTTCCCCACCATTGCCATACGCCCCATGCAGGACGATTCGGCATTGACGCAGGCCGTTGCCCGGCTTGCCTCGTATGACTGGGTGGTGTTCACCTCCGCCAACGGCGTAAGATTTTTTGCCCGGAAGCTGGAAGAACTGGGGCTGGACGCCCGCGCCTTCGGCGGCGTCCGCATCGCCGCCATCGGCCCGGCAACGGGGAACAGTCTGCGTGCTCTCGGCCTGCGTCCGGACTTCATTCCCTCCCGCCATGTGGCGGAATGTGCCGCCGAGGGTCTGATTGCCGACGGCGTGGCAGGAAAGAAGATCCTTCTTCCCCGCGCGCTCAAGGCCCGCGACGTACTCCCGGACGAACTGACGAAGGCGGGCGCAAGCGTGGACGTCGTAGCGGCGTATGAAACGGTGCCTGCGGAAAACTCCGCGCTGAGGCAACGTCTGATCGACGATCTTAAGGAAGGAAAGCTTTCCTGCATCACCTTCGGCTCTTCCTCCACCGTGCGCAATTTTCTTTCCGTCTTTCCGGCAGAACTGCTGAAGGAACATCCGGAAACCAGACTTGCCAGCATAGGCCCGATCACGTCCGCCACTCTGCGGGAAGCGGGCCTTGAACCCGATATCGAACCGGAAGAATACACCATTCCCGGCCTTGTCCGGGCGGTACGCGCTGCTCTGGGTTCATGAGGAGACACCATGGGACTCAAACTTGCCATTCTTGCTTCCGGAAGCGGCACCAATGCGGAGGCCATGTTTGACGCCGTCGAACGCGGCGCGCTGGACGCGGACATCCGTCTGGTTCTCAGCAACCGTCCGGGGGCAAAGGTTCTCGAACGGGCAGAACGACGCGGCCTGCCCTGCCTCTGCATCGATCACAAAAGCTTTCCGGACAGGGAATCCTTCGACAGGGAGGTGATCGCCGCCCTGCGCGCGGCCGGAGCGGACACCGTTGCGCTGGCCGGATACATGCGGCTGGTGACGTCCGCCTTTCTCGACGCCTTTCCGAACAGAGTCCTCAATATCCATCCCGCGCTTCTCCCCTCCTTTCCGGGAGTTCACGGCGCGGCGGATGCGCACGACTGGGGGGTCAGATTCACCGGCTGCACGGTTCACTTCGTCAGTCCGGAGATGGATTGCGGCCCGATCATCGTGCAGGCCTGTCTGCCCGTCATGCAGGAGGAAAGTGCGGACGAACTGCAAAACCGCATTCATGTGCTGGAACACCGCATTTATCCGCAGGCGTTGCAGTGGCTGGCGGAAAAACGGCTGGAAATCAGGGGACGGCGCGTCTTCCTGAAGCCGGGCAGCCGCAGGGCGAACGCGGCCGTTGCGGAAAACGTTCTTGTCTGGCCCCCGCTGGAAGAAGGTTTTTAGGAGGCTTTCATGTCCGGTCTCTCCCTGCCTCTGACGGAAGCTGAAGAACACTTTCTGCTGGACTGTGCCCGCGCCTCCATACGCCGGGGGGTGCGTCTGCCTCTGCCCGAAGACTTTGCCTTTCTCAACGGAGACGGGGAACCGGACTCCCGCGCCATGGAGCAGACGCTTCTTGCGGCGCAGGCCCGGGTTCCCCGGCTGCTGACGCCGTCCGGGGCCTTCGTCACCCTGCATGGAACCGCTACGGGCGTTCCCATGCTGCGCGGCTGCATAGGTCTGATGGAACCCGTCATGCCGCTTGCTCTCGCCGTACTGCGCATGGGCTGGGCGGCGGCCTTTTCCGACTATCGTTTTTCTCCTCTGCGTGCCGCGGAAGTTCCGGATCTGGAACTTGACATTTCCGTACTCGGCCCTCTCAGTCCCGCGGCCCCTGAAGACATCGAACTGGGACGCCATGGCGTCAAACTGGAAGCTCTGGGGCGATCGGCGGTCTTTCTGCCGCAGGTTCCGCCGGAACAGGGCTGGAATCTGTCTCAGACTCTGGAAGCCCTGCGGCGCAAGGCCGGGCTTCCGCCCGAAACCGTAACGGAGGAAGCGTTCAGGGAAGGTCGTTCGCGCCTGTTTACCTACGAGGCCTTTCTCATCGGGCCGCAAAAGGTATAGCGGGCCTTCTGCGACAACTCACTTTTTCTCCTGTTCATAAGGTGTTTTCCATCCTCAAAATACCGGCGGCTTTGCGCCGGATACAGCCTTGAAGATCACAAGGAGATTTCATGTTTGCCTCAACTCTGTGTCGTCCTCTTTGCCGTCTTGCCTTCCCTGTTCTGTGCGCAGCGCTGCTCTGCAACGCCGCCGCGCCGCTTGCCCGTGCGGCGGAAAGCACGGCTCTTCCGGACAACCCCATGCCCATAACGCCGCGCAACAGCCCCGTTTCCGTGGAGCATGAAGGAGAAGACGCCCTTGGAGCCAGACTGTCTACCCGTCTCAAGGAGCTGCTCAACGGCAGCAGTCTGTTTCAGCTTCAGGAGCAGGATATACCCAAGTTCCGCATTCTGATTTCGTCAACCTCGGAATTCAAGGATCGCCCCTCGGTAGGTTCCGCCTATTCCGTCGTATGGGTCTTTTCCCTGAAGGAAAACACCCTGCGTCACTATCTTGCCCGCGAAGTGGGCGTGCTGACCCCGGATCAGGTGGACGACGTCGCGGCAAAGCTGGTCGAACGTACCGACACGCTCGCCGTGCGCTATTCCTATCTTTTCCCCAAAACCAGACCGGAAGCGGCGAAGCAGACCGACGAAACGCGGAACGGCGCGGAAAACTCCGGCACGCAGGAGAAATAAGCATGCGAATTCTTGTCACCGGCGGATGCGGATTCATAGGTTCGAACTTCATCCGGCTTGTTCTCGGGCAGGATGAGAAAACGGAAATCGTCAACCTCGACAAGCTGACCTATGCGGGCAATCTTGCCAATCTTGCGGATCTGCCCCCGGATCAGGCGGCCCGTCACCGTTTCGTCAAAGGCGATATCACGGATCGCGCGCTGGTCTCCTCGCTTCTTGAGCAGGAAAAACCCGATGCCCTTGTCCATTTTGCGGCGGAAAGCCATGTGGATCGCTCCATCACGGACGCAACGCCCTTCGTGACGACCAACGTCCTCGGAACGCAGGTGCTTCTGGACTGTGCCAGACAGGCGAACATCCCCCGCATGGTGCATGTCTCGACGGACGAGGTGTACGGAACGCTCGGGGCAGAGGGCCGCTTCCGCGAAGATACGCCCCTTGCTCCGAACAGCCCCTATTCCGCATCCAAGGCCGCCTCGGACATGCTGGTCCGGGCCGCTCACGAAACCTTCGGCCAGAATGTGGTCATCACCCGCTGTTCCAACAACTACGGCCCCTACCAGTTTCCGGAAAAGCTCATTCCTCTGATGACGGAACGCGCCCGCAGGGGAGAAGCTCTGCCCGTCTACGGAACGGGAAGCAACGTGCGGGACTGGATTCATGTGGAAGATCATTGCCGCGGAGTCCTGCTTGCTCTGGAAAAGGGCCGTCCCGGCGCGGTCTACAACTTCGGCGGCGACGCGGAGCGCACCAATCTGGAAGTTGTCCGAGCAATTCTGCGCCTCACCGGCCGGGACGAAAGCCTGATCCGCTTCGTCAAGGATCGCCCGGGCCACGATCTGCGCTATGCCATGGATCATTCTCTGGCCTCGCGCGAGCTTGGCTTTGCGCCCCAAAAGACGTTTGAAACCGGCCTTCAGGAAACGGTACGCTGGTACGAAAACCATGAAGAATGGGTTCGACAGGTGGAATCCGGCGCTTACCGCGACTTTGAAAAACTCTGGTACGGAGAACGCTTATGACAGCCCTCCTCTCCTCTTCCGCAGCATCCGCCGAAAGTCCGGACAACAGCCATACGTCAACCCCTCTGGCGCTGGTTCTCGGCGGCGGCACGGGCATGCTGGGTCAGGCTCTGGTCAACGCCGCACTATCCAGAGGCTGGAACGTCCGCACGCTCGGACGCGAAAACGGCCCGGTGACGGACCCGGCCTTTCTTGAAGATGCTCTGGGACGCATGAATCCGGACTATATTTTCAACGGAATAGCCTATACCGCCGTTGATCTTGCGGAAAGCGAAAAGGAAAAGGCCTGCGCCCTGAACAGAACCTTCCCTTCGCTGCTCGGCGGCATGACGCGCGGCTCGAGCGCGCATCTCATTCACTTCAGTACCGATTTTGTCTTCAACGGTAAAAAACGCACTCCCTATACCGAAGAAGACAGCCCGGACCCCCTCAACGTGTACGGCGCAAGCAAACTTGCGGGCGAGCAGGCGCTTGCCGCGCTCGATCTTCCCAACTGCTGCGTGATTCGCACAGCCTGGCTTTTCGGCCCCGGACGCCGCAATTTCGTAAGCGTCATGCTGGATCTGGCCAGCCGTGAGGACACCAGAAATTCCATTACCGTGGTACACGATCAGGTTGGCTCTCCCACCTATACCGTGGATCTTGCCGACATGAGCCTTGAGCTGGCAACAAGGCGGGCATCCGGCATACTCCATGCCGTCAACGCCGGGCAGGCAAGCTGGTGCGAGCTGGCCGCGGAAGCCATCGAACTGATCAATCCGGACGTGCGCATTCAGCCCATTCCCTCGGAGCAGTGGCCGCAGAAGGCAAAACGACCTTCCTATTCCGTGCTTTCCACCTCGCGCCTTACGGAGCTGACCGGCATAACCCCGCGTCCCTGGCCGCAGGCTCTGCGGGACTATGTGTTCGGCATCTATGCCGATGAAATTCCGGGCAAGAAGTCATGAAGCTGTGGATCAGCGCCGGAGAACTTTCCGGCGACATTCAGGCTACGGAACTGCTTCATGCCCTGCGTCTTGAATGCGACGGCCGCAACCTGCCCCTTGAAGCCGTCGGCATGGGAGGGGACAGGCTCGAACAGGCCGGGCAGCGCAATATCCTCAGCATTGAGGAACTCTCCGTCATGGGCGTGGTGGAAGTTCTGGGAATTCTTCCCCGGATTCCCGGCATACTCCGGCGCATACGGCGGGCGATGGAGCAGGAGAAGCCGGACGCCGTGCTGCTGGTGGACGCGCCGGAATTCAATTTCCGGGTGGCGAAGATCGCCGGGAGTCTGCATATTCCCGTGTACTACTTCATCCCCCCGAAAGTATGGGCCTGGAGAACGGGGCGCATTGCCTTTCTTAAACAGCATATCCGCAGAATATTATCCATTCTGCCGTTCGAGGTGAATTTTTATCGGGCGCACGGCATGTCCGTGGACTATGTGGGCAATCCGCTTGTGGATCTTGTCGACTATGAACATATACGGCATATCCTGCCCGAAGAGGGGCGCATCGGCCTGATGCCGGGAAGCAGAAAAAAAGAGGTGGAAAGCCTTCTCCCCGTTTTTTCTGCGGCGGCGGCTCTGCTGCTGCGCGAATTCCCTCATCTGTCTTTTCACTGCATCCGTGCGCCGCACTTTACGGAAGACTATCTGCGCGCTTTCTGGCAGGGGGCGGCTCCGCTGCACATGGCGGAACCGGAAGGACGCTATGCCTTCATGCGCAGCTGTCAGTGTCTGATGTCGGCTTCAGGCACCGCAACGCTGGAAAGCGGACTTGCCGGCGTCCCCACCCTCGTGGCCTACAGACTGAACCCTCTTTCCTATGCCATCGGCCGCCGGGTGGTCAAAGTCAGATGGATCAGCCTGACCAATCTCATACTGGGCAGAGAGGCCTTTCCCGAACACATACAGGGAGACGCCAGCCCGGCAGCTCTGGCAGGACGCATCCGCTCCTGGCTGAAGAATCCGGAATATTTTGCGCGCATGGCCGAAGACATGAGGGAACTGCGCGAAAGATGCGGCTCCCCGGGTTCGGCCCGGAGAGCGGCCCGTGCGCTGCTTGACGCATTGCAGACAGATGCCTGAAACACAGCGGCAGATACCGCGCCCCCGGCATACCCCCGGACGGGAGCCAGACGGGAGCAGACAGAAGAGGACGGGGCCTCTGCGGAAAAACTGCGCTGGAAAGCGGAAAATCCGAGCAGGAAAAAGGCCCTCTGCCTTCCCCCTGCCCCCGCACCGCACCGGAACCTCACTGCCGCACCGGAGTCTTGCCGTGTCTGACTCCGGAAGCATGCTCAAGGCAACAATGCGCTAAAGCCACAAGGCCGCGATGAGGATGCAGAGGGCAAGGATCATCCCCACAAGTCCGGCGACAAACAGATGAAACATCAGGCCTCTGATCTTTCCGGGAGTCCATGAGGCGTCATCCAGAGCCAGGGGGGAAGGCCCCAGCAAGGGCTTGTCGACAACCTTTCCGTGATAGACGGTCGCCCCCCCCATGACCGCGCCGTGCATCCAGGCCGCAACGGCCATGGGCCAGCCCGCGTTGGGGCTGGACATGCTGCGGGCCTGAGCGCGCAGAATACGCCAGCCGGGCCATAACTCGGTACGGGTACTCCCGCCCATGCCGTAGGCCGTAAGCCAGAGCAGCAGTGCGGAAAGACGCGCAGGAATGAAGGCCAGAACATCATCCGCCCGTGCGGCCGTCTTGCCGAAATACTCCCAGCGCGGCGTGCGATATCCCCACATGGAGTCCGCCGTACTGACCGTCTTGTATACCCATAAGCCCGCAGGGCCGCACAGACAGAGCCAGAACAGCGGGGCAATGAAGGCGTCGTTGAAATTTTCCGCCAGACTTTCCGCCAGTGCGCGATAGATATCCCGGGTATCCGCTTCGCGCAGATCCCGACTGACCAGATGACTTACCCGCAGACGACCTTCCTCGATATTGCCTTTCTCCAGCGCATCCAGAGCCTTGCGCCCGACACGCAGCAGATGCCCGAGAGCCAGCCCTGCATAACAAAGGAAAAGCAGTATCCACATCCCGAAAAAAGGAAGCCTGCCCAACAGCGAGACGGCAATCCAGGACGCCAGCACGGCCGCAATCAGGGCCAGAAATCCCGCCCGGAATTCCCCGTTGGCAAGCGTGGAGCCGCTCTTTCCGCCGAGTTTGACGGCAAGCGGCCTCAGACGGCTTTCCAGCGCGTCGAGCATATTGCCCACAAGGGAAACAGGGTGAGGAATATGCGGATAACGGAAGCCCAGTTCCAATATCGCCGCCAGGGGAACCATCCATACAAGCGTGGATATATTCATGCTGTCTCCTACCATGCCTCGAGTCCGCCTGTCCGGGCCAGTGCTGTCATCAGCACGATCCCGGCCGCGGTGGACAGGTTGAGGCTGCGGATATTGTCGTTGATGGGAATGCGTATTCTGCATTCCGAGAGTTGCAGCACTTCAGGCGGCAGACCCCGGGTTTCCGGGCCGAACACAAGTGCGTCTTCCGCCTCGAAGGGAAAGCGATGCACAGGAACGGACTGTTCCGAAGCTCTGGCGCTGGTCATCACCAGACGTCTGCCCGCCCCGCCTTCCGGCCCCTCCGTCGCAAGATATTCCTCAAGGCTGCGCCATACCCGGAGGCGCACATGCGGCCAGTAATCCAGCCCCGCACGCCGGAGATAGCGATCCTCCAGAGAAAAGCCCAGCGGTTCGATGAGATGCAGAGGCGTATCGGTTCCGGCGCAAAGCCGGGCGATATTTCCGGTATTCGGAGGAATCTCCGGTTCAAACAATACGATATGCACGCTCCTTACCTCCCGCCATCATCAGCAATAAAAGCCTTGAGCGCCCGGATACGGATATAGGATTCCCGTATCCGCTCCGGAGAAATGCTCCCCTCTTCTATCAGTTCCATGAGCGTATCATGCACACGGAAGGGCAGGTCTTCCTCATAATGAAGATTATTGCCGAACAGCAGAATATCCGCTCCCGCCTCCACGGCAAGCCGGATACGTTCCTTCAGGGAATAGCGGGCCGCCACAGCCTCCATATCCAGATCGTCGGTGACGACCACCCCCTGAAAGCCGAGCTTGTGGCGCAACAGCCCGCTTATCACAACCTGCGAGAGGCTGGCGGGTCTGTCATCCATCTGACGCAGCGTGACGTGCGCCACCATGACCATGGCGGGCATATTCTCGGCCAACAGGGCTTTAAACGGTTCCAGTTCGCGCTCCGACCAGCTTGCGCTGATATCTGCGCTGCCGTTATGGGTATCGCCCTTCGCACTGCCGTGTCCGGGAAAATGCTTGTAACAGCAGACGATACGGGCATCCCTCATCCCCCGGGCAAAGGCTGCGCCGTGTTCGGCTACGCTTGTCGGATCGGAGGAAAAGGCGCGCTCCATATGACCTATGGCCGGGCTGTCCGGATCGTGCAGATCCAGCGAAGGGGCAAAATTAAGGTTAATCCCCATGCCGACCAGCATCAGCCCCATGTTCAGAGCCGTTTCCCAGGTCTGCTGGGAAGGATGTCTGCCCATTTCAAGAGCGGAAGGCCAGTCCCGAAACCCATTATGAGAGGAAAGACGCCGAACTTTGCCGCCTTCCTGATCCACGGCAATCCAGGCAGGAGCGCATGGCCCGGACTGCCCCGCCGCTCCGAGCTGCGCCGTCAGTGCGGACAGTTGTTCTGGAGAGACGATATTGCGCACTTTTCTGGTTTCAATATCTCTGGCAAACAGAATGACGCCCCCAATCTTCCCCTCGCGCAGCGCACGCAGGGGCGCGGCATTCTCTTCCAGACTCTGCCCCCGGAATCCCGTCATGATCATTTCTCCGGCCATGACGGACAGATCCGCTTCCCTTTCCTGTGCGGACTCTTTCGCCGGACAGGGCAACACGGCGAGCAGCACGGAAAGCAGGCTCGCCGCCGCAAACATACATTTTTTCATCCCCCGTGTGTAGCCTTCCCTCCCCGACTTGGCAAGCAGCATCCGGCAGGGAAAACGCCTCCGACAAGACGATCGGCCTCCGCACCCTCCGTTCCGCTCTTGCTCCGCCGCATTGTTCAGACTGTCTCTCTCGGGGCTTCACAGACCTGCAAACGGCCGCACAAGCCGAATCCTCGCTGATCCTTTTGACACTGCGGAAAGGCGGAACGCCGGGCAACGCCTCTTCTCCTCTGTCCGTACAGCAGCTCCGCAACTTTCCTCCCCCGGAAATTGTACTGCGGAAAAGCCCCGCGGGACGCCGGGGAGGCAGATTCCTCCGTCGCTTTCCATGAAGCCCACAAGAACCGTGCAAAGCGGAATGAAAGTGGGATATTTCGCCAGCAGGCAGGCTCTCCCGGATATCCGCGCTTGCCTTTTGCCCCGTAATCCCTATCATGGGAACATATAGAACCTTATACGGAGTCTTACGCATGACCAGCCAATTCAAGACCGTAGCGCTGCTGGCCCTGCTTTCGGGCCTTATTATCGTACTCGGCGGGGCCGTGGGCGGAAGAGGGGGGATCATGATCGCCCTCGCCTTCGCTCTGGTGATGAACATCGGCAGCTACTGGTATTCCGACAAAATCGTTCTTTCCATGTACCGCGCGCGGGAACTTTCTCCGCAGGAAGCCCCCATGCTCCATCAGATCGTGGAGGAACTCGCCGCCAATGCGGGCGTTCCCAAACCGCGGGTCTATCTCGTCCCGCAGGAAGCCCCGAATGCCTTTGCCACGGGCAGGAATCCGGAAAACAGCGCCGTTGCCGTGACGGAAGGCATCATGCATCTGCTTTCCCCCCGCGAACTGCGCGGCGTCCTCGCCCATGAAATGGCCCACGTCGCAAACCGCGATATTCTGATTCAGACCGTGGCGGGCGTGCTGGCTTCGGCCATTACCGCCATTGCCAACTTCGCGCAGTTTGCCGCCATTTTCGGCGGAAGGGATGAAAACGGAGAAGGAAGAAATCCTCTTGCCATGCTGCTTATGGCTCTGCTCGCGCCCATTGCCGCCACGCTGATCCAGATGGCCATATCCCGCACGCGGGAATACAAGGCCGACGCCACAGGAGCGGAACTCTGCCGCGACCCCCTGGCTCTGGCCTCTGCGCTGAACAAACTGACGATGTACAGTCAGCGCATCCCCATGCAGGGGAATCCGTCCACGGAAAACATGTTCATCGTCTCCCCCTTTTCCGGCATGAGCATGGCCAATCTGTTCAGCACACATCCCCCCATGCAGGAACGTATTGCCCGCCTGCAACAGATGGCCGGAGAAGGTCTCCAGTCCTCAAGCTCCGCCGGGCCTTCCTCTTTTTCCGGCGGATCGGGTTCCGCTAATCCCGGTTCCGGAGGATGGGGCAGTTTCGGCGGCAGCGCATCTTCCGAACGCGAGGCCTCTTCCGGCGGCTCTTCGGGCAGCACAGCGGGCAGCTCTTCCGGCTGGGAACGTCTTATGGACAGACAGGACAGCTCCCGCCGGGAAGAACACCAGCCGAATTCGAACGGAACTTCGTCCGGCAGTACGCCGGGCAGCGGCTCCTCCGGCAATGCCTCTTCCTCCGGCTGGGATCGCTTCAGAAGCAGATAAGTCCGCGGCTCCGCGTTCTTTTTTTCAGAAAACCATAATAAAAAACTGAGCGCGGCCGTTAAGAAACATGTGGATTGATCCGAATCCGCGATGTCTTTGGTATCCCTATGGCAAAAGCCGCCGCTTCTTCGGAAGCGACGGCTTTTCGTCTTTCGTGTCCGTTCCGGCTCCGCACTGCGCTGCGGAAGAAGCCCGGCGCCGGGCTATGCGTACTGCGGTTCTTCGCTCTTGATGATCTGGAAGGCCTTGTTTGACTTCACCGTGCCGGGAATGCCCCAGTACTTCACCACCCCGGCGACCGTACAGGGAAGCAGTTCTTCTATGTCCGTATCCAGCACCAGCACATCCCCGACCTGAAGGCGCAGCAGCTGATTGCCCGTAATCTGCGTGCCGCCCATGCGGATTTTCAAATCCACCGGCGTTTCCATGAGACGATCCTTGAGGCGGCCGACCCAGGCATGGTCAACTTCCAGACGTTCCGTCTGATAGTTGGCGTTGAGCTTGCTGCGTATGGGTTCAATAGTGGAGTAAGGCAGGCAGATGATCATGGAGCCGATGGAAGAATCCAGCTCCACTTCAAAATTGATCACGACAACCACGTCGCTGGGCGGCACAATGGCCGCGAACTGCGGGTTGATTTCCGAGCGCACGAGTTCCATCTTGATATCGTGTACGGGTCTCCAGGAGTCCTCCATAGTATGGAGGGCAATCTTGATGATCCTGTCCACAATGGCCTGTTCGATGCGCGTGAACTCGCGCCCTTCGATCTTCGGCTGGGAACCTATGCCGCCGAAGATATTTTCCACAAGCGAAAACACAAGACGGGCGTCCACGACGATCAGCGCATTGCCGCGCAGGGGTTCCATCTTGAAAATGTTGATGCTGGTCGGCACGGGCAGGGAACGCATGAATTCCCCGAATTTGGTCATATCGATGGAAATGGGGTTCAGTTCCACGCGCTTGCGCACCGCGTTGGTCAGTGCATTGGTACACAGTCTGGCGAAGCGGTCGTTGATGATTTCAAGAACCGGCATACGCCCGCGAATAATACGATCCTGATTGGCAAGATCGAAGGGAACAATGCCGGAATCATCTTCCGGAATATCCGTCTCCGTTTCAAGCTCTCCGCCGGACAAGCCCCGAAGCAGGGCGTCGACTTCATCCTGGGCCAGTATTTTATCCATAGCTCACCCGTCTTTTGGTGCCGAACATTCGGGCGATATTCCGTCAAATCAGCGGCCGGGTCAAGGTCCGCCCCCTCCTGTCCATTATATTCGCGAAATTTAAGCAAGAAACATGCCAGAACACGACAACATGGAATTTTTCTTGCCAATCAGCAGAGTATGGGCAAGAACAGGGCATGCGCGTCCATCTGTCTGCCTCGTCGATCGAACAGGATGAGCGCCGGGAATTTGACATCTCCGTCCCGGAAGGCTCCACGAATCTCGCCACGCTCCTCTGGGGGCGCGGTCATCTTCCTCCGCGTCCGCTGTGTGCGGGCATAGGACACTGCGGTCTGTGCCGGGTGCGTTTTCTTTCCTCCCCTCCCGCCCCTACCCCGCGGGAACGGGACATGCTCGATCAGGAAGAAATTTCCTCCGGGCTGCGTCTGGCCTGCTGTCACGATGCCGAAAATTCCATGGAGCTGAGTATCCCGCCCCTTCCGGGGGAATATCTGCCGCCGGAAGAAAAGGCCCCGCTTCCCGGGACCCCGGAAAAGACTCTTCCCGTGTGGCTCGCCGTGGATCTCGGCACCACCTCCCTTGTGTGGGAGGCTCTGGACGAGGCAGGGAACGTTCTGGCCGAGGGCCGGCAGCTCAACCCCCAGATGGGAGCGGGAACGGATGTCATGGCGCGTCTGGCCGCCGCATCCACGGAGTCCGGCGCGGCATTCATGCGCGACAGCGTACGGAACGCCCTTGCCGGAATCATCTCCGGCCTGACTTCGCAGAACATGCAGGTGCGGGAACTCTGCCTTGCCGCCAATCCGGCCATGACGCTGCTGGCCCTCGGTCTGGACAGCTCGGGGCTGCGCTCCGCCCCCTATACGCTGAACTTTCACGGCGACGAATACGTCAATCTTCCCGGATTTCCTCCGCTGTGGATTCCCCCTCTTCCGGCTCCCTTTGTCGGAGGAGATCTGAGCGCGGGGCTCTGCGCCGTCCTGCATTCCGGACACAGGCTTCCCCTGCTGCTGGCCGATATGGGTACCAACGGAGAATTTGCCCTGCTGCGCGCCGGAAAGCCCCCTCTTCTGGCCAGCGTTCCGCTCGGGCCTGCGCTGGAAGGCATAGGACTGCGCTGCGGCGGGATGGCCGGAGAGGGTGCGGCGACAGCCTTTCATGCCTCGCCTTCCGGGCTGGTTCCACACGTCATCGGCAATACCCGGCCGCATCATATCTGCGGCGCGGGCTACCTCTCTCTGATCCGGCTGCTGCTTTCTCTGGGGCTGCTGGACGCCGACGGACATTTCCATCCGGAAAACAGGACGCCCCATCCTCTGGCCTTTCTGCGTGCGCGTCTGGCCGCATCGCTGGATTCGGAAGAGGGAGAGCCGGTACTCCGCCTTCCCGACGGGCTTTTCCTCGCAGCCTCGGATGTGGAAAATCTGCTCAAGGTCAAGGCGGCCTTCTCGCTCGCAGTGGAATCTCTGCTGGCCGCGGCGGATCTGACTGCCGTCGATCTGGAGGAAATCATGCTTGCAGGTGCGCTCGGCGTACATGCGCCTCTTGAAGCTCTCGGCCGACTCGGCTTTCTCCTTCCTCTTTCAGAGTCGAAAACCCGGGCGGCCGGAAACACCTCTCTGCAAGGCGCGGCCTTTCTGCTGCGCGGCCATGACGGCATCGGCCCGGACGCGCTGCGCGCCGAACTTTCCGACCTCTGCCGGAACGCTCAGGCCCTGCCGCTGGCCGAATCGCCGTCTTTCCATGAACAGTACGTCCGGCACATGCGTTTCGATCAGCCGGTTCTTCCCCGGCCATAGCCCACGCGAAAAGGATTCAGCCATGAAGACAAACGGCCGTCCCCCCCGCGCAGAAAGCGCGCGCACAGAACATAGAGGGGAAGTCTCCCGTCCGGAAATTTCCCGCCCCCGCCGGAGAGATGAAGAAAAAAGACCTTCCTTCCCGCGCCGGAATTCTGAAGAGAAAAAAAACTCCGCATGGAAGCCGCGTCCTGCCGTTCGCGACAAGGTTCTGCCGCTCTTCCCCGGAATGGATGCTTTCGCGCGCAGAGGCCTGCAACTCCTGCCCCGCATACTGGACGGCGTCATGCCGCTGACGGCGGCAAGGCGACGCGAACTGCCGGCCGCCTGCCGTGAACTCTCCGCACTGCTCACCACCGATCGCGCCGATCTCTCGCTGCCCTACTGGAGTACTCCGCGTCTTACTTCGGCCTATCTGCGGTATTTTCTGCCGTGGAACCTGATCCGGCTGCTTCCTCTTCTTCCCTCACTGCCTCTGAGCCTGCCGGATTTTTCCGAAAAAAAACCACGCGCTCTCGTAATAGATCTGGGTTCTGGACCTCTGACCCTGCCGCTGGCCCTGTGGCTCGGCAGACCCGATTTCCGCGCCGCGCCGCTGACCGTACTCTGTATTGACTCGGCCCTGCATCCCCTGCATCTCGGCCGCGATATCTTCAACGCCCTGCGCAGAGAACTGGATCCCTCCTCTCCCTGGGACATACGCCTCCTGCGCGCCCCCTTCGGACAGAGTATGCGACGCCTGAAAGAACGCCCCTGGCTGATCTCCGCCGGAAACGTTCTCAATGAAATGGAAGAAAAAAGCCGTAAACCCGGCGCATGGCAGGAGCGGCTGGAATCCTTCGCGGCAGAAGCGGCGCGCGCTCTGCTCCCCGGCGGTTTTCTTTTCGCCCTTGAACCCGGCACCCGGCAGGGCGCAAAACTGATCCGCAGCCTGCGCGCTCTGTCTCTGGATGAAGAAAGAGAGTTTCTTTACGACCCGGACGACATGGAAGACGACGCCCCCGAAGAGCGCGAAACGTCCCCCGCTCCGGATGCCGCCTCCCCGGATCATGCGGACTGCCCTGATGAAGAGGATGACTCCCCGCTTCTCATTCCCCTCTCGCCCTGCCCGCACCGTGAAGGCTGCCCTCTGGACAGGCCCGGCTGTTCGGCCTGGTGCCACGTCAACGCTCCGGCATCCGACGTGCCGGAAGAACTGAAAACGCTCTCCCGCAGCGCAGGCATGGACAAGGAAAGCGTAAGCCTCTCGTTTCTGCTGCTGCACAAGCCGGATCGTCCCGTTCCGCCCGTCGCTCCCTCCCGGACGGAGCCGCTGAACGCACGGCTGCTTTCCGAACCTTTCGTCCTGCCCGGTTATCCCGGCCGCGCCCGCTACGCATGCACATCCAGAGGTCTGGCTCTTGTGCCCGATTGCTCCCGGCTGCCCCCCGGCGCACTCTGCGAAGTGGAAAATATTCCCTCCCCGCAGCGGGATCGCAAATCCGGCGCGCTGATTCTGCCGCTTTTCCGGAAAAATGCCGTACCTCCCCGTCCCGGCGAACAATCCGGACGGAAGGACAGACCGTTCAGCAGGCCCGTCCGGCAGAAGAACAGCGACGACGCCCCAGCCAGAACAGGGCCGCGGCAAGACAGAGCGTCAGACCTTCCGCAGCAGAAGTCGCGTAAAAAATTCCCTGATCGCCGAGAAGGCGGGGCAAAACGACAAGCATAATCAGCGGCAGAACAAAGCTCCGGCTTGCGGCCACAAGCATGGAGCTTGCCGCCCACTGCCTTCCCGTAAAATAGGAGGCCAGCACCATATTCAGGGCAGCCAGAGGAAAAACCCAGCGCCAGGCCAGAACGAAACTGCGGGCTATATGCGCCGTTTCCCTGTCTCCCGGGAGAAACAGATCCGCCAGAGCTTCCGGAAAGCAGGTCAGCACAAGAAAAAAGGCAAAACCTGTGCCGAATGCGGTAATCAGCGCCGCCCGGAGAAAGGCATCCATTCTGACGAAATTTTTCGCCCCCCTGTTCACGCTGACAAGCGGAGCAAGGGAATCCCCTATGCCGTAGAGCAGATTCATGCCCAGCAGACTGGCCGCGGCAACCACCGTAAAGGCCGCCACGCCGTTGCTCCCCACACTCTCCATGAGCATGAGATTGAACAGCAGCACGATGAAGCCCGTCGACACCTCATTGACAAATTCCGACGCGCCGTTCCATGCCGCCCCCAGCACTTCCTTCCAGCCGCCGAGCCGACGCGGGCGGATATAGCGGGAACGAGCCGAAAAAAAATGCCCGATCAACGCGAGACAGGCCGCCAGATAGGCCAGCACGGTAGCCAGAGCCGCTCCCCGGACGCTCATACCGGCATATCCCACCAGCAGCGCATCCAGCAGAATATTGCACCCGGCGGCAATGCCCGGGCCCGCGCTGGCAAGCAGAGGTCTTCCATCCACCCGGATAAAATAGGACAGTCCATAACTCAGAGGAAATACCGGACAACACAGCAGGACGATCTCAAGATATTCCCGGCACAGTCCGCGCAGTTTCCCCCCGTCTCCCGCGCCCAGAAAGGTCAGCACATCTTCAAGGCGAGCGTACATGATTCCGCAGGTCAGCGCGATGAGCGCAAGCAGCGTCATGAAAATCTTGATGCACAGGGCGGAAGCCTCTTCGTAGCGGCCTTCTCCCATATACCGCCCGGCCAGAACCGAGCCTCCGGTCACCAGCGTGAAGCCGAGTCCGGAAACCAGACACCAGATCGGCGCGGCCAGATTGACCGCCGCCAGAGCCTGCGCTCCGGCAAAACGTCCCACAAAAATACCGTCCACGACCGCAGCCGAACCCGTCGCAACCATGCTCAACGCCCAGGGAACGCCATAGCGGAGAAAGGTTTTCCCCACAGGCCCGGCAATCATGTCCTCCCGGGCTTCCGATGTATTTCCGCTCCTGCGCTCCGAATTTGCAACCTTGCGGGTCAGAACCATACTCTCGCTCCTTCCGGCAACACGCCCGCTGCTCCGAACAGCCCTCCGCAGGATATTGCTCCCGATCCAACACATAACGATCTATCCTCTTTACGGAACGCCGGAAAGTAGAAAGTCTCCTCCGGACAGGGAGCTTCCGAAGCTCCTTCCCTTCCGAAGCCTCTTCCGTACAGTCCGCCCGACGGAACATTCATCCGACACGTCTTCGCCTCCTGATGCCGCGCATAAATAAATGTCCGGACAAGGTCTTCTCCCCCCTCCCTCCGTCTGGCTTTTATCCGACATCTGTGCTAGAAACACTTTGCGAGATGGAGTATCTCTGACATGCCGCCGCGCCTGCCGGCGCGATATGAGCCTGTCCCACCCAGGAGGAACACCGTGAATACTACCGTCATTGTCGTTGCAGTTCTCGTGATTGTCGCCGTTCTGGCGCTGTTCTTCCTCCGCAAATCAAAAAGCAGCGGCTCCGGCGCAGCCCAGCCGGAAGAAATTCCTGCGCTTACCCCGGAACAGAAGGAACTGCTCCGACTTTCCGATACCCCGGGCGAAGACGGTCTGCCCTTCATGTTTGCGCTGACAACCTGCCGTCATTGCAAAAAAACGAAGGAATATCTCGACTCCAACGACGCAAAGTATCACCTGCTTTACGTTGATGAATTCCACGGCAAGGATCGCACGGATCTCATGGACAAAGTTCGTTCCTACAATCCGCGCGGTTCGTTTCCCACTATCGTGCTGCCGGGCGGCAAGGTCGTCGTCGGTTTCCGCGAACAACTTCTGAGGGAGGCGCTCTTTCATGACTCCGCAGTCATTGCTGAAAGTTCTCAAGGCAACAGCTGAGCAGAAAGGCTATTTCCTGCACGCCGACGAGGAACATTGCCTTGCCACGGCGGAAAGCCTGCTGGAAAACAAGCAGAGATACGGTTATCTCTGCTGTCCATGCCGCCTCGCAACGTCTCTGGAAAAGGACAAGGATATTGTCTGCCCCTGCGTGTATCGGGATGACGATATCCGCGATTACGGCGCGTGTTTCTGCACACTGTTCGTCGATGCAGAACACAAGGACGATCCGAACTTTTTCCCCGATGTGGAAGAAAGGCGTCCTGTGGAAAATATGGACTGAGTATTTTTCCTTTCCGGCCATGCGCTTTTCCGCACATTTTCGATTTTTTCAGAAAAAATATATGCGGCAAGGCGCACAACCGCATAAATTTTGAAATGTGGTTGCATTTAGCCGAAAAAGTCTTATATACTCTCCGTGACACGAGGTTGCCTCTCGTAGTCTGCCGACAAGGCAGCAAACCAGAAACGGAGATCGGGTATTCCTGAATTCAGACCAGGAGCCGCCATATCTGACGCTACCCGGAAAAGGCATAACCGATCGGGCGGGACTTTCTTCCCGCAAGTTTCCTATTGACAAGAGCAACGGCCCGTCTGCCGTCCAGCTCGGAAGGAGTACATAATCATGAATCTGCGCCACAACATCGCCGCCGCTGTTATCGCCGCCGCCCTTCTCATTCCTGTTCAGGGCGCTTTTGCCGAAGGTGAACTGCTCAACATCAACACCGCCACCGTGGAACAGCTTGCTCAGGTTCCCGGCCTGAATGAAGAACTGGCCACAGGAATCGTGCAGTACCGTGACGACATGGGCGACATCCAGTCCATGGACGAACTGACCGAAGTCCCCGGCATAACCAAGGAACTGCTGGAAAGCATCAAGCCTCATGTCGGTCTGGAAGCTGTCGCCGGTGCGGAATGCAACTGCTAAGACAGGCCTGAGTATATCCCTTGGAACCTGCTGACAGGTTCCGTGTAGGATGACATGTAAAAAGCCCTGTTCCTTTCGGAACAGGGCTTTTTTTGTCCGTGCCCGTGCCATCGGTTTCCTTTCCAATACCTGTTGAAAGCAGGAGGGGCCTCTCTTCATGAGCTTCTGCCCTCATAGAAAAGCCTGGTTCGGAGTTTTGCCCTCCACCGGGGCTAGACCATCTTCCGTACCGGCTTTCGACATACTCCTGTCGGCTCTGAGAGCAAATCTTTTTCATTCAGCAGGGCTGCCGCAGTATTTTTTTATCAGCCGACGAAATTTCTCCCACTTTCCTTCAGACACGGCAAGGCCGAGCAAGGTCAGGGCAATTCCTGCACAACCGGCCGGAGTAAGCGTTTCGTGCAGCACAAAGACGGCACCTGTGACCGTTACCACGGGAATAAGATAGATGTATGCGCTGCTTTTCACAGCGCCGATCAGACGCACGGCCACATTCCAAGTGACAAAGCATAAGGCCGAGGCACAACATCCAAGAAACAAAATGTTTGCCAGAACAAGCGGTCTGTTCAACCACGAAAAATCCATCCGAAAGCCCAGCGGCGCCAATACGGGCAGCATGAACAGCAGCCCCCAGAAAAAACTCCGCCGTACAACCTGTACGGGGTGATAGCCGAGTATCCCTATTTTCCGCGTCAGCACGGCATAAAAGGCCCATACGATCGACGCACCCAGAGCCAGAAGGTCTCCCAATGGGTTAAGTTCAAAACGGCTTCCCGTATGCAGGGAAAGGAGAACAACCCCGGCAATGGAAATGACAAAGCCCGTAAAAAAGGCACAGCTCAGTCCTTCTCCCCGCAGAAACAGTTGCGCGACAAGCGCGGTAAAGAAGGGAGCAAGCGAACAGATAACGCTCACGTTGGAGGCCAACGTAAAAGAAAGCGCAATATTTTCCAGCAGAAAATACAGGGTGATCCCCGTCAAGCCCGCCCCCATGAACAGCAGCTCGTGTTTCCGCTCACGCAGCTTCAGCCTATGCGGATAAATAACGGTCAGCGCAGCAAGTCCGATCAGGAAACGGAAAAACAATATTTCTACGGGAACAAGATCCCGCAGAAGCACCTTAGTAGATACAAATGTTGTTCCCCAGACAACGATGGTGAACAGCGCGACAAAATGTCCGGCAACACCGCCTTCCTTCATTTTCAGCCTTCCCAAGTGTTCAGAAGCTCCGTCCCGAAGTTGCCCGCATGAAAAGGCCGGAGAAGTCGAACTTCTCCGGCAAAACATGTAGGGCAAGCTCCCGACATTGCAGAATATTCGTTTCTTTCGCTTAGAATGGTTAATGGAGAACGGCCTTAGCCAAGCCCGACAGCATGAAGCAACCAGAAGAAAAAGCCTCCCATGAAGGCAGCCGCCGGTATGGTAAGCAGCCACGCCGTCACAAGCTGCCCTGCCACCCCCCAGCGCACGGCGCTCAGACGCTTGGTGCTTCCCACGCCGAAAATACAGGCCGTGATGGTGTGGGTGGTGCTTATGGGCGCACCGAACATGGACGCCCCGATAATGACGAGAGAGGCAGAAGTTTCCGCAGCCACGCCATGCACGGGTTCGAGCTTGAATATCTTGTGCCCCATGGTCTTGACGATCTTCCATCCGCCCACGGCCGTCCCCATGGCCATGGCCGTGGCACAGAACAGCTTAACCCAGAGCGGCACATGAATTACGTCGATCTCGCCGAAAAGATACAGGGCAAGCGTGATGATCCCCATGGTTTTCTGCGCGTCGTTGAGTCCGTGGCTGACGGCCATGAAGGCGGCAGAGCATATCTGAAAATGATGAAAGAATTTGTTTGTCCTGTGCCTGTTGAAATGCCAGCAGACGATCTTTATCAGCTCCATCAGCAGATATCCCGCCAGAAAGCCGCACAGCGGCGACATGAACAGCGGAATGAGAATCTTGTCCACAATGGACTGCCCGTTCAGCGAGGAAAAGCCCGCATGAACCACGGCAGCCCCGATAAGACCGCCGATGAGAGCATGAGAGGACGAGGAAGGTATCCCCACGTACCAGGTGATGAGGTTCCAGCCTATGGCTCCGAGCAGCGCGCCGAGTACCAGCAGTTGCGAGCCGTTGAGCATATCGGGATTGACGACGCCCTTGCCCAGCGTGGTGGCGACCTGATCGCCCAGCATGGCCCCGATGAGATTGAGGCTCGCGGCCATGAGTACGGCCGTGCGCGGGCTGAGAACCTTGGTGGAAACCACGGTGGCGATGGCATTGGCCGAGTCGTGAGCCCCGTTGGTAAAATCGAACACCAGAGCCACGGCCACGATAAGAACGAGCAGAAGCGGCAGATCAGGCATATTTGAGTACCGCTTGTTCAAGAGTGTCGGTCAGTTCGGAAAAAAGCAGCAGCGTCTGCTCGATGCGGTCATAAAGCTGCGTCCAGACCATAAGCTGCTTGACCTGTTCGAAACTTGTCACCTCGCTGTCCTGAAGCTCTCCAAGTCCCACGCCGAGAAGCATTTCGCAATTTTCCTTCAGGCCGTGAATACGCGCCACAGGCTCCGTGGGGGGCTGCTTTTCCTTCAGACAGTCCAACATTTCTCCGATGGCAAGCGCCATCTGATACATGTCATCCACGCACTTCTTGGCGGGGAAACGCACATACACGAAGGAAAACAAATAAAAACGCGTGCCCAGACTGTTCAGGCTGTCGATGGTGCGTTCCTGCGCCGTGCTGATGGCGTAAATATCCTCCCGGTCGATAGGCGTGATGAAGGTCTGCGAAAGTTCGTGGATGATGGTATGCTGCAAGTCATCCGCTTCCGCCTCGAGGCGCGTAAGTTCACGGACATTGCTTTCCATCTGCTTGCCCGGCGCAAGTTCACCTGAAAGCAGCAGCGTCATTTTCTGCAATATGGAATTCTGCCGGGCAAAATACTCGAAATAAGGCGCGGAACGGGGCAAGAGTCGTGCGAACATGCGTTCTCCTGAAACTGACGGCCTGAGCCGTATGACGGGAAGCCCGGCCCGGCCTTCCGGGTCGGTGACCATATGCCTTTCAAGATTCCGGACGGCCACGACATTCCCTTACGTTCCCCGGAGGAGCATCCGTATCCGGCCGCCATGGGCACAGACATCCGTTCAAAACCAGAAGTCCGGCGCTTCCTTTCTCATACCAGCCATTGACCACTGCGGCAAGGGGCAAAAGCCATGAGGATTCAAACACTTCCTCCTTGTAAGCAAAATTTTTTCGCGCTAGCATGGCCCTGCGGGGCAGAGCATATACGCACCGCCCCGATATCCGTCTTCCCGCAAGGAAACACCGTGTCGATCTGTATCCTGCACGCAAACTGTCAGGGCGGCCCGCTGACCAGGCTGCTGCGTCTCAGCCCCGCCTTTTCCCGCCGCTGGGACATACTCCACATCACCAATTATGATCGCAGCCCCGTCCCCTCCGACGCGCTGGAACACTGTAGTCTTTTTCTGTATCAGCATCTCGGCCCGCAATGGGGGGATCTGGCCTCGGAAAATCTGCTCTCCCGTCTGCCCCGCAATGCCGTATCCCTCTGCCTGCCCAACCTTTTCTTCATGGGCTACTGGCCCTTCTGGACGAGCGACAGCTCCATGAATTTCGGCGACATCTGCCTTGATTATCTGACGGATAAAGGATTAAGCCCGGCGGAAATTCTGCATGTCTGTCTTCACGGCCGGCTGGATGCCATCTGCAATATCGAGGAACGCATCAACGAATCGCGAACCTATCAGAAACAGAAGGACGGCAATGCAATCATCTCTCTGGAAAATTTCATCGATGCGCACTGGAAGGAAGAGCAGCTTTTTACCACGGTGAATCACCCCGCACCGAAGCTCTCCCTCATGGTGGCGAACGCCGTGCTGGACAGACTGCATCTGCCCAGCCTTCCCAACTCCGTTCTCGACAGCGAAGGAGACGCTCTGGACTGCGACAGGCAGCTGCACCAGCCCATTCATCCGGGCATAGGACGCCGCTTTGCCCTGCCTTTTGCAGGGCCGGAACGACGCTATCGGATCTATGAAAACCGCCTCACCTTCCGGCAATATGCGCTTGCGTATGTGGACTGCCGCCGCAAAAAACTCCCCTTTCTGGCCTATCTGGCCTGTCTGCGCGCCGGGGACGAAGACAAGTCCGCGTGAGCCGTGCCCCGCGAAAAGCCGCCCAACAGGAATGGGAGGCCGTCCACATGCCCCGGCAAGGGAATCTGACAAAATTCAACGACAGGAAGCTGCGGAGAGAGGCCGACAGGGATTCCTCCCGATGCTGCTCCCCGGCATACACGATATTAAAACCGCCGCACCTCGGCCTGGATTTACCGCTCTGGAAAGGCCGCATATCATAGTGAATTCATTGCATGAAAAGACGACCACAATGTTTTGGGACTATACTGCCGGATACATTCAACGCTTATGGCTCACCTTGCGCGGGCTGCGAATCTTTTCCCGTTCATGTGATTCGAAACGGGAACCCGCAGCCCCTTTCCGGGAACACCTGTTCCGAAAAGCTCCGCTTCTCCTTCACTATCGCGCGGGCTTGTTCCGCTTCTTCCATGCATGGGGAGGGAACTTTTTCAATCACAATGCCCCCCTTCTCCATGCCCCTGTCCATGACAGGTGCAGTGCGCACACTTTCCACAGCATACATGCCTGGAAAAACGCCGCCCCCGCGGTGTCCCCGTTTTTCGTTTTTCCTTCCCGTCGCGGGCCATGACAATCACCCTGCACCCGGCAGGTGCGATCTGAAACCCCTTTTCCCCCTTAAAATACAGGGATGAGGGAGCGACGGAGCTTTCCGGCAACCCGGAATCCAGCAGCCCCCGGACAGCCGGATGTATATCCTCCAGTCCGGCAGTATCGACAAAAATCCTCCCCCCGTGACGATATTCCGAAACGAACAGCTTCAGCAGTTCCCGCGCCGCATCGACGTCAAGTTTTCCGCTCGTGCGTATATGAAGGTTACCTTCACTGTGCCGAAACTGCATCTGAAAATCCCTGCTCATAATCTCTCCTTTTCCGAAGCTGTGACGATTCTCTCATTTTCCAATCAGGTACAGCCTCCACCCGGAGCGGACACTGCACCACGCATCACAAAACAAACAAAAATACGGAGTCTGTACCCCGGGTCAGAGATATCTTTATCTTTTATGAATTTGAATGTCAATTTCAAATAAAGTTTTTTTCTTGGCTGTCACACAGTCCCCGTCATTCCCTTGACAGCCTCATGCACAGGTCTATAAGCTCATTGGCATTCGTTCGCCTCCGGGCTTTCTGCCGGGAAAATGCCGGTTCGACCGACGTCATGTTCCCGCAATTCCGGTCTGCCCTGCGGGCAGAAAGGCGGAGCGCAGACAGCAAGCGGAAGCGGATACTTTTTTCACCTTAACACGAGGGAACGCCCATGAAAGGCATTGTCACGGCGCTGGCTCTTGTCGCAGCGCTCGTCGTTCCGTCCGTTCCGTCCGCACGGGCGGAGGGAAAAACTCTGGTCGTCGGCACCAACGCAACCTTCCCGCCCATGCAGTTCGTGGACAAGGACAAAAACATCACGGGCTATGAAATGGATCTGGTGCGCGCCGTGGCCAAGGAAGCCGGGTACGACATCACCATCAGAAACGCGGAATTCGACGGTCTGATCAGCGACGTTGCAAGCGGCAACTGCGATCTCATCGCCGCCTGCATGACCATTACCCCGGAACGCCAGAAAGCCGTTCTCTTTTCCGATCCCGTCTATTCCCTGAAGCAGGCCTGCGTGGTGCCGACCGGCTCCGCCATTGCTTCCATGGCTGATCTCGCGGGCAAAAAGGTCGGCGCCCAGCTCGGAACAACCGGCTCCTTCGCAGTACAGAAGCAGGCCCCGAAAGCCGAACTGCGCAATTATGACGACATCGGTCTGGCCTTTCAGGACATGAAAAACGGCAACATCGACGCCGTGGTCTGCGACGACCCCGTTGCCGCCTATTACGCCAACCATGATTCGGAATACGCCAACACCCTGAAACTTGCCTTCCTCACGGAGGAAGGGGAAAGCGTCGGCTTCGCCTTCCGCAAGGGAGATACCGAACTGGCGAAGCAGTTCAATGAAGCTCTGGCCCGCGTTCGTGCAAACGGCACGGAAAAGGCTCTGCTCACGCAGTGGAAGATGGGGCAGTAAGCCTCGCGCATATATAACGCCCGCCCGGTCTGTTTCCCGTAGGCCGGGCGAGGCAGTGTGTTTTTACGGGATGTTCACCATTTCTCATCAAGAGTTCTGCCCTTATGAAACGCTTCGTTTCCGCGCTGGCGCTCCTCGCCGCGCTTATTGCTCCTTCAGTCGCATCTGCCGCAGGGAAAACGCTCGTCGTCGCTACCAGCCTGTGGCCGCCCATGACCATGGTGGATGAAGAAAAGAACGTCATCGGCTATGAAATGGATGTGATCACCGCCGCCGCCAAGGCTGCCGGATATGACGTCAAGCTCGTCAATACCTCCTGGGACGGAATCTTCTCCCTGCTGGAATCCGGCAACTGCGACATCATCGCTTCGTGCGTGACCATCACCGACGCACGGAAGAAAAATTACCTGTTCTCCGATCCCTTCTATTCCTTCAAGCAGGCCTGCGTCGTGCCCAAAGACTCCAACGTGACCGGCATGGACGACCTCAAGGGCAAGCGCGTAGGCGCACAGATCGGAACGACCGGCCATATCGTGCTGCAAAAGGCCCTGCCCGCAGACAATATTGCCGCCTATGACGATGTGGGTCTGGCCTTTGAAGATCTGAAGGTCGGCCGCATTGACGCCGTAATGTGCGATGACCCCGTTGCCGCCTACTATGCGAACCGCAAGGAAGGATACACCGACCTCATGAAACTGGCCTTCATCACGTCTGAAGGTGAAGACGCCGGCTTCGTATTCCGCAAGCAGGACGAACAGCTGAAAAACGACATCAACAAGGGTCTCGCCGCCATCCGCGCCGATGGAACGGAAAAAGCCATCAGGGAAAAGTGGATGGGAACCGCCGAGTAAGCCCCTGCCCATGACCATACGGACGAAACGGGGCCTGCGTTCATAACGCCCTGTTCCGCAATCCGCGCATACTTCACGCAAAGACGCCCGCGAACCGGAACATCTCCGTTTCGCGGGCGTCTTCCGTCAAAAAGGGCGGTCTCTCAGCAGGCCGCACGATCGGCCAGCGCAGCCACGGAGGGCAGCGTCTTGCCTTCAAGCACTTCCATGAACGCACCGCCGCCCGTGGAGAGATAGTCCATCTTATCTCCCAGACCGAAACCTTCCACGGCAGCAATGGAATCCCCGCCGCATACCAGCGTATAGGCAGGAGAGGCCGCCAGAATTTCGGCAACGGCCCGGCTGCCCCGATCAAAGGGGACGGTTTCAAAGGCACCGAGGGGGCCGTTCCATACGATAGTGCCGGCATCGGCCAGCATGGCCGCATAATTCTTCACACTGCCTTCCGCAATATCCAGCACGCAATCTTCCGGCCCGAGTTCTGAAGCCATTTTGACTTCGGCCTTTTCCGGCTGATCCAGCCCGGGCGCAACCACCACATCCAGCGGCAGAGGCAGCTTCACCCCCCGCGAGGCGGCCAGTTCCATGAGTCGCTTTGCTTCAGGAACAAGATCTTCCTCCACCAGAGAACGTCCCATGTTCATACCGGCCGCAAGCATGAAGGTATTGGCGATTCCGCCGCCTACGATCATTCCGTCCACATGCTTGATCAGATTTTCCAGCACGGTGAGTTTTGTGGAAACCTTGGAGCCTCCGACAATGGCATACAGAGGCCGTGTGGGGTGTTCCAGCACCTGTGTGGCGGCTTCCATTTCCGCAAGAAGAAGCGGGCCCGCCACGGCCTGCTTTGCCGCACGGATCGCACCTTCCGTGGAGGCGTGCGCCCGGTGCGCCGCTCCGAAGGCATCCATGACATAAACATCCCCCAGTCCGGCCAGCTTTGCGGCCAGTTCGGGGTTGTTCTTCTTCTCTCCTTTGAGGAAACGCACATTCTCGCACAGCACAACCTCTCCCGGTCTGATATCCAGACCGGCAAAAGGATCTTCAACAAAACGCACGGGAATACCAAGCAGTTCCCCCAGCCGCACGGCCACAGGCCGCAGGGAAAAACTCTCGTCAAACTCGCCTTCCACAGGACGGCCGAGGTGGGACAACGCAATGACGGACGCTCCCCTGTCCAACGCCAGACGTATGGTCGGCAACACGGCGCGAATACGCTTGTCATTGCTGATCACCCCATTTTTCATGGGGACATTGAGATCCAGACGCATGACCACACGCTTGCCGTTAAGGTCAACGTCATTCATGGAAAGAGCTTTCATGGAGTCTCCTGCTTTGGATGAATATTTGCTGCGGGCTTCCCGCATGCACGGCTCCGCCTCTTATACATCATCGGCCGGAGCAAGGGAATCTCTTCCTCTTCCTTTTCGAAGGCAAAAACCCTGCTTCCATGAGATAAAGCAGGGCTTCATTCCATCTGTCGCGGGGCTTTCAGAACCGGGCATTTTCGTTTCGACCATGCCCCCGGAGCCGGACGGAGCAGAAAGGAATGCCGGATCAGTTAATGTACTTGCGGTGTCCCCCGCCGATGCAGTGCCGCCCTTCCGGCATTCTTGAGGAGCGGCAGTCTTGCGCCCCCGCCCCGCCTGCGGACGGCGGAGGGCCGCACCCGGCTCCCGCAGGACGTGCGACATGAACAGGAAAACAGGCAAGGGCAGAGGCGTGAACGCTGCAATCCGGAACGGGGAGTCCTGAGCGGCAGATATGTTCGAGATCGGAATGCCCTAATCCTGTTCGCGGCACTCGGGATGAGTACGGCACGGCAGTTTACCTTTACCGCGACTGGCTCCCGGAGGCACACGATCCAGATAATAGAAGGCCAGCAGCATACCGAGCGCGCCCAGAGCCAGAAACAGAGGCCCGAACAGCCAGAGGACGAGAGGAACCAGAAAATAAAAGGCCCTCATCCCCAGATGAAACTGCCGTGCGGCCTGTTCAAGACAGGCCGCCGCTATGCGTATCCGGCGTTTTTCCTCGCCGGGAGCGGAACCGGTTCCTATCATGAAGCTTACATGCCCATACAGACGTATGGATGAGGCAAAGCAGAAAAAGGCGAAGAACAACACCAGCAGAAGCGACAGAACCTTAATCGCGAGCATGTCGGGAGAAGGCGTTCCCAGCATATGCAGCAGACGCCACGCGCCGCCCTTATCGTCGGCAGAGGCGGCAAGAGAAAGCACGCCGAGAGCCAGCACGGAAGAGGTGGACGCCATGAAGGAAGCCACCATGGTGGAATTGCGCAGGGTCTGAACTCCGAGGATACCGTTGTGTTCGTGCATCACGCTGGCGACCCAGGCCCGGCGTGCGGCTCCTGCCACGCCCTGCACGGTGCGCAGAGGACAGTCCCGGCGTTTGCGCGCGATGAACAGATGATAGAGCAGCGTCACACCTGCGGCGAAGGCAAGCGCGGCGATATCAAGCCACCACGACGGCATATCAGCCCTTTGCCCGGGCGGCGAGATTGAGCAGCCCCGTCAGAGATTCCGCAAGGGTGCTTCTGTCCGCCACATCCTGACACAGATATTCGTTTATGGGGTCCTTCATGCGGATGGCCGCGTCTATTTCCGGATTGGAACCCTGCGCGTACGCGCCGATATTGATCATATCCTCCGCAGACTTGTAGCTGGCCATGAGCGCGGTGATCACCCGGCCCGCTTCCACCACGTTCTTTTCACAGATATCGTTGCGAAGACGGCTGATGGAGCGAAGTACGTCAATGGCCGGAAAATGCCCCTGGTCGGCAAGCTGACGGGTCAGGACGATATGCCCGTCCAGAATGGAGCGGACGGCGTCGGCAATGGGTTCGTTGAAATCGTCGCCGTCAACAAGCACGGTATAGATCCCCGTAATACTGCCCTTTTCGACTTTGCCCGCCCGTTCAAGCAGACGCGGAAGCTGGGCGAACACCGAAGGCGTATAGCCCTTGGTGGTAGGCGGTTCTCCCGTGGCAAGTCCCACTTCGCGCGAAGCCATGGCAAAGCGCGTCACGGAATCCATCATGAGCAGAACGTCCTTGCCCTGATCCCGGAAATATTCCGCCACGGCCGTGGCCGCATAGGCAGCGCGCATACGCACGAGGGAAGACTGATCCGAGGTGCCCACAATGACCACGGATCGCGCCATGCCTTCCGGGCCGAGATCCTTTTCCATGAACTCCAGCACTTCGCGGCCGCGTTCGCCGATCAGTCCCATGACGTTGACGTCCGCTTCCGTGTACCGGGCCATCATGCCCATGAGGGTTGATTTTCCCACGCCCGATCCGGCCATGATGCCTATGCGCTGCCCCTTGCCCAGCGTCAGCAGACCGTTCACGGCGCGCACGCCCACGTCCAGCATCTCGTCGATGCGGGGTCTTTCCAGCGGCGCAGGGGGCTTTGCATACAGCGGAACCATACCTTCCGGAGCAATGGGATCCTTGCGATCCAGCGGTTTGCCGAAAGCGTCAAAAACCCGTCCGAGCAGCCCCTGCCCGACGGGAAACACCGGAGGAAGACTGGAATTGCGGATCAGACTGCCGGGCCGGACGCCGCGCATTTCCCCGTAGGGCATGAACAGAATATTTCCGTCACGGAAGCCGACGACTTCCGCCGCCACCGGTTCCCCTCCGTCGTCGGGAAGAATGTGACACACGGCTCCAAGAGAGGCGTTGATGCCTGAAGCCTCGGCAACAAGCCCGACCACCTTATTGACCTTGCCGAAGGACTGCATGGGCTGAGCCGAATGCAGAAGATCCAGACAGGTACGCGGATCAAACCCCATAATGCCCCCGTGTCAACTCCCGCCGACACAAAAACTTTCGGAGCGCAGCCGGTCGCGAGCTTCCGGCTCCACTCCGTGCAATTACGCTCCCGAAAAGGAAAAATCAGTTCTTTTGCTCCGAAGCAAAGCCCATATCCGCCAGCAGCTCATCCGCCACCATGTCCGGCAGAGGATGCCCGGCCTCGCCGTCGCTTCCCCCGAGGAAGGCGTCCACCAGCTCGCTGGCTTCGCTGCCCGCCAGAGCGGCATGATCCGGAATTTCCTTCGCCTCCACCTGCTCAATGTCTTCTGACGGGGCAGCCGTTCCGGCCTCTGCGGAGGCTTCAACAAGGTCATGTTTGCCGTCATCGGCGGGCGCGTCTTCTTCCGGAGCAGCTTCGACAGGCTCGACATCGACGACAGAGGAAGCGTCCGGCTCCGCCGCATGGACATCGGATTCCGCAGCAGGCTCTTCTTCAGCAACAGGAAGAGCTTCTTCCGTGTCCGCAGCAGCTTCCGCCGTAGCGGAGGTCTCTGCGGGCTTTGCTTCCGGTGCGGCTTCAGCAGGCTCCGGAGAGGCTTCCTCCGCCCCTTCTTCCTGCACGTCCACACCGGCCTTGCGCAGGCTCTGCAACAACGTATGCGTCACAGCCTCCGCAGCCGCGGCATCCGCCTTCCCGGAAGGAATTTCCAGATGAGACAGCACCTCGTCCACTGCGGAAAAACGCGCATGACGGCTGTTGTCCACCAGCGCGGAATCACTTTCCACCACCAGACTGCCCGGCTCAAGAGAGGGATCCCGGACAACTTCCCAGGTGGACACCCGGGGGTTGACGTGTCTGGCGTCCGACAGAATGTCTCCGACAAGCTCGGCATCTTCGGGATTAACGCGCACGGAGAAGGAACGCTTGTCAAGCAGGGCTCTCATGCTCTGATCGAGCAGAGCGGACAGCACCTCGGCACGTTCCGCCCGAATGACCAGCCCCGTGCCCTTTTCCGCCACTTCGCGTACAAGAGCGGCAAGATCTCCCCGCCAGGCCTCAAAAATGGCGGCGCACTGCTCCTGAATACCAATGAGAACCGCACCCGTGGCGTTGCCCAGCTCTTCCTTGGCCTGCGCCAGTTCTTCCCGAGCCTGTGCCCGCCCTTCTTCCAGTCCGGTTTCATGTGCCGAGGCCCGTTTGCTTTCAGCTTCCCTGCGCGTAGCCTCCGCCTGACGGAGTTCTTCGGCGGCACGTTCACGATCGCGGGCGGCTTCCGCCTTCAGAGCCTCCGCAGAGTGTCCGATCTGTTCGGCCTGCTTCCTGGCTTCCGCTTCCAGGGCCTCGCAGCGTCTGCGGGCCTGAAGCAAAAGATCGCGCACCCGTTCCGTGGCGCGGGCCCGAACCCGCTCCATGTACTCGTTTTCCGTCTGACGGTTCCACTGTTCGCGCTGGCTTGCGGTGTACAGCTTGTCAAGCGTCGTTTCCCGTTCGCTTTCCGGCCCCATGAAAATGGTGCCGTACACCTTTCCGCCGATGATTTCCCGTCCGCCGGGCAGAGTCCGGTTACTATTAGATGAAGGCATCGCCGCCGCCTCCGCGGTTGATTACAATCTTGTTCGCGGCCTCGAGCCTGCGCACAATCTTCACAATATTCTGCTGCGCGCCTTCCACTTCGGACAGACGGGCAGGCCCCATGTATTCCAGTTCTTCGCGGATCATATTGCCCGCACGTTCGGACATGTTCTTGAAGAAACGTTCCTTCAGCTCGTCGGATGCGCCGCGCAGAGCAAGCGTGAGATCGTCGTTGTTGACTTCCTTGAGCAGCTCGCGCATACCCCGGTCGTCCAGCAGTTTGCAGTCCTCGAACACGAACATGAGGTTCCGGATATCTTCCGCCATCTGGGAAGATTCCTCCTCGATTTCCGAAAGAACCTCTTCTTCCGTAGCGCGGTCCACGTTGTTGAGGATTTCCGCCACGCTCTGGACGCCGCCGACCTTCTTGCCTTCCTTGCCGCCCATGGCGATGAGCTGGCTCTGGAGTACCCGATCCACTTCCATCAGCATATCCTCGGGAACGGATTCCAGTTTGGCGAGACGCATCAGCACTTCCGCCCGCACCCCTGCGGGAAGCAGCGACAGCATGGTAGCGGCCTGATCCGGCTTGAGATGCCCGAGAATGAGCGCCAAGGTCTGAGGATGTTCGCTGCGCAGCAGCTGGGCAAGCATACGCGGACTCACCCGCTCAAGCTCGCGGAAAGGCACGGGCCCGGTTTCAAGCTCCAGCGAGTCCATGACGTATTTTGCCGTTTCGCCGTCAAGATTGGCCATGAGCAGACGCTTTGCGGCATCTTCCCCGCCGGACACGACATCCATGCCCGTCACCAGCGACTGATGGAACTCGCGCAGAACGGACTCAACCTCCTCGCGGGGAACGGGAGGCAAATCCACAATGGCCTTGGAAATGGCGGTAATTTCCTGACGGTCCAGACGCTTGAACACGTCTGCCGTGAACTTGTCGCCCAGGGCGAGCAGAAGAACCGCTATTTTCTGTGAGCCTTTGAGATCCATGCCTGTCACTCCTTAAAACCGCATTTTCCGACACAAGGTTCTGTCGGATCTGTCTGTACCGGACTCCCGTCCTTCCCGAGCGCAACGCCTTTCCGCCACGATACTCCGTCAAATTCCCGACGAAAGTATGTCATATTTCACCACAAGCAGAATTATGCAAAAATCCTGCCAAAACCCATTTTCTATTTTTCTGCCCATCCCGGCATCGCGCAATCATACTGCGGAAACAGGCAAATTCTCCCGACAGTCCCTGCCTGCGCGCCCTTCTGCCCCGGAGCGGAAGGTTACGCCCGGAACCCCGCAATTTCGGACATCGGCTATCCTTTTTCCTTTCCTGCCGGATGAACACCCTGCTCAAAAAGGTTCCGGCCGCGTACCTGATGCTCGCGGCCGGACGATCTGATTCTCCTTTTTGCCCATACCTCAACGCAGATAACGCACGGCGTTTTCGAAAAGGGCCGTTCCAGGCAACTCGTATTCGCCGCGACTCCAGCGCGGAGCGTTGGTCGCGTGGTTGAACGCTTCAGGATGAGGCATGAGGCCGAGCACATGTCCGGTGGGATCGGTGAGTCCGGCAATGGAGCGGGGCGAACCGTTGGGATTGGCGGGATACTCCATGGTCGGACGTCCGGTCTGCGGGTCGGCATAGGACAGCGTCACAAGATTTTCCGCTTCCAGCCGATCCAGCGTGGCGTCATCTGGAGCAACCAGCCTCCCCTCTCCATGACGCACGGGCATCATAAGATGATTGAGACCTCTGGTAAATATGCAGGGACTTAAAGGATTTACGGCAAGACGAACCCAGCGGTCCTCATAGCGGGCCGAGGCGTTGTGCGTGAGCGAAACCTGACGTTCGAAGCGTCTGCCGTCAAGCGCGGGCAGAAGCCCCAGCTTGACCATGAGCTGAAAGCCGTTGCAGATTCCGAGCATGAGCTTTCCCTCATCCAGAAAACGCCTCAGATGCTCGAGAAGCGGCGTCCCCTGTTTGTCGGCAAGATGCAGCCAGCGCTGTGCCGCAGCCTGGGCCGCCCCGAGATCGTCGCCGTCGAGAAAGCCGCCGGGAAATACCAGCATGTGGTAATCCTCAAGCCGGACTTCTCCTTCCACAATATCGGAAAAATGCACGACATCGGCCCGATCCGCACCAGCAAGCAGCGCCGCATGGGCGCTTTCCGCGTGGGAATTGGTTCCATAGCCGGTAAGCACCAGAACATTGACCTTGGCCATAGATACTCCGAGAGAGGGTTTTGATGATATCAGCGTCCGCCAGAAGGCCTGACGCTGCCTCCACTTGCGAAACCAACGCATTCCACGGGGCGCTGCCGGAAATATCCCCTCTTTCCTTTCCGGGGGGGATAAAGTATAGTGAACAAAAGCATAATGCGTCAATGGGGTGCCTTTTTCCCGGATTCATGACATAAACTGAAGATCAGTGCCCGATGCCCGCCGGAACGCCGTTCCGGCACAGGGTCATGAGGGCGGTGCCTTTTCAGTGCCGCCGGATGCGGCACGAGCTTTGCCGTCTTGTCAAATATCTTTCCCTGCGGGGGCAAAACATAAAGGAAGTTTTTTTGATGAAGACCAAGTTCATTTTCGTCACCGGCGGCGTTCTTTCCTCTCTGGGCAAGGGTCTCGCGGCGGCATCGCTGGGTGCGCTGCTCAAGGCGCGCGGGCTTTCCGTCACCATCCAGAAGCTGGACCCCTATATCAACGTCGACCCGGGTACCATGAGCCCGTTTCAGCACGGCGAGGTCTTCGTCACGGACGACGGGGCGGAAACGGACCTGGACCTCGGTCACTATGAACGCTATCTGGGCGTTCCTCTCTCTCAGAAAAACAACACCACCTCCGGCCGTATTTATTATGACGTCATCACCAAGGAACGCCGGGGAGACTATCTGGGCGGCACCGTGCAGGTGATCCCCCATATCACCGACGAAATAAAGCGCACCGTACTCAGTCTGGCGCAAGGGGACAATCCTCCCGATGTCGCGCTCATCGAAATCGGCGGCACGGTAGGGGACATCGAAGGCCTGCCCTTCCTCGAGGCCATGCGTCAGCTGCGCACCGAACTCGGCCGCGATCACTGCCTCAACATCCATCTGACGCTGGTGCCCTATCTGCGCTCGGCCGGAGAACACAAAACAAAGCCCACCCAGCACAGCGTCAAGGAACTGCTTTCCATCGGCATCCAGCCCGACGTCATCCTCTGCCGCTGCGAGGAGCCCATTCCTGCGGAAGTCAAGCGCAAGATTTCCCTGTTCTGCAACGTGGACGAAGACGCCGTCTTCTCCTCCGTAGACGTGAAAAACGTGTACGAAGTTCCTCTCAAATTCTACGATGAGGGCTTTGATCAGAAAATCGCCATCATGCTCCGTCTGCCCGCAAGAAACGCGGATCTCACGGCATGGCGTCAGCTTATCTACGACTTCGATCACCCTGAAGGCACCGTGACCATCGCCATCGTGGGCAAGTATGTCGAACTCAAGGAAGCCTACAAGAGCCTGCATGAAGCTCTCATCCATGCGGGCGTGGCCAATCACGTCACCGTCAATCTGCGCTATGTCAATTCCGAGGAAATTTCCCCGGACAATCTGGAAAAGACCTTTGCCGACTGCGACGGCATTCTGGTTCCCGGCGGATTCGGCTACCGCGGTGTGGAAGGCAAAATAGAAGCCATACGCTACGCCCGCGAGCAGAAGATTCCCTTCTTCGGCATCTGCCTCGGTATGCAGTGCGCCGTGATCGAATACGCCCGCCATGTGGCGGGTATCGCCAAAGCCAACTCCGAAGAGTTCGATCCCCTGGGCGCGGACAAGGTCATCTATCTCATGACCGAATGGTATGACTTCCGCAAGCACGCCATGGAAACCCGCGACGAGGCCAGCAACAAGGGCGGTACCATGCGCCTCGGTGCCTATCCGTGCCGGGTGCTGCCCGGCACCCATGCCTGGGATGCCTATCAGACGGAGGAAATATCCGAACGCCATCGCCACAGATACGAATTCAACAACGCCTACAAGGACATTCTGGCCCAGCACGGCATGATCTTCAGCGGCACATCCCCCGACGGTTCGCTGGTGGAAATGGTGGAGGTTCCGGATCATCCCTGGTTTGTCGGCTGTCAGTTCCACCCCGAATTCAAATCCAACCCCATGCACGCCCATCCGCTGTTCAAGGCCTTCATCGCCGCTGCGCTCAAACAGCATGAAAAACGTCAGGCGGAGCTGTAGCTCTTTCCGGACTGCGCTCCTGCACAGGCATCACAACCCATCCCCTCTGCCGGATGCCCTCCTCAGGCACGGGTATCCGGCTCCGGAGAAGGGGCTTTGACGCGGCTGCCGTTCGCGGCTATGCTCTTCCCGTATTTTTCCGCACCTCAATTCTGTCGGGTGATTCATGCATCAGCTTCCTCTTTATGACATACTCTGCCGCAGCCATTTCGTTCTGGCCGGCCCGTGTGCGCTGGAAGATTTCGGTCTGGCACTGGATACCGCGCACGGCGTGAAGGAAGCCGCCCGAAAGGCCGGTCTGCCCGCAGTATTCAAATGTTCCTGGGACAAGGCAAACCGCACCTCCGGTTCCTCCTTCCGGGGGCCGGGCATGTCCAGGGGGCTGGAATGGCTGGCCCGTATCAAGGAAGATACAGGCCTGCCCATCGTCACGGATATCCACCTGCCCGATCAGGCCGCGCCCGTGGCCGAAGTGGCGGACATCCTCCAGATTCCCGCCTTTCTTTCCCGGCAGACGGATCTGCTTCTGGCCGCGGCGGCCACTCAACGCATCGTCAACGTCAAAAAGGGGCAGTTCCTTGCCCCGTGGGATATGGGGCCGGTGAAGGCAAAAATCGAAAAGGCCGGCAATCCGCGCATTCTCCTGACGGAACGCGGAGCAAGCTTCGGATACAACAACCTCGTGGTGGACTATCGTTCCTTCCCCATCATGCAGGAACTGGGCGTGCCGGTGGTGTTCGACGCCACGCATTCGGTTCAGCTGCCCGGCGGGCTCGGCACCTCTTCCGGAGGTCAGCGGCAGTTTGTACCCGTGCTGGCCAGAGCAGCCGCAGCGGCAGGGGTCAACGGCGTCTTTCTCGAAACCCACCCGGATCCGGACAAGGCCCTGTGCGACGGCCCCAACAGCTGGCCGCTGGCCAGACTGGAAGGCCTGCTGCTTGAGCTGACGGCAATCTGGAGCATTTCCCATGCCTGCTGAACACGGACAGACTCCGCCTTTTGCTCAGGCTGCCGACGTGCGCATGCTCGTGCTTGATGTGGACGGCGTGTGTACCGACGGCAAGCTGTATGTGGACGGAAGCGGACACGCGCTGAAGTGCTTTCATGCACACGACGGCATAGGCATAAAGCTTGCCCTCCGTGCCGGACTGGATATCGCCGTCATCACGGGCAGGGACGATCCCGGAGTACGCGCCCGCATGACGGGGCTGGGCGTGCGTCATTATTTCCCCGGCCATGAGGCCAAAATGCCCGCCCTGCGTCTGCTGGAGGAAGAAAGCGGGATTAAGCCCGCGCAAATGGCCTACCTCGGCGACGACTTCATCGATCTTGAACCCATGGCGGCCGTGGGCATGCCCATGGCCGTGGCCAATGCCCGTCCGGAAGTGCTGCGCGCCGCACGATACGTCACCAGACTTCCCGGCGGAGAGGGCGCGGTGCGCGAAGCCGTGGAATGGCTGCTCCGGGAACGGGGGCTTCGCGATCTTGCAGCCGTCTGGCTCAACGGAGCGCAACGCTGAAACATTCGGTACAGGAATCCGCAAACGCATGCCATATCCAGACTTTCTCCAAAATCAGCTCCGCATGCAGGAATTGAAGAACGCCGGATCTGCGCCCCACTGCGCTGCTGTCAGCTTCTTCCCGCTGACCGGCGGCTGCGGACATCGGTCATGCTCTCCGGACGCCGGAAATCATTCCGCGGGAGTTTCGGCGGTGCGGCCATGATCAAGCATATCCGCCTGCTGCTTGCCCCCGCTCTCCTCATTGCCGCCATGGGAGGAGCCTACCTCGGCTGGCAGACATGGCAGACAAAGCGGACGCTGAACGCTCTTGCCGAAGTCACGCGCTCCATGGACATGGAAGCCATTCTACGGGGAAAGGTCAGCGCGCTGCCCGGAGAAACCCCGGAAGGGACAGCGACCTCCGTAGACCTCGCCATACGCGGCATCACCCTCAACGAGGGAGAAAACGGCTTTGAGCTGTGGAGGCTCCGGGCCGACTGGGCGACGCTGAGGGAAGAGATAGACAAAGTGGATCTGAGTTCCCCCCATGTGCGCTATCATATGGGGGAAAGGACGAACAATACGGAGGCTCCTTCCGACTATCTCGACGTGACTGCGCTCAGCGGCCTCATTGAGGAAGGCAACTCGCGCATAACGCTGCGCGGAGACGTGCGTGCCGAACATGACGCCAACATCCTCACCGGCCCTGAAGCCGTTTTTCTCAACAACACCCGCATACTGACCTTTCCGGAAGGCGCGGACCTCAACGGGCCGACGTTGAGCGGCACTGCGAAGCTCTTGCGCTGGAACGTTTCCACGAATATTCTTGAAGGGGAAGGCGGCGTCAGCATGACCTGGACTCCCCGGGACGACGCGGCCCCCTCCGGGCCTTCCGCTCCGGAACAGCATCTTTCCTCACAAGAAGCCGCGGCCGATACTCCCGCGCAAGCAAAGGATCAGATACAGTGAAAACATTCCTCGGTTCCTGCCTCCTTGCCCTGACTCTGGCGGCCGCTTCCGCCCCGGCTTTTGCGGCGTCAAGCCCTCTGGGGGGGAACGATTCAAAAGCTCCCGTCCGCGTGACGGCGGATACCATGACCTATGAACCGGACAAAAATATCGTCGTTTTTTCCGGAAATGTGGAAGTAACTCGCGAAAACTTCCGGATGTGGTCTGCCAAGCTCACCATGTATATGAAGGAGCAGAAAAGTTCGGGAGGAAACAGGGAGGCGAACTCTGCAAACAGCGGCCTTGACGCCATGAAGACCGGCGATCTCGATCGCATCGTTGCGGAAAAGAACGTGCGCTTCCGCATGGACACGAAATCGGGCACGGCACAGAAGGCCACATGGCTGGCCGACAGGGAAGAACTCGTGCTGGAAGGCAATCCGGTGCTGCTGGACGGCCAGAACTCCGTCACCGGCAACCGCATTCGCTATTTCGTCAGGGAAAACCGCAGTCAGGTTGAGGGAGGATCCGGCAAGCGCGTGGAAGCCGTCTTCTCCAGCGGCGGGGGGAAATAAATGGGATCGACGCTGGCAGGCAAGTCGCTGCGCAAGGTATTCGGAAGCAAGGAAGTCGTACACGACGTCACCCTCTCCATGGAGCAGGGGGAAATCGTGGGCCTGCTCGGCCCCAACGGGGCGGGAAAGACAACGTCCTTCTATATGCTGACGGGCATACTCAAACCCTCCGGCGGGCAGGTGCTGCTGGACGGACGGGACATAGGATCGTGGCCCCTGTACCGCAGGGCCCGTGTCGGACTGAGTTACCTGCCGCAGGAAAGTTCCATTTTCCGCCGCCTCACCGTCCGGCAGAATCTCCAGATCATTCTGGAACATACCGGACTTTCCCGCAAGGCCCAGAAAGAACGCGCCGATCGCCTGCTTGAGGAATTCGGCCTGACCAGACTGGAAAAATCGCTGGCCTCCTATCTCTCCGGCGGCGAACGCCGGAGGCTGGAAATAGCCCGCTGCCTGATCCGCGATCCGCTCTTTGTGCTGCTGGACGAACCCTTTGCCGGAATCGATCCTCTGGCCGTCGGCGATATCCAGCAGCTTATCCGGGGCCTCAAGGAACGGGGCATCGGCGTTCTCATCTCCGACCACAACGTGCGGGAAACGCTGACCATCTGCGACCGGGCCTCGCTTATGTTTCAGGGCAACCTCATTCTGTCCGGCACGCCCGACGAAATCGTCGCCAACGAACAGGCCCGGCATGTCTATCTCGGCGAGGATTTCCGCCTTATCTGACACCCCGCCCTTCGTTTCCTCTTTCTGGAAGCCCTCCTCTGTCGGATTCCATAGAACAAGGAAGCATTGCGCCCTTTCGGAAAGCTTCTCGCCTTCACAGCATACCCATATCCCCATAGAAAAATCTGCCTGCGGCTCTGCAAGCTGTTCTTTCTGCCCCATGTGGAGAGAACGGACATACGCAGCGGAGGGAGGTCGTAACGCGAAAAATGCTTCGGCAGCTATAAATCGACCGCTCTCCTGTCCCGACGCGTGAAGCATTGCGGCCCGACGCAGCCCCAAAAAGAAACACTTCGTCCGAAAAGTTTCAATTTCCATAAAATCAATGAAATACAATATATTATCTATAAAAAAATCATTATCGCAATACTCCTCCCGGAAAAACTGCATCCTCATGGTTTGCCAAAAGCAAAGGCATGTCTTACTGTTTGGGCCTCAACGATCTTATCACGGAGACACCCCATGTTCGGTTATCTGATGGGCAAAATATTCGGCACGCGCAATCAGCGTTATCTCAAATCGCTTCGTCCTCTGCTGCGTAAAATCAACGCGCTGGAACCGGAAATGCAGGCGCTTTCCGACGAAGAACTGGCCCCCCGTCTGGCGGAATACCGCCGCCAGGTTCAGGAGGAAGGACGCAGTCTCGATGCGCTGCTGCCCGAAGTCTTTGCCCTTGTACGCGAGGCGTCCCGACGTATTCTCGGTATGCGTCACTATGATGTCCAGTTGATAGGCGGCATCGTTCTGCATCAGGGCAAGATCGCCGAAATGAAGACCGGCGAAGGCAAAACGCTGGTGGCGACGCTGCCCGTCGTCCTCAACGCCATTTCCGGCAAGGGCGTACATGTGGTCACGGTGAACGACTACCTTGCCCGACGCGACGCCGAATGGATGGGGCAATTATACAAGGGACTCGGACTTTCCGTGGGTATCATTGTACACGGGCTTTCCGACGAACAGCGCAAAATCGCCTATAACTCCGACATCACCTACGGCACGAACAACGAATTCGGCTTCGACTATCTGCGCGACAACATGAAGTTCTACAAAGAACAACTGGTGCAGCGCGGACACAACTTCGCCATTGTGGACGAAGTCGACTCCATTCTTATCGACGAAGCCCGCACGCCGCTGATCATTTCCGGCGCAGGGGATGAATCTACCGGCCTGTATCGTCAGATGGACGAAGTCGTCCGCCGTCTGACCCCCGGGGAACATTTCACTGTGGATGAAAAGGCCCGTACCGCGCTGCTGACGGAAGAGGGCGTGGCCCAATGCGAACGTATTCTGTCCATCGACAATCTGTTCGATCCTCAGAACATCATGCTCCAGCACCATATTCAGCAGTCTCTGCGCGCCCACCACGCCTATAAGCGCGACGTTGACTATATCGTCAACGAAGAAGGCAAAGTCGTCATCGTCGACGAATTTACCGGCCGCCTCATGGAAGGCCGTCGCTTCGGCGACGGGCTGCATCAGGCTCTGGAAGCCAAGGAACGGGTGCATATCGAAGCGGAAAACCAGACGCTGGCAAGCATCACCTTCCAGAACTATTTCCGCATGTATGACAAACTTTCCGGCATGACCGGCACGGCTCAGACCGAAGCTGTGGAATTCAGCCAGATATACGGGCTGGAAACCATCACCATCCCCACCAACAAGCCCATGATCCGCGACGACAGACCGGATCTCATCTATCGTACCCAAAGGGAGAAGTTCAACGCCATCGTTCAGGCCATCAAGGAACTCCACGAAAAGGGGCAGCCTGTTCTTGTCGGCACCATTTCCATTGAAACTTCAGAACTTCTCTCCTCCATGCTTCGCAAGGAAGGGATTCCTCACAATGTACTGAATGCCAAGCAGCATGCCCGTGAAGCCGAAATCGTCGCCCAGGCAGGTCAGGCAGGCCATGTAACCATCGCCACCAACATGGCCGGACGCGGTACGGATATCAGGCTCGGCGAAGGTGTCACCGAACTGGGCGGTCTGCATATCCTCGGCACAGAACGTCATGAGAGCCGCCGTATCGACAACCAGCTGCGCGGACGTTCCGGACGCCAGGGCGACCCCGGCTCTTCCCGCTTCTATCTTTCGCTTGAAGATAATCTCATGCGTATCTTCGGTTCCGATCGCATTTCCGGCCTCATGGAAAAGCTCGGTATGGAAGAAGGCGAACCCATTGAAAACCGTCTGGTGTCCAAAGCCATTGAGAACGCCCAGAAGCGTGTGGAAGGGCACAACTTTGAAATACGCAAGACGCTGCTCGATTACGACAACGTCATGAACCAGCAGCGAGAAGTCATCTACGAACTGCGCCGGGATCTCATGATGGCGGAAGATGTGGAAAGCGTTGCGCTGGACTTTCTCGACGATGTGCTGGACGACATTTACGTTCCTCTGGAAGAACATCATCAGGCTCCGGATGCGGAAACCAACACGACCGTCGTCAACCGGCTGCTGGACGCCTGCACCATCAACCGCGCCATACCGGAAATGACCCCCACCCCCGGCGCGACGCCGCCTCCTGCGCCCTCCAAAGCAGCCGCCAGAGAGGCCGTGCTTTCCATCTTTGCCCAGCTCAAGGAAGAATCCGGGGAAATTTACCGGGATATCCTCCGCTTTTTCATGCTTGAAGAACTGGATCGCTGCTGGAAGGATCACCTCCGCTCCATGGACTATCTGCGCGAGGGCATAGGCCTGCGCGGCTACGGTCAACGGGACCCCAAGCTCGAATACAAGCGGGAAGGCTTCAATATGTTCCAGCAGATGCTGTATCGCATCCATGAAGGAGCCATTCGCTCTCTGACCCGGGTGCGCGTCCAGCCCCGTGAGGAAGCTCCTGAAGCTGCCCCCGCCGCAGACGGAAGCGCAGCTTCTGCTGCTCCGAACGCTCCGGCAGACTCCGCTTCCCCCGCGCCTGATGCCGCAGCAGCCCCGGAAGCTCCTGCGGAACATGCGGCAGAAGCCCCGGCAAAGGCAGCAGCCCCGGAACCCAAAAGAGAAACGCCTGCCGCCTTTCGGCACAAGGATTCTCCTGCCGCAAGCCCCACGGGAGAAGTCCCCTCGTCCGGCGGCTCAGATCCCAAAATAGGACGTAACGATCCCTGTCCCTGCGGCAGCGGAAAAAAATATAAAAAATGCTGCGGCGCAGGCAAATAATCCCGGCAGCATTTATGTGAGAAAGGGCGGAACCGATACCCGTTTCCGCCCTTCTATTTTCCTTACCTCATGCCGACAGTCACCGACACAGTAGCTACGCACAGACTCTAACTATACCCTGGAAACAATATATGCCTTCTACCGCACAGGTCGGTTTAGAGCATATACAAGTATGAGAAAACGACGCTGCTAAATTTGGAAATAGACTGTGTTTACAAATTTTAAATTTTTTTGAACAGAGATTTGCAGATTCATCCTAATAGATATAATAACCTATGTAAAACAACTATATACTAATTTAAAAATGATGCCTGTGCATATATAATTTCTACAAGTTCATGAACAATACTTTTACAATACATGTGCTGAATATAATATTTTTCTTCTAGATCATTATATTTATTTATAGTGTAAATATTTAATTCAGGAGATTTTCTGTTATTATCACAATTAATTACAGATGCAATAATATATCTATTACAATTACTCTTCAATGTTTTAAATTCATTTGGAGATAATCTGATTATAGTATTTCCTGCTGCATTTCCTTTTACCTCAACCAAAAAAAATTCATCTTCCCCTTTTGTTACTATTAAATCATAACCGAGATTATCTTTTTCTACACTTTTAACAGTATAACCTTGTTTCTTATAATATTTTATTACAGTATCTACTGCTATTTTTTCAATTTTTTTGTTATATTCAGAATCTGAAAATTTTATAACGTCCTCCGTAAAAATTTTTTCAGGCGTTTTCTCTGACGAAAAATTTTCTATATATTTAATTACTCCATTTCTGTATTCTCGAATTTCTGGTGTATCTGCATACCATATCGGAGACTGTCCATACCCCCTACCTCTTCCTTCCC
>LBJMC04202__coassemble_207_pt1 | contig 57919 bp, 59 predicted proteins | sample LBJMC04202__metabat2_low_PE_018 | metagenome-assembled genome bin LBJMC04202 | reverse complement strand
TAACTTATTGGGTAAAACAAGCTAAACACTAGTCTTAGCTAGGACAGCCCCTTTTCTTTTTTTCCGGAACCGGGTTCCGGCCTATGCGTCGGCTCCCGGTACAATTTTCGTCCGGAGGTTGCGCCGCGCGGTTTTTTTCCCATCTTGCCGGAATACTGGCGGCGGGGAGTGCGGGGAGAGCTTTTTCCTTCCATTCTCGCGGCCGTTACCCTGGTTCCGCCGATGAAGATGCCGGAGCTGATTCCGGCAAGCACAAGCTCGACCGCGTTTTCGGCAATGTCCACCATACTGAAGTGTTCCCGAATGTCGATGGCGCCGATGAGGCGTCCGGGAATGCCGCATTCTCCGGTAATGGCGCCGACGATCTCGCGGGGACTTACGCCCTGTTCGCGTCCTGCGCTGATTCTGATTCTGCACATGCGATCACGGTCGCGCTGTTCTGCGTCCGCTCTCCGTTCGGACGGGCGTTCCCTGCCGTCAGCCGGACCTTTCCGGCGGGATTCCCGGGCCTGTTCCACCCAGTCTTCGCCGCCCTGTGCAGTATCCTGATCTCCGAAGTCGCGCTGCATCAGCATTTTGAGCATGGCGGCGGCCATGTCCGCACTGGTGGGCGCGCCGTCCGGGAACTGTCCGGCCAGAAATTCGTCCACCAGCATCAGCCAGCGTTCCAGAGAGCCTTTTTCCAGCGTTTGCCGTACTTCGTCCAGCAGTCGTGTGGTACGAATATTGGCCACGTCGCGCAGGGTGGGCAGGTTGCCTCTGGAGATGCGGGCACCTGTGTAGCGGATGATTTCGCGCAGTCTGGAATTTTCCCGCATGGTGACGAAGGTGAAGGCTCGGCCTTCGCGTCCTGCTCTGCCGGTACGTCCGATGCGGTGGACATAACTTTCCACGTCGCGGGGAATGTCGTAGTTGATGACCGCATCCACATCGTCCACGTCGATACCCCGCGCGGCTACGTCCGTGGCGACAAGCACGTCGAGCGCGCCGCTGCGGAAGCGCGTCATGACGCGATCCCTCTGAGGCTGGGCAAGGTTGCCGTGCAGGCCGTCCGCCTGATAACCGCGCCCCTGCAGGTGGGCCGTCACTTCATCTACCCCGCGTTTGGTGGAGCAGAATACCAGAGCCTTGCGGAAGCCCTGCGAATCCAGCACGCGGCACAGCGCGTCCATTTTCTGATAGGGACGCACTTCGTAATAAATCTGTTCAATGGCGGGTACGGTAAGAACTTTGTGCGTCACGCGCAGCAGTTCCGGGTTCTGCAGAAAGCGTTTGCCCAGTTCCAGAATGGGGCCGCGCATCGTGGCGGAGAACATGACCTTCTGACAGGAGGGGGGCGTCCGATCAAGAATGGCTTCGATATCCTCGCGGAAGCCCATATCCAGCATTTCGTCGGCTTCATCCAGCACGGCGATGCGCACGCCGTCGAGCTTCAAGGTACCGCGTTCCAGATGATCGATGACTCTGCCCGGCGTGCCCACGACGATCTGCACGCCCCGGGCCAGGGCACGGAGCTGTCTTTCAATGGGCTGTCCTCCGTAAATAGGGAGGATGTTCAGATTCCGCCTGTGCGCGGACAGCCTGCCGAGTTCTTCGGCTACCTGAATGGCCAGTTCGCGCGTGGGGCACAGAATAATCGCCTGGACATCTCCGTCCGGCACGACCTTTTCCAGAATGGGCAGTCCGAAGGCAGCCGTTTTGCCCGTACCCGTCTGCGCCTGCCCCATGACGTCCCGACCGGCGAGCAGGGGAGGAATCGCCAGAAGCTGAATGGGCGAAGGCTCTTCAAAGCCCATATCTTCAATGGATTTCAGGAGTTCCGGGGAAAGGCCCAGTTCTTCAAATGTTGCGCTCATAGGGTGGATCTCATCGAAAGAGGTGCGGCCGCCGACGCCGGAGCGTCCGGAAAGGGCGCGAAATGAAAAAGAAAAGGGTCATGGACATATCCATGACCCGTATGCTCATGGTGGGCGCTGAGGGGCTTGAACCCCCGGCATTCGCCGTGTAAAGGCGACGCTCTACCAGCTGAGCTAAGCGCCCGGAAGCTACGCAAGATGCGTTCGTCATACCTAGAAGAAGAGCGCGCCTCTGTCAACGGGGAAAAGGGGGAGAATGCTGATTTTGCGGGAAAGACTTTTCCGGGCGGCGGGATTCCGGCAGAAAATCTTTCGGAGCTTCGCGCAGATGCGGGAAGAACATGTTTTCAAGACGGCGGCTGTGGAAAATACAAGGAAGCGCGGACGCTCATTCCCGATGGGAACGGAGCCTCTGCGCTTCCCGTATTTGCTGAGATATGCTGGGCCTGCCTGTTCAGACAAATGAATGGGGATGCCGTTGCGGGCCGGAATTTCGGAAGAACGCGGCTACGCACTTCCCCTGAAGTCCCCAATTCCCCCTCATGAGCAGGTTGTTCCGGATATTTTAGAATCTTCCGAAAGCGGATTCTCCGTTTGAAGAACTGCCGAGGGACGGCGGAGGACATTCTTCCGGATCGGTCCACATATGGAGCAGACGCGCCATGTCGCCGGCAACGGAGGCAATGAGCGTGCCCATGGGATCGGCGGGCATGCGCTGCGTGACTTCCAGCAGGATGAAATCGCGCGGGGGCTGATAGGGCATCATGCCTGCATGGGCCATGCTCCACAGCATCGCGCCGGTCCTGGTGTCATAGACTTCAAGCTGGAGCGAGATTCTGGAATCGCCGGTACTTCCGCCGTCAAAATAATAGGTGATATATCCGCCGATCAGAAGCTCCGCACCCATCTGCCGGGCCAGAGGCAGGGCCATGTCCGCCCGGTATGGAGGAGCCATATCCGCAAGCTCAAGTGTGGAGAAGGTCCCCTCGTTCAACATGCACTGCCAGACCTGACGGGACACTCCTTCCGAAACGGCATAGGCGCTGCGCAGTTCCTGAGTCAGTCCCATGGGGACGAAAAGCGCCGTAGGCTTGTGGGTCAGGTTGACGTTCGGGTGAACCATGACCGTGATGCCCGCGTAATACCCGTCTTCATTGCTGAATATCTGAGGTTGCGAGGCGAGGTCGAGGCGTGCAATCCCATCGGGCGCGGGGGCGCAGGCGGGCAGCGTTGAAACCAGAAAAAGCGGGAGCAGCGCCCGCAGGACTCGCGTCCGGGTGAAAATCGCCCTGCCGAAGTGAATCATGACTGGACTCCTTGAAAATCTTCCGGATCAGTCCGCACGGAACGCGCTTCTTCCGGATCGGAAGATCACATGCAAAAAAAGGGCCGAACCATGCAGGACGGGCATTTCCGCAGGGAAAGCCCGTTCCGTTTCATAACGCGGGGCTTCAGGCGTCAAAGCATTGACCGCATGAGCAGCGACATTTGAACCAGTACGGCCACTGCGAGGATGAACAGAGGAGCCAGCGCAAGGGCTGTTTTGCCCCAGCTGAGGCCAAGCGCATACTTGCATCCTGCAAAACTGACGGCAACACACCAGATGGAGGCCACAGCACTGCCCACAAAGGGTACGATGGAAAAAATGCAGGGAGCGGCACTGTAGGCCAGCACGCGCACGACGACGCCGAAATCGGCCTTGTCCGGCTGGGCCAGCCGTATCATCAGTCCGTACAGTGCGGCCAGAAAAAAGAGCTGGAATACGGCGGTAAAAGGTGTGGCCAGCAGAAACATGGGCGTACTCATGTCCTGCATAAGCTGGTTGGCAAGTTCCATGGCCTGCGGGTTGGGCGAAGTTTCGGAAACCTGACGCAGCAGATCCTGAGACCAGAATCGGATGACCACGGCTTCCAGAAAGCGCATGAGAACAAAGAAAACCACGGCCTTGCCGAAAGGAACGCCCCGTCCCAGATTGCGGAAAAAGTCCGGTGCGCGGAAAAGCACGCGCAGCAGGGTGTGGTAGAAGCTTCCGAAAAAGCCGAAAACTTCGGGATGTTCCCACGGCACGCCCGGCATTTCCTGACGAGAGCTGTGTTCCTGTGCCTTTGCCGCTTCCTCCGCATGATCCCGTTTTGCGTTTTCCGCATCGGAGGAATGGTGGGGCCGGTTTTCGGGAGGAGGAGTTTCTGCTTCCGGTGTTTTGACGGAAGCATTCTCCGCAGAAGTCTTTTCCGTGGAAAGGTCAGTCGGGGAGACGGTCGTCTCGGGCTTTTCTTCCGCAGCCCGTTCGCGATCGGCAAACTGCTTGCGGAAATGAAAGCGTCGTCCGCAGCGCGGGCAGGTCGCCACAGTGGCGCTGGCCGGGATGCGGGTCAGATCTATGTCGCGCTCGAACTGGCAGTCAGGGCAACGAATCAGCATAGTGGGTTCTCCGGTAATTTGGCAAAAGTGTAGGCCAGCCCGCCGCGCAGATCAAGCCGGAGACACCTTCACCCGGCGGAGCCTTCTTCTTCCAGAGCGCGGATCAGCCGGCGCAATGCCTTGCCTCTGTGGCTGCGGGCATTTTTTTCCTCCCGTGTCAGTTCGCCGGAAATGCGTCCCAGTTCGGGATCGAAAAAAAGAGGATCGTAGCCGAAGCCGTTGTTGCCCGAGGGAGTGTCAACAATGACGCCTTCCCATACGCCGTGCCGCACCAGATCCGCCTTGCCCGGGCGGACCAGAGCCATGCAGCAGCGGAAACGTCCCGTATGCGGATGAGGAAAAGCCGAAAGCGCGTCAAGCAGCTTGCGGTTGTTGCGGGCGTCGTCATCCTCGCCCGGAAGCAGCGGAATATCATGCCCGTACCGGGCGGAATACACGCCCGGCGCGCCGTTCAGCGCGTCCACTTCAAGACCGGAATCGTCGGCCAGGGCCGGCAGTCCCAGAGCGTCGGCCACGGCGTGCGCTTTAATCAGGGCATTTTCCTCAAAGGTTGAACCCGTTTCCTCGATTTCCGGAAAGTTGTCCGGCAGAGGGCGCACGTCAAATCCGAAATGACGCAGCGCGTCCGCGATTTCGCGAACCTTGCCCTGATTGCGGGTGGCCAGAATCAGCGTCTGTGTACGGGAGGAAAGGGGGGAAGAGGACATGCTTTCTCCTTGCGCAAAGGGATCGTTCATGGCAGAGAACAGGCAGTGTTCGACATGGCGGGCGTCGGCCCGCGCCCGGCGGAAGCGGTTCCGCGCGGAGCCGTCCCTTCCGAAAGGATAGCGCGGCGGTCATGTTCTGGCAACGGCGTTCCGTACGTCGTCATCCTTCATTTCCCTCTTCGTGGGGAGCATGGGAGCCATCATGCTGCGCATCTATTCTCAAAGCCTCGGCTGTCCCAAAAACCGGGTGGATACCGAACGTCTTCTCGGCTCTCTCGGCCACCCCTCGATCGGAGAGCCGGTTGTGACCGTGGCGGATCCGGAAGACGCGGATCTGGTTTTCATCAATACCTGCGCCTTTATCGGGCCGGCAGTCGAGGAGTCGGTGCGAAGCATCGTGCAGATGGCGGCGGATCTGGAAGATTTGCCGAACCGCCCCCTCTTTGCCGTGGGCGGCTGTCTGCCCGGCCGTTACGGCGTGGCGGAACTGGCCGGAGAAATACCGGAAGTCGATATCTGGCTGCATGCGGCAGATGTGGACTCGTGGCCCGCCATGCTGGCCGACGCGCTGAAGCTGAAGCATGTCGAACCGGGACGGCTGCTCAGTACCGGTCCTTCCTATGCCTGGCTGAAAATCGGCGAAGGGTGCCGTCACAGATGTTCCTTCTGCACCATCCCTTCCATACGCGGAGCCTATGTGTCCGCTCCGGCGGACGCCCTGGAAGCGGAGGCGCAGGCCCTTCTCGAACAGGGAGTGAAGGAGCTTGTTCTTGTGGCGCAGGATGTCACGGCCTGGGGTTCGGACAGCGAGGGCGGCGACTTGCGCCTTCTGCTGGAACGGCTTCTTCCCCTGTCCGGTCTGGAGCGTCTGCGCCTCATGTATCTGTATCCGGCCGGTCTCCGCGACGAGCTGCTGTCCTTCCTTGCTTCGGCAGGCAAGCCCTTCGTTCCCTACTTCGACATGCCGCTCCAGCATGCCGATCCTGAGATCCTGGGCCGCATGGGGCGTCCCTTTGCGCGTGATCCCCAACTTGCCGTGGATCGCATCCGTCATTATTTCCCCGACGCCGCCCTGCGTACCACGCTGATTACGGGATTCCCCGGCGAAACGGACGCGCAGTTCGCCACGCTGGCCGAGTTTGTGGCCCGCAACCGTTTTCATCATCTCGGCGTATTCGCCTATGAGGCGGAAGACGGAACGCCCGCAGCTGCCATGTCCGGACAGGTTCCGGTCAGGACGCGCCGCGCCCGCAGAGATGAAATCATGGCCCTTCAGCGGGAAATCAGTGAAGAAATCCTGAGCCGCTACGAAGGGGAACGGCTTGATATTCTGGTGGATGCCCCTCACGACGAGTGGCCCGGTCTGCATGTCGGGCGCGCCTGGTTTCAGGCCCCTGAAGTGGACGGCGTAACCTATGTGAGCGGCCCGGGCGTCGAACCCGGTGCGCTGGTTCGGGCGGAGATTACCGAAACGGGCGAATACGACCTCACGGCCCTCGTCTGATGTTGAGATTCCCCGTGAATTTGCCCTTCACGGGTTAATCTGGCATGCTGATCCGGTTCGGCTTTTCATCCGCGCCGGCGTGGAACGCGTTCCTCGTTTTTGGCGGACATATTGCCATTCCAAGGAGTCTGCATCATGCGTCATACTTTTTTTGCGATTCTCTGCTGTCTTGCCCTCGGTCTCTGTTTTCCCGGAGTCGGGCAGGCCGCCGTTTCTCCAGAAGGAGACTGGCTGGATGAAAGCGGAGCGGTTCTCTGTCTGGACGGAGACGGTGCCTTCGCCATTCTTTCCCCTGACGCGGGGACGGCCGGACGCTTCGGTCTGAGCTGGAGCAGAGAGGGAAATACCCTGATTTTCCGCTCCATGCTTTCTCCCTGCGATTCCGTGGATCAGGCGCGCATGGACATAGTGGAGCTGAGTGCCGATATCCTCGCCGTGCGCGGCGAAGACGGCAGGGAATGGCGCTGGCACAAGGCTCCGGCCGGTACGGTGAAGCGTTTTGAGACCTCGCTGATTTATCGCGAACGCATGGCCCTGCCGTCCGAGGTGCTGATCAGCGCCTCGCTGAGCCTGGATTCGGGCGAGGTGATTGCTTCCGTACTGCATCAGCGGCCTGGTTCCATTCCTCTGCCCGTCCGCATTCATTATCTGGCCTCGCGCGCGGCGGACGCGCAGCGTGCAAATTTCAGCGCGGCCATTCTGACCCGCGAAGGCGTGCTGTTTTCCACGCCCGAATCCGTCGAGGTGAGTCTTGACGCCGGGCAGTCTCCCGCTTCCGTACTCCTGCATCGTGCCGGACTTCAGGAAGGAACGCCTCTGTGTCCTCCTGCGGAAAGTTCCGGGGCCTCGCTGACGGAAACCTACTGGAAACTGACGACGCTGGAAGGTCAACCCGTAACGGTGGCCGAAGGGCTGCGCGAACCTCATATGGTGCTGCATGAGGGCGGCTCTGCCAACGGTTCCGACGGCTGCAACAGCTTTTTCATGAACTGGGAGGCAAAGGACGGAACGCTGTCCTTCCAGCCCGGCGGCGGCACGCTGATGATGTGCGACGAAGCGAGCATGGAACAGGCCCGATCCTTCATGAATGTTCTCGGCGCGGCGGACGCGCTGAGAATTGAAGGCGACAAGCTGTTCCTGCACAGGGGCGGCGAGGTCACGGCCGTATTTCAGGCCGTGGCGATGTAAGTTTCCTTCACGGAGGCAGAGAGCATGTCCGATCCATACTGGTTGTCCGACGAGGGGCCGCTGACCCCGGAAACGAGGGAACGCCTGCTCGCCCATGTGCGGGAAAGCGGTTTTGACGCCGAGTCCGTTCTGGACGACGCCCTGAATCAGTATCTCGACAGAGCGGAGCGGGGCAGGGCGGAAGCTGCGGAGTTCCTTCAGGGAGCGTCCCTCGCGTGGGAACAGGCAATCCTTTCCGGAGGCCGGGAGCTGACGGAAGTGAAGGATCGTATTCCCGGCGAAAAGGAATAGTGTCGGCCTTCTGAAGGCGTGTTCTTTCCGGCCGTGGCTTTTTTGCTGGACGGAACGGAATTTTACGGCTATTAACCATGTCTCTCATGGAACAACTGCATGGAATTCTGATTATCGACAAGCCCGGAGGCATGAGTTCCGCGCAATGCGTGGGACGCATCAAGCGTCTCGGGCAGAAGAAAATCGGTCATGCCGGCACTCTCGATCCCATGGCCACGGGAGTGCTGATTGTTCTGCTTGGTCACGCCACCAAACTTTCCGGTTACCTCCTGGAAGGAGGGGAAAAACGTTATGAAGGCGTCGCCCGTCTCGGTCTTGTGACCGATACCTGGGACGCCGAGGGGCAGATTCTTGAGGAAAGAGCTGTCCCTGCCGCCGGAACGCCCGAGGGAGACGCTCTTGAGGCGGACGTGCGGCGCGAAGTGGCGGCCTGGCTTGAGGTGCGGGAACAGCCCGTTCCCCCGTATTCCGCCGCAAAGCATCAGGGTCAGCCCCTTTACAGGCTGGCCCGGGCGGGAAAGGACGTTCCCCTTAAAACCAAGGCCATACAGATTTCGCGCGCCGAGCTTCAATGGGTGAAGCTGCCGGACGTGCGTTTCCGGGTCACTTGCAGTTCCGGTTCCTACATACGGTCCCTGGCCCACAGCTTGGGGATGCGCTTGGGGTGCGGAGCCACGCTTACGGAGTTGACCCGTTTGTACAGCCACCCGTTCGGACTGGACGAAGCCCACTCGCTGGACGACGTGCTTGCCGATCCGGAAGGCCTTCCCCGGAGGGTTCTGCCTCTGTCCGCCGCGTTGCCCGGCTGGCCCGTATTTACGGTGAATCCTGCTGAAGAAGCGGCGCAGCGTAACGGCAGGGCATTGATGCACCATCCGGGATTCGGAGCATTTGAGGCAGGGCAACGCGCTCTGACCCGGAATGCTTCGGGAGAGCCTCTGGCTCTGGTTGAAGCCCGTGTGCAGGACGGACAGCCCGTCTGGGTCATGCTGCGGGGGCTGTTCACCCCATCTACCCCCTGAAAGCGTTTTTCAGGGACAGGAGGTTATTGCTGTGGTTATGGATACCGCTGAAAAGCAGGCCGTCATCGCCGCCCACGCCAAGCATGAGGGCGACACCGGTTCTCCCGAAGTGCAGATTGCTCTGCTCACCGCCCGCATTGACGGGCTGGCCGATCACTTCAAGACGCACAAGAAGGACTTCCACTCCCGCACCGGTCTGCTCAAACTGGTCGGACAGCGTCGCAAGCTGCTGAACTACCTGAAGAAGACTGATATCCAGCGTTATCGCGCCCTGATCGAAAAGCTCGGTCTGCGCAAGTAACGAACGGATTATCCGGTATTATCTATGGGGGAAGGAGCCTGGACAACAGGCTTCTTCCCCCTGCGCGCAGTGTGCGCAGGGCCGCAGGCTCTGTCGACGGGACTGCGGCGCATTTTCATCATACCCGGAACGCCGTTCCGGGCTTAACGCAAGGAAGGAGTATCCGCGAAAAGAGACGAACGGGCCTCATCTCTGGAGAATCCCGGCTTCGCCGTTTTTCACGGAGTCTCCTTCCGGGAGATTGACATGGGTCTTTTGAACGCAACAAGAGTGACCGCCAATGTGGGCGGCAGAGAAATCATCCTGGAGACCGGACGCGTGGCCAGACAGGCGCATGGCGCGGTCTGGATACAGTGCGAGGGAACCGTGGCTCTGGTCACGGTGTGCGAACAGCCGCTGGAAAGCCCCAAGGACTTTTTCCCCCTTACCGTGGAGTACGGGGAAAAGATGTACGCCGCGGGACGTATCCCCGGGAATTTTTTCCGGCGTGAAATCGGCCGTCCCAGCGATCACGAAACGCTGGTATCCCGCCTGATAGACCGCCCGATCCGGCCCCTGTTCCCCAAGGGCTACGGAAACGAAGTACAGGTGCTGGCCAGCACCATTTCTGCCGACGGACAGAATCTGCCCGACGTGCTGTGCATTACCGCCGCTTCTGCCGCCGTCTGCCTTTCCCCCATTCCCTTTGACGGCCCTGTCGCAGGGGGACGTATCGGCCGTGTGGATGGCGAATTCGTGATCAACCCCACGGTCAAGGAACTGGAGCGCAGCGATCTTGATATCGTGTTCGCCGCTTCCCGCGATGCCGTCGTCATGGTTGAAGGCGAAGCCCGTTTCGTGCCTGAAGCCGTACTCATCGACGCACTGAACTGGGGGCATAAGGCCATTCAGCCGCTCATCGACGCACAGGAAGAACTGGTGCGCCTTGCCGGCAAGGTCAAGAATCCCTTCACCCCGAAGGAAGACGATCCCTCGCTGTACGCACATGTGGAGACGCTGGCTCTCGAGGCCGGTATGGCGGAAGCTCTGCGCATTCCGGAAAAGCTGGCCCGCAAGGAAGCCCGTGCTTCTGTGAAAAAGCGCGTCAAGGAAATGCTGGCCGCCGATCCCGAATGGGCGGAAAACGCCGAAGCCCAGAAGGAAGTCGGCGTCATTCTCGAGCATCTGGAAAAGAAGCTCGTGCGTCAGCGCATCCTCACGGAAGGAACCCGTATTGACGGCCGCGACACGAAAACCGTGCGTCCCATTGAAATTGAAACCGGCGTACTGCCCCGCGCCCACGGCTCCGTGATCTTTGCGCGCGGCGAAACCAAGTCCCTTGCCGTCACCACGCTGGGCAGTACCACGGACGAACAGCGCGTTGATTCCCTGAACGGCGATGAAACCAAGCGTTTCATGCTGCATTACAACTTCCCGCCCTTCTCGGTGGGCGAAGTGAAGTCGCCCCGTATTTCCCGCCGTGAAATAGGACACGGTCACCTGGCGGAACGTGCCCTCAAGGCTGTGGTTCCTTCCAGCGACAGCTTCCCCTTCACGGTTCGCGTGGTGTCGGAAACCGTGGAATCCAACGGTTCCTCGTCCATGGCGGCCGTATGCGGCGGCTGCCTTTCGCTCATGGATGCGGGCGTGCCCATTTCCGCTCCCGTGGCCGGCGTGGCCATGGGCCTGATCAAGGAAGGCGATCAGTATATTGTGCTGACGGATATCCTTGGGGATGAAGACGCTCTCGGCGATATGGATTTCAAGATTGCCGGCACCAGCGAAGGCGTTACCGCCGTGCAGATGGATATCAAGATCAACGGCCTGCCCACCGATGTCATGGCCCGCGCCATGCAGCAGGCCCGCGAAGCGCGTCTGCATATCCTCGGCATCATGACCAGCGCGCTGCCCGGCTATCGTGAGCAGCTTTCTCCCTATGCGCCCCAGCATGAGGAAGTGACGGTCAATCCTGAAATCATCCGCATGATCATCGGCCCCGGCGGCAAGAACATCAAGGCCATTACCACGGCTACCGGCGCTTCCATCGACATTGACGATTCCGGCCGCATTTCCATCTTTGCTCCCACGGCCGAATCCATGCGTCAGGCCAAGGAAATGGTCATGTACTACGATCAGCATGCCGAGCTGGGCAAGAACTACAACGCCAAGGTTCGCCGCATTCTCGATATCGGCGCCATTGTTGAAATTCTGCCCAATCTGGAAGCATTGGTACATATTTCCCAGCTTGATACCAAGCGTGTGGAAAAGACCGAAGATGTGGCCCGTCTGGGCGAAGATATGCTGGTCAAGGTAATTGAAATCAACGGCGACCGTATCCGCGCCAGCCGCAAGGCTGTGCTGCTGGAAGAACAGGGTGTGGAGTGGAAGCCGGAAGATACCGCCCGCCCTCAGCGTGAACGCGGAGATCGCGCCCCGCGTGAACGCCGTGGTGATAAGGGTGATCGCCCCCGCCGCGAACGTCACGATTAATACCGGCTGAACGTCGCCTCTGAATATATACGGGCAGGAATCCACACGATTCCTGCCCGTATGCTTTTAATAATAAGGACGGATATGCCGCCATGTATGCGCACGGCTGCGTGTACCACGCTCTTGATGCTCTCCGCCATGAAAAGAACGATAAAAGGAATGAGTACCCTGTATCCGAGGCTCTCTTCAACCCGGAGGAATTTTGCGGAGGGCAGGCTTGAAAAGGGACAGACAGAAATGCTGTTGCTGACGGAAACGGCAGATAATTCCGAGAACCTCGGAACAGCGCGTACTATTGGCCGGAAAGTTTCCTTTTCCTGCCTACTATGTACGAACTCTTCAGCGAACTGCTCTGCTCATGAACATGTTTGCTTTGTTTTTTCCGCCTGAAGCTGTTCGTTCCTGAAACACTTTACGGAGTCGAGCTGGACGAGAATCCGCAGCAATGCCCGAGCAGTTCATTCTCTTAAAGCGGCAAGTTTCCGCGTGGCGTGAGGGCTGCGAGCCGGTAGGCCCTTGGTCGAAAAATAGGTTCAAGAGCAAAAGGTTCCAAGCGTATAAGATGGTTTTCTTCTGTTGCGGCGAGACTGGGTACAGCAGTACGCAAGTTTCGTTTTTTGCATGATTTGCTTGTTATGGGGCGTATTGGCGGCAGACTGCGCGTTGCGGCAAGGGGCCGCTCCCTCAGAAGCTGTCCGTTACGGAAAGGCACGAATGTCGAGATATGCTGCAGAAAAAAGAAGGGAGTCATACCTGGGTATGACTCCCTGAAATTTATGGAGCCAGCTGTCAGAATTGAACTGACGACCTACTGATTACGAATCAGTGAACATACTTTATTACTAATTTTTATTTATTGCTATAACACTTTATTTACACACATTTTTTAAAAATTACTACTGCTTCATTTTTTACCGATTTTGCCCTATTTTCGTCTTGCGTGTGGGGAATGGTGTGGGGAAGGATTTTTTCAAATTCCCTTGGGAAAAGCCAACTTGCCGTCCTTGTGTGGGGAAGCGTGTGGGGAAGAACTCATGACACAGACAAAACGGGAAAAAACGAAGTATCCGGGAGTGACTTTCAGGCTCAAGGAAAAATTGGACGGCTCCGGCATGGAGCGTGTGTACTACATACGGTATCGCCGGGGTGGACGAGGTTCCAGGCTGATAGAAGAGCCTGTAGGCACGGAGTCGGAAGGCATGACCGCTGCCAAGGCAAACCTCATACGGGCTTCCCGCGCCGCCGGAAAAGAGCGTTCCAATACGGAGCGTCGCAGGGATGCGGAACGGGAAAGACTGGCCGCTGGTGGACAGCTTACTGTCATCCGCCTGTGGGAACTTTATGCAGAGGCAAAGCGGGATAACGTGACCACCGACAGAATGGACAAAAGGCTGATGAAGCACCTTGTTCCCCTGCATGACAGATTGATTGAATCCCTGACAACCTCTGACATAGACGCTCTTTCGCGCCGTCTTGCTGCAACCCCGAGTCAAAGACGAGAGGGAAAGACTCTTGCGCCTGCCACTGTTCGACATGTTCTTGGCCTTTTGAAGCGTATGCTTCGCTTTGCCGAACAGCGTAATATCTGTCCTTTTCCTGCCGGGCTGCATTTCACCATGCCCAAGGTGGACAATCAGAAAACGGAAAGAATGTCGGACGAGCAGTTGAGGCGTTATCTGGCCGCGCTGGATGAAGAGCCGAATCAGGATGTGGCCGCTATTCTTCGCGTGGCTTTGCTTACCGGCATTCGAAAAACCGCGCTGCTAAGCCTCCAGTGGAGCGATATAGATTTTGACAGGGGATATATCACCCTGCGGGGGGAACACGCCAAGAAAGGGAAAACCGAGTACCTGCCCTTGACTCCCGCCGTCCGTTCTGTACTGGAAAAGGTGAAAAGGACGGAAAGCCCGTATGTATTCCCCGGCAGGAACGGCGGCAGGCGTTCGGATTGCCGCCGTATGGCTCGCCGCGTGAGGGACAGGGCGGGGCTTGAAGATTTTCGTCCCATGCACGGGCTGCGGCATTCCTTTGCTTCCGCTCTCGCTTCATCCGGCAGGGTTGACCTGTACACGCTCCAAAAACTCCTGACGCACGAAAGCCCGCAAATGACTCAACGCTATGCACATCTTGCGGATGAGGCCATGAAACGCGCCGCAGGCGTGGCGGATGAGCTGCTGGCGAAAGACAAAGAAGAGGAGTAGTTCCCTTGCGTTGTGGGATAATATGGTATATTTTATCTCAATCAGGGATTGATTATGCCGACGGAAATTCAATACACGAAAAAAGCATTGAAAGGGCGCGATGCTCTAAACTCGAATGAAAGGGCAATCATTGAAGCCCTTGAGCAGGACTTGCGTGAAACTGCGGGGAAGCCTCTGGGAAGAGGCTGGCATAATCTGGGGCCGGTTCGGCAATATGGAGCGGACGCATATCATTGCCATTTTACGAAAAACAAGGTTGCCCTGTGGCGTATTCTGGACGACGGCAAAGGAAATACGCGCATTGTCATCTGCCGTTTTGAATATGTCGGAACTCGGGGCAAGGCCCCTTATTAGGGGAGAACTTTGACTATGGAAAACACATTGATTTCCCATGCACGTATTTCTGTTCCATCTGACTGTTTTGAGTTGGTAAGTGCGCTTGTATGTCGTTTGGGTGGGCAAATAATTGTTGATGATGACGTTGTGACCATTCCCCCCATGCCGGAAAAAGAGCGTGTTGGGAAAATGCTGAAGGGCCTACGTCTGCGGGAGGGGCTGACGCAAAAAGCCGTGGCTGAAGCTATAGGCGTTCCTCAAAGCCATGTTTCAGAATACGAGAAGAACAAACGTCCTGTTCCTGCGGCAAAAGCTGCGGAGCTTGCGAAACTGCTTCACAGTGTGCCGGAGAACTTCTTGCATAATATGTGATCATATTTCCCCGGCCAGGCGTGGCGTCATGAACCATGCCGGAAAAGGCGGATCTCTCCTGCCGCCCTGCCGGGGGACTTTACATGGAGAGTGCAAGGGAGAGTGCAAAAAGATGGATAAAATACTATGGCATTATGATGAAAATCGTAATGTTATTATAGACGATTCTCCGGATAGAGAACCTTATCCTTTTTCATTGGTTCTGGATTTTTTTCCGTATTCTTCATCATGGTGGTACAAGGCGATTGTAATAGACAAGATAGTATCTATTATATTGAATGATACAATATACACTGATATAAAAGATGAATTTGAAAAAATATTGTCTGGTGAAGTACACCAGTCAAAAGCAATCACTCATATGGTAAATTATTGTAGTATGATGCGAAGGGATGTGCAATTTGTTGCAAAGATAACGGACAAAGATCATAAAAGCGGGTGTATTCCTGATAATGACGGGTGCCATTCCCTCGGACTTGAATCCGACAACGAACAGCTCGAACCCTGCATTACGGAGCTTGAAACAGAGCTTGCCGCCTGCCGGGAACAGTCTCCAAATACGAAGACTTCCGCCGCAACAAAGGCACGGCAGGAAAAAAATCTGGCGGAATGGAAAAATGCGTTCAAGGCCATGATTCCGGTTATCCTCCAATGCCAGGAGGAAGGGCCAAAGCCGCGTACCACGCCGGAGCTTGCAACCATGTGCGCCAAGAATGGCGTTACTCTCGACAAGACGAAAATGGCTTTTCTGCGGGAATGCCTGCGGGAATGTCTCGGCACGGAATACGTCAACACGACAGGCGGGCCAACCATACAGGGCTAACCTCCCGACAACGTGAAAAGCGTTCAGCGACAACGCTTTCCTGCCTTTCTTTCTTCTTTCCGCCCTAACCTGCCGATAACGTCAGAATCATTCGGGCGCAACGATTTCCAGCCATTGAGCATGGCCTTCCGACGATGTGAAGCCCCCTCCGACAACGTGCGACGTTATCAGGAGGTTTTTTCACGTAATCAGGAGGTTTTCTTACGTCGTTACGAAGTTGAGAGGTTCCCATATCCGCCGTGGCACGTTTACGCTCTGCCCAATTTTACCGGGTAGGGCGTTTTTTTATGCGCCTTGCCGTAAGTACAAGGAGTTTTTCCTTATGGCTATTGACGCGAATCTGACCACAGTAAACGAGCATGAAGCGGCGGGAATTCTGGGGCTCAAGGTTGCAACCCTGCAAAAATGGCGTTGGGAAGGGACAGGCCCCAAGTTTCTGAAAGTGGGGAGGCTGGTAAGGTATCGGCTCTCCGATCTGAATGAATTTCTTGACGGCGTGACTGTTGAACCCCGGGAGGCGTAGCCATGAGGGACAAACAGAAAACCCGTGAAGGGATGCGGCTCTTCACGGGTTCCGAAACTGAAAATCTTGAAAAAAGCTGTTGGGGAGAAGATACCGCCTTTCCCTGCTCCTATCAAGGAAAATGCGCCCGCTGCACCTACTCTCCGGGCCGGGGATTGACATGCAATCTTGAATCTTGCCCCCTCTCCAGTTCGGGGCGTTGTAAGGACTGCGCTCACCTTCTGCCGCTCGATGAACACCGCCGCAAGGCGCGTTGCCGCTGGACGGGGGAACGTCTGGCCTCCGGAGGCGTGGAGCGGGTGCGGGACTGCATCGGCTTTGAAGAAAGACCGGGGCTTGACCTCTGCCGGAGTCTCCGGCATGGTGGGGGTTCCCTGAACTTAGCGAGGCGTAGCAATCGCCTTTCCTGCTTCCCAAGAGCGGGAAAAAGTATTGCCGCATATACTGCGATATCTCATTCCCCCGCCGGTAATATATCCGGTGGGCGGTATGTTCATATTGGCAGGGTTATACGTCCGGGACTCCGTGAGGGCCCGGCGGCTTCGCTAAGGCCGGGGAGCGTATCACCCTGCCTTTTTTTATTCCCTAAACTTAGCGAGGTTCCCCATGACTGAATTGAAAATCGAAATGTCTACCGCCGCTTCTTCCACCCCGAACCGCACCGCTGAACGCGAAGCCTTCCTTGAAGAGTACCAGCGGAACATGAGCAGGCTATGCGTCGCAAGCGAAGGGTTCATTGCCCTTCATGAGCTTCTTTCCAGTGATGCAACTCGGGACGTACACTTGAGCGACTCCAGACGTGAAGGGCTGGCTCTTGTTCTCAAGCTGCTGGGGGATGAGGCCATGGCCGCATGGAGTTCCCTGCCCTGTGCATTTGAGCTGCAAGGACTTTTGCAGGGGGGACGCCATGAGTAGCATCCTTGAATCCGCCCTGCGGTGTGCCCAAAGGGGTATGCCGGTTTTTCCGTGCAATCCCGAAAACAAGCAGCCCTTCACTCCCCATGGATTCAGGGACGCCTCCACGAATCCAGACAGAATAAGTGCATGGTGGGAAGCGCACCCGGATGCGATGATCGGCATCCCCACGGGAGAGGCTTCCGGGAGGTGGGTTGTGGACTGTGACGGAGAGGAAGGCATCGCCGAGTTCCTGCGGGTGTGTGAAGAGCATGGTTACAGTCCCTCAACCCTTTCCCAGTCCACGCCTTCCGGAGGGCGGCATTACCTCTTTGCATGGCCGGAGGAAGGAGGGATTGGCAACAGGGTGCGGCTGTGGCCGTCCGTGGATGTGAGAGGAAGCGGCGGCTACATCATCGCCGCGCCTTCCCGACGGAAAGACGGCGTGCGCTATGAGTGGGAAAACGCGCTTGAACCCGCTCCGGCTCCGGCATGGCTTTTGGAGGCCGTGAGGACGAAGGAGAGGAGCGAAACGCCGAAAGGGAATATCGGCTCTCCCTCTTCCCCTTATGGCCGCAAGGCTCTTGAAGCTGAAACGGAGAGGGTGCGGAACTCCCCACGAGGGGAGAGGAACGACGCCTTGAACCGCGCCGCCTTCTCCCTTTTTCAGCTTGTGGCCGGAGGAGAGCTTGACGAGCAGGAAGTTCAGGCCGCGCTTGAACGGGCGGCGGAGGACTGCGGGCTTGTCCGTGAGGACGGGCTGACGCCCGTTCTGAAGACCATTTCGAGCGGGAAGGCCAAGGGGATGGCCTCTCCCCGTTCCGCGCCGGAGAAGGACGCGCAGGGGGAAAAAGGAGGCGAAAAAGATTCCCCTGTCCATTTTCTCCCGCCTCCACCTCCTGTGCCTCTGGAAGCGTTTCCTCCGGAGGCAAGAAGACTGCTGACCGAGGCTGCGGACGCCTTCATTGTTCCCCTGTCCATTCCGACGGCAACGCTGCTTGCCCTGCTCTCCTGCATGGTGGGCCGTACCCGGTGCGTGGAAGTCAAAAAGGGTTGGAAGGAACACGGCAATATCTGGGTTGTTCTGGTGGCCTCTTCCGGCATGGGCAAGACGCCGGTCATGAACGCCTTTTTCAAGCCCATAGAAGCCATGGAAATCCGCAAATTCCGGGAATGGAGGGAGAAAATGAACGCCTTCAATCTGGAATGGATGGATTACACCCGCGCCAAAAAGGAAAAGCGGGGCCTTCCTCCCGAAAAGCCTCTCCGGACGCAGTATTATCTTGACGATTCGACTGTTGAGGCTCTGGCCGATGCGCTGGATCAGAATCCACGCGGGATTATGTGGCGGGTTGACGAGCTTTCCGGCCTGCTTGCCGATTTCGACAGGTACGCATCTTCAGGCAAGGAAGGCGGCACAAGGGCGCGGCTTCTTTCCTCCTATGACTGCCAGAGCTGGAAGAGTAACCGGAGGGATGCGGGGAAGAACCTGCATATCCCGTCGGCTTGCGTTTCCATATTCGGGGGGCTTCAGCCAGGCATGGTTCGCAAGTCCTTTGACGGTTCCGACGAAGATTCCGGGTTCCTCCCGCGCTTCATGTTCATCAGGGCGGAAAGGGAGCGCGTTGCGTTGTGGAGTGAAGAAACGCTTTCCCCTGCCTCCTGCGGTCTTTTGCGAAGGATGGTTGAGCATCTTGCGGGCTTCATGCCGGACGTGGACGAGAGAGGCGAGAAAAGGCCTTGTACGGTGTATCTGAGTTCCGGAGCCAAGTCGCTGTTTGTCGACTGGTACAATGCTCTTGCCGTTGAAGACTGGGAACAGCTTGCCGATGGTACGGTCGACGCCGTGCGCCAGAAGCTCAAGGGGCAGGCTCTAAGGCTCTGTCTGCTGCTGCATTGTCTGGACGCAGCCATATCCGGCGGGGACGGGCTGAATCTCATTCCGGAAGATACCATGCGCCGCGCCCTTCTGCTTGCGGACTGGGTGAAGGGAAACCAGATCCAGACTCTTGCCCTTCTGAAGGGAGAAAAGTCCCGTCCTTCCTCTCCGGTTGAACGCGCCATTATGGAGAGCCTTGTCGCCGACGCCGAACGCATCGAGGCGGAAGGCTGGAAGATTGCCAATGCCCGTCTTGTGGAACTGGTCAATAGCCGGTTGCCCGTGGAAGTGAAGCCGGAGCAGATAGGCAAGGCCGCTTCCGCTCTGGGGCTGGGTGCGTGTTGGGTGGGCGGCAAGGGGAATCAGCAACGGGGCCGCTCTCTCACACCTGAAAAACTGGAAATGTTCAGAGCAACCGTTGTACCTGTAGTACCTGTTGTACGTCCTACGGACACAAGGGTTGGAACGGTACAACAGGTCAAAAGTGAACCGTCGTACCTGTTGTACCAGGGGGAGGGAGAGGAAAAACGGTACAACAGGTACAACAGTTCAGAAAGTACCTGTAGTACCTCTGAAAGCGTTGAGGCTGTAGGCAGTACGACAGGTACAACAGGTACTACGGTTCCTGAAACAAATATATCCGATTCCTCCCCTGCCGGGGGTATCCGGTGGATAGACGAAGACACTGCGGAGATATTCTAGGTGGATGCCCATGCCAGACTTGAAGCTCTCGGCGTGACGGTATGGGGAAAGGCCGGGGGAGGCGTCCGGGTTCAGGGACTCTCTTCTCTGCCCACGGAAAAGAGGGAAGAAGCTCTTGCCCTCATACGGGCGCACAGGGAAGAACTCTCCTCCCTGCCTCCTCTGGCCTCTCACGGCGGGCCTGACTGTGCCGCATGGTGCGAAGGCTATTATCGGGGCTGCTTTTCCTGCCCTGACTTCATGCCGGACAAGGTGCGCTTCTGTCGGAAGTGGAACCGCACCTTCAACGGTGCGGACGTGGTGGAGCTGGAAGTCGTCGACGGAGCGGATGCCTCTCCCCTGACGGAACCGGCATTGCCGGAGCAGGACACGGGCCGGGGCTGGTGGACGTATGGCCGGGCGGTCAACGGCATGGTCAACACCGTTGACCACAAAAAAAGGAAGGAGGCGTTGACCTCATGAAAATCATTATCGACACGCGGGAACAATGTCCCTAAAGTTGGCTTGAAGTCTCAACCTGCAACCAGAGAGGATGCTCATGGTCCGCAACTTTTTTTCCTTGATGATGGCCTTGTTTCTGCTCGCGTCCGTCGTCGTTCTCAGTGAAGGTTTCGCCTCTTCCCTGTCTCCTTTTGGCGCGTCGATTGACGCGGGGATCGCGTATGCGGATGATGACGATGACGACTGGGACGACGACGATGACGATGATGATGACGATGACGACTGGGACGATGACGACGACGATGACGACTGGGACGATGACGACGACGATGACGATGATGATGACGATGACGACGATCGGCGGCGTGGACGGCGGCGTTATTGAGAGATGAAGGCACAGGGTGCGGCGTGCTGTTAGCAAATGTTAGTGTCGAACTACTCAATAAAACTCAAGGTATGGGAAAAGGCTCTCCGGGAACGGGGGGCCTTTTCTTTTGCCAGGCGGTAGAGTGGAAAGTTGCGGGAACTAAAAGAAAAAGATGTTTTATGTCTGTGTGTTACATGTTCAAAACTCGGAAAGTTGCGGGGTGAGGGTGTGCCTTGTCAACTTTTCCCGAAAGTCTTGCCCGTGACTTCTGAATCCGGCAAACAGGTGATCACTACGCGCACGCGCGCGAGGGCACACTGTTTTCAACGCATCCAACTTTGGATTGGTTGCCCTCCCCATGCCGGAATCATTCAACGCGCTAAACTTTCAGCTCGTTGATTACAACTCAAAAGTTCGGACTCCCAAGAAAAATATATGAATGAAAGCAATGTATTGTCCTGTTCAAAGGCGCAAAGTTCGGACTTGTCTCAAACTTTCCGAACCAAACCGGCCTACGGTGATATGCCGTAGCTGATTTCATTGATTTAATCCCTGATATGGTGAGTTATGGAGAATCAGCACACGTTCCCTCCCCTGACAGCGTCATGTCTGGCTCATGGCTGGAAGGAGATAGGCGCGGCGTTCGGGGTATCGGCAAAGGCAGTCCGGCAATGGAAGGATGAAGGCGCGCCCCTGGTCATGGTGACGCCTTCCGTTCCCTGTGTGAGCATCGGGGAATTGTGGGAGTGGCTGAAAGGCAGGGAAAGGAATCAGCCCTCACCCCTGCCGGTAAAAGTCTCTCCACAAGGCACGGAGAGGCGCGAAACGGGAAAAGATGAGGCAGGGGAAGGACAGGACGGGAAAATCAATCTGGAAGACTGTGAGTGTCCTTATTGCGCGAGTGTGGGAACCTTGCGCCGGAATGGGGAGAAATACCGCTGCGAATGGTGCAGGCAGTCTTTCACAAGGGATGAGCTGGGGGAAAGCTAACACCTGAGCTAACACCGTTAGCTTAAAAAAGGAGGCTGACGGGAGAATCGTCAATGAAATTAACCATCATAGCAAAACGCTACCACTCACGGGTGACGGGAGAGGGAAAACGCAACACCAGCGGGACGGGAAAGGCGCGGCGTCACTTGGCTTGCCGGGGAAGACAACGCAAACGCAACACCGGAATGCAATCGGAATCATTTGTAGCCCTGAACTTTCAGGAATCAAGTTATTCCAAGGACATAGGCGCAGGCATCGCAAAACTAAACACCCAACTAAACACCGTTGCCCCCTAAAAAAGGACGGGGAACTAGTTCAGAAAAGTTCAGGTTCATTGCACGGCATGGAGCCATGGGAAAGCCCGGCAAGGTGAACGCCTCTCCGGGCTTTTTCGTGGGCAGGTTGCAGGGTAGCAGGGTGCGACTTTTTCCGGCAAGGCTGCTACCTCCTCTCTTGCCGGAGTGAGGCGGCGCAAGGGATTGCGAGAGGTTGCAGGCGTGGTAGCAGGGTGCGACCCCAAAAAAAGGGCGGGGAAACTGCTAGGGAAAACTTGGTGTCTTGAAGCTAGATGGAAATGGGTGTCCATACTATGGATCCCCATGGCAAGGGTGGTGCAGCCGATGCACATACCGGCAAGGGGAAGCTCTTTCACTGCCGGAATTGGGATATATTTTTGCTATCTATTTTTCCCCATTTTTATCTTGTGTGTGGGGAATGGTGTGGGGAAAGAAAAAAGCCCTTATATGCAACTTGCATGTAAGGGCCTGAAATTCATGGAGCCAGCTGTCAGAATTGAACTGACGACCTACTGATTACGAATCAGTTGCTCTACCATCTGAGCTAAGCTGGCGCGTTGTCTTCTATATGCCGGAAGATGCGGGATGTCAAGTTTTTGCCGGTATTCGATGTTTAACCTTTCACTGCCTTGCCGATTTTGTTCATTGCCTTTTTGACTTTACCGGCGATACCGGAGTCCTTGGCTTTTGTAGCTTCCTCAAATTCCTTGAGAATGCGGATCTGGTCTTCCGACAGTTTCGTCGGCGTCAGCACGCGCACTTCAATGAGCAAATCGCCCTTGCGCTGTTCGCCGGGGTAGGGAAGGCCCTTGCCCTGAAGGCGGAATACCGCGCCGCTTTGCGTTCCCTTGGGGATATCAAGCTCTATGGGATCGTCAAGGGTTGGCACTTCGATGCGTGCCCCGAGAGCTGCCTGCGGGAAACTGATTTCCGTAGTGTAAATGAGGTTCTGGCCGTCGCGCTCGAAAGTCTTGTCGTCTTCTACGGTCAGCACGACATAAAGATCGCCGGGAGGGCCGCCGTGAACTCCGGCTTCTCCCTCTCCGCGCAGCCGCAGCCGCGCGCCGGTGTATACGCCGGCGGGAATACGCACGTTCAGCTCGTGGTTTTTGAGTATCGTGCCTTTTCCCTTACATTTGGGGCAGGGATGAGGAATGGTGTAGCCCAGGCCTCCGCAGGCGCCGCAGGGAACGCTGATTTGGAAAAATCCCTGAGAGTGGCGAACCTGACCGCTTCCTCCGCATTGTTTGCAGGGTTCGGTATTCGTTCCGGGGGCGGTTCCCTTGCCGTGACAGTCCTCGCATTCCTCATGACGGGGAATCTTGATCGGCACTTCTGTGCCGGAGGCCGCCTGCCGGAAGGAAATCTTCATATTATAGCGGAGATCCGCTCCGGCTTCCGGACGGGGGCCGCCGCCGCGCGTGCGTGCGCCGAATCCGAAAAGATCCCCGAATATATCGCCGAACTGGGAGAAAATATCTTCCGCGCTGGAAAAGCCCCCGCGTCCGGCGCCGAAGGGATCGGCCGTGCCGTAGCGGTCATAGTTGGCCCGGCGTTCAGGATCCCGCAACGTGTCGTAGGCTTCCGCAGCTTCCTTGAACTTCTGCTCAGCCTCGGGATCGTCCGGGTTGCGATCGGGGTGATATTGCAGGGCAAGTTTGCGATAGGCGTGCTTGATCTCCTCGGCGCTGGCATTGCGTGCCACACCGAGAACTTCGTAGAAATCGCGCTGACTCATGAGAATGCGAACCTTGCGGAACTAGTCATCCAGAACGGGGGTGCTGCCTTCTTCTATGGGAGTATAGAACCGGCGATCTTCCGGAAGAATCTTACCTGCCGCTATTTCACGCAGGGCGGTGACGACTTCCTTGTTCTTTGAATCCACCAGAGGTTCATAGCCTTCGCGGTACTGATGTACGCGCTTGATGGCCATTTGTACGAGCAAAAAGCGGTTATCCACACGCTGCTGACAATCTTCCACGGTGATGCGGGCCATATTGCTGCCTCCTGCGTCGCGTCGGAGCGCGAAAAAGTATGAACTCGCGCCGGGCGCGCCATAATGTCGTTACCCTGTCCTTCCCGGGAGCAGAGGGATGCGGACGGAGGATATACTTCGGAATAATGCCGAACCACATTTCTTATTCTTACGAAAAGAAAGTGTCAAGCTTTTCATGCGGAAGCCTTTTGCCGTGCAACACAGCATTCGGGCAACGCCGAGCGGCTTCAGCCCCGAGGTCTGCCTCCCCGCCTTGTACGGGGCCGCCCCTGGTTCTCATGGCGCGCGCCGCGTTCCCGACGTTGTTTTCTGCCGGAATCCCCGGAGCGCGTCGCAAGGGCCGGAGTTTCGCGGCGCGGATGTTGTTTTCCGTATTTTTTTCCCTGTTTTCTTCTTCCGGCGGGCGCGGCCACGCTGTTGAGCAAGGCCAGATTGATTTCAAGCCTGCCGGGATTGACCTCGATAAGGCGCACCTGTACGCGCTGTCCGAGTCTGTAGGCGATATTGCTGATTACGCCGCGCAGTTCCTGCCGCTCGGCATCGTATTCAAAGAAATCCTGTCCCAGTCTCTCCACGCGGATCATGCCTTCCAGAGGCATCCCTTCCAGTTCAACAAACAGGCCGAAATGCGTCACTCCGCAGACGACTCCTCCGAATGTTTCACCGACTCTGTTCCGGAGCAGGAGACAACCGAAGCGACGGGTAATTTCCCGTTCCGCATCCTGTGCGGCGCGCTCCCGTTCGTTGCAGCGATCGGTAGCAGCCAGCAGCTTGTGCCCTGCGGGGATGGAGCCGCCCGTATCAAGACCGAGCGCGTATTTAAGCGCTCGGTGGGTGATCAGATCGGCATAACGGCGGATGGGAGAGGTGAAATGACAGTAACAGGCTGAAGCCAGCCCGAAATGACCGCCCTCTTCCGGATCGTAGCGGGCCTGCATCATGGAACGCAGGCAGAGGCGGTTCACGAGAAAAATCTGCTCCGGCGAGAGATCTTCCCGTGTCTGCACGGAGTTCAGCAGTGCGGGCAGCCAGTTTGCATCTCTGGCAAAATCGGCAGGTCTGGGCAGAGGAAGATCCAGCCCCGTGGCCATGAGACCGCGCCCCAGCTCTTCCAGCTTTTCCGGGGAGGGAGCGGGATGCACCCGATACGGAAAGGGCGCGCCCTTTTCCGTGAGAAAACGTGCTACGGCCTCGTTGGCCGCGATCATGAAGGCTTCGATGAGTCTGTGACTGAACAAGCGGTTGCGGTTGGAGATTCCCGTCACACGGTTTTCCTCAACGGTGAATTCCGCTTCCGGCAGATCGAAATCCAGCGCGCCCGCGTCATGACGTCTTTTGATCAGCGTTTCGGCCAGTCCGGAGGCCTCCTTCAGCATGGCGATCAGCTCCGGCGTGGGCCGGGAAGGCGGAATATTGCCGGGACGCGGGGAATGTGTCGCGGGCTGCGGAAGATCGGAATCGTCACGTCCGTTCTCAAGCATGTATTCCACCTGGGTATAGGTGAGGCGTGCCCGTGAGCGAATGACGGCATTTGAAAAGCGCGAAGTACGGATTATGCCGGAAGCATCAAAGCGCATATCGGCAACCATGGCGCGGCGATCTTCATCCGGGCGCAGACTGCATGCCCCGTTGCTCAGGGCTTCCGGCAGCATGGGCTCTACGGATGTCGGAAAATAATAGGAATTGCCTCGTTCGCGGGCTTCGCGATCCAGCGCGCCGCGCGGACGCACATAATGGGAAACGTCGGCAATGGCGACCAGCAGCCTCCAGCCGTCTTCCTCCCGCGCGACAAATACCGCGTCGTCGAAATCCCGTGCGTCTTCGCCGTCAATGGTGACCAGAGCAATGTGACGTAAATCTTCCAGCGTCTCTTTTCCGGAATCGTCTCCAATGCCTTGCCCGGCGGAGAGTTCCGCTTCCTGCAGCGCGTCGTCGGGGAAGGAGGTCGGAATGCGGTGATTGAGTTTTGTCAGATCCTCCTGAACGCGGACGTCGTCTTCTCTGCCCAGAGAGTCGATCGCCGTTGCCGACCACAAGGGAAGGGGCGGTAGTGCGGAACGATGATTGCGCCGCCCCCTGCGCGTGCTGCGGGCAGAAGGGGCTGTGTCGTCAATTCGCTGACCGACGGTAACGCGGAGCAGTTCGCCTTCTTCCGGGACGGAGGGCAGGGCAGATATATCCGTCAGCAGCTCCAGTCTCAGGCGGGGATCTGCCGGGCGGCACAGAACGCGGGAGCAGTGTGATTCCGGCTGTGGAACCGTGTTGTGGAGTACGCAGGCGGTCAGTTCACGGCGGGGACGTTCCAGAACGGCAAGCACCTGCCCCTCCGCATGCAGGGCTGGGCCACGGTCGTTCCGCTTGCGTCCTTTTTGCGGAGGAAAGAGGGAGAGTTCCACGGTATCCCCATCCCACGCATCGCCGAGATGCTCCGGGGCAATGAAGACATCTCCCTGTCCGGGAGAGCTTTTTTCCACTCTTGCAAAGGCCGCTCCGGAACGCTGGATGGAAAGAACGCCGCGTACTTTTTTCATCCGGGAAGCTGCCGCCCAGGCTCCTCCCCGGATGGAGACAATGAGTCCTTCGCTTTCCAGCGTTCGCAGCATTCCGATCAGCGTGCGTTTGCTTCTGCGCGAAAGAGCCAGTTTTCGCAGGAAATCATCCAGACGAAGAGGTGCGCCGGATGCGAGCGCGTGCAGAATGTCCTCGCGCAGGGAATGTTCAGACAGGGCGGAAAGATCGCGTTTTTTCAAGGCGTGTTCTCTGTGGGAAGAGGAAGAATATGATTTGTGTGCCATTCGCGCCACCATCTGCTCCACCATGCGGAGAAGGGAATTCCCCGCTCGGTTGAGCTTGAATCGCTTAAAGAAGCAAAAAAATCCGCCTCCACATCCAGAGCGTAAAGTCTGGGCAGGCCGAGACCGGAGAGTTTGACGGCGTCCTTGGCCGTGCAGAGTACGGGCATGTCATAGTCGGCCAGCACAATGGCGTCGCCTCTGGTATAGGCATGATGATCCGGAAAGCAGGCGACCCTGGCCGGTTCCGCACCCATGAAGGCAGTGGCAGTTTCCTTCACCAGCTCGGGATTGCCCACGCCGGAGACAAGCAGATACGGGCCGCTCAGATCCTCGGGAAGCGGCGTGTCCTCCGAAGGGGCCGGAATGAGACTCGGTACGGGAGTTTCCTCGGAAACATGTTCGTCGTTCGGGGAACACTGTACCAGCCCCCGACAATGCAGTTCAAAGGCAAAGACCGGTTTTGCGTAGGAGGCAAGGCGGAAGGTCATGGCCTGTGCAAGCTCGGGCCACTTTTCCCGGGTGCTTTTAATCAGAAATGCGTCGGCATGATCGAGTACGCGCTGAGGTTCGCGCCATGTGCCTGCGGGGATGACTCTGTTCCAGTTGGAACGCCGGTCAAATGCAAAATCGTCGGCATCCATCAGCACAAGATCAAGGTGTCTGCCCATGGAAACATGCTGAAAACCGTCGTCCAGAATAAAGAGATCCGGCGGATGGCATTCGCTTTCCTCCGCCTCGAGCATCAGCTTTTCAGCGGCGCGGGTGCGTCTGGGATCCACCATGATCGTGGCTGTAGGAAAGCGGCGTGCAAGCATGAGCGGTTCGTCTCCTGCCTCGCGTACATGGGCATCCGGCCCGACACGGAAAGGGTGTTGCGGCGGCCTCGCCCCGTAGCCGCGAGTCAGCACCGCGGCGCGCAGATGCTGCGCCTCCGCCCACTCCAGCAGCCAGCCGGTGACAGGGGTTTTGCCTGTGCCGCCCCAGGAGATGTTTCCTACGGAAACGCAGGGAACGGGAGGTTCGCCGAAGAAGCGCGGGCCGGATACCGGACTGCTTTCTTTTGTGGAGCGGCGCATGAGCGCAAGCTCTCCATAGATGAGAGAGAGCGGGAACAGGAGGGGGGAAAGCAGATCCTGAAGTATATGCCGTTTCGCCATGATAAACTGCGTCCGGAGCAAAAAGATTCGGGCCGCCGGGCGGAACTGCCCTGCGGCCCGGAAAAGTCATGAAGCGGAGCGTGCGGCCTTATGCCGCTTCAGTCCTGATCATGTCTGCGTGCCTAGTCGCGATTGCCGAAGAGGCGCAGCAGCATGAGGAAGAGGTTGATGAAGTCGAGATAAAGGGTCAGCGCGCCGAGAATGGCGCCGCGGCGAATGGCTACGCCGTCTTCAATGGGGGCAGTTTCGCCCATCTGGCGCAGCTTCTGGGTATCCCATGCGGTCAGACCGGTAAAGACGATGACGCCGATCACGCAGATGACGAAATCCATCGAAGAACTCTTCAGGAAGAGATTCACGATGCTGGCGAGGATAATGCCCCACAGACCCATCATGAGGAAACTTCCCATGCCGGACAGATCGCGTTTGGTGATCATGCCGAACACGCTCATTCCGCCGAACATGCCTGCCGTCACCACGAAGGCCCGGGACACGGAAGCCCCGCTGTAGGCCAGCAGCACGGGGGAGAGCCAGAAGCCCATGAGAGCCGCATAGAGCAGGAAAAATCCCGTGGCCGCTCCGGAGGACAGCCGGTGAATGGAAGAGGAAAGGAAAAATACCAGGCCGAAAATGGCCACCAGCAGAACGATGGGCACCAGCATGCCGTTGCCGAAGAACAGCATGAGCAGGGAACGGCTGGTCGCGGTAAGATAGGCGACGACGGCGGTGACGCCGAGGGCGGCGGTCATCCACAGGTACACCTGCTGCATGAAGACGGCCACGCTGGAACGGGCCATGCTCATGGAGCGGGTATCATTACGCAGGTCTTGCATGAGATCCTCCCGCGCGAAACACGCGCTGTTGTTTGCTCTTATTGATGAATGCCGGACGGAACTCTCCGAACCGGACAATTTCATACCGCAGGATTCCGCGTAAAAAACACAGGGTATCCTGTAACGGCATACCAAAGATAATATCGATCCGCATCCTTTGCAAGGACTACATCCCCGATCGGCAGGGGGAAAAGATGCAGTTTCGGAGTTTTTTTTTGCTTCTTGCCTTGAACATGAAAAAATACTAAAAACGAAAATAAAACCTGTGCCGGAAACAGCCTTTCAAGGAAAATACGATGCGCAAGCAACAGTATTCCATCGGAGAGATGAGCCAGCTTTGCAACGTGTCGAAGAAGGCCCTGCGTTTTTATGACAAGATAGGTCTCATTTCCTCTCTGCGCCATGATTATAATAATTACAGATTATATACGCACGACGAACTGCTCATGGTCCCGGTGCTGAAATACTACAAGCAGATGGGATTCAAACTTGATGAAATGAAGGAGTTCATTGCCGGAGCGAACGGAAATGTCTACAGCTCCATGCAGTCCGCCTTTGAAAAAAAAATACACGAATTGCAGAATGCAAAAATAGAGCTGCAACGCTGCGAGGAATCGGTGCGGGACTGGCACGCTCTGCTCCGGGAAGCGGAGCAGGTTATTGTGGAAGGCGTGCGCGAAATTTCCGTCAAATATGTGGAACAGGCAAATCTGCTGTATCAGGAACAGCCTTTTGAAGGCGATATCAAGTCGGCTATCATCAATATACATTTCATGGATTATGTGGAAAAAACCGGGAACGCGATCACCGGTCCCGTCTATATCCGCTTTTCCAGCCTGGAAGACAGAATGGAAGGGCGTCCGCAGAATATCCGCATCATGCAGAACGTTCTTATGCCCTGCGGAGGCGGAGGGCGTGTCTCTTTCGGAGGCTGTATGATGGCTTCCTGCTATCATGTCGGCGAAATTGAAACCATCCCGGAAACCTACGACAGATTCATTTCATGGGTTCGACGTCATGGCTATACGCCCGGGACAGCCTGTTATGAGCGCTATGTTACGGATTACTGGACAACGAGCAACAGTGATTATCATGTTACGGAGCTGCTGGTGAAGGTGAGCCGTGACGGAATGGAAAAACATCCAGAAGCTCATGGAGCGGGAGCAGAATCCCGTCATGGACGGGGGCGGAGTCAGGACCTGCTCTGAATCTGTCCGGGCGGATGCAGGCTGTCCGGATTGGTTCGGGTCTATTATCGTGCAACTTCAGTAAGACGGTCCGGAATAGCGGTTTTTTGAGATTCGCTGAACTCTTCCTGTATTCGGAACATTCGACGGCGGATCTGCAGGGAGCTTTCGGCAGTTCGATACTGCGGATGACGCTTTTTCCCGTGAACGGGTTCGCTGTGTTTACCGCTTGAAAAGAGGGAGGTTCCCGGCATCAGTCGTCGGAACATATTCGGAACTATCCCCCTGCGGCGCGTAATCCGGACCTGTCAGAGACAAGCGCAGGGAGTGCGGATAAATAAAGCCCCCTCCGTAAGCTGGGACGCGACCGTTGTCGGGACAGGGAAAGCCCCGGACGGAAGAGCTGTTTCGTTATGTCGCTTATGGATAAAGATTCCGGCGGACGGAGCGTCATTCTCATACCGTGTTGTTCTTGAAGATATCTGCCGGCCCCCCTGTTTCTCGTTCGCAGATTCCACGTCTCCGCCGGAGCATTTCTGCCGATCATGTCTGTACGCCCTGCGGGCCGTCCGTTGGGGGGGCTGCGTCGCAAGTCCCTTGACTGCTCCGGCGTTGCGGAGCAGTCCCGTTTTTTCTGACTTCAGGAGCATATTCAAAACAAACAGGCCGTGATCCCGTGTGTTGCCCGCAGGGGCAGGGCGACGAGCGACAACCTCGTTTTCCGTAAGGAATATGGAGCGTCAGGAGACGTCGACGGCAAAGGAGGCGACGGCAAGAGGAAGCAGGCGAACGCCTCCGCAGCTGTTCTTGAGCACCAGTCCGATTTCCGCCTCCATTTCATAATGGCCGGGGGCAGAAAAGCGGACGTCCGTCACCGGCGCGCCGGGCAGAACTTCCGGCGAGGAAGCTCCGTCCGGCGTTTTTTTCCATGTAACGCTGACGGAAGGAAATGCGCCCGAAATCTGCCGATCAAAAGACAGGGCAACGGTGAGCGGCACGGTTTCACCCACGGCAGCGTGACGGGGGAATTCCATATCTACACGCACGGAGCGACCTTCTACCCTTTTTTCCGCAGAAAAGACGGACTCCGTTTCGACAGCAGACGCCGTGGTCATGATGTCGGAAAAGGCCAGACACAGAGAGAGAAGCAATATCGGATAAAAACCATACTTCACGGAAAATTCCTCCGGGGATGGATTGACAAAAGGGCGGCGCCGGTGAAATCCTTTTCGTACCCGTTCCCCTGCGATGTTCCGGAAAAGGCGACGTTTCCGCCGGGTACCGAGGATATCATGCCGAAAGCCGTCCCGTCATCACCCCTTTCTCCCGCGTCCAGACAGATGTCCGGCCTTCCCTGCCTCAAAATGACGGCATGGCGTCGGGCCGCGTCCCTTTTCCGGGATATGGACAGCGTCATGGATGTTTTTCTGGAGCAGTGGACGGTTTATATGCAGGCTGCGGGCTATCTGGTGTTCACCACCGCCCGTCGTGCGGACTGCATTGCCGCCTGCCGTTCTCTGACCGATCACATCGTGCGTCATCTGGATACGGGATATCTGCCGACCTTTGAACGTCTTGCGGGGAACAGCGACAACTGGGCGCAGGATCTTGTGGCTTCCGGGCTGCGTCATATGCGGAGGGGCATTACCGGAACCATGTATCTGGGATGCTTCAAGACCTTCATTCATGCGCTGGAGGATGCCGTACACGCCTTTTCCTTCGGAAGACGCCGCTCTCAGCATGTTCTTGACGATGCCTGCGTTCTTTTGCGTCTGTACGGCGCCGCTTTTGAAGAAATATGGATGGATGTCTGTCTGGGGGTCCAGCGGGATGAGCATCATTCCGACATGGACGAAATGCTGCGCCGCCTCACGCTGGAAAAGTGCCGCTTTGAAAACGTCTTCAACACCACGTCCGACGGCGTACTGGTCATGGACGCGCAGTGCCGCGTCACCACCGCCAACCGTTCCCTGCGCCAGTATGCCGGAGAAAATCTTACAGGGCGCGCAGTCTGGGATGTTCTGGGGCTGGAAAGCAGCTCTCCCGAGGAATTTTTCCGTTACTATCCCGTGGGGCAGACCGTGGAAGTCACGCCCTTCGGCGGCGATCTGGTCTTTCGTCTTTCCATCTCCTCTCTGGGAGATATCAGTCTGGCAAGCAGCGGCGAATATCTGGTGCTGCTGACCAACATTACGCCCCACGTGACGCAGCGGGAAATCATGGAGGAAGTCATCCGCGCCAGAACCGCCGCACTGGAAAAGGAAAAACGCCAGATTGAGGAAATGAACATCACGCTGCGCACCGTTCTGAACAATGTGGCGGCCGAACGCGATCAGTCCAGAGCGGAACTTGCCTCTTCCCTGCAAAACTTTCTGGCTCCCGCTCTGGCCCGGCTGGTGAACATCCCTGATAAAGCCGCACGACACAGCCATGCCGCGCTTATAGAGGATCAGGTACGCCGTATGCTGGGGCAGGCGGGAGGAAGCCCGGACAGCGGAGAGCAGGGGATGGCCAGACTGACGCTTGCGGAACTCAATGTCTGCCGTTTTATCCGGGCGGGGCACAGCACCAAGGAAATCGCGGCGGCTCTCGGGATATCGCCGGAAACGGTGCAGACGCACCGCAAAAACATCAGACGCAAGCTCGGTGTGCGAGGGCAGGACGCTCAACTTGCGGCCTTTCTTGCCGCTCATCCCTTCCATGGAGACGAAACGCCGTCTCGTGACAACGGATAGGAAGGTGAGATCGGGTAGGCTCCCCTCCCCGAACTCTCCCCGATTATTCCCTCTGGTCTTCGCTTTTTTCGTCCGGCTATAGTTCCGTCAGAAACCTCTGATGGAGCATCCATGTCTCAGACCTCCCCGTCGTGTTCTTCCCCCCTGTCGGAAAGCGTATCCTCCCTTCCTTCCTTCGCACCGGAAAAGGCGGCGCAGTTACTGCGCGATTTGTTTGCCGCCCGTGACGGCGCAGCTATGGCCTGTGCGCTGGAAGCTCTGGCCTCTTTTCGCGCGGAGGGAGACCTTTCTTCGTTGCCTTCCCGTGATGAGGACAGCATTCGTGAGGCCGAGTATGCCTTCAACCGGCTTTTTGTGGGGCCTGGCCCCGTGCCCGCTCCGCCGTATGCTTCGGTATATCTCGACGCCGAGCCGCTCCTTATGGGGCAGGCCGCGGTCTCCATGCGGGAATTGATCCGGAGTCTGGGGCTGGCAGTAAGGGAGGAAGACAACCTTCCCGAAGATCACCTCGCCTGTGAACTGGAAGTATGGCTTGTTCTCCGTTCTCTTGCCCCGGCGGAGGACGGCGGACTGCGGCAAAGTGCGGAAGAGGCTCTTCACTGGCTTCTTGACGGGCATATGTCCGTCTGGATTCCCGAATTTCTGAGCCGGGCACGGGCGGAGTCCATGCCGGAACTTCTGTCCGAAGCTCTGAATTGTCTGGAAGCATGGCTGCTGTCGACGCAACAGGCGCCGAACAGGGAATGAGATCGTTCCCTTTCCGGCAGGGACGCGCGCTGATGCGTTCATTCCGGGGAGAGAATGCAAAACCACAAAGGAAATGCTGATGAACAAGATCAAATTCAGGCGTCCCGACGCCGTGGATCGGCGCGGCTTTCTCAAGGGGCTGCTGGCGGCGGGAGCGGCGGCCGCTCTGCCCGGCGGTCTGCTGACGGCCCGGAACGCAAAGGCTGTTCCCTTTGATCCCGGCGCGTACCAGGTGTTCCGCAACGCCTGCCCGCGAAACTGCTATGATACCTGCAGCATAAAAACCTATGTGCGGGACGGCATAGTGCAGTTTGTGGAAGGCGCGCCGGAATCCACCTTTACCAGGGGCGCGTTGTGCGTGAAAGGCTATACCTATCCGCGGAGGCTCTACAGTCCGGATCGTATCAAGTATCCGATGATTCAGGATAAGCGGGGTTCCGGCAACTGGCGCCGCATTTCCTGGGATGAGGCCATGGATCGCATCGCAGACAAAATCCTCGAGATAAAAAAACGCGACGGCAGTCTGCTGGGTCTGGGCCTGACCAAATATTCCGGCAACTTCGGGATCACCAATTATGGCGTGGAGGGGATGATGTCCTCTCTGGGCTATACCACCCGTTTTGTGGGGACGCCGTGCTGGCCTGCGGGGATCGACGCCCAGAATTACGACCTCGGCGACATGTGGTGCAACGATCCTGAAGATTTTGTCAAAGCAAAGTATATCATCATCTGGGGAGGGAATCCTGCCTGGTGTTCCATGCACAGCATGAAATACCTGTATCAGGCCAGAGAAAACGGCGCAAAAATCGTGGTCATCGATCCCGTGTTCACCCAGACTGCGGCCAAGGCCGATATGTACTGGCGCGTGAAGCCCGGCACGGACGGCGCGCTGGCCCTGGGCATGGCCCGTCATCTGCTGGACAGGGGGCTGGTGAATCAGGACTTTGTGAACAATTATGCCGTGGGCTACGCGGAATTTGCCGACTATCTGCGGCAGAACGTGACTGTGGACTGGGCGTCGGAAATATGCGGTATTCCGGCGGAGGATATCCGTGCCCTTACCGAGGAGTTTGCCGCTGCAAAACCTGCCACGGTATGGATAGGCTACGGCATGCAGCGTCATACCAACGGCGGAGCCATGGTCAGGGCCATTGATGCCTTTGTGGCAATGACGGGTAATATCGGCGTGGAAGGCGGGGGCGCACGTTACGGGCAGATGCGTACCTGGGGATTCAACTACCACGCCATGATCCAGAAGCAGCCGGAAGGTTCGATCGGCTTTGTCGGTGCCACCGGGCCGAAAGGGGAATTCGACTTTGCCGGAGAGGGCAACACGACCTACAGCGATCGTACCCTGAACATCAACAAGACGGCTCAGGAAATTCTGGATGCAAAAGATCCCGAGCTGAAAATGCTGTGGGTATCGTGCAAAAACCCCTTTGCTCAGGACTTTGACCGCAATAAGCTGGAAAAGGCGTTCGCCAAGCTGGAAATGGTGGTCACGGTCGATCAGTTCTTCAACGAAACCGTGCAACATTCCGACATCGTTCTGCCCGTAACCACCCTGTTCGAAGAATGGACGGTCAACGTATCGTACTGGCATTACTGGTTGTCGCTGAACGAGCAGGCCGTGAAGCCCATGCACGAGGCCCGTTCCAACATTGAGATCGCCGCAGCCCTGTCCCGGGCCATGAACAAGAAGGCTCCCGGGTCCTGTACCTTCCCGCAGGAAGTGGACGGCAGGGAATGGATGATCAAGGAGTTCAACAAGGGCGTGTATGACTATTTCGGCATTTCAAGCTGGGAAGAGCTGCGCAACGGCCCGGTCAAGGCAAAGCTTTCCAACTCTGCCGCCTGGAACGAACGTGTGTTCATGACGCCGTCGGGCAAGTATGAATTCCGCTCCGATCTGTGCGCGCAGAACGGATTCAAGGCTCTGCCGGAGTATGTGCCGGGGAGAGAGGCTACGGCGCCCTTCCGTCTGCTCACGCCGCATGTGCAGTTCGGCCTGCATTCGCAGTTCATCAATCTGGACTGGATGGAAAACTTCTATCCCGAGCCCTTTGTCTATATTCATCCCGAAGCGGCTGAAGCCAAGGGCATCCGCGATATGGAAAAGGTCCGGGTATTCAACTCCATAGGTGAAGTAACGGTTCGGGCCAAACTGACATCAAATGTGGCAAAGGACTGCGTGGTCATGTATGAGGCATGGTTCCGCAAACTGGCGTTCAATGTCCAGAATGTGGTGGATGACTGCGCCGCAGACATGGGCGCCATGAAAACCGGTGCGCCCGGCGTGGCCATTCACGATCAGTTTGTGGATATTGCGCCCGCCGTATAAGGCGCACGTGCGATTCATCCCCGCGTCAAGTTCGGATCCGGGCGCGTATCAGGAACGGCCCGTCTTTCGGCTCTGTTCCTCCGGATCATGTAAAACCGCACCCTTCCGGCCGCAATGAACAGCTGTCCGCGAAAAGGGACGGGAAAGGATACCTGCATGAAGAAACGCTATGCCTTTTTGATGAACGCCGACAAATGTATCGGCTGCCGGGGCTGCGCCATGGCCTGCAAGAATTTCAATCAGCTTGAGCCGAACATGGTGTGGCGTCAGGTCTATCCCCTGGCCGAGTCCATCTATCCCCACAGGGAACGGGCCTTTTATTCTCTGGCCTGCAACCATTGCGACGACCCCGCCTGTCTGCGGGCCTGCCCCACAGGCTCCTATGAAAAGCGCGAGGACGGGATCGTCGTACATCATCAGGAAACCTGTATAGGCTGCACCAACTGCGTGCGTTCCTGCCCTTATGGCGCGCCCCGTTATAATGCGGAAGAAAAGCACGCTGAAAAGTGCAGCATGTGCTGGGAGCGCATTGACGCCGGTCTTCTGCCCGCCTGCGTGCAGGCCTGTCCTGTCGGCGCGCTGGAACTGGTGGATCTCAATACGCTGGACGAACCCAACGCGGTGCAGTTTCCGGCCGGGTATCCGTCCATGCCCCGGCTCAATCCCTCAACCCGCTTCATCCTGCCGCGGATGCCGCGTCAAATCAGGGGGCAGTCATGACCGCCGAATGGCCTCTCATCGCATTTACCGTGCTTAGCCAGCTGGCCGCGGGGCTGGCCGTTTTTCTGGCCCTGCCGGGTCGCCCTGCTTCGCGGAAGGGCTGGTTGTCGATTTTCGTGATCGGGGCGGCGGGACTGCTCCTCTCGCTGTTCCATCTGGGGCAACCCCTGCGGGCGCCCTCCGCGCTGAACGGACTGGGTACGTCCTGGCTCAGTGCGGAAGCTCTGCTTTTCGGTATATTCACCGCTCTGGCCGGCATAACCTGGCTGCGCGGCGGAAGCGGTATCTCTGCCGTGTCGGCCGCATTTGTGGGCATACTGGGCCTTGCGGCGCAGAGTATGACATATGCGCCCGAATCCATGCCCTTTGTTGCCGGAGGTCTGCCGCTGTTTCTTTTCTTCCTCAGCGCGCTGACGCTGGGAGCCGTATTCCTTCCCCTGTTCAGAAGCGGGAATGATGCGCGCAGCTTCGGCGGAATCCTGCGTATCTGTCTGTGGATGTTGCTGGCCGTACTTATCCTTGCTCCGCTGATGGGGCTGACGGCGGGCACCGTCATGCAGGCCTCGGCGCAGGCCTGGCTGCATTCCGTCTGGTACTGGGCAGGAGTTCTGACCATAGCGGCGGCCCTTGTTCTGGTTCAGCTCGATCGCTTGTGCTGCGCCCAGAAAGCCCTTGTCCTTATCAGCGTGCTGTGCATACGCGTCGTCTTTTTTGTCGATACCGTGCATACGGCTACCTGGATAGGCTTTCCCTACTGAACGTTCGGCAGTAGAAAAATCTGAAACATAGACCTCACGCCGCCGGAACGGATGCAGGATGTTGCCTCTGTTCCGGCGGCGCGCTGATCCTGCCGATTCCTGCCATATTCCAAAAAAATGAATTTCGGGACTCTTTGCCTTCTGCCGTTGGGCCGTTCTCTTTCCTCTGTACCTGCCTTATCGTGAGCGCAAGCCTTGAGTATGCTCCGGCTTACGCGGAGCCTGTGCGGAGAAGAAGGCCTTACAAGGCAGAATGAAGCCTGACGCACGGACGTGCAGGGACGCGCAGGCTTCACGCCTGCTCTGTTGCCGACTCCGGGAGTCGGAAGCCTGAAACGCCGGAACAGACCAGCATTTCGTCCGGCAGGCATACGGCTTTGTGCGGGTAGGTTCAGGACAGTTCTTCGCGAATGTTTCGGAATTCATTCTTCAAGTTCGGCGCGCAGTTCTTCCAGTCCTGTGCCCTCGTTCAAGCTGAGGGCAAGAATCTCTTTTACTCCGGCATTCCGCAGAAATCTGCGGGCGCGATCCGGGTCGGCCCCGGGGGCGTCGCTTTTGGTAATCACGCCGATGACCCGTCTGTTGAACATGGCCGCAAAGGCAGGCGGGAGCTGGCAGGTGGCGCGGGTGGCATCCTGAATGAAAAGAAGCACGTCGCAATCCGCAGCAGCGGTGATAAGCGCGGGGTAGAAGCGGCGGTTTTCCAGAAACTCGCTGGGCGTGTTGACGAAATTGCGGTAAAAGTCGAGGGCAAGAACCTTGCGGGGAACATAACCCGGATCGGAGAGGGCGCGGATGAGGGTACTCTTGCCGGAATGGCCTTCACCAATGAGCATGATTTTTTTCATTAACGCGTCCACCTGTGAAGGAACATGCGTTCCGGTACGGCTTCGTTCGGCACGAGGGCTGTGCGTGTGGAGAGCGTGTTGCTCTTGAAAAATCTATCAGACAGGCCCCCTCTGTTCCAGCATGCAGCGTTTGCCCTTCGCCGGAATCTCGCTTCGCCTGACTCGGAGAGCATCTTCAAAACCAGTAAGCTCCCGTCTCCTGTCCGCCAGGGAAACGGATATGCGCCCCTTGCTGTCCTGAGCGATCAGGTGCGGGTCATATCGACGGAAGCGTAGTGCAGCACCTCGTCGAAATAGCTGATGACGCTCTTGAGGGCGGCTTCCACGCTGGCTACGTCGCCGACCAGAAGCAGGGAACCGCCGAAACGATCCAGAAAGCCGATATCCACGGAACCGGCCTTGGTGGCGATATCCGCGGCGATGATTACGCCTTCTGCCGGCGTGATGGTCAGGATGCCGAGGGCGTCGCTGATTCCTTCGTCCAGACCGAGTTTGAGGTATATGCCCCGGTTCGGGCTGGCGATGACATGGGCGAGCGTGATCTGCTTGCCGGGAACGTATTCCTGAATGACACGCTGTTTCGGTTCGTCGCTGATTCTGCCCATGTGCATATCCTGATGTTAGCTGCGAGAAGGGGGCGGCAGGGAACGCTTATGTCCCTTTGAAAAAAGAATGTCGGCTGTCGCTCGTCATGAGTCTTTGCCCCGACAGCGTCTCTTTCAGCTTTCCAGAACTGTTTTACTGTGCGTATTTCCGGTCTTTCAGACTGCCGGAAACATGAGCTGCCGGAAAATATTCCCGGAGGATACCCCGGATTCGGGAATTCTGAAAGCTGTGCTGAGGGTAAAACGATTCCGTATTTTTTGAAAGAAGGAAAGGGGAAGGGAAAAGCGCTTTGAGGCATTTTCCCTTCCCTTCAACTTCGTTATCCCAGAAGCTGGGCTTTGAATTCTTCGCTGGGCGAGGGGATGACGATATGACTGAGAACCGGCCCTGCGCCTTCGCCTTCCACTGTGGCGACGCCCGCGTCTACCGAGGCCTGTACCGAGCTGACTTCGCCGGTCATGGTGACAAAGGCTTTGCCGCCGAGGCCTGCCGCAAAGCGCAGTTCGATGAGGTGAACCTGACCGGACTTGGCTGCGGCATCCGCAGCAAGGATACAGGCTGCCGTGGTGCATGTTTCAATACAGCCCAGAGCATTGATGCGGGGACAGACGGCCGTGCCGTTCATGGCCGGGATCACGCTTTCATGGACGCTGGGGATGACGAACCAGTCCACGACCATATCGGCGCCGATGGCGCGGCCGTGCGATACGGAACTTTTTACCGCGCCCGTGTCGCCGGTGACGATGACCAGATAGCGGCCCGGACAGGTGGGGCGGGCGAGAACAAGCTGAACTTCAGCGGCCTTGACCATTTCGTCGGCGACATGCATGCCCGTGCTGATGCTGTTCAGCTCCACGCAGCCGATAGTGCGCAATTTCATTGTATTCACCTTACGCCTTGATGGTTATCATTCCGTCCGCAACGGACTCAACCACGCCGTCGATGCTTGCGTGTACCCTTGCGCCCATGGCTTTTTCCGGGATTTCTCCCAGCAGATCGCCGCATTTTACATGCGCCCCGGGGCTTACAACGCATACGGCGGGCGCGCCTATATGCTGGCGCAGGGGAATATGCACCCGCACCGGACGGATTTCGCCGGCATACCCGGGGTGAGTGTCATAGTCCACCAGATCGAGACGCTGGATCAGGCGGGTTGTGGGTACGCGGCGTTCCTCGCGGAAAGGACTGACTTCAAGCGGACGGCCGGAACTTTCCCATTTGACGCCGGCCTGCATGAGCGTTTTCTTGATTTGCGCGTTGACTTCGCGCGGAGAGACGAGCATGGGACAGGCGAATTTTTCGCACAGACCGCATTCGGAGCAGAGAAGAGCTTCTTTGGCGATTTCGCTTTCCAGATCCTGACTGGCAAAGACGCGCATCAGTTTGTGCGGATGGAGCGAGTGCCCGATCAGGTTGCGCGGGCAGAGATCCGTGCAGCGGGAACACTGACAGCAGATGCTGTTTGTGATCTGCCGTACTCTGGCCGGGTTCATGACCTTGCGGGCCACAACGTTATGATCCGGCGGCAGAACAAGCAGACCGCTGGTTGTTTTTGTGACTACGGCGCGGGAAGCGTCGGGCAGAACCTTCCCCATCATGGGGCCGCCGTCCACCACGCGGTATTCGGAAATGGTCGTCCCGCCCGCAAAGGCGAGGACGTCTTCCACCGGCGTTCCCACCGGGGCGCGAAGTACCATGGAATGTCCGATTTCACCGGCTACGGTAAGATAACGGTGGGTGACGGGCGTACCGTTGAGAGCCCGGGCCACATTGCACAGCGTTTCCACGTTGGCGACCACGGCGCCGACCTGGAGCGGAAGCCCGCGTTCGGGAACCGTGCGGTTCAGAACCTCGCGCACCAGCACCTGTTCGTCCCCGGCGGGGTAGAAATCCATGAGCTCAAAGACTTCAAGTCTGTCGGAAGCATTTTTTGCCGCAGCCGCACGCACGGTTTCCATGGCTTTGGCATGTTTGCCCTTCAGGCAGATCACGCCGCGTTTTGCTCCGGTACATTCCATAACGGCTTCAAGACCGCGGATCAGCGTCTCCACCTCGCTTTCCATGAGGTGAGGATCGCTCATGAGCAGGGGTTCGCACGAGGCACCGTTCACCAGAACGGTGTCCACCGTGGCGTCAGCCTTGACATGCGTAGGCAGGCCTGCGCCCCCCGCGCCGACAACGCCGGCTTCCCGTATTTTATCAACAATCAGATTTCCCATCACACTGTCCTCTGGCAGGATATGGCTTCGGCGAAATCGTCGCCGGGCCGGAAATTTGTTACCAGGCCTGTTCCAGGAGCATCCTGATGTCCGTGAGCGAGGGTCGCCTGGGGTTGCTCTGCGTACACATGTCTTCCAGCGCATGAGCGGCCATGGAATCCAGAGCGGCGCGGAAGGCCGCTTCGTCAACCTTCAGATTCCGGATATGGGCGGGTATCCCCATGGCTTCATTCAGCCCCTGCACGGCGCCGATGAGAGAAGAGGTCCCCTCTTCCACATTGGCATGAGGCAGGCCTATGATTCTGGCAAGCTCCCGGTAGCGGACGCCGGCATCAAAGCTGTTGAAGCGAATGGCATAGGGGAGAAGCACGGCGTTTGCCAGACCATGGGGAATATGGAACTGGCCCCCCAGCGCATGAGCCATACTGTGCGTCAGGCCCAGACCGCTGTTGTTGAAGGCCATGCCCGCCATGCAGGACCCCAGCAGCATCATTTCCCGCGCTTCCATGTCCTCCATCTGCTGATAGGCCTTGAGCAGAAAAGAGAAAACGTATCGAATGGCCTGCACGGCGAGAATATCCGTGAACGCGTTGTTGTTCCGGGAGGTATAGGCCTCCAGCGCGTGGGTAAGCACGTCCATGCCCGTGGCGGCGGTAACGTGGGGCGGCACGGTACGGGTGAAGCGCGCGTCAAGAATGGCTACGTCGGGAATGAGCAGCTCGTCGTTCAGAGGAATTTTTACGCCTTTTGCCTTGTCCGTGACCACGGAAATGGCCGTGACTTCGGAACCCGTGCCGCTGGTGGTGGGAATGGCGACCAGCAGCGGACGGGGAAGTTCAGGAGCAGCCTTATGGGCGAAAAAGGAGATTGCCTTGGCCGTATCTATGGCGGAGCCTCCGCCCAGAGCCACAATGAGATCAGCCCCCGAACGGAGGAACTCGAGGGTGCCCCGCATCACCGTTTCTAGAGAGGGATCCGGCTCGACTTCGGCGAAGGTGGCATGGGGAAGGCTCCGGCGTTCCAGGTGACTTGTGACCTGCTCGGCAAATCCGCTTTTGACCATGAAGGGATCGGTCACGACAAAGGCGGAGGAGGTGGGCAGTTCTTCCAGAGTTTCAAGAGCATATCTGCCGTAGCAGATTTTCGTTTTGCCGTGGAACTGGGTCACGTTCGCCTCCGCGGGAGTGTTGTTGATGCCGGAATACGCGGTATGTTCCGGGATGGTGATATGCCGCTGTGTGCGGCCGCAATGAAATATCCGCCGGCTGAAATCTTCGTGTCCTCCCGGCAGAGGCATGACTCTGCCGGATATCGCATATCGACGGGACAGAAATACGTTATGCCTGTAAGCGTTTCATTCAGAAAACAGACTCCTGGGCCGGTTTTTCCGCATATCCTGAAGGGAGGAGTCCCTCCGCGTCTTCCAGCCAGCATGAAGATGCGGAACGGAATCCTCCCTCGGGCCCTATTCTGCAGCTTCGGGACGATGAGGAAGAATCAGTTCGACTTCGGCATGAGGACGGGGGATGACGTGTACGCTGCGCAGTTCGCCCACACGTTCCGCAGCGGCCGCGCCGGCGTCGGTGGCGGCCTTGACCGCGCCTACATCGCCGCGCACCATGACGGTCACCAGTCCGCCCCCTACCTGTTCGCGCCCGATCAGTGTCACGTTTGCGGCCTTGACCATGGCGTCCGCAGCCTCGACGGCGCCGACGAGTCCTCTCGTTTCAATCATGCCCAGTGCATCCAGCTTCATGGTGGTCTCCTTCGCTGCCAGCAGCGTTCATGCGGATGAATACTCCGCATCTCTCAGTTGATTTTCATGACTCGGGCGTCCGAAGACGTCCGAATATTCCAGAGCCAGTGTCGCGCTCAGTTCAGAACGTTGTCCCGGATGGTTTTGAGGGCCTCAATGGTCATGGCCCGGATTTCTTCCGGATCCGTGACGCCATATTCCTTTTTCAGCATTGAGGCCACGGCAATGGTCAGGCTTTCCAGACTGCCCGTCATGGAGAGCGCAGAACCTTCTTCCGGCCCCACATAAAATGTTCTTCCCGTGCCGCAGCAGCCCCGGCAGGGGCCGGCAGGCTGGCAGGAGGGGGTCGCAGGTTCCGGGGCGGGTTCCGGCCCGTACACGACGCTCACGCCCCGCCTGGCAAGCTCGTCTTTCGCGCCGGGGGTCAGTATTCTGCCCTGGTCGACGTAGAGCTTTCCATCCTGCTTGCAGATGAAAGCGTCGAGATTATCCACACAAATCAGTTCTTTTTTCATGTTTACCTCACTCCGCCCGTTAAAGCCCTTGCCATGGCTTCGGCGGGGTTGGGGATAACCACCGCTTCCACCAGTTTGTCGCCCAGCGATTCGCTCGCGGCGGCGACGGCTTCGCGCACGGCGGCCACATCGCCGCCGAGAACGAAAAAGGATTTACCGGTAATACCCTGACCGGCCACAAATTTCAGCAGCCGGACTTCCGATTTCTTTACCGCGATATCGGCGGCGTTGATGCCCATGGAGACAAAGCGGCTTTCCACCACGCCGAGAGCCTCGCCTGGCATGGCGGGTTCGCTCTTTTTCAAGGCGGCGATCAGCAGCGGGGACACGTTGGAGATGACGAAACTTCCGCTCAGGCGTTTCTGCCCGGCACGGGCAAAATTGACGGAGGTTTCCACCGCTTCGCGATCGCCGGCGACATGAATGATGAACCTGCCGGAACACAGCGTCGCCGCGCGCACGAGTTCCACGTCGGCTACCTTGACCATACCGTCGGCAAGTTCCACGCCTGCGGCAATGCTGTTTACTTCCACCACGCCGAGAGTATCCACAGCCACCTCACAAACCTCTGGTGATTTCAACTTCGTCCAGAATGCCGACAATGGCCGCATCCACCGGAATACCGGAGGATGTCAGCGCCTTGCGCGCCGAACTGCCGGTGACTACCAGCACCTGTTCGCCGATGCCCGCGCCCACACAGTCCGCGGCGACAAGACTTTCATGCCGTTTTCCGTCGGCCGGATCGATACGCTGTACGACCATGAGCTTCAGACCGTTGAGCGTTTCTTCCTTTTTTGTGGCCCACACGTTGCCGATGACGATGCCTATAATCATCCGTGACCCTTACAGTTGTTTCAGGATGTTCATGTGCAGGGCTTCCGCCGCTTCCGCCGCAAGCGGAGTGACGTTGGCGGAAGTCGGCACTACCAGAGTGCGGATACCTTCTGCGCCTGCCTGTTCAACCAGAGCGGCAGTAATCAGAGATTCTCTCCGTCTGGCCGTTTCGGGCGCTTTGGGGCGGAATTCCCGGAGTCCGTATGCGGCCAGCTTCTGTTCATAGGCGGCATACAGCTCATAGAGCGCCCCCGGCGCGCTGTCGGCGTAATGTCGATAAGCGAAATCCAGTACTTCCACCTCCGTACCGTGCAGAAGAAGGCCGAGGATTTCTTCCATAAGCGGCGAGGAGGCCCGGCCTGAGGCCAGATCGGCCATATCGGAGCAGGAAAGTTCGGGAAGGAGATATTTTTGTGGAGACCTCCCCCCGTTGTCTTCGCCGGTGAACAGAATATCCGTGTTCTCTCCGAAAAAGGGAAAGACAAGAGGGGCGATACGCCGGACAAGAGCTTCGTCGCGATCGGCAAGCACCCTGACGCAGAGTCGGGGAGTCTGCCCGTCGATCCGTTCCAGCACTTCAAGAACGACTGTCCGTACCAGTTCCGCTACATCCATGGCGTCACCCGAAAAGCTGTTCATTCCTGCGGGCCGCAGTTGAGCGCAATGCCCAGCGGTGTGACCAGGAAGGGGTTGGAGGGCTTGCATACAGGCTTGCCCGTTTCCTTGGCGATGACCTTTTCCATATCTTTCAGGCAGCAGGTCCCGCCCACCAGATAAATGGCGGAAACATCGCGGCCTTCAATATGCCGCCTGATGATCGAGGCCATTTTTTCCAGCACCGGCTTGACGACGGGAAGAATTTCCTCCTGCCGGGAAGGATCCTTCTTGATGGCTTCGGCTTCTTCAAAGCTGATGCCGTAATTGCCTGCGAGGACAAGGGAGAGATGCGTGCCGCCCGTAGGTTCGTCGGCAACGTACACGACTTTGCCGTTCTCAAGTACGGACAGGCCCGTAGTCCCTCCGCCTATATCCACGATGACGCCGTTTTCTACACCCAGAACAGCGTTGGCGGCCGTCGGCTCGTCAAGTATGGAAGTTACCGTAAGTCCCGCTCCCTCCACCACATGGCGATGGGTGGCGCATTCGCGTTCGCCCGTGCCGGGGGGTACGGCAATGGCCGCAAGCTCCAGTTCGCGCCCGAGGCGTTGCTCAAGCTGTTGAACCAGTTTGCGGACGATGCGCGTTGCCCCGGTATAATCTACGACCAGACCGTCCCGGACGACCTGAGCAAATTCCAGAGCGCAGGCCACGGGTTCATGTTCGGCGTTGACCACAACGACGACGATATAAGCCGTGCCGAGATCCACGCCCACAAAAAGCTGTTCGTTCGGAGAGATTTCGGCGGGCGCGTCGATACGGCGCTCGAGCTCGTCGATTTGTCGGTTAACGGCCGCAAAGTCCATGGGCTCTCCCGGATTTACCGATGATGACGCCGTGTATGCCGTTCTTCCAGCCGGAGCCGTTGCCTTCGTCCGCGTCGATGTGCATGGCCAGATTGAACTTGTCGCTGACGCGCACCAGCACATCTTCAAGAATAAGCGGGCGCTCGGTTCCGAGCCGTACGCAGACCTTGTCGTTATCCGCCACGCCGAAGCGGGCGGCATCTTCCGGCGACATGTGGATATGACGGGAGGCGACGATGACGCCTTCATCCAGGCCCACAATGCCGGTCTGGGAAGCAAGAATGATGCCCGGCGTTCCTGCAATATCGCCGGACTGGCGCACAGGAGCGTCTATGCCGAGAGCGCGGGCGTCGGTTTTGGAGATCTCCACCTGCGATTTGCCCCGGGAGGGGCCGAGAATGGCCACATTGTCCATGACGCCCTTGGGGCCGATAAGACGCACACGTTCCTTGCACAGGAACTGGCCCGGCTGGGAAAGATCCCGCGCGTGGGTCAGCGGCGCGCCGAACAGGGCGATGGCGTCCTTTTCGCTGAGATGGACGTGACGGGCGGAAAGCTCCACGGGAATGGGGCCGCTTTCCTTTTTGTCGGAATGAGGCGCGGACTGAGCCGCAACTTCATTCAGCACGCAGGTGAGTACCTGGGCCAGTACGTCTTTGATGGCTTGTTCATTCATCTGCATGTCCTTTATGGCCCGACCCGTCCCCTTCGGGAAAAGAGTTTTCCTTCAGGGGGCGGGTGGGGTTCGGGCCGGAAGAAAGATCCGGCCGTCCCCTCTGTCTTACGCTTCCTTGTGGGGCAGAATGAGTTCCACTTCGGAGTGGGGACGGGGAATGACATGCACGCTGACCAGTTCGCCGACCTTCTGGGCTGCCGCGGAGCCGGCGTCGGTGGCGGCCTTGACCGCGCCTACGTCGCCGCGCACCATGACGGTCACGAGTCCGCCGCCGACCTGCACGCGGCCGATGAGGGTGACGTTGGCGGCCTTGACCATGGCGTCGGCGGCTTCAACTGCGCCTACGAGGCCCTTGGTTTCGATCATGCCCAAAGCGTTGGTGGAAGTCATATCGGTCTCCTTGATGTTGTATTGCGTTGAAAAGGGAAACACCTGCGCCTTCTGCGCCTGATGTCATATTACATAACTTTCTTCAGTTCCGCGACGATCAGCGAGGTAATGGCGTTGATGTCGATGGAAGAAGTTCCTGCGCCGGATGAGGAGCAGGAGGAAGCAGAAGAGCAGCAGCTCTTCGGAGTTTCATCGTGGCAGTCGTGATGCTGGCACATGCTGTTGCCGAGGTCGTAGGCCACGCGCCGGATATTCAGCAGATTCATGGGCGTCACGTTGTCGGAGGTAGCACTGCCGCCTACCGCGCCGCAGCCCAGCGTGAAGGAGGGGAAGAGGGCCGTGGTGAGGCCGACGCCGCCCTGCGTGGAGGGGGTGTTGACCAGAATTCGGGAGACGGGCTTCTTCAGGCCGAATTCGCGGATTACGTCCTCATTGTTGGAGTGGATGGCCAGCGAATGGCCTATGCCGCAGTTATGCAGCAGAGCATGACAGAGTTCGCAGGCCTGATGCCAGTCGTTGACCACATAGAAGCCGAGAAGCGCGGTGAGCTTTTCCTTGGAGAAGGGGAATTTGGGGCCTACGCCCTGCTCGTCCGAGATGAGCAGACGGGTGCCTGCGGGCACGTCGATTCCGGCGATCTTGGCGATGGTCTGGGCGTCGCGGCCGACAATGGCGGGGTTCATGGAGCCGTTGCCGCGTTCCATGATCGCTTTAACCTTGGTAAGGTTTTCTCCCTCGAGGAAGAAGCCTCCCTGGGCGATCAGCGCACGCTTGACCTGGGCGGCAATGACGGATTCCGTAACGATGGACTGCTCGGAAGCGCAGATGGTGCCGTTGTCGAAGGTTTTGCTGGCCATGATTTTGGCCACGGCGTCCTCGATGTTGGCGCTGCGTTCGATGTAGGCAGGCACGTTGCCCGCGCCTACGCCGAGGGCGGGGGTTCCGGAACTGTAGGCCGCCTTGACCATGCCGGGGCCGCCGGTGGCGAGGATGAGGTCGGCGATCTTCATGAGTTCGCCGCTGCCTTCAATGGTGGGGATGCTGATGCAGCTCACCAGATCCGTGCTGACGCCGCAGTGATGCAGGGCTTCCTTGATGATTTCCACCGTGCGGCCTATGCACTTCTTCGCGCTGGGATGCGGCGTGAAGACGATGGCGTTGCCCGCCTTCAGGGAGATGAGGGACTTGTAAATGACGGTGGACGTGGGGTTCGTGGAGGGAATAATCCCTGCGATGACCCCGACCGGCACGGCGATTTCAGTGATCTTGTTGACCTTGTCTTCGCGCAGAATGCCGATGGTCTTCATATCCTTAATGGCCGCATAAACCTTTTCACTGGCGAGAAGATTCTTGATCTTCTTGTCCTGCGGCTTACCGTATCCGGTTTCTTCATGGGCCAGGACGCCGAGCGCTTCGGCCTGAGCCGCAGCAGCTTCGGCAACAGCCTTGACCACGGCGTCGATGCGTTCCTGTCCCAGTTGCGAGAAGTCGGCCTGGGCCGCACGGGCGGCGCGAACCAGAGCACGGGCTTCCTGAATGGACAGTAAATCCTTGTCTACCATGTACTTACTCCTCTATTTTCCTGAGTACCTGGGTAATGGCGGCAATCAGGGATTTCTTGTCGGCCGACGCAATGGTCTCTTCACTCATGGACAGAGCGTCCATGCTGCGGGCCATCTGACGCAACCTGTTCAGACTCATGTTTTTCAGCCGCGAAATTTCCGGCAGGGCGGATGCCCGACGTTCTGGGGCGGCCGCTTTCTGTGCTTCGGAGGCGGGGTTCGCCTCCTGGGTTTCTCCGGGGGTATTTTCGACGCCTTCCTCCTGCGCGGTCTCGGGAAGAATGACTTCAGAAGCCGGGCCGGGGGCAGGGGAAGGAGCGTCTGTAGAGAAATATGCCGCGTCGCGCGGATCGTTGGGATCGGGATCCAGCAGCAGGATTCCCCTCAGCTCCTGATCCGGGCGGGGAATGACGTGAGCGGATACCAGTTCCGTTCCGGCGATGCGCTGAATGCAGGCTCTGGCCGCGTCTACGGAAGCCTGTACGGCGGAGACTTCTCCTGCAATGGTGATGGTCACCAGGCCGCCGGAGGCCAGATTCTTTTCCAGCAGGCGTACGTCTGCGGCTTTGAGCATGGCGTCCGCGCCCTCAATCGCCGCGAGCAGTCCTCTGGTTTCCACAAGTCCGAGTGCCAGCATGAATATGCCTCCCCAGGCATCAGTGCCTGATCACCGTTACCGGGAAATCGTATTGTTTTATGACGCGCTCGACCCGTTCCAGATCTTCTTCACTCAGGGCCGGATCCCCGGGGAGGGGATATTCGCGCCCCAGCTGGGCGTATTTGTTGACGCCCATTTTGTGGTAGGGCAGCAGATCTATACCCTTGCAATTACGGTGATCCTTATAGGGTTCCAGAAAGCGCACCAGACTTTCTATGTCCTGTCCGCCGTCGTTGACTCCTTTGAGCAGAGGGACGCGTACCTTGACATTGCGACGGTTTTCAAACAGCCATTGCAGATTTTCCAGAATGAGTTCGTTGCGTACTCCGGTCAGCTGATAATGGCGGTCGGAATCCATGTGCTTGACATCGAACAGAAAGAGATCCGTCACTTCGGCAGCCTTTCGTACCACTTCAGGCCGCGCGTAGCCGCAGGTTTCAATGGCCGTGTTGATACCGCGCTGTTTGCAGGCAGTCAGCAGATTGACGGCCGCTTCAGGCTGCATGAGAACCTCGCCCCCGCCCAGCGTCACGCCTCCGCCCGAACTCTGATAGAAGGGCACGTCTTCTTCGATGACGCTCATAATATCCGAAATCGTGCGATATTCCCCGGAGATGCTGAGCGCGCCCTGAGGACATGCGTCCGCGCACTTGCGACAACCCACACATTCGACGTCGCGCATGATGACGTGGCGTCCCGTGGCGGAGTCCATGACGTGGACGCCCTGAGGACAGACCGCCGCGCACGCGCCGCAGTCCACGCAGCGATCCTTCTTGAAGAGTATCTGATAGCTGCGTAACTGTCCTTCAGGATTGGAACACCAGAGACAGCGCAGCGGACAGCCCTTGAAGAAGACCAGCGTCCTGATGCCCGGCCCGTCATACAGATTGTATTTCTGTATGTTGAAAATCAGCGCTTTTCTTTCAACCACGAGACTGGCTCCGCGTGATACGTCGTTTGCTTGGGAGAGTTGCTTGCGTCAGTATGTTTCCGGCTGGGGAATCCCCGTCCCGGAAGACGTGGTAAGCTCTTCCGGGACAGGGCGGCAGACATCAGATGGAACGAAGCACCGTTCTGCTGATGATTTCGTCCTGCACATCCTTGCACAGTTCGACGAAGAACGCGCTGTAGCCGGCTACCCGAACCACCAGATCGCGGTAATCTTCGGGATGATCCTGCGCTTTCAGCAGAACGTCGTTGTCAAGGTAGTTGAACTGCATTTCGCCGTTGCCCAGAATGCTGGCGGTACGGATCAGGGTGATGATGCCGTTTTCGCCTTCGGGGGTGTCGAGCAGGCCGCTCATCAGCTTGAAGTTATGCACAAGCCCGATGTTCATGTTGTCGTTGGCCATCTTCGACACGCTCTTGATGATCGCCGTGGGGCCTTTGTAGTCGGCGCCCTGCGTGGGGCTGATGCCGTCGGACAGGGGCTGCCAGGCATGGCGGCCGTTGGCGGAGGCTCCCGTGAGCTGGCCGAAGGGCGTGTTGTTGGAGATGGACAGCGTGCCGTGGCTGAGTACGGAGTACAGCGTCTTGTACTTGCGATGCTCGCGCTCGGTGAAGGCGATGAGATCCGCCGCGATAAGGTCGGCGTAATCGTCGTCGTTGCCGTACTTGGGAGCGGCCAGGCAGTCTGCCCGGATCTGATCGTATCCCTTGAAGTCGGCCTTGAGGGCTTCATTGAGCTGTTCGAGCGTGTATTTCTTGTCGTCGTACACCAGCTTCTTGATCGCGGCCATGGAGTCCGTATAGGTGGCAAGGCCGCTCCAGACCACGCCGGGGCCGAAGTTGTACATCGCGCCGCCGGAGGAAACGTCTCTGCCGTGTTCCATGCAGCCTTCGTACATGACGGACATCAGGGGCTTCGGCGCAAGTTCGCGGTGTACGCGCTGGGAAATAACCGTCGCTACGGCCGTCCACTTGGTGATGTACTTGATCTGTTCCTTGACGGCTGCGTCGAACTTTTCCCAGGTGTCAAAGGCCTTCAGATCGCCCAGATCGGGGCAGACCTTCTTGCCGTACCACAGCGGTACGCCGTGGTTGAGAACCAGTTCGATGCAGATGGGCCACTGCGTGTAGGATGTGGAGGTCCACTGATACAGACGCCCGGCTTTCTGCGGTTCCACGCAGCCCATAAGACAGTAATCGCGGGAATCTTCGATGGAAACGCCCTTTGCCAGCATCATCTTGATGTGGGTGTCGTCGAAATGCACGGCAGGGAAGCCCATGCCGGAGCGGATGACGTCCACGATCTTACGCAGGTATTTTTCCGGCGACTTGTTGTGTACGCGGGTGGCCAGCGAAGGCTGATAGATGCGTACATGGCGCACGGCGTCCATGAGCAGATAGGTGAGATCGTTGGTCGCGTCGCGCCCTTCGCGGGTCACGCCGCCCACGCACATGTTCACGAAGGGCTGGTAGCCGGCGAAGAACTTGGAGCCGCCTTCGCTGGTAAGCCACATCATTTCCGACATCTTGATCAGCATACAGCCGGCGAGATCGAAGGCTTCATAATCGGTCATGCGGCCTGCGTCGATATCGGCGCGGTAGAAAGGATACATGTACTGGTCCACGCGGCCTATGGACATACCGGTCTGGTTCTCTTCCACCGGCAGCAGGGATTCCACAGTCCACACGGACTGAATGGCTTCCCAGAAGCTGCTGGGAGCGTGAGCGGGAACGCGGGCGTTGACTTCGGAAATCTTCAGAAGTTCTGCCTTGCGCTTGGGGTCGCTCTCTTTGGAGGCCAGTTCCGCCGCGTATTCGGACATGCGGCGAGCGTAGATCATCACGCCTTCGGTGGTGTCGATGATCGATTTGTAGAAGTAGATCTTGTCCAGATCATCGGGATTTTCGTAGTCGAGATGTTCCAGATGTTCGCGGGCTTCGCGCTGAATGTCCAGCATACCCTTTTTCATCAGGATAACGTCGTATCCGGGGTTGGAGTCTCCGCCGCCGTTCAGGGCGTGATAGGAGCAGTCGGACACGAAGGATTCGCCGGAAAGTTCCCAGACTCCCGCTTCACGGTACTGAGCTTCGCAGTATTCGTCTACGGATTTGCCTTCCCAGTAGGGGAAGATTTCTTCGCGCAGAACCTTCTTGTCGTCTTCGGAAATATAGAAGGGGTCCTGAGGACGATGGGCGATGGTGTCCAGTTCGTCGCGCAGCCAGCGCCAGGAGATGTCGGGGGAGAAGGCGCCGACGCGGGGGCCTCCGCAGGGGCAGCCGACGATCAGCTCATGATCCTGAATGACCAGCGGCGCGGTTTCACAGCAGCGGCGGAATGCCTTGGCCCGCAGTTCGATTTTGGGCAGGCCGGGATTTTCCTTATCGATCTGGGTGATGACGCGGGCGCGGTGAATGGAGATGCTGGGCACCTGTTTCAGGAAGTTTTCCTTCAGGAGCTTGTGGCGTTCCGTAGGACCGTCGGGGATGCCGTTCCCGTGGGCGCACGCGGCGGGCGTGCCGGATGAGGAGAGCGCATGTGCGGACTCCTGAAGTATCTCTGCGGAGACGCCTTCAAAAATCTTCCTCAGCGATTCCCGCTCCGCCGGAGACAGGTTTCTGGTCGCCTCTGCAATCTTGCTGGAAAAGTCGTGAAGATCCACTCTGCTTCCTCCGTTGGTGAAAATGTCGTCAGCTGCGTCCGGGAGCGGATATGACCCGGAGGGTTTCCCGCAGTACCTGGCGCAGTGCATCAAGATTGATATCCGTTCCGTTCCGGGGGCAGGCCTCCGGGGATGCCTGCCCGCATTCGCCGAACATATGAACCAGTTCATCCGCGGGGCGCACGCCATAACCGACGCGACGCACATAGACGAGGTTCAGGGGAGAAACATTGTCGGAAGTGATTCCCTGTCCGGCCAGTCCGCTGCCGAGGGTCATGGCCGGAAAGAGTTCCGTGGTCGCACCCATGCCGCCCAGTGCGGCCGGCGTGTTCACAAGCAGCCTGGCGACGGGTTTTTTCAGAGCAAACTGGCGGATGACGTCCTCGTCGCGGGAATGAATCACCAGCGTATGACCGGCGCGGTCATACAGCAGCAGCTCAATACATTTTTCGCAGGCATGCTGCCAGTCGTCCTCCACATACCAGGGGAGTACGGGGTTAAGAAGTTCGCGGTTATAGGCGTCCGTATCCGAGACATATTTGCGTTCGGCGATAAGCACCCGCGTATGCGCCGGGGCCTCAAATCCGGCCCGTCTGGCCAGCGTGGGGGCGTCAAGGCCGATCATGTCGCGGCGACGGCGTCCGTCGTGATGGAAAAACAGCTCGGCCAGAGCGTGTACTTCCTGCTCGCGCATGAAGTAGGCGCCTTCTTCCTGAAAGGCGCGGCGGGTTTCCTCCGCAATGCGGGAATCCACCACCACGCATTGTTCCGCCGAAGGCGCGATGCCGCAGTCGAAGGACTTGCTGAAGATGATATCGCGCACGGCCTGTCGCACGTCCGCACTGCGTTCGATGAAGGCAGGGCCGTTGCCCGTGCCGCCGCAGATCAGAGGTTTGCCGCAGGCCTGAGCCGCATCCAGCATCCCGACAACGCCCGTGAGAAGCACCAGCGAAGTCGCGGGGTGACGCATCAGTTCGACGGTACCGCTTCTGGTCGAGGTGGCGAGATAGGAAATGCTCCCTTCCGGCAGGCCACATTCCTCCGCTGCGGCGATGATCAGATCGAGCGTCCGTTTCATGCAGTTGACGGCACGCGGATGCAGGGAAAAGATAATGGCGTTGCCCGACTTTATGGCCAGAAGGGCTTTATAGATGGTGGTTGAGACGGGGCTGGTGGAAGGACAGAGCGCGACGATGACCCCGAGGGGAACGCCCACTTCCAGAATGTTGCCGTTTTCGTCCTCCTTCAGTACCCCCACGCAGCGTATGCCGCGCAGACCGCGAAGAACGGCACGACAGACGAAACCTATTTTGATCAGCTTATCCTGCCAGCGTCCGTAATCCGTTTCCTCAAAGGACATGACCGCAAGCTCGCGGGCGTGCCGTTCCACTTCGGCGGCCACATGCTCGACAATGGTGTCGAGCTTTTCCTGCGGGAAGCCAGCCAGCTTTCTTTGCGCCTCCCTCGCGTTTTCAGCGAGGATGCGGGCATATTGCATGGAAAGAAGGTCTTTGTCGGCAATCATCGTCCATTCCCCGCGTTCGGGTGGCAGGCGGCGTCGGATAGGCCGGACGCCGGATCAGGCAAGAAGATTTTCAATGGCGTAGCGACGCGTCATTTTCACCAGATCCCGGTGGGGCGTGGGGATGACGCAGGAGCTGTACACGGATGTGCCCATGGCTTCCACCGCCTTGATTCCCGCGGCTACGGCCGCCTTGCATGCGGCCACGTCGCCCTGGGTCAGGACGGAGATGTATCCCGAGGCCACGTTTTCATAACCGATGAGTTCGACGTCGGCCGCCTTGATCATGGCGTCGGCGGCTTCCAGCATGTAGACGATGCCGAAGGTTTCGATCATGGCCAGAGAACGCAGGGGCGGTTCGCTCGGTTCGTTCATGACTCCATGCACCAGCGCAATGTCGCCGACGCCGCGCACGGGGCGGGGCATAACGTTATGCGCCGTCAGCTTGCCTATGGATGCTGCGGCGGCTTTGCCCGCGTCCACAGAGGCGCGCACGGCTGCGACATCTCCCTTGACCATGATGGTCACCAGCGTTGAACCGACGTTTTCATAGGAAAAGAGCTGGACGTCGGCCGCTTTCAGCATGGCGTCGGCGCCGTAGATCGCGGGAACCATTCCAAGGGTTTCAATGAGGCCCATGGCCTCGTCAGCGTAATTCCTCATACTGTCTCCGTGGGCGGTTCGGAAAAGGTTGCTTTTTTCCGCACGCTTCAACCGGAAGCGTACACGGGGCGTGCAGGCATGTGCAGGCCACACGCAGGGCTCATCTGGTTCGGATAGTATGTTCATGCTAGCCTTTCCCCAAAGGGGAAGGTCAAGAACAATTTAAAAAAATTTGGGGAGGGGACGATTCGGAAAGAAAAAAAAGAAAAAAAGTGAAGCCTCCCAAGGAACTGGGAAGAAGAAACATAAATACTGATTGTGTATTCATTCAAGGTAGATAGGATACATTCCCGTTTTCTCGAAAAGGAAAAAAGAGGGGGCTAAGCAGGGGGGAACAAATTTTTTTTCAGGAAAAGCCGTTAGAAAATCATACGGTTCCGTACGGGGTTCTGCTCCTGGCTGAAGAGAAGATCCGTTTTTTTCCAAATACAGGTTGACCTTTACCTTGAGGGAAAGGTTATGCTGGTTCTGAATCATACCCAAGTTCGTTTCTGCATCTGACAGAGTCGCATGGAGGACGAACCGCTGGAATGGCGCGTCATTCCACGGGCGGAAAGATCCGCCTGGGCAGGCGAGAAGCATGTTTTCCGCAGAGGCCTGGACATTACCCGGAGGGGAAGCTCGCAGGGTGTCCGGTCGGAAAACCCATTCGGAACCGCAATCCACGGAGGGTCTTTATGGAGCACGCAACCGGCATGCCGAGCCCGGCCGCCATTGAGGCGAAGAACAGGCTTACGGCAAACTTCAGGAAGAGGGGCATCATCACCGCCATTATGTCCGGGGTTACCTACGGTAACTATACCGCGTTCATGACGCTCGCCATGTCCGTAGGGATCTGGGCCAACTTTTACGGGGAAGACTCCGGATTCACGCCCTTTGCCGTGGCCTTTATGCTGAGCGCTCTCGGCGCGGCTTTGACGGATACCTGCAGTGCCGTCTGGGCTTTGCTGATTGCCGCCTGGAAGGGTAAGCTGGGCGATTTCGGCCGCAGCTTCAAAACCAGACCGGGGGTTATTCTCGCCTTTGCAGCCATGATCGGCGGCCCCTTTGCCTCCACCGCCTATGTGATCGGGCTTCAGCAGGCCGGTTCCATCGTAGTCCCGATCAGCGCTCTGTGCCCGGCCATCGGCGCGATTCTCGCCCGTATCCTGTTCAAGCAGGCTCTTACTCCCCGCATGATGCTGGGTATTCTCATCTGTTTCGGTGCCAGCGCGCTCATCGGTATGTCCAGCAGTGATACGGCAGAGCATCCCAACATGATGATCGGGCTGCTCTTCGGTTTCGGTGCTGCTCTGGGCTGGGGGCTGGAAGGCTGCGTGGGCGGTTATGCCTCCTCCATGATTGACCCCGAGGTGAGTATTGCCATTCGCGAAGTGACCAACGGTCTTTCCAATCTGATCATCATGGTTCCCGTGCTTGGTTTCATCGGCGGAGCCAGCCCCTTCGAGGTCATCGGTTCGGCTCTTGCGGACTGGGATTCCATGAAGTTTTTCATCATCGGCGGCTTCGCCTGTTACTGGGGCTTCATGCTCTGGTACAAGGGCAATGCCATGTGCGGCGCGGCTCTGGGTATGGCCTGCAACGGCATGTTCTCCTTCTGGGGCCCCTTCTTCTGCTGGGTGTGGCTCGGTCTGGTCTTCGGCATCGACGGCTGGAATATGCCTCCGATCGCCTGGGTTGCCGCCGTTCTGATGGTTATCGGTATCTTCACCATTGCCACCAACCCTCTGGCCATCTTCATGAAGAAGAAGGAGGACTAAGCCTATGAAGCCTCTGAACTACGCCATTCTCAATCTGTTCACCGACGGGCGCGAGGCATGTCCGGAAGAGGTGATTGAAGCCCTCAAGGGGGAATACGGTCACTTCAAGGCGTTGAACAAGGCCGACGTTCTCACTTCGCTGATGACTGCGGAGTCCAACGGTCTGCTGGAGCAGTCCCGTTTCGAGCTGGACGAACAGGGAGAGGTACGCATGTACTTCCGCGCCAATGCGGAAAGTATCGCCACCATCAACAAGTATATTCGGTAAATGCCCCGGGGATTCATTCTCAAACGCTGGAGTAAGGCATGACATTCAGGAAACTCGTACAGGCTCTGCTTGCGTCCACCTTCTGCTGCGCGCTGCTGGTCGGCGTTGCCTCCGCTACGGAACTGAAGCACTGGCCCAAGGAAGCCCGCGCAAAGCTCGAAGCCATGATTCAGGCAAATGCTCATCAGGGGCAGTATGCTACGTTCGACATGGATCAGACGACGTATCGTTATGATCTTCTTGACCCTCTGCTGGCCTATATGGATCAGAAAGGTCTGCTTACCCGCGAGACCATGGATCCGGCCATGAAGATCATCCCCTTCAAGGACAGTCCGGATTTTGAAGGCGGCAAGGAGAACATGACCAGCTATTACTGGCGGCTCTGCGAGATGCACGATCTGATCAGCTACCCCTGGGCCTCGCAAATCTTTTCCGGTTTTACGCTGCGCGAGCTGAAGAAGAACCTTGACGAAATGCTGGCCCTCAAGGCTCCCATCAAGCGTCAGGTATGGGACGGCGACAAGGTCGTTACCGTCGAACTTCCCATCCCCAAGATGTTCCGCGGTATGCAGGAACTTTATGCCAAGCTGCGCGAGAACGGGATCGACGTGTACATCATGACCGCCGCTCATGAGGAAATCATCCGTATGGTAGCCAGCGATCCCAAGTACGGATACAACATCGATCCTGAAAAGGTCATCGGCGTGACCGTACTGCTCAAGGACCCCAAGACGGGTGAACTTACCAATTCCCGTATGCAGATTCGGGAAGGCAAGTACGATCCGGAAAAGAACCTCGATCTGGTCACGACCTCCTTCCTCACCAATCCCATGACTTGGTTCGAAGGCAAGCAGGGTTCCACCATCGGGTATATCAATCAGTGGCAGCGTCCGATCATAGCCGGCGGCGACTCCACCGGTTCCGACACCTATATGCTGGAAAGCGTGAATGTGGAACGCGGCGGACTCAAACTGTGGATCAACCGCAAGCCCGGCAACCCCATGGAAGATTCCAAGGCCAAGTGGACCATCGATCACGCGAACAAGTCCGCAGCCCAGCAGAATGAGCTGAATATGCCCGTGACTGCCAACAAGAACTGGATCTTCATCGATCCTGACACAATCATGTAAGGCATGTTCTGGAACGATTCGATTCGATAAGGCTATGCTCCCGCCGTTTCATCTGTTGAGAAGCGGCGGGAGCTTCTGTATTGTGCGGAATCGAAGACGGAGAAAGTCCGCCGCTGAAAGTTTCAGCGGTACATGTATCCCGGATGCCTCGTGTCTGTACGGGCTACATCCGAAAAAAACGATACTTTGCCCGGACGAGGTGTGCCGGTATAGCTGTGGAGGTTTCATGAGCGGTATAGTCACAACATATGGGCTTCTTTTTGTGGCCATCCTGGCGGAAACCTTCGCCACGTCGAGCCTGAACGCATCGCAGCAATTTACCCGGCCTCTTCCTACCTTGTGTGCCGTTATCGGGTATATTGTGTCTTTCTATACTTTTTCTCACGTCCTGAAATCAATGCCCGTAGGCATCGGATATGCTATCTGGTGTGCGCTCGGTATTGTGCTTATTTCGCTGATCGGAGTTTTTTATTTCAAGCAGCATCTTGATATTCCCGCCTATATAGGACTCGCGCTCATTATTGCTGGAGTGGTGGTCATCAATGTTTTTTCGGGTTCTGTGAAGCATTGAAGGCCGCATCCTCGACCC